>Ga0307374_10005495_pt1 | contig 20461 bp, 21 predicted proteins | sample OX3MG_FD_202532 | JGI IMG/M metagenome (GOLD analysis project Ga0307374, IMG submission 202532) | Soil microbial communities from Risofladan, Vaasa, Finland - OX-3 | ecosystem: Environmental > Terrestrial > Soil > Coastal area > Acid sulfate soil | place: Finland: Risofladan, Vaasa | collected...
GAACGAGGCCTCGTCCGAGAGCAGGAACCGGATCGGCCTGGCGACCTCGTCCGGGCTCGAGACCCGCTGGAGCGGGGTCCGCTCCTCCAGCTGCTGGCGGAATCCGGGCAGTTCGAATGCAGGGGCGAGCATGGGAGTGGCCACGGCACCCGGGCACACCGCATTGACACGGAAGCCCTCCATGGCGAAACGGTGGGCGATCGATCGCATCAACCCGAGCACCCCCGCCTTCGAGGCGCAATAGGCGGTGAGCATGGCGCTCCCGAACAGCCCCTCGATCGATGAGATCAGCACCATCGCCGAACCAGGGCCGGCCTGCCGGAAGGGGTCGAGGAGCATCCGTGAGATCATGGCCGCCGCCCGCAGATTGACGTTGAGCGTGGAGTCCCAAAGGTTGTCGTCGATGAAGTCGACCGACATCGGGCCCGAGACTCCGGCGGCGTGGACGAAGCCACCCAGTGACCCGAGGGCCCTCGCTGCGGCGGGCACCCCCTCTTCGACGGCTGCCGTGTCGGCGACGTCGACGACCGACCACTCGGCCACGCTCCCGTACCGGTCCCGGCACAGGGCGGCGCTCTCCTCGGCACCTTCGGCGTTGACGTCCCAGATGGCCACCGGTCGACCGACCTCGGCCAGGGCCAGGGCCGTCTCTCGGCCGATGCCCGATCCCCCACCGGTCACGAGCACCCCGGTGGCAGGCGAGCCCAGCCGGTCGTGGTGGCCACCGCTGCCTCGGGTCGAACCAGCCGGGGCCGTCTCCATGGTGGGGGTCCGGGTGGTCGGGGGCTGAGCGGTCGGGGGCGGATCGGCCGGGGGCGGAGCGGTCGGGGGCGGAGCGGTCGGGGGCTCCGGCGACCGGGAGCCGGGGGCCGGCCCGGAGGCTGCTGCTGGACGGGGAGCCGTCGACGAGGTCATCAGAGGTGGCGAGCGATCAGGTCCTCAGCCCCATCCGAGGTTGCACCCCGGGATCGATCTCCGAGCGCATCGGGTTCGACCGGTCCCGGTCGGACAGCACGGGATCGGTCAGTCCCCAGTCCGCTCCGATGGCCGGATCGTCCCAGGCCACACCCAGCTCGTCATTCGGGTTGTAGTAGCCGTCCACGAGGTACCACAGGGTGAGGTCGGTGAGCGAGGCGAAGCCGTGGGCCACCCCTGGCGGGATGAACAGGCCGCGGTCATGGTCGCCTTCGAGGTCGAGGGTGAGGGTGGCCCCATCGGTCGGCGACCCCCGGCGTAGATCGTGGAGGACCACCCGGGCCGTTCCGCGGAGCACGTACCAGTAGTCGGCCTGGTGCAGGTGGTAGTGGAGGCCGACGATGGCGCCCGCCGCCTTCTCCGAGCGGTTGGCCTGGGTCATCTCCCTTCCCAGTGGGAACCAGCTCCGTCGATAGGTCTCCACGAAGCGGCCGCGCTCGTCGCCGTGGGCGTTGGGCTCGACCACGATGACGTCGGCGATGACCCCGGACTCGCTTATCTCTGGCACGTGCTACTCCCCATCCTCGTCGCTCTGGCGCGGGGCAACAGTAGCGAAGCTGCTCCGGAAGAACACAAGGGGAGACCCGTCGCCAAGTCCGAGGTCGAGCACCTTCCCGATGATCAACTCGTGGTCTCCGGCCTCGTGCACGAGCTCTACGTTGCAATCGACCCAAGCGAGGCATCCCTCGATGACCGGCGCTCCGCTGACCGGCGCCGGATGCCAGCTCACCCCCTCGAACTTGTCGCCTCCGGACACGGCAAAGCGGCGGCACACCGCCTCTTGGTGGTCGCCGAGCACGTTGACGCAGAACCTTCCGGCCCGGGCGATCCGGGGCCAGCTGGTGGACGAGCGGGCAGGGGCCACCGCGATGAACGGAGGGTCGATGGAGAGCGAGACAAAGCTCTGGCAGGTGAAGCCGACCGGTCGGCCGTCCTCCATGCCCGCCACTACGGTCACCCCGGTGGTGAACCGGCTCATCGCCTCCTTGAACTGGGCCAGGTCGAACGCCCCGGTCATGCCTTCCCCAGATCCACCGATCTCCCCTCGGCGGCGGCACTGACGTCGAGCACCTGCCGGGGTGCCAGGCGCCGGGCGTGGTCGAGCATCCGGTCGATCTCCTTGTCGGTGTGGGCGGGGTCGTGGTGGAAGAGGCTGAGCCGGTGTGCACCCGACTCGCGGGCCACCGTGACCGCGTAGGCGGCCGTCGAATGGCCCCAGTCCGACAGGTTCACGAACTCCTCGTCGGTGTACTGGGCGTCGTGGATGAGGAGGTCGGCGCCCTCGCACAGCTCGAGGACATCCTTGTCCAGAGTGCGCCGGTCGAGCGGGGCCTGATGGTCGGAGATGTAGACCATCGCCCGGCCGTCGGCCTCGATCCGGTAGCCGAGGGTATGGCCGATGTGCGGGATCGTCCGCGCCTTGACCACGATGGACCCGACGGAGAAGTCGGAGGGCCCCTCCAAGTCATGAATGCGCAACTCGCCGCGGAAGTCGGCCATGTGGACGGGGAAGAACGGGGGCTTCACCATCCCGGCCAGCACATCATGGAGCGAGGCCCCCTGCTGGGATGGCCCGAAGACGTCGAGGACCGCCCCCGGGTCGCGCATCGGAGCGAAGAAGGGCAGGCCCAGCACGTGGTCGTAGTGCAGATGGGTCAGCAGTGCGGTCGCATGCAGCGGGACGCCGGAGGCCTTCAGGGGGGTCTGCAGATAGTCGCCGAGGGCGCGCAGCCCCGTCCCCAGGTCGAGGATCAGCTGGGGCTCGTCCTCCACCTCGACCAGGACGCAGGACGTATTGCCCCCGTAGCGGCGATGCTGGTCCGACGAGCATGGGCACGAGCCCCGGACTCCGAAGTAGGTGATTCTCACCGAAGGTGGAGGCTACTCGGACATCAGCCACCGACCCCCGAGTACCCTCCCAACCATGGACCGAGCCAGGGTCACCGCCAACGGCGTCGACTTCGCCTACCTGACCGATGGGCCGGGCGACGGGCCGCTGGCCCTGTGCCTTCACGGGTTCCCCGACACTGCCCACACGTGGCGCCACCTCCTGGTCTGCCTGGCCGATGCCGGCTTCCATGCGGTGGCGCCCTTCCTGCGGGGTTACGCGCCGACGTCGGTGCCGGCGGACGGCCGCTACGACACAGGCACCCTGGCCCTCGATGCCTGCGCCCTCCACGAGGCCCTGGGCGGCGACGGGGAGGCGGTGATCATCGGCCACGACTGGGGAGCCCTCGCCACCTACGGCGCGGCGGCGGTCGAACCCGACCGGTGGCGCAGGGTGGTCGCGGCCGCGGTGGCCCCCCAGGCATCGATGGCCGACGGGTTCTTCACCTACGACCAACTGCGGCGCAGCTGGTATGTGTTCTTCTTCCAGACCCAACTGGCCGAGCACGCGGTGTCCCTGGACGACCACGCCTTCATCGATCGCCTGTGGGCCGACTGGTCGCCGGGTTTCGACGGGTCCTGGGATGCAGCCCGGGTGAAAGAGGCGCTGGCCACGCCCGAGAACCTGAATGCGGCCATCGGCTACTACCGGGCCATGTTCTCCGGGCCACCCGACGATCCCGAGGCGGCGGCCGCCCAGGCGGCGAGCGGCACCGTGGCGCCGCAGCCCACCTTGTACCTCCACGGTGCAGATGACGGATGCATGGGAATCGACAGCATCGGAACGGTGACCGACTTCCTGGCCCCGGGCTCGGAGATGGCGGTCATCGGTGGGGCCGGGCACTTCCTGCACGTGGAAAGGCCCGACGAGGTCAACGGTCACATCCTCCGGTTCCTGTCCTCGTAGCCCGGCGCCCGATGGCCCCCTGGGTCCGGCCCAGGGTGGGTCCGGCCCAGGGTGGGTCCGGCTCAGGGTGGGTCCGGCTCAGGGTAGGTGGAGCCTCCCGTCCCGGCCCCGGGCCACCAGCCCGTCGTCGATCAGCCCGGCCACGATCCGTCCCGCCCGTTCGGGGTCGTCCGGCCATCCGGTCGCCCCGGCCACCTGGTCAGGGGTCACCTCCCGCTCCCGCAGGGCATCGACCAGGCGGCCACGGCCCTGGCGGTCGGAGCCGGCGAAGGCGCTCTGCGGTGTCGAGACCCCCGCCGAGCCCCGGGCCGGATCGGGAAGGAGCCGGCCGCCGGACACCCACCGGCAGCGGCGGCGGATCGGGCACTGCGGGCACCGGGGGCTCCCGGCGACACAGACCGACGCACCGAGATCGAGCAGGGCCTGGCCGAATTGCCAACCCCGCCCGGCGGGCACCATCGCGTCGGCCAGGGTCTGGGCCTCGGGTGTCCGGACCGGCCGGCCGGCAACCGCCCGGGCCAGCACCCTTCCGGCGTTGGTGTCGACCACCCCGACATCGGCCTCGAAAGCGAACGCCAGCACCGCCCGGGCCGTGTAGGGCCCCACCCCCGGCAGGGCGAGCAGCTCGCCGAGGTTGGCGGGCACCCGGCCGGCGTGGCGGGTCATCACCGCCGACGCCGCCCGGTGCAGGTGGCGGGCGCGTCGGTTGTATCCCAGGCCCTGCCAGGCCCTCAGGACCTCCCCCAGGGGAGCCGACGCACACGCACCGGGAGTCGGGAATACCTCCATGAACCGCTTGAACACCGGGACCACCCGCGTCACCTGGGTCTGCTGGGCCATCACCTCGCTCACCAGAACCGCCCACGGATCCCGGGTGGACCGCCACGGAAGCTCGGGGCGCCTCGACCCGTCCCCCGGCGCCGTCCCCCACTGTTCGATGGCCGACCCGATGGCCCGCACCTGGGCGGGGTTGCGGACCGGGGCGGGACGGGCAGGGGCGGGACGGGCAGGGACGGCAGGCCCGTTCAATTCCAGACGTCATCCCCGTAGGGACGGCGGCGCGGCGGGGCGGCGGCCTCCTTCCAGACCATCACCATCCGCCGGAAGAAGCACACCTCCTCACCGTGCTGGTTGAAGCCCTTCGTCTCGACCGTCACGACACCCCGGTCGTCGCGTGACTTCGACTCCACCTTGCTGATCACCTTGGTCTCCGCGTAGATGGTGTCCCCGTGGAAGGTGGGCGCCCGGTGGATGAGGGACTCGACCTCGAGGTTGGCGATGGCCATGCCGCTGACGTCCGGGACGCTCATACCCAGGACGAGGGAGTAGACGAGGTTGCCGACGACCACGTTCCGGCCGTGGACCGTCTCGTGCTCCGCGTACCAGGCGTTGGTGTGGAGCGGGTGGTGGTTCATGGTGATCATGCAGAACAGGTGGTCGTCCGCCTCGGTGATGGTCTTGCCCGGCCAGTGGCGGTAGATGTCCCCCGGCTCGAATTGCTCGAAGTATCGGCCGAACGGCCGCTCGTAGGCGGTCACCGGTCAGTCGCGGACCAGGGTCGGCCGGGTCGTGAATCCCAGCACCCAGTCCGAGTGGGAGTCGCCGTCGATGGCCATGCGCCAGGTGTAGCGGGTGCCCGGCGTGAGCGGCAGCGGGCCGAGGTTGACGGCCAGGGCCACGTCGATGGGGGAGCCCTCGGGTATGCCCGGAGGCCGGCCCACGGTGAACTCCCCCCGCACCTCGACCGGGTGCTCGCCCTCGGGAGTGTCGACCAGGACCGGCCGTCCGTCCGCATCCTCCAAGAAGAGCTCCCAGTGATGGGACGACTCGGCCTCGTGCCAGCCGACGTCGATCTTGAGGGCGATGGCCGACGGCACGGGATCGGGGCCGGTCATGCTCCAGCCCCCGCCCAGCACGTAGAGCTTGCCGTCGGACACCTGGGCTGCGTCGCACAGCATCATCGTCACTCTCACGAACCGTGAGAATACCGGCTCCGAAGGGCGGAAATTCGAGAATGTCGGTGAGATCCGGTTCGCCGCCGCCGACGGCGATGCGCAACGGACGGGTGGTGCCCCCGGCCATGGGCGCCGGTAACGTTGGCCCATGGAGCTACGGGGCCTGAGAGACGACGTCTACCGCCGCCCCCTGGCCACCGCCCTCGAGCGACTGGGGATCGGCCCGGGTTGGACGTGCGTCGACGTCGGGGCTGGTGGGGGTGACGTGACCGTGGCCCTGGCGGAGATGGTGGGCCGGGCCGGAAGGGTCTACGCCGTGGACAGTGACCCGCAGGCCCGCGACGAGGTCGCCGCGGCCGCTGCCGCCCACAGCCAGGTACTGGCCGTCACCCAGGCCGGCGAGGACCTCCGCCTCCCCGAAGCGGTCGACCTGGCCTTCTGTCGGTTCTTGCTCCTCCACGTGGCCGAGCCCTCGGTCGTGCTGGCGCGGATGGCCGGCGCCGTCCGCCCCGGCGGGTGGGTGGTGGCCCAGGAGCCGATCACTTCTGCCGGCCGGATCGACGGGAAGCCGTTCTCCATGCCGTCGGCCCGGCACCCCGACATCGGGGCCCTGCTCCCCTCGCTGGCCCGCGACGCCGGGTTGGTGACCGTCGACGCGTGGGCCGAGGCGCCCGCCGGAGCGGGGCCCGGGCCGGTGGCCGACTATCTCAAGCTCCTGGCCGAGGTCGATCCCGGTGACGACCCGGTGGTGTTGCCGCCACTCGTCACCGTCGTGGCCCAGGCCCCGGCACGGTGAGGTGGTGGGAAGGCCGGAGCCGGATGCCGGCTGGGTGGTGGCCGGCGGGCGGCGGTCGGGCCCGGCGGGGTCGAAGGAGACCCCACCAGCGTGCCGGTAACCTTCGAAGGTGACCCCCGAACAACCCCGCCCGCCTGACCTGGCCGCCGCCGCCGACGCGGTCGGAGTGGCCCGGTCCGTCGTCTCCGCCGGCACGGGGGCCCTCCTGGCCGAGGGTGGTCCCGACCGGGCGCAATCCCTGGGCTACGACCTCGCCCACGCGGCGGCGGCGGTCCGCACTGCGGAGGCGGCCCTCGCCTACGGGGCCCTGGGCGAGACCGAGGCCCGCATCGCCTGTGCCTTCGCGGCCGACGCACTCACTGACCTGGCGTCGCGGACCGTCGGCCGGAGCCGCCAATGGCGGGTGGCCCCCGACTGGATGGCGCCGGCCGAGGAGTTCGTGGCCGGGTTCGGGGATCCGGCCTTCGTGGCGACGCTGGCCGAGGTGGAGGGCGACCGCCACCTCGACGCCGACTTCGAACTGGTGCGGGAGACCTTCCACCGGTTCGCCCACGAGCAGATCCGCCCCCGGGCCGAGCACATCCACCGGGCCAACACGGACATCCCCGAGGAGATCATCTCCGGCATGGCCGAAATGGGTGGCTTCGGGATGTCGGTGCCCGAGGAGTACGGGGGCTTCGCCACCGGGGGCGAGGCCGACTACATGGGCATGGTGGTGGCCACCGAGGAGCTGGCGTGGGGATCGCTCGGGGCGGGCGGATCGCTGATCACCCGCCCGGAGATCCTCACCCGGGCCATCGTCCACGGTGGCACGGAGGACCAGAAGCAGCTCTGGCTGCCCAGACTGGCCACCGCCGAGGTGATGGGAGCCGTCGCCGTCACCGAACCCGATTTCGGATCGGACGTGGCCGGGGTGGTGACCGCCGCGGCACCCACCGAGGGTGGGTGGTTGATCAACGGAGTGAAGACCTGGTGCACGTTCGCGGCCCGGGCCGACGTGCTCATGCTGCTGGCCCGCACCGACCCCGACAGGGACAAGGGCCACCGGGGCCTGTCCCTGTTCCTGGTCGAGAAGCCCAAGGCGGACGGGCACGGGTTCGTGTTCACCCAGGACCACCGGCAGCAAGTTCGCTCCGGGAGGTCGCGGGGAAGGATGGAGGGTCGGGCCATCGACACCCTGGGCTACCGCGGCATGCACTCCTACGAGGTGGCCTTCGAGGACTGGTTCGTCCCCGACGCCAACCTCGTGGGCGGGAAGGAAGGCCTGGGCCAGGGCTTCTATCTCCAGATGCAGGGGTTCGAGAACGGCCGCCTCCAGACCGCGGCGCGGGCCATCGGGGTCATGCAGGCCTCCTACGAGGCGGCGGTCGACTACGCGCGGAACCGGGTCGTGTTCGGTGCGCCGATCATCGAGTACCAGCTGACCCGGGTGAAGCTGGCCCGGATGGCCGTGCTCATCCAGTCGACACGGCAGTTCTCCTACGAGGTGGCCCGCCTGATGTCGAAGGGAGAGGGCGGCCTCGAGGCGTCGATGGTCAAGGCCTATGTCTGCCGGGCGGCGGAGTGGGTGACCCGTGAGGCGCTCCAGATCCACGGTGGCATGGGGTACGCCGAGGAGTTCCCGGTGAGCCGGTACTTCGTGGACGCCCGGGTGCTCTCGATCTTCGAGGGTGCCGACGAGACGCTCGCGCTCAAGGTGATCGCCCGGCGGTTGCTGGCCGACGCCGGGAGCTGAGCGGCCGGTGGACCATGCCGAACTGACCACCGCCGTCCGACAGGAGTGCGGGGCGTTGACCTTCGCGTTGGAAGCAGGACCGACCGACATCGCGGTGCCGACCTGCGCGGGCTGGACCGTGGCTGACCTGGCCGTCCACGTCGGCAACTTCTGTGGGTTCTGGAGCCACGTCCTGTGCGAGGGCACCGGCCGGGCGAAGACCCCCCTCCCCGACCCTCCGACCGGCGACGGCGTTGTGTCGTGGGTGGCCCGGGCATGCGCCGATCTGATCAGCGGGCTGGAGGCCACTCCGGCAGCCACCGAGGTTTGGACCTGGTTCGAGGCGGATCGGACCGCGGGGTTCGTGGCCCGCCGCTGCGCGCACGAGTTGTCCGTGCACCGCTATGACGCCCAATCGGCCCGCGGCATCTGCACGCCCATACCGATCGAGTTGGCCGCGGACGGGATCGACGAGGTCCTCGACGTCCTCATCACCACCCGCGATCAGCCGGCGGAGGGATCGGGGAGGAGCCTGGCGCTGCTGTCCACCGATGTCGGGTCGGAATGGTTGGTGGCCCTGAAGCCGGGCCGGATCGAGGTCGAGCGGCGCACCGGGGACGAGACTCCCCGGGAGGGCCCGGAGCTGTTCGTCAGCGGGACGGCGTCCGACCTCGAGCTCACGCTGTACCGACGACCGACCCTCAGCCCGGTCGACGTCCACGGCGACGACACCGTCCTCGAGGAGTGGTACCGCCGGTTCGCCTTCTGACCCGCCTGTCCAGTTCCCGGCGGCGGACGTCAGGCCCGGCGGAGCCGGAGGATCCCGGAGCCGGTCGCCGCCGGACCTCGGATCATCACGAGGGGATCCGGGTCAGAGCGGAGACCCGGTCAGGACGGAGACCGGGTCAGACCGGAGACCGGGTCAGGCCCGCCCGCTCGCCGCGGGTCACGAACTTGGTGGCCATTTTGCGCGAGGCCTCGTCGATCATCTCGTCGCCGAACATCACCGCGCCGGACCGGTCGTCCTCGGTGGCCTTCCGGTAGGCATCGAGGATGCTCCAAGCCTTGTCGAACTGCTCCTGGGTCGGCGAGTAGACCTCGTTGAGCACGCCGACCTGGTCGGGGGTGAGCGCCCATTTGCCGTCGTAGCCGAGCACCCGGGTCCGCATCGAGAACTCGCGGAGGCTGTCGAGCTCGCGAACCTTGAGGAACGGGCCGTCGATGACCTGGAGCCCGTTGGCACGACCGGCCATGAGGATCTTCGAGAACACATAATTGAAGTGGTCGCCCGGGTATTCGGGGATGGCCACGCCGCCGGTCAGCACCGGCATCTCCATCGACGCGGCGAAGTCGGCCGGGCCGAAGATGATGGTCTCCAACCGCGGGGAGGCGGCGCAGATCTCCTCGACGTTGATCAACCCGCCCGTGGTCTCGATCTGGGCCTCGATCCCGATGTGCCCGACCGGGAGCCCGCACTTCTTCTCCACCTGGGTCAACAGGAGGTCGAGCGCCACCACCTCGGCCGCCCGCTGCACCTTCGGCAGCATCAGCTCGTCGAGCCGCTCACCCGCATTGGCGACCACCTCGATGACGTCGCCGTAGGTCCACTCCGTGTCCCAGGCGTTGATCCGCACGCACAGGACGCGGTCGTCCCACGCCAGGTTCTTGATGGCGTCGGCCACCTTGGCCCGGGCCGCCTCCTTCTCCGACGGGGCCACCGAGTCCTCGAGGTCGAGGAAGCTCATGTCGGCAGGGACGGTCGGGGCCTTGGCCAGAAAGCGCTCGTTCGACCCGGGAGAGGACATGCACGAGCGGCGGGGCAGGTTTCTTGAGCGTTCGGACATGCAGTGATGGTACGGCCCAATCGGGGGGAGCCCCAAATGGGGCACGGCCAGTGGCCCGCAGCCGATAGCTGCTCGCCGTTTCTGCCCTGGGCCGCTACCCGGGGCCGCTACCCGGGGCCGCGCTGCCCTCGTGGTCGGTTCCGGTCCCGTCGATCCTTATCTGGTCGGCCAGCAGGTCCGGGGTCAGCTGCTCGGCGAGCAGCCGGTCGAAGCGGGCCGGGTCGCCCCGGACGAAGCTCCGGCAGAGCGGAAGGCCCTCCACGTAGCAGGTGAGGTAGGCCCGCCACGTCGGGTGGGTGAGGAACTCGACCGACTTGGCCGCCCGCTCGGTCGACAGCAATCCCCAGTGGGCCACCTCCGCGGTCACCGTGTCGACGTCGGCCCCGTCCTCGTGGAGCCGGAAGGCGGCGTTCTGGCGAACCGCGCCCAGGGCCTCCGATGCCTCGGAGACGGCGGCGACCACCTCGGCGTCGTAGCGGATCCCGAGCGGCCGCAGGTGGACGGCCACCGTGGCTTCGGGACGCCGGCCCATGACGACCTCAAGGCCGAGGTCGGCCAGGCCCTCGGCCAGCAGGCACTGCGGCGTCCCCACCAAGAAGATCGACTCCTCCCACCACCGGCGTCGACGGACCAGTCCGACCTCCTTGCGGGTGTGTTCGGTGTGGTGCCCCGGATAGGCCTCGTGGGCCACGAGGTGGGCCAGGCCCGTCGACAGCACCGGAAGATCGGTGTTGACGGCCACCCGGCTGCGCAGGCCGCCCAGGTAGTAGTTGAACCCCGCCCACGGCTGGCCGGTCACCAGCTCGAACTCGACCCGCTCGCCGTCCGGCAGCCCGAACAGGGCCCGGGTCCGCTCGCGGAGGTCCTCGGTCAGCGAGTCGATCGCCGGGCGGAGCCGCTCCACCGGGACCGCGTGCGACTCCCTCCAGGCGGTCAACCGCTCGGTCAGCGGGCCCGAGCCCGGCAGCACCTCGTCGATCCGGCGCCGGGCGTCGACCAGCACCTCCTCCCCGACCCGGGTCGGGCGCACCCCGTAGCACGCCTCCACCTCGTCGGCGTAGCCGACGGCCTCGCCGGCCAACCGCCGGGCCGTGGTCAACAGCCCGATCACCTGGGCCCGGAGCCAGTGGCGGCGGGAGGGGGCGGCCCCGTCCTCGCTCACGACCGTCGCCACCGGGTCGAGCGGCGCTCCAGCGTCGAGGGCGGCCAAGAGGGCCTTGGCCTCCGCCACCAGTCGCTCCGGGGGGTGCACCGGCTCGGCGCCGACCGCCGCCGCGGGCCCGGGCGGGCCGTAGTAGGCGTCGACCAACCCGTCGATGTGCCGCCCCAGCCGGAGGCCGAGGGTCAGGTACTCCTCGACCAGGCCCGGTTCCGACATGGCTGGATCAGCTCAGCTTCTGTCGGAAGAATGAAACGGTGCGGTCCCACAGCAGTTCCGCCGACTCCCGGTCGTACACCTCGGGACGGTCCTCGTTGAAGAACGCGTGACCGACGTCCGGGTAGACGTGTACCCCGACCTCGTTGCCCAGGGCGGTGAGCTCGGCTTCCAGTGCCCGCGCGTCCTCGACGGTGAACATCTCGTCCTGTCCGGCCGCGTGCGCGAGCACCGCGGCATCCAACTTCGTGTAGTCGGGCCGCGCGTCGGGCCACGGGATGAGCCCGTAGGCCGGCACGACCGCCTTGACCGCGTCGGGTCGCTGCGTGGCCAGGACCAGTGCCAGCCCGCCGCCCATGCAGAAGCCGATGACTCCCACCGTGGGCCTCCCAGTGCGGCGGATCAGCTCGTCGACTGCGCCGCTCAGGTCCTTGGCCACCGACCCCATTTCGAGGGCCATCATCCTCGTGCCGGCCTCGTCCGGCTCGGTGAGGGGCACGGTGGTCCCCTCGAAGAGGTCGGGGGCAAGCGCCGTGAACCCGGCCCCGGCAAACCGGTCACAGGTCCGCTTGATCTGCTCGACCAGGCCCCACCACTCCTGCAAGACGATGATTCCCGGGGTCGACCGGGAACCATTGGACGGGTATGCGATATAGCCCTGACCAGTGCTTCCATTGCTCGGAAAATCGATGATTTCTCCCATGGAGGATGACCCTACCCCTGCGTGATTCACCGTTCCCCTGCCGACAAGTATCGACGCCTCCGAGGTGGTCGCAAATGCCGACCCGCAGCGGCGAACCGGGTGGCGCATCCACCAAGTGAAATACCTGCTCAAGGGCCAATTCGTGGGGGCCCTCCTTGTGGTCCTCCTTCGATTGGACTAGACAGGAGGGCGATATGACTCACGCCGAGCAGTACTCGACGTCAGTGCCACGTGTGTCCCCTCCCCCCTTCAAATCCCCCCGCAAACGCCTATTTGCGGTGCTCACACTGGCCCTCACAATCGGACTCGCCGCCGCGGCGATCACCACTTCGCGCCCGGCCGCAGCCGGCTCAATATCGGATGAGAAGGCGCAGGCGGCGGCAATCACCGCCAAGATCCAGGCCACCGAGGCGCAGATCTCCGCGCTGTCGGGCCAGGTCCAGGCGGCCGACTACCAGCTGACCCAGCTGAGCAGTGAGATCGCGACCAACCAGGCCCAGGTGGCCAAGGACCAGGCCGAGGTGAGCAAGGACCAGGCTCAGCTGCGGTCCCAGGCCATCAACGACTACACCAGCAGCGGCACCGGCAGCAACCAGGTCACCCAGATGTTCTCGTCGAACGTGAACATGTCTGCCATCCGCTCCGAGTACTCGTCGATCGCCACCGGCAACGTCACCACCACCATCGACAACCTCCACACCGCGCAGAGCCAGCTGCAGACTGCGCAGAGCGCCCTCCAACAGCAGCAGGCGCAGGCCACGGACACCCGCAACACCCTGCAGTCGTCGGAGAGCCAGGCCTCGGCCCTCGCGGCCCAGGACCAGTCCACCCTCAACAGCGTGAACGCGGACATCCAGGCCCAGGTCGCCGCCCAGCAGGCGGCTGCGGCGGCCGCAGCCAAGGCAGCGGCGACCGCCGCCTTCAACGCCAAGCTCAGTGCGGCCAAGACCGCGCAGCTGGCGGCCCAGTCGACGAACAGCGGCAGCGGTCTGGGCAGCTCGAGCAGCGGGGTGAGCGCCCCGGTCGGGCCACCGCCGCCGGTACCTCCCGGTGTGGCCGGCGCCATTCAGGCTGCCGAGAGCCAGATCGGCACCCCATACGTCTGGGGTGGCTCGGCCCCGGGCGGCTTCGACTGCTCCGGACTGGTCCAGTGGTCCTACGCCCAGGCCGGCATCTCACTTCCGCGGACGTCGGGGGCCCAGTACGCGGCCACCACCCACATCCCTCTGGCGGACATCCAGCCAGGCGACCTGCTGTTCTACGGACCCGGCGGATCTGACCACGTCGCCATGTACATCGGTGGCGGGTCGATGATCGAAGCGCCCTACACCGGAGCCTCGGTGTGGATCACCGGCGTGCGCACCGACGGCGGATTCGTCGGCGTCGGTCGGGTGGCCTGACCGCCCGCTCCGATCGGACCCCGGACTGCTCGTCGGTCATACGGGGACGGTCGGCTCCGGCAGACGGTCGGCTCCGGCAGACGGTCGGCTCCAGCAGACGACAGGGGCCAGTCTCGGCAGCGAGGCCCGCGGCCAGTCCCGGCAGCGAGTCCGTCAGTCCTGATCGTGTGCGGCGAACTCGGTAGGGGGCATCTGTCCGACCGAATTTCCGGCCCGCGGGCCGGGAGGACGGCCGAAGCGGAATGGCAACGCCTCGCGCCCGGCCTGGATGACCATGGCCTCTCCGGTCTCCTCCCCTGACAGGCGGTCGACCACCGCCTCGGATACTGCCGACACATCGATCAAAGGGAACCCACTCCCCTCCAGCACCTCGCGCATGTCATCGATCAGGGGCGTGTCGACGATTCCCGGGCACACCGCATTGATGGTGATGCGGTGCTCGTCCAGCTGCGGCCCGAGGGACCGCACCAGCCCGACGACGGCGTGCTTGGTGAGGCAATAGATCGGGTCGGGGGAGAAGCCGATGAGGCCGGCCAATGATGCGGTGGCCACGATGGCACCGCCGCCACGCGCTGAGATCGGCGGAACCAGCGCCCGCACTCCGAACACCACACCGTCCACGTTGACCCCCACGGCCCGCTGATACGTGTCGTCCGTCAGCTTGGTGATGTCGGCCTCGCCGGTGGTCACCCCGGCATTGAGATGGGCGAGGTCGATTCCGCCGAACCGGGAGGCGGCGGCGTCGACGATTGCGGGCCATGCGTCGGAGCGTCCCACGTCGGCCTGGATCGCCAGCCCCCCGATCGTGGTGGCGACCCGCTCCGCCGAATCCCCGTCGAGGTCGACCACCGCCACCGACACCCCGCGGTCTGCGAGCCGCTGGGCGGTGGAGAGGCCGATCCCAGATCCTCCCCCGGTCACGACGGCCACCTTGCCAGAGAGCTCTCTCATTGTCCTCCCACGTCCTGTCGGTCCTCCCGAGTCTGGCCCCCGCCTGTCTGGCCCCGCTGGTCAGTGCCCGTCTTCCGGGGCCCGTCTTCCAGTGCCCGGCTTCCAGTGCCCGGCTTTCGGGGCCCGTCTTTTCGGGGTCCGTCTGTGAGGACCTCCGGGCCGGCGTCCGGCCGATCTCACCCTACCGGGCACCTGGGGCATACTGGGAGAGCATCCGCTGTGTCTCGAGCCAGGTGCTCCTTCTTCCATGAGACCGTTTCTTCCATGAGACCGCTTCTTCCATGAGACCGATACCCGTCGCGTTCCACATCTGGTTCCTCGAGGTCCACACCTACGGGATCGGCCTGGCCCTGACCTTCTGGTTCGGCCTGCGCTACACGGAGAGGAGGCTGCGCAAGGCGGGCTATCCCTGGCAATGGGTCACCGGAATGTTCGTGTGGGTCATCGTGGCCGCCATCGTGGGTGCCCGGACCCTCCACGTCCTCTCCAACTTCTCCTTCTATTCCCACAATCCGCATCAGGTCTTCGCCATCTGGCAGGGTGGCCTGTCCTCCTTCGGCGGTCTCATCTTCGCGGTGCCGGTCGCCATCCTCAGCATGAGACGCCGCTGCCCCCAACTGCCGACACTCCGGTTTGCCGACCTGATGGCGCCGGTGCTCATGGCCTGCTGGGGCATCGGACGGCTGCTCGGCCCCCAGTTGATGGTCGCCGGTGGGGGCCACCCCACCAACCAGTGGTTCGGCATGTACTACGCCGGACAGACCGGCAAGCGGCTGCCGGTGCCGATCTTCCAGTCCATCGAGGACTTTTCCATTTTCGGAATCCTGCTCCTCGTCGAGCACTGGCTCCGCTCGACTGCCCCTTCGCCGATCGAATCGGCAGACGGCGTCGCCCCCGCTCCCAGACTCCTTCCCCCTGCGGGGATCGTTCTCGGCGTGGGCATGGTGCTCTGGGGCATCGAGCGGTTCCTCGACGAGCACCTGTGGCTCGGAGAGGACGGGCACCTCGGGTCGGTCCTGGTCCAGGCGGCCGGGATCGCCCTGGCCGCGGTCGGCGCCATCCTGCTGATCTCGCGGATTGGGCCCCTCCGGCGGTGGCAGCGGGGTGAGGGCGGCGATCCCGCGCCAATGATCGCCCCGGGATCAGAGATCGAGTCGACTTCCGACGACGCATCGGGCCCCGACGACGCGTCGGGCCCCGACGACCGCGTCGCTCCTGAGTCCGGGACGGGCGCAGCAGAGTCCCGGGACGAAACCCCGACACACGTGGCGTCGAGCACCACCGGGCTGGGATCAGCGGACCGAGACTGAAGGCCGTCGTTCGACGTCCGGGCGAACGTCCCGAGTGTTCACTCAGCCGACGCGGGTGACCGGCCGTGGTCGACCAGACCGAGTGTGCTGTTTGGCTGATGGCGCGTCGGCCCCCGGGAGGCCTGTGTGGAAGCTGTCGATGGAGCTGTTGCGCGAACGACACCGGCCCGGGATGGAGCCCTGCCGGGGACCTTGGCTGAGATCAGAGACGCGAACGACACACCGAACGCGATTCCGACCACGGCGAGCGCGATCGGAGACCGAAGGTAGAGGGCCACGACCACGGCGGTGCCGGATTCGACCGCTATCACCAGCCGGTTCATCGCCGGTCCCGCCTGATCGAATCGACGATGAAACGTCCGCAGCTCGGTCGGGGCGGTCAGGCGGCGGGTGAGGAGTACCGCGAGCCCCCGCAGGATGCCGAAGCCCGTGCCCACTCCCAGGGCGACCGCCGGATTGACCGTCAGTGCGCCGAGGACGACCATCAGATAAACCGCAGCGGTGGTGATGTAGGTGGTGAGGCCTGAACCGATCTGCCAACCGAATCCGGCGCCGTAGACCCAGGGCCGGTAGCGATCGAGCCACCGCTCATTGACCTGCCTACGGTGGATCGGCACCCTCAAGCCAAACACCCCGGCATCAGATCCGGCCGCAACGAGTGCAGCCGCGACTGCGACCACGCCCGTGCCGGTCGGCGGCAGACCGAGCCGGTGGGTGGCGGCGGCCGTCGCCGCCATGGCCGTCCCCAGCGTCGCGCCACCGAGGGTGGAGCCGAGGACGAACCATGCCGCTGTCGACCGGTAGGAGTTGCCCTTGGCGCGCTCGCTGACCGGCGTGATGCTCGAGAGCATCGACAGACCACAGGGCGACCAGGTGGAGCGGGCGGCGGCGGCGATGGCCACGAGCGTCGCCATGATCGAGAGGCAGAGGGTCATCGGACTCCTTGGCTGGTAGGTCCCGGCGGGAACCGTCGACACGGGAACAGGCCGTCTCCGACAGGATCGGGTCTCGAAGATGATCTCGTCGCAGCCTCACGGGTGGGATCCATCACTAGGCGGGGGATCCGAAGAACGGAGCGTTGAAGGTGAAGACGCCGCCGTCCTGGGCAACCAGCCAGTAGCCGGTGACCGAGCGGACGGCGGCCATTCCGACAATCGGCCTGTTGAGGGACTGGCCGCCCATCGAGCCGAGGAACTGGGCGTCGCCGAAGCAGAAGATGCCGCCGTCGGAGGCCACGGTCCAATAGCCGCGGCCGGTCGGCGTCGCGGCCATTCCGACCATGGGCTTGTTCAGTGTCTGACCGCCCATCGAGCCGAGGAACTGGGCGTCGCCGAAGCAGAAGATGCCGCCGTCGGAGGCCACGGTCCAATAGCCGTCGCCCGACGGGGTCACCGCCATTCCCACCATCGGCTGGTTGAGGCGATATCCCCCCATCGAGCCATGGAACGGCGCGCCCCCGAAACAGAAGATCCCACCATCGGCGGCGACCAGGTAGTACCCCCCGCCCGGATGCCCGGCGATTGCGACCATGGGCTTGGCCAGTGTGATGCCAGAATCGTCGCCCATGTTCTGGAAGTCACCGAACGTGAGTACCCTCCCGAATGCGGTCACCATGCCGTAGCCGCCACTGTCGGCACTCGGCGCCACGCCGACCACCTGGCAATTGGTGAGGGGGGAACTGCACGGCGCCGGCGGAGGGGCCGGAGGGGCCGACGTCCAACATGCCTCGTTCTGTTCGGCGGTGCTGTTGTCCTGGGCGTTGGCGGTGGTGCATGACGGATCCACATCCCAGGGTGGGACGCACGACACCACCCGGCAGACGATCCGGCCCATGCAGGCGACGTCCTGATTGCACTGGCCGTAGCGGAACTGGAAGCACCCGGTGACATAGGAGTTGCACCCGTTCGGCCCACAGCCGCAGCTGGTGCCGTCACAGCCGGGGTCGCAGAACCCCCAACCGTTCCCGCATCCGGTGTCACACCCGCAGGCGGCGTTGCAGTCCATGTAGTAGCGGGGGCCACCGCAGAACGAGGAATTGTCCGCCTTCCACCAGCCACCCATAACCGAGTTGGTCGGGCAATAGTTGTAACCCCCGTTGACCGAGCAACAGAACTCCGTGAACCCGGCACAGCACGTCGACCCGCATCCGCAGCTGCCATTCCCGCAGGTGCAGACCAGACCGTAGGCGGTGCCCGGCTTGAGCACGAGATCCAGGCCGGCACCGATGGCGACCGCACTACCGGCATAGGCCGAACGGTTGATGAAGCTGCGCCGCGAAAGCCTCGACTCGAGAAAGCTCGAAGCCCGCTCAACGAGGGTGGCGGTCATGGCGGTGACCGGAACGAGACGCCGGTGAGGCGGCGGGCGCCCTGGACCGCCGCCATCGCCGAAATGGCCAGATAGGTGAGCCACCCGCACAGCGCGCTCACGGCAACCAACGGCAGCCCGTGCAGCGGCTGAGAGGCAAGGATGGTGACGATTGTCCCGGTAGGAGCGGAAATCGCCAAGGCCGCGGCACTCAAGGACAGTCCCGCGTTGGCGATCACGTGGAGCATGGTCGCAGGGGTGTCCGGCTTTCCGAAGCACCCGCAACTGGCGATCGCCCCACCCTTGGATCGTGCAAAGGCCACGACGGCGGCGAACAACGCGTAGGAGGCAGCGACAAGGCACGCCGATGCGGTGCGGGGAGCCACCAGGGCGATCGATCCCACCACCACCTCGGCAATTGATCCGATGCGGACACCTGCGCGTAGGCGGGGTGCAGCAATCGGCAGGAGGCCGGCCCATGCACGAGCGGTGTCACCGGGGCGGATGGCCTTGCCCACACCGGCACCGATGAGGAGGCCGCAGGCGACGAGGTAGAGCCCGATCAGTTCCATGGGCCGCCCGCTGCCGCCGTGAGGGGCCCGGAGTAGGCCGCGGCCGGCCGGGTGGGGGCGCTGATGGCCACATCGGCTATGAGGCAGTTGACCCTGGGTACGAGCGCTCTCCGTCGTACATGACTGCCGAGCACCACGTACAGCGAGAACGGCCTGCCCGCCTCGGTGAAGAACCACTGGGTCCCGGACTGCCCTCCCAGGCCGCGGCGGAGCACGTAGGGGCGAAAGTTGGCTGTTGCGAGAGATCGGGGCATACCCTGGCGGTCGAAGAGACGCTTTCCGAGGCTTTCCGGCCCATACTCGAACAGAGCGGCGAAGATGTCGGAGACTCCCATCAGATTGACGGCTCCACCCCCGAAGTCGCCCACCTCCGCAGGAAGGGAGAACGTGGCGAAGTGCGCTACAGGGTAGGTGACCTCGGCGCCGGTCGAGGGACGAATGAAGATGCGGCCCTCGAAACCGGGGGGGAGTGGTGCTTCGATCCCGTGGGCTCGGATGGTGGCCACTCAGCCCGCCATTCTGATCGGTGCATCGGTCGTCGGCCGAAGGCCCGGCTGCGGGTCGGTCGGATCGGTCAGGTCGGTCGGGTCGGTCGGGTCGGTCGGATCGGTCAGGTCGGTCGGGTAGGTCAGGCCGGTCGGATCCGGAGCGTCCGGCGCGTTCCCCCCTTCCGGCACATCCGCTCGGCGGGCCGCGGGCCCACTGGCTCCCGCTGGTTGGTCGACCGCACCGAGGCCGTACACATCGGCCAGGGTGGAGGGGTAGAGGCTCGGGTCCCCCGGGAGGATTCCAGCTGCCATCAGCTCCCGGTCATTCGCCAGTTCTCGCTCAGGACCGTCGAGACCATCGGAGAAGGCGCGGCCCTCGCTGGTGAGAGCCAGCTCCCGTACATCGGCCTCGGCACGCCGCACCAGCTCGACCACCTGGTGGAAGTGGTTCGCCACCCCTTCGCCCACCCGACGGCCCGATTCCCCTTCAACCAGAACGAAGAACGGTGAGCCGGGCACCTCGTAGTCATTCCAGGCATCGGTGGACATGACCACGGAAAGGCCTGTACGAACATGGGAAGCGACCTCGGCCGGAGATTCCATTTCCGGCCCCTTGGTGACGACGACCAGCCTGGTCCGGGCCGGGAGGCCGAGCTCATCCGGCCGCTGGAAGGCCTTCCAGAACCCGGCGCAGGTGGCACAGCCGGAAGACAGGAATGCCAGCAGAGTCAAGTGGCCGCCTCCCCCCACGTTCACAGCCAGCGCATCGCCGCTCGGGGCGACGCCGGCAATGGTCGGGGCCGAGGTCGAGTTGCGCTCGCCGGGCAGAGGTGGGCCCATCCCGAACGGGATCTGCACCGGATTCGCAGGGCCTGAGGACCGGTGGCCACCAGACAGGTCCCCCGCATCGTCCGGCTCACCAACCCCGACCCCCAACTCATGGAGCGCCTTCAAGATATCGGCGTGGCTGCGCAACAAGCCGGCGACGAGCACGGCCAACAGCAACACGACGACGCTCAGGACAACTGCCACTGCAACCACGTCACACCTCCGAGTGATCACGGGAGGGGACGCCTTGCGGCCGCCACCTCCTGACCGACGTTCATGCTACGGATCGCCACCGCCAAAACGGTGCATTTGCGATGACCTCGAACAAAGCTGGCAAAAGGGGAGGTGGTCCCGGCCCCGCGTCACTCCCTGCTGGTGAACAGGTCGGGGTCGCCGGGGCCGGTGGTCCTGGTCGTCTTGGTCGTCTTGGTCGCCTTGGTGGGCCGCTT
>Ga0307374_10005497_pt1 | contig 20450 bp, 14 predicted proteins | sample OX3MG_FD_202532 | JGI IMG/M metagenome (GOLD analysis project Ga0307374, IMG submission 202532) | Soil microbial communities from Risofladan, Vaasa, Finland - OX-3 | ecosystem: Environmental > Terrestrial > Soil > Coastal area > Acid sulfate soil | place: Finland: Risofladan, Vaasa | collected...
GCTCGAGGACATCGCCATCCTCACCGGGGGCAGGGCGATCTCCGAAGAGGCCGGGCTGACGCTCGAAAAGGCGACGCCCGAGGTTCTCGGTCACGCCGAGCGCGTGCTGATTGACAAGGGCACACTCGCATTCCGCCTGTAAACCCGCGTGGATGCTGGGTTTCGGCCAGTTCGACTTTGCGAGTTACCCCCAAAGTTACCCCCGCTGGTAGTTTTGACCATAGAGCGCCGCTGTAGTCAACCACACACGGGGAATAGCAGACAAAAAAGTCAGGCGTCCGCCTTCAGGCGACCCGGCCAACGTTCGAGCGAGTATTCATTGTCCCCGTTCTCCAAGGCCACGTAGTCCCAATATGCCGGCAACAGACCAGGCGCTATTGGGTTCGCGGCGTTGGGGTTGTGAACTACTGCCATCGACTTGCCATTTCCGATCGCCCATGTCTCGTCAACGTCGGTTGCCCAAATCGCGCTGATCGGACGAAAAGCCGGATCCAGGAATGTGTAGGCCGGCACCTCGGAGCCATTGGGTTTTTGAATGACAGGGCGATGCTGGTGCTCTGATCCGATCGCCTTCAAGGTGCGCCGGTCTATCTGGATGGCAAAGGGGCCAACAGCAAAAACCGCCTCCACAGCAAATGGGAACTGGCTGATGCCGGTGATTGACGAGAAATACTTCCCTCTTAGACGACGGCCATTGATTGCGATCACATAGGGGTCGTCCGCCGCCACAACCCCTTTGCCGACGTATCCAACGTTTCCACTGTCAGGATTGCCGAGCAACTTCTCAGCCTTCTCTTTGATAGCCGCTGTCCACCGAAGCAAGATAGCTTCATGCGGAAACGTCGTCACTACACCGGGATTGCTTTGCAACCAATCCGAAGGCACCCCTGTGGGTTCTGGGGATATCACCTCGATCCAGATGTTGCGACCGTCGTGCTGAATCAGGAAATCTGGGCCGTTGCGCGACGGCCGAAGATTCAGATCAGCGTCCAGCAATTCGTGGGCAAGCAATGCCTCGGAAAGCCGTTGCCAATATCGAGCATCGTCTCCGGAGCAGAGGTTGCTTTCGAAGTTGGAGTCCGCAAGACCGAGCTCGATATGTCTGAGGCAGACGCGCTCGACAAATTCGCGGACGGCTACCGTTCGGTGAAAATCACCCGGGTATCGGCTGAGCAAATGTTGGCTGATGACTGTCGCCACCCGTTCATACTCCGATGGGGATGGCGCGCGCCTGGCGAATGTAGAGTGATTCCGTCGATTCATGCATCCGGAAGATCACACCCGCGAATTCGTAGGTGATTACGTCAGCGGGGCTGTGCCTGATAGAAAAAACTGGCCCCCCGCTAAGTCCACCCAGGCTCTCAGGCTCCGGCTCAACGGAACTCCGGACCCAATGTTCACGCTCGAATTCACAGGTAATGTAATCCGCATGAACATCGGTCACGCGGCATGCCCCGCTGCTGTAACTGCCGAAGCTAAGCTCGGCGAATGAGAGGCGCTGGCGCAGATCACCAGGAAAGCCTCCATAGGTCACGAAATCATTCACGTTTGCAGCAGACGGCGGCCATCCACCAAGTTGGTAGAACGCCTCGCCCATTCCATTGCTCTTGCGAGTTATCGCGGCCCCCTGCTCTGCCGTAAGCCGGAGCACCGCCACATCGATCGCGCGATCTTCGGCAACGATTTGCGCCAGCGGGTCAAAATAGTAGTTGCCAATCGCGAACAGGCAGCGCCTGTCCTCATCCAGCTTGCGACGATAGCCTTCGATGACGTGATAACAGGTGACCGCCAGCAGGTCGCCTCGTAGATCAAGCAAGGAGGCCGTGCCATTGTTGACCACGACGGGATGTTCGCGCGACGGCGGAACACCAAAATAGACCGGCTTGCAAAACCGAAGGGGGAACATCTCCATTTGCCGGCCGAGCGGACCGGCAACAAGCTTCTTCGCCTCCTCGGGCGTCCTGTTCATTCGCGTCAGGACGCCAACGCTGCGTGCCTCACTTCTGATCGACTCACCTTCACCGCCACTTCAACACGCGAGCCGAGCCCATTGATCATCGCCATGAGGCGCTCGACGCTGATGCGCCGAAAATCCGCGTTTCGAACGCGCGAGAAATCTCCGGCATCGATCCCGGTGAGGCTATGCGCCTTTCTTACGGTGAGGCCCTTTTTGTCGAGCGTCTTGATGATCTCCGCCGCCAGGATCGCCTTCAACTGGCGAACGTCGGCATCCGGGACATCAAAGTCCCGATAGATGTTTCCGCTCCCGCGGATAAGCTCAAGCGGTTCCTTTTTCATCGCAGCATCTCCTTCAGTCGCTTCAACCGGTCCTTGATCAAGTCGATCTCGTGTTTCGGGGTCTTGATGCCTTGCGTCGACTTTTTCTGAAACGCATGGACCACCCACAGCTCGTCCCCAAGCTGCACCGCATAGACCACCCGAAAGGCATTGCCCCGGAACGGCAACGCAACCTCAAACACTCCCGACCCGAGGCCTTTCATCGGCTTGGCGATTCCCGCCATGCCACCTTCGGCGGCAACGCTCAAAGCATCGATCACTATCTGCCGCGCGCCGTCGGGAAACGCCTCAAAGGCTTTTCGCGCAGGCGTGAGCCAGGATACCGGCCGCGTTGGTCTCATTCTCTTCTGCCCATTTCGCTTCGAATGTTGGCAGATTTACCAACAACCGTCAAGTGGATTGCCGAACACGTCGTCCTTCGCCGGGCGGTCACTCGGCGGAATTCCCAATCGAAACGCATTTTCCGACCCGACACCCCCTGCTACCCTTGCTACTTCTGCTACCGATCAGCGTACGCGCCGTGCGACGGTAGCAAGAGTAGCAACAGTAGCAGCCCCCTCCGGTGTCGAAATCGAATCGTCGACGGTCACTCCCGGTCATCCAGCAGCGCCGGATTGATCGCCACAGCCCGCCTGCGCCCACCTTCCTCCATCCGCGCCCGGCCGCGCTCGTTGAGGATGGCGAGCGCGGCGCGCAGGTCGCGGCTGTCTCGCACGCAGTTCGGACCGTACTGGTAGATGCGCTTCGCCGGCACGCGATAGCTGCCATTTGCAATGGCTTCGTTGCGCAGCCAGGAATCGAGCCGGATCGCCGCGGCGAGCGAGGGCGGCGTGTCCAGATCGGCGAGCAGGCGCCGCGCTTCGTTCAAATGCCAGCCAACGATACAGGCCGCAGCGCGGATCTCCTCGGACGCTATCGTTCCGCTCACGCCATGCTCCAGCACATGGAACAACGCCGCCAGCCGTGCAACGTTCTCCGCCGCCTTGGCCGCGACATCGCGCACGCCGCGAAATGCGCCGCGCGCGCCCAGCTCGCGCTCGATCTCGTCGTGAAAGCGTATCCACTCGGCACGTGCCTGCGGCGACAGATCGAGCACCACCGGGGTGAGGCAGCCGTGCGCGTCGGTCGCGAGCGGTTGCGCGAGCAGCTCGCGAATGCGCGCCCCGAACAGCGCCACCTGCGGCATCGCCTCGGGCGCCGGGCGGTACGCGCGCGTTCCCTGCGTGCTGCCGGGCCACGCGATCAGGAAACGCGCGATAAAGCCGGTGCCGCGCGGCAGCGTGCCGGCACGCTCCAGGAAACCGCGCAATGCCTCGGGCTGGACCATCAGCCCGAAGGTGAGCCGCCGGCCGCGTAGCACGAACGATGGCTTGGAGCGCCGGTCGATCGCCATCTCGCCGCCGTCCCACAGCACGTTGAGCAGCGCCAAGTTGCGCAGAATCGTGTCCTGGCCCATGCCGTGCGCACCGAACACCGCGCCGGCCTCGGCCGAGAGCACACCGCCGCTCGGCCAGCCGGTGGCCAGCGCATGCGCGAGCGCCTCCGGGGTCGCATCCGCATAGAGCAGTCGCGGAATGAGCGGCGGCACGGGAGCATGGTTCACCAGCACCTCAAGTTCGCGTTCCTCGCCCGCCGTGTCCTGCGTCCGGCGCCGCTTGTGCTTGATCGCTTCCAGAATGCCGGCCTTCTTCGCTTCGAACACCGCGGTGGCCGCTTCGAGCTTCGCGATCTCGGGGGACATTTCTTGACGCCGCCCGGTTTCCCAGTCGCGCAGCGCAGGGCAGAAGATCGCGTCACAGGTGGTCTTGCGCTCCCCGGAGTCGGCCACCGCGAGCAGATAAAGGGAGATGGGGCCGACGAGCTGGTGGTCTCGCCGCACATTGGCCAAACCCTGCGCCGCGAGCGAAAGGGCTGAAAGGGCGGAGCAGGCCACCAGCGCCATCGGCGCCTGCACGAAAGCCTGCGCCTGGCGCACGGCATCACGCAGGATGCGAGGCAGCGCCTCGTCGGGATACGGTTGCGCGTCCAGCGGCTCGGTCAGCGGCTCCGGCTCCGGCCATTCCCTGCCTCTCGCCTCGGCGCCGCCGCGCGTACCCACATCGCCACCACCAGGCGCTTTGGCGGCAGCGATCGAATCCCTCACGGCGTCAAGACCCCGCGCCCGGTGCAGATCATTGAAGTCCGTGGCGTCGGCAGGACGATCCGCGCTGAACGCCGGGACCGCGACAAGCGCACCGACAGCACGGGCAGCGTCGCGTGCGTGGGTGAGTCCCGGATTGCCCTCTGTGCCCGCGTCGTCATCGGCGCACACGATGAGCCGCGCGTTGGGATGGTTCTCCCGGATCACACCGGCGACTGGTCCGAGATTGCCGGCGTTGAAAGCAACGGCGACGGCGTACCCGGTGGCCGCGTGAATGCTGGCGCCGGTAGCGTAGCCCTCGGCGATGCAGATCACTTTGCCGGCAACACCGATCAGGACGTACAGGCCCGCGACGCGCCCACCCTTCAAGAATCGCTTCGTTCCGCTCGCGCCGATGAACTGCAAGCTGTGCAGCTCGCCGGCCGCGTCGCGGATTGGCACGACCAGCGCGCCCTTGAACACGCGCAAGCCGTGCGCGGCGACCCCTTTGCGCGCCAGGTACGGATGCTCATCGCCCGCCGGCCGCGCGGCGTGCCAGATGCGCGCGGCGACTTCACGGGCTGCGGCGTGGCGCTTGCCCGCTTCATCCATCCGCCGGACGCTGGCGATCTCCGCCTTCCTGCGCAGCGCATCGAGCTCTGCGGGCGTCAGCGCGCGCCCAATGTCGAGACGCCAGGATTCCCAGCCCTTGCCATCACGCCAGTTTTCCAGGCCGCCGGCCGGAATGCCGTCCAGGTGAAGCAGGTAAGCCGCATCGCCCTTGCCGTGCTTGCCCGCCGCATCACAGCGGTGAATGCTGCCGTCGGCGATGATCCGCGCGGGCGGAACGATGTCGCGCGCGGCGAGCGCCGCCCGAAACCGGTCAATGACCTCGGCGGTGGCGGGGGCCTTCGCCAGGCGCGGCGGCCCGGCCAGTGCAATTGCGTCGGCAGCCATGCATGCGCGTCGTCACGCCGCCTGCCGGCCGCCGTCCCGGGCGATCTTCACCCGCCCGGCAATCCATTCGCTCACGTCCGATTCAAGCCACCCGACCGCGCGCGGCCCAAGCGGCACCGGCTTCGGGAAAACGCCGTCCTTGATGTACTGATAAATCGTGCTGCGCGAAAGCCCTGTGCGTGTCTCGACCTGCTTGCGTCGAAGAAATGCAGGCTCCCGCTGGATACTCTGCGCCATGTTCGTCACCTCGCGGCTGGTAGTGGAAGACGGCAACATCCTTCCACGCCGCGCGGCATTTGTGGGCCCGAATCGGAGCCTCGATGAGGCCTCGAAACCCCCTTGACAGCAGGATTGATTGCGAACCAGAGATGGGAACGCCCGCGACTATCAGCGCTGCGAGACTCCCGGTTATCCACGGTCCGATGCGTGCGGCCCCACTCTGGCACGCGCGGATCGGGCGGTGGGTAACCGGGGCTGTCAGCGGCCATGTGGGCCGCGTCGATCTTGGCCGACGCAAAAGTCGCCGGCATCCGTTACGCTGATGCCCAATCGGCGGAAAACAGGGCTGCCTGCTCCAGCACTGTTTGGGTCGCCTTCTCCTGTTTGTCCGGCGGATAGCCGTATTTGCGCAGGATCCGCTTGACCAGCACGCGCAGCTGCGCCCGCACGTTGTCGCGCACCGTCCAATCGATCGTGACATTTGCGCGGACAGTCTTCACCAGTTCGCGCGCGATGGTACGCAGCGCCTCGTCGCCCAACACTTTGACTGCGCTGTCGTTCGTTTCAAGCGCGTCGTAGAAGGCGACCTCATCATCGTTGAGCCCGAGCTGTTCGCCACGCTGCCCTGCCGCCCGCATGTCCTTGGCCAGTTGTATGAGTTCCTCGATGACCTTGGCTGTCTCGATCGCCCGGTTCTGGTACTTCCGCAATGCTTGCTCCAGCATCTCCGCGAAAGAGCGCGCCTGGACGACGTTGCGCTTGCCGCGCGTCTTGATCTCGCCCTTCAGCAGCTTCTCCAGTAGCTCCACGGCAAGATTGCGCTGGGGCATGCCGCGGACTTCAGTGAGGAACTCGTCCGACAGAATCGAGATATCCGGTTTCTTCAAACCGGCGGCGGCGAAGATGTCGACCACCTCGTCGGAGACCATCGCCTTCGAGATGATCTGCCGAATGGCGTGGTCCAGATCCTCATCAGTTTTGCGTTCGCCAGCGAGACTCTTGGCGAGCACGGAACGCACTGCCTGGAAGAAACCCACGTCGTCTCGAATGCGCAATGACTCCTCGTGCGGAACCGAGAGCGCGAATGCCTGGGAGAGCTCCGTTACTGCACGCAGCAAGCGATTCTTTCCGTCATGCTGGGCCAGGATATGCTCTTGGGCGGCCGGCAGAAGGGACAGCCGCGCCTGTGGTGTTCCTGTCGTCCATGGCGACCAATCGAAACCGTGGAACAGCCCGCGGCAGATCTCGTACTTTTCGAGCATGAGCGCAACAGCCTCGGCCTGGTCGAGCGCTGTCTCACCGGTCCCGCCGGCTTCCGTGTACGTCGCCAGCGCCTGCTTCAGTTCATCGGCCAGACCGAGGTAATCCACCACCAGTCCGCCGGGCTTGTCCCTAAACACGCGGTTGACACGCGCAATGGCCTGCATCAGGCCGTGGCCTCGCATCGGCTTGTCCACGTACATCGTGTGCAAGCTCGGCGCGTCGAAGCCCGTGAGCCACATATCGCGCACGATGACGATGCGGAAAGGGTCTTTCGCATCGCGGAATCTGTTCGCAAGAACCTCACGCCGCGGCTTGTTGCGGATGTGCGGCTGCCAGTTAAGCGGATCGGATGCCGACCCGGTCATCACGACCTTCAGCGCCCCATGTTCATCATTCGCACCGTCCCACTCCGGGCGCAGAGCAACCAACTCGCGGTAAAGTTCCACGGCAATGCGGCGGCTCATGACAACCACCATTGCCTTGCCGTCCATCGTTGCAAGCCTGGTCTCAAAGTGCTGCACCAGGTCCCGTGCGACGAGCTTGATGCGATTCGCCGAACCGACCACCGCCTCGAGCTGCGCCCAGCGGCTTTTCAACTTCTCCTTGCGGTCGACCTCTTCGCCTTCAGTCGCTTCCTCGAATTCCGGGTCTATCTTCGGCCGCTCTGATTCCTTCAGTTCCAGCTTTGCAAGCCGGCTCTCATAGTAGATCGGCACGGTGGCGCCATCGATGACAGCGCGCTGGATGTCGTAGACACTGATGTAGTCTCCGAACACGGCGCGCGTATTGGCGTCGGTCTTTTCGATCGGCGTTCCGGTGAAGCCGACGAACGAAGCATGGGGCAAGGCATCGCGCATGTGCCGCGCGAAGCCGTCTATGAAGTCGTACTGGCTGCGGTGCGCCTCGTCGGCGATGACGACGATGTTGCGCCGGTCCGAGAGCACCGGATGTCGATCGCCCCGCTCTTCGGGGAAGAACTTTTGAATGGTGGTGAACACTACGCCGCCGGAGGCGACCGCGAGCTTCGCGCGCAGATCGGCGCGGTCGGCGGCCTGCACCGGCGGTTGGCGAAGGAGGTCGCGACAGCGCGCGAAGGTGCCGAACAACTGGTCATCGAGGTCGTTGCGGTCGGTGAGCACCACGATGGTTGGGTTGGCCATCGTCGGGTGCAGGATCACCCGCCCGGCATAGAAGGCCATGGTCAAGCTCTTGCCCGAGCCCTGCGTGTGCCAGACCACGCCCACGCGCCGGTCACCGCGATCGCCGCCCGGCCGTTGCCCGGCCTCGTAACGCCCCAGTGGCTCGGCCACCCGGCCCGCTCCTACAGACTCCGCGGCGCGCAGCGTTTCTTCCACCGCCACGTTTACGGCGTGGAACTGGTGATACCCCGCCATTTTCTTGACGAGCTTGCCGCCACTACCACCGGCAGAAGAATCCTCGAACACGATGAAGTAGCGCAGCAAATCGAGGAAACGGCGCCTCTCGAACACGCCCTCAAGCACCACTTGCAGCTCCGACAGCTTCGTAGACGCGTCCTCGCGCCCGGTGATCGTGCGCCAGGGCTTGAACCATTCCTTGCCCGCGCCAAGCGAGCCGATACGTGCCTGCACGCCATCGGAGACGACCAGCGCCGCGTTGGTCGCGAACAGCGCCGGGATCTGCGCTTGGTAGGTCTGAAGCTGCTGGAAAGCAGACCACACCGTTGCATTCTCGTCGGCGGGGTTTTTCAGCTCGATCACCGACAGCGGCAACCCGTTCACGAACAGCACCACATCCGGACGACGCGTATGCTGCCCTTCCGCCACCGTGAACTGATTGACGGCCAGCCAGTCGTTGTTGTCCGGCGCGTCGAAGTCGATGACCCGGGCCTGTGCCCCGGCGATCGATCCGTCCTTGCGCCGGTACTCCACCGTCACCCCATCGACCAGCATTCGGTGAAGAGCGCGGTTACGCTCCACCAACGACGGCGCGCCACCGCGCAAAAGCTTGCGGCACGCATCGTCCAGCGCCTCGTGCGGCAGGTCTGGATTCAGCCGCATAAGCGCCGGGCGAAGTCGCCCGTCCAGCACCACATCGCGATAATTCGGATCGCTGCGCTCGGCGCCGGGTTCGCCGACCGCTATGTCGGGCCCGTGCAATACCGCATAGCCGAGCGCTTCGAGCCAGGCGAGAGAGGCGTCTTCGACGACGGATTCGGCGAAAGCGGTCACACTGCCTGAACCCGAGCCATTTCTTCGCGAAGGCGAGGCGCCACTTTCTGATACAGCGCCGAAAGCCTCTCACTCATCCACCGATAGGCGTCTGGCCAAGCCGCCTCGTTCCGCAAGTTGGGCACTTCGCGCCAGACTGACATGTAACCCCTTTGCTTTTCGGTCGATCCCTCGAATTCCCAGGTTCCACCAATGAGACTGTTCCACTCTCCTGGCGCTGCCTTGATCATTTCCCATACGCGGAAAGACGGTTCGCGCCAGAAGCAGACGTCAATATCTACGTAGGAATCCCTCAACCCAAAGTAGAGCTCGAACCCAATATGTTGAACGTCCGAGGGCAGGCGGATGGTCGCACTCGTTCTGGATTCGACCTCCGGAAGATCGGGGAACTGAGCATGCAGGTGTTCATTCAATCCGGACCAGAAACGTTGCCGCACTTGGTACCTGGCCGGAGAGTCATCATTGCCTTCCTCGGGAGATCTGTTCCTCCCCTCCAGTTCGTCCTCCTCGAGCGGCTCCTCTCCATCCCACTCCTCCGGCCCCTCGTCGTAGGCTTCGGCAATGCGTCCCGCGCGGAACCACTCCGGCTCACGGGTAATTCTCTTGCCCGTCGCCCCTTCGATTCGCTGAAGCAGCGCGTCGGCTCGCGCGGCATAAAAATCCCAGAACCGATCCCCGCGCAACTCGTCTGGTGCGATGCAGTGCGAGCGCAGGATCTCGTTCATTCGCGCGGAATCGACGCCCGCAGCCCTCTCGACTGCAGGTAGGTACTTCGACGGCGCGCGGCCCCCGATCTGCCGGTTGGTGCGCGCCGCGAGCGCAGTTTTGTTAATGACGCTGTTGTAGGTACCCGGATCGAGCTTCGCCGTCTTGCACCACTTCTCCGGAAAGATGTGGTGGATATCCACCTTGTCGTCGAAGAAGGTCTGTGCCTCGATCGGCTCGCCTGTGCGGAAGTCGCGCCCGCCGTCGCGCATGAGCAGGGCGTATAGGCCCTTGTAGGCAGAACTGTTCCGCGTGCGCAGCGTGAGCAATCGATTCGCCTGGAAGCTCGAGTCCTGAATGGTGATCGGCTCAATAGCTTCTCCGCGCACCATGGCGACGACTTCCGGTAGATCTCGCGCGAAACGGCTTTCGATAGCGCCCCCGTACAGCTCGCCCAGCACTCCGCACCAGAACCAGCGTGCAATCTTCTGTCGTGCTCCCTCGGTTTCGCCATCGTGCCCTAGGTCCACAAACATTGCGGCCAGCGGCACAAGTTGGGTGCGGTAAGGTAGATCACGCGACTTAAAAATCTTCTGCCCGTAAAGGAATCGAGCAGCGCGAACGAAACCGGCTTCGACGCAATCCGCCCACGCTTGCCAGTCGGCGACCTCGAGTTTCAGGATGTCCCTGCGCTTGCAGCTTATTCCGGGTGCGTTGTCAGCGGTTACGCCAGTCGCGAGCGCCTCTCGCCGTCGGGTCTGCGTTACAAGGAGCGATATGGCTTGAAGAAAATCGTCGTTCTGCAGGTTACGCAATACCGGATGCTGATCCTTTAGCCGCTTCTCCCGCGCATTCCAATCATCGCGAAGCTGGAAGTCATCGGCGGCGAAGGACGCCGTCAACAATTCAAAAACGTTCAGCGCGACGCCACCGGTGTTCACCCGCTCGAATACGAGGCACACGGCCTCCTTCGGCGTTTCCTTCTTCAGCTCGATCACTGGCACCTGGTATTGCTCGAAGCGCTTTATGACATCGCGCTCGAATTCATTGAAAAGGCGCATCTTGTCGCGGTCGAAGTTCCAATGCTCGCTGTATGCCTGCCGCCAGTCAGCGCTGTTGAATATTCGGTTCACGGGAAACAGATCTGCTGCGTATTCCTTGGCCGCCGTAGTCACATCCAGGGCGATCTCGCCACCATGCCCGCCGCCAAACGTTTTGACTAGTTTGTCCTCGGGGATGCTCTGTACTGCATCCTCCCGGTCATCACCGTTAGTTACAGCTTTGCTCATGTTGATGTAATACCACCGGCGTATTGGCTTGCCCTTGGCGTCCTTCGTTTCGGCGGCCACCGTACTCATGAGCGCTTGGTATAGCGACGTAAGGCGTTGCTGGCCATCCAGAATCAGCGTCTCCGGAGAGATCTGCCGCAGCCGCTCGTGCGTGCCAGTGAGCGGACGCGGCTTGAAGCGGACGTGCTGACCGCCAGTTTCGAGCAACATCACAGCTCCTATTGGAAACGACACCGAGACGCTGGCAAGAAGGCTCCGAATCCGTTCATCGTCCCATACCCAGCCACGTTGAAAGTCCGGAAGTTGAAGCTTGCCGTTATCTGCCCGCGCGAGCAGGTCAAGGAGCGGAGTCTTTGTGCTGTCAAAGCTGGCGCCAATCATCAGAATATCTCCCTCTTCAGCGAACGATCGCACCGGGCACTAAGGGTCCGCAGTTGCATCACGGTTTGGCCGCCTTATGTGTCTCAAACAGAAAAACGACCAACGTTGCCGCGGCGCCAACTGCCAGCTTCGCATGGCGAACACCCAAACCCGTTGCACTCCCATGCTTGCCATGACCGGTTCCGTAGAGTCCGCGCAGTTCCGCAAGGCCATTGCCGATCGTTCCGAGGTTGCTGAGAAGCCGCTTTATTACGTCTGCACCACGAGCCGCGTCAGGAATACCTTCTGGGACAAGCCTCAGCTCCTTAAGCGTCGCCTTCGTAAGGGTTGACACGTCCGGCGTCCCGACAATTGCTTTTCCCCGATCCGCGAGAATCGTCTTGCAGCAAGTCTCGATGAGTTCCTTTGCAGTTCCGATGGCTAGGCTCGGGTCAGTTTCGATAGACGCCTCCAAACGCCGAATCTGCTCTGCGAGGTGATTCGCGTTCAGAAGTCTTGCGTGTTCTTTGAGCGGGTTGAGGGAGGGGCCTCCGGCCAGAAGGCGAGTGGCTATCTGCCGACACTTTTCCGCAAGTCCTTTTTTTGCTTGCGCGTCGGGCTCGGTGTCGAGCGACGTTGCGTAGTCGATCAATGCGAGAAGGAGCTTTCCGACCAAGAAGTCGGGCTCGAACCGCCAAAATGCGCGGAGCTTCTTAGCCTTTGACGTCCCCTCTGCGGTGTACTTCTCGGCATGAATGTCCAGGCCGACAGCTTCTAAAGCAAAGTCGCCAAACGTACGGTCCGAGAAATTAAGAACGTAACCTCCGGACATCCCGAGAAATGCCTCAAGGTTCCGCCTGTCCGCGAGTGATAGAGTGCTCACGATGCTACGACTTCAACATAGCCATCATTTCCGCTCCGAACTCTTTTCATGACCTTGCGCGGCAACAGAGGGAGGCGCGTTGGGAGAACTGGATGAAGCACCTGGTTCTTGATCAATCTTCTTCTGGATCCAATTGGCATAGAGGTTGCCGCCGACCCCCACCACGAACCCAAGAATCACCAAACCCCACAACCACGTCCGAAATCTCCGGACCTGTTCAAAGGGCCAAAGTCGCTTCATACGCACGTTTCCGGTGGTACACCACTCCAGGAGTAGGTGTCCGGCCACAAAAAACACAACGGCGGCCAGAGCCTTCATGGGCAGCGATCCAATCATCCTAGCCCAATCGGGGAGAAGTTGATCTGCTTGCCAGGCTGCTATGCCCGCGACCAGTATCACGAGAGTGAGGAACCCAAAATAGACGACCAAAACGAGGCGCTCCCTCTTGCTTTCTTCAATCCGCTCCAGCGCGGCTTTCAGTTGAGCGACTTCTGAACCTTGGGCGTTGAGTTTCTCAACTGCTGCCTTGGTTCGAATCTCCTCCTCGCTAATTCTTGTACTCAACCTCTTGACTTCCTCATCTTTCGCCCTATCACGTGCATCTAGTTCGCTGAGAGTTGCTTCCTTTTGATTCACGGTGGCCTGCAGTCGTTGCGCCTCTTCGGCCACTGCGGCAGCGCGCGTTTTCATCTCTTCGAGTAGGGCATCACGTATCAATGCGACTTCCGCTTCTCCGTTCTCTGGCTTCTCGGTCTGAAGGCGAGCGCGCAATCCGTCGTTGAGGACCACGTTGGTGATAGTTTCCGCAGAGATATCATCGCGGCCTTGGAACCGCCCCAGCCCCTTTAGAATCCTTAAGCTGGTGCGTTCTGACTCAATATCAAAATCTTGAAACAGAAATGGGAGTCGCAAGCTGCCAAGCATGGCTTCTTCAAACTCCTTGGTACGCGGAACCCAGAACTGGAGAAGTTGGATGAGCGACGTTGGATGAAGGCAAAGAGGTATTTTGGATTCGGATTTCCGCAGTTGGTATTCGTCAAAACCAATTAGCCTGAAGTCTAAGGTGAGAATCCAATCCCGAGCATCGATCGGGGACTCGATGTAAGCAGGACGGTTGTCCTTTACGAAGTGCCAAAGGATCATGTCATGCGCGACGATCTTGTAGGACTTTCGCCGATCTTCATCGAATCGCTTCTCAAAATCCAGAACGTAAAGAATATCGTCGACAACATCCTGCCGCTGGGAATATGAGTCTAAGCTTTCGTTGAAATATTCCACTCCCTTTCCACGAGCCACTGCGACAAAGTCACTGAGATATGGATCGAACCAGTCCTCGGCAGTAAGCTTGCCACCGCGACGGAGACGTTCCGATAGGAATTTCTCTGCCATTCCCGAGAACCGGGCGTTTAAGGCCGCCTGAGTGAAATTACTGCCTGTGGGGATTGCCGATAGTCGCTGCTTCGCTGCCTCAATCGAGGTCTTCGCCTCTTCGATCGTCCTTGGCACGATGAACAACTTCACCTTGGGATTGGATTGGAGCTGCGATACCAGATCGAGAAGCTCGCGTGCGGCGGCATTCGAAGGATTTTCATGCAATTCCAGCAGAGAAAATAAGAAGTTCGTGTCTACGAATACTCGAAACGTAACTTGCTTGCCGACGGTCGCACTCAGTTTCTGAATTGCATCCTCTGGCAACCCGCCGGCCTCCACGCAAAAGCGCGCATGAAGCATCCTGCTGACATGCCCGCGCACTTCGTCCTTCTTCGGATCCAGAAATTTAGTTACAAGCTCTCGCAGGCTGGGATGACATGTCGGATCGAAACCCTTCAAGAAATGATCAACCAAATTCTCGTCAGCGCGCAGCCCGTCGCCAGAAATCAGGCGATAGGCGTTGGCACCCGCTTCTTTAATGAGTGGAGTCAGCAACTCCGTCTGAAAGGCATTCCAGAGACTGACTGCATCGATATCCGCGCAAAGCCCTTTTGCAAGCGTGAAGAAGAATTCGCGCGCATCGGATTCGACCTTCTCTGCGGCAGCGATATCCTGCTCAAACAGTAGCCGTTGCGCATCCGGAATGCGATATTGTTGTTCGGGCAGCATGATCAGGAGATCTTGCTTTTCCAAAGCACTGAGCACTGCACGCAACTTTTCATGGCTCAACGTAAGCTTGAACTGCTGCGACAGTGTTTGCTTGATCTCATCAACGCTGGGTGGGTGATCGGACCACCACACAGCGGCTAAAGCGAGCCGTTGTATAACTTTGTCCCACCAGCCTGAGCGATTTAGCTCAATGTGATGGACCAATACCGCGACTTCTTTTGGCAAGACCGAGGGATCGGCGGTCATGAAGCCATCTCCTGTGCAGAGGTGCCCGAAGACTTTGTACGCAATCCGCCCGAGATGAGCCTGGGTAGTAACATGTCGCGGATGGCTCCGAGGGAACGCGCCTCGTCCGTCGTTGCACTTGTGCGCTCGAAAAACGGCTTGCTCAAACGTCCAAACAGCTCCGCGATAGGCTTCGGTGGGGTCACCACGTGAAAGTGAGAGAGCGACTCCGCAGGGACGCGCTGCCGGCCGCTAGAGCCTGTCATGCTCTGAATTGCGAACTCGCGAAATTCGTTGCTACGTGCGAGGCAGTACGCGAACTCTTCCGGGAGTGGGGGTTTTGGGCGCAACACGATGTACTCGGTCGATCCCCATCCAACCTCGCCCGTTGCCAGAAAGTCCACGAAGGCTGTCTTCCCGTTCTCAAGGCACGGAGTTATTCGTGCAACCAGTGTGTCGCCATTCATGAAGCGCATGCCCGATCCGAAAGTGCGGCTTACCACCGTGTCAGGTGAGTGGCCCCGCGTCGGCATGTTGGCCATGTCGAGGTAAGGCGCCTCGGCGCCCTTCCGGAGTGCCCGGGTCGGATTGACATCAATAATGTTGGGCAGTGGATCAAGTTTCCATCCCTTCGGAATTGCACTCAACTCCGAGTCCTCGAAGGAATCCGGGAACAGGTCGGCGATGGACTGGGGCAGGCCGGGATCTCGGCCTTCGGCCTTGGCGCGGACGGGGTCGAAGTCTACGAACCAGGACTTGAAGAGCGCCCGCGCTATCCCCTCGAGCGTTTCGTTCATCTGCCGGCTCAGTTCGATCTTGTCGTCCAGCGTCCCAAGGATATCGGCAATGGCGCGTTGTTCGGGGAGCGGCGGCAGCGAGATTCGTATGCTCTTCAGCGAAGTCGTTGGGCGGCTAATCGCAGGTACGCCGGTTGATGACGTATTCATCAACAGTGCATGCTGGCCGGTATCAGACTTGAAGAAGTAGTAAATAAATGCGGAAAGGGCGACCGTTGGATCGCACCTCATGAGCATCTGGCTTTGCGACACCACGTAACGTGTAAATGACTCGTGAGGAACGAGTCCAACTTGACCCAGTGTTCCGCGATGCGTGAAGACGATATCACCCGGAAAGGCGTTGGCGTTCGCGAGTTGGTCCGCCTTCGCCTCAGTCAAGAAAACGAAGTCGGCACCGTTGAAACGCCCTGATGTGAGGTTGCCTCCCCGGATCACAGGTACGCCGGCAGGGACGAAGTTGTCCGTCTTGATGTCAGATCCGAACGGCCCCATCGCGATCTTCGATGCTATCTCTTCGATACTGACATCCCTCCACTCACCCACCATACCCAAGCTCCTTCAGGTTGGTGGCAATGGCGGCATCCAGCTTCGCAGCCTTGGCCTGCTGCTCGCGCAGTGTCGCTGTGAGCCGCTTCAGCTTCGCCTCGAACGGCTCGCCATCGTCCTCGGCGGCCTCTGCGCCGACGTAACGCCCCGGCGTGAGCGCATGGCCGTGCTTGCGGATGTCGTCGAGCTTCGAGGCTCTGCAGAAGCCAGACACGTCGGCGTATTCGCCCGCGCCCTTGTCGCCGCGCCAAGCGTGGTAACAGCCGGCAATCTTGGAGAGGTCGTCGTCGGTCAGCTCGCGGTGCGTGCGGTCCGTCATCGAGCCCAGCATGCGGGCGTCGATGAAGAGCGTCTCGCCGCGCCGGTCGCGGAAACGCCCGTTCTTCTTGTTGCGCGCAAGGAACCACAGACAGACCGGGATCTGCGTCGAGTAAAAGAGCTGGCCTGGTAGCGCCACCATGCAGTCCACCAAATCAGCTTCGATGATGGCTTTGCGGATCTCGCCCTCGCCGGACTGGTTGGACGACATCGAGCCGTTGGCGAGCACGAAGCCCGCGAGCCCGGTCGGCGCCAGGTGGTGAATGAAATGCTGCACCCAGGCGTAGTTGGCATTGCTCGCCGGCGGCACGCCGTACACCCAGCGCTTGTCGTCCTTCAACAGCTCGCCGCGCCAGTCGCTGTCATTGAACGGCGGATTGGCCAGCACGTAATCGGCCTTGAGGTCGGGGTGGCCGTGGTTGTGGAAGGTGTCGCCGTGGGCGATCTGCGCGTCGATGCCGCGAATGGCGAGGTTCATCTTGGCCAGGCGCCAGGTGGTGTAGTTGGATTCCTGGCCGTAGATGGAGATGTCGCCGATCTTGCCGCTGTGTGCCTCGATGAACTTTTCACTGCTGACGAACATGCCGCCCGAGCCGCAGCAGGGGTCGTAGACGCGGCCTTTGTAGGGTGCGAGCATCTCTACCAGCACGCGCACCACGTGCGAGGGCGTGTAGAACTGGCCGCCGCTCTTTCCTTCGGCGCTGGCGAAGCGCGCGAGAAAGTACTCGTACACGCGGCCGAGTGTGTCCCTGGCTCGGTCGGCGGTGCTGCCCAAGGAGATATCGCTGACCAGGTTGATGATCTGTCCCAGCCGTTGCTTGTCCAGGCCCGCGCGGCCGAAGTCTTTCGGCAGCACACCCTTGAGCGACGGATTGTCGCGCTCGATCGCGGCCATCGCATCGTCGACCAGCGTGCCGATGGTGGGTTGCGGAGCGCTGGCCTTAAGGTGTTGCCAGCGCGCTTCCTTCGGGACCCAGAAGATGCTCGCAGCGCGGTACTCGTCAGGATCTTCGGGATCGGCACCTTTCGCTTTCTGGGCAACGAGTTCCGCGTGCTTGGCTTCGAACGCGTCGGAGATGTACTTCAGGAAGATGAGGCCGAGGACGACGTGCTTGTACTCAGCCGCGTCCATGTTGTTCCGGAGCGCGTCGGCAGCGGCCCAGAGCTTGGCTTCGAAGCCGGCGTTGTCGCCATTGCTCTTGGTGTTAGTAGTGTTCTTCTTTTGTTTTGGCACGCGTCGTACCTTCTCAGTTGCTTTATGGAAATTGCCGCGGCTTCAGTCAGGCCGCACGGGACTGGCTCCTGCGCAGCTCGGACTTCTCGCTTTCCTGGAGTCGCGGCAGCCGTCGGATCGCGGCCCCCGCTTTCGCTTCCGCCAGCCGCAGCTCGTACAGCTTCTGCAGGTTCAGCCAGAACTCAGGACTGGTGCCGAAGAAATGCGCCAACCGCAGGGCGCTGTCGCCGGTGACCGCGCGCTGGCCGTTCAGGATTCCGGTGATCCGGTTGGTCGGCACCTTGAGGCGCCGGCCGAGCTCGGCCGCGCTCATGCCGAGTTCCTTGAGTTGCTCGGCGAGGTGTTGGCCTGGATGGATAGCGGTGCGTGCCATGCCTTGTTCCCTTGGGTGTAGTCCACGATCTCGACGCCGGCCGGGCCGGGTGAGCGGTTCGGCCGTTCGAAGCAGATGGTGATTGGGGCAGCATAGTCCCCGCTTAGCCGTTACGTCAATCGTAATGACCGGAATGGGAAATTTTTCCAGCATGTCGTTTGCGTTTCGATGTTGCCGTTAGCATTGCTAACGCCGGGTCGTCGTTCGCAGGCGCATGGCCCGGGAACTCTTCAATGGCGCATCGGTCAGATGTGTGATTACACAGGTGGCTCCTTCAGCCCGAGTGATGCCCGTCAGCGCATCGCCCGCTCGCAAGAGCGCCCGAAACCGGCCTGATCTCCTAAAAGCCGGTGGCCGCGAGGCCGGAGATATCTGTCAGTTGCCATGCGCCGCCCGAGCGATTTCCGCCGGGTTCGCTGCGCCAAGGTTCCCTCGTTTTACTGCAGCAATGGTCTGCGCCAGTCGCATCGTCACTACGGGCTTCGCCGGTAGTGACGATGCGCGCAATGCCCCAGCCGACAAGGACTTTCCGGTGGCTGGCGCACGTGACGACCCCACGTGACGGGCTCCCTGACCCGTCGTCATCGTCGATCGTGCAACGCGATCCGTCCTCACGCCCGCTCCCCGCGGGCTCAGTGCAAAGCCGCGCCGAAGAGGCGCCCCTCCGAGCCCTGGGTCAATGGCTCATCTCGATGGACCGGCTTCCAACAGGAAAGCGCCATCGACGCCAAGAACGGGTGCAGCCGTGGCAAGCAACAGAAAGCTCTGCACAAATCGGGAGTGGTGTCCCGAGTCCCTTGTAGATCCCGGTACGCTCAGCGTTCGGGACGGACAGAAACACTGACCGGACAGGCAGCACACACCAGCAGGAAGGTATCGGAACAAGAGGACAGCGAAGGAGAAAACGTACGAGAAGAAACGGGAAATAGATCGACAAGAGATCCGGACCGCCGGCGGAAGCGGCCCGGCCGGCGCGAGGTGCCCGAGGTGTCAACACTGCTGACAGGCCGCCACACGCATGCCGAACCCGATTACCGGACTCAGGCGCAGGAAACGCTCAGCCAGCGACTTTCCTGAACCGGCCGGGCAAGACCTTGGCGCCGAGCGCGAGCTTGTCCAGATAATCCGCCCATGCCTGCATCATCTTGCGGCGCTCTGGCAGGTGCTCGGCAAAGTTGTAGGCGGCGCGCACGTTGTTGCGTTCGGCGTGCGCGAGCTGCCGCTCAATCGCGTCGCGGTGCCAGCCCTGCTCGTTCAGCAGCGTGGACGCCATGCTGCGAAAGCCGTGGCCGGTCATCTCGTCCTTCGCGTACCCCAGGCGACGCAGCGCTGCGTTGACGGTGTTCTCGCTCATCGCGCGGCCGTTGGTCCGCACTCCGGGAAAGACGTGCTGCTTCTCTCCGGTGAGCCCGTGCAGCTCCTGAAGTATCGCGACCGCCTGTTTGGAAAGCGGCACGATATGCTGCTCGCGCGCCTTCATGCGCGCGGCGGGAATACGCCATTCGGCGCCGTCCAGATCGAACTCCACCCACTCGGCTTTGCGAAGCTCGCCCGGCCGCACGAACACGAGCGGCGCCAAGCGCAGCGCGCATTTGGTGATGAACGACCCGCGGTAGCCGTCGATCGCACGCATCAGCTCGCCGACCCGCTTGGGATCGGTGATCGAGGCATGGTGGCGCTCTTTCACGGGCGTGAGCGCGCCGCGCAGGTCGGCGGTCGAATCGCGTTCCGCTCGGCCCGTGGCGACGGCGTAGCGAAACACTTGGCTGCAGTTCTGCTGCGCGCGGTGCGCGGTTTCGATGGCGCCGCGGCTTTCGATACGGCGCAATGTGGCGAGCAGATCAGGCGCGGTGATTTCGGCGATGGGCCGGCCGCCGAGCCACGGAAAGATGTCGCGCTCCAGCCGCCGGATGATCTTGTCGGAGTGGCCCGACGCCCAGTTCGGCGAATATTTCGCAAACCACTCCCGTGCGACGATTTCGAAGCTGTTCTCGCCGCGGACGGCGAGCGTCGTCTTCATCGCCTTGCGATGTTCACCCGGATCGATGTCGGCCGCGAGCTGCTTGCGGGCTTCGTCGCGCCGATCGCGCGCGTCCTTGAGCGAAATATCCGGGTAGGTCCCGAACGACAACAGCTTTTCCTTGCCGAGGTACCGGTACTTGAACCGCCACCAGCGCGAGCCGTTGGGATTGACCAGCAGGTACAGCCCACCGCCGTCGAACAGCTTCAGTGGCTTGTCGACGGCGCGCGCGTTCTTGATGGAGGTGGCGGTGAGCGCCATTGCTGGGGGTAACACCTTGTCGGGTGGAGCGAGTTACCCCCAAAGTTACCCCCGGTTACCCCCAGATGTCAACAAACCAAGCCGGAACACCCTGGCGCGATTTCCCTATGAAAATCCTGATCTTTCAACACGCTTTGGACTTCTTCGGACTTCTCTGGAAGGGGATTTGGTGGCCAAGGACGAAACCACCCTGATCGGCGGCGCGCAGCGAGCCCAGGGCGCTCGCTGCGCGTGCCCCAGATCGAGCAGCAGACCGAGGAGGCCACCAGCGAC
>Ga0307374_10005503_pt1 | contig 20443 bp, 18 predicted proteins | sample OX3MG_FD_202532 | JGI IMG/M metagenome (GOLD analysis project Ga0307374, IMG submission 202532) | Soil microbial communities from Risofladan, Vaasa, Finland - OX-3 | ecosystem: Environmental > Terrestrial > Soil > Coastal area > Acid sulfate soil | place: Finland: Risofladan, Vaasa | collected...
ATTTCCCGGCTTCGTCGTGCGCGCGCGGCAGGGCCGCGGATGGACGGCGGTGACAATCGCGGAGCTTTCGATCGTGCGAACGCGATGGTTCGTCTTCGGCGCGTTCAACGCCGGCGTCGCACTGATGCTCGCGGGTTTTCTGGCTGGCTCGCTCGGGAGTGTCCGCGCGGGCGCGATTGTGGCCGCAGCCGGCGGCGTCGTCTATTCGGGCGTAACCCTGTGGACGCTCAGCTTTGCTTTTCGCGCCGCAATCCCCGCCTCCGCCGCGCAAACCTCTTTGCGGATTCTGCCGGAGTAACCGCGGCCGCGGCGAAAAGTTATCCGCGCGCGCGCGGATGCAGCACGCGCAGAGGAGCGCGCGCGGGCGGCGGCGCGGCGCTGGCGAGCGGTTCGTCGCGATCTTCGCTGCGCGACCATCGGTAGAAGATAATCGTCATCACCGCCATCAGGTAGGTGCCCTGCCCGACCCACATCAGCAGTCCGCCAAGAATTTGATCGTCGAGCGGCTTGATGCCCCAGCCGTGCGGTCCTTCGAGATACCAGGGATAGATCACGTGCGTCGCGAGCGTAATCGGCGCCGCTACCGCGGTCATCGGGATCATCAGCAGAAACAGGTACAGAATCTGCGCGGGATACGAAAGCCGGGGCAACTCCGGCAACGGGCTCAGGATCGGCCACCAGAGCAGCACTCCGGTCGCCATGAAGCACAGATGAAGGAAGATGTGAAAATTTTCGTCGCGGCACATCTGGTCGAAGATCGGCGGGAAGTGCGCGGTCACGAACACCGCCGAAAAGAGCAGAAACGCCACCACCGGACGGGTGAGAAATCGCGCGATCGGCTTTACCCCGCGGCTCAGCAACCACGGCCTGAGCATCCAGTCCGGCGTCCCGAGCAGCAGCATCGGCGGGATGACAAACGCCTGCACCAGATGCTGCAGCATGTGCATGAAGAAAATCCGATCGTCCGCGTATTCGTCGAGTCCGGTGTGGGCGTAGAGGATCACCGCGAGCGCCGCCGTGAACCATCCGACCTGCCCGCGCGTAGGACGCCGTCCGCACACTCGGCACGCGATCCAGTAGAGAATCGCGGCAGCGGCGACGCCGATCGGAATGCTCGGATGCTCGCCCAGAAGGTCGTCGAAATCCATAGCTATATTCGCCCGCGCGATCGCGTCACGCCTCAGGCCATATGGTGCGCCAGATATGCGAAGAGCATCAGCAGCGCCGTCAGCAGGATAAAAGCCATCAGCAGCGGAAACAAAAAGTAGGCACTCAGCATCCAGCTATCGTACTTCAGATGCATGAAAAACATCGCGATCAGCGCGAACTTCGCCGCCGCCAGCACCAGCAGCACCGGCACGATAACCGTCTTCAGGGCGGGGACGTAAAAGACCGTAATCTCCATCGCGGTCAGCACGCACAGGAACGCCGCCACGATCACGTAGATGCCGGCGCCCGGATGATGCGGATGCGCACCCTCGCCGCCGTGTCCTTGCGCTTCGCCCGCTCCAGCCGCTTGAATCGCGTCGCTCATGCGCCCTTAACCTGCTGCATCAGATAGACCAGGGTGAAGATGATTACCCAAACGATATCGACGAAGTGCCAGTACAGTCCCGCCATCTCGACCGAAAGCGAGCGCGACTTGTCGAATTTCGGGCTGAACGAAGCGCACCAGACCGTCGCGAGCCACAACACTCCGATACTAACATGCACCCCGTGAAAGCCGACCAGGGTAAAGAAGCTCTGGCCGAACAGGTCGGTCTGCATCGCCAACCCTTCATGATAGAAATGCGTGAACTCGTAAACCTCGACGCCCAGGAACACCATGCCGAGCGCGATCGTCAGGCCCAGCCACAAACGCATCAGGCGCTTCTTGTTCTGCTGGATCGCGTTGAGCGCCAGGACCATCGCGAGGCTCGACATCAAGAGCGCGAAAGTGCTGATCGACGTAAGCGGAATCTCAAGGATGCCCGCGCCGGGACCGCCGACGTTGCGGCTCTTGTACACGACGTAGGTCGCGATCAGGCTGGCGAAGAATACGCACTCGGAACCCAGGAACGCCCACAATCCCGCCTTGCGTAAATCCACTCCGCCCGATGACGGCGCCGATTCTTCGAGTTCGTGCGATTCCTGGCCATAGCCCGGGTACTCGAAGCCCATCGCGACCACGGACATGAACAGCGTCGCCCCGCCGATAATGATTATCCGCCACCATCCGATGACAAGTCCCACGCCCATCAGCGCCAGCCCGAGCGCGACGAACAGCGGATAGATGGAAGGCGCCGGCATGTGAATCGGCTCGGTCGGAGGGCCTTGCATGCTTTCCGGCACCGGGGGCACCTGCCCCGCCATGAACATCGCGACCCCGCGCGATCCGGCGCGGCCGTACTTCATTACCCAGTAGGCGTCGCGTCCGCGGACCTCGGGAACATGCGCAAAGTTGTACGCTGGCGGCGCCGACGCGATCGACCATTCGAGGCTGCGGCCATCCCACGGATCGGCAGGCGCTTTCTCTCCGTGCAGCGTGCTCTTGATCAGATTGATGTACATGACCAGGAACGACAATCCGAGAATGAACGCGCAGACCGTCTCGAACTGATTGAGCGAGGTCCAGCCAAGCCCGGCGCCGTACGTATAGATGCGCCGCGGCATCCCCCACATCCCCAGGAAGTGCATCGGGAAAAACGTGCCGTTGAAGCCGATTACCGTCAGCCAGAACTGCCACTTGCCGAGCCGCTCGGAGAGCATCCGCCCGGTGACCTTCGGCCACCAGTAATATATCGCGCCCAGGATCGCGAACATCACGCCGCCGAACAGCACGTAGTGGAAATGCGCGACGACGAAGTAGGAATCGGTCTGCTGCAAATCGATCGGCGCGGAGGCGTGCATGACTCCCGACAGCCCGCCGATCGTGAACTCGAGCAGAAAACCAAGCGCGAAGTAGAACGCCGTGGTCATCCTGAGCGAACCGCCCCAGATGGTCGCGAGCCACGAAAAAATCTTGATCCCGGTCGGGATCGCGATCAGCATCGAGGTGATCGCAAACGCGCTGTCCGCCACCGGCCCCATCCCGGTAGCGAACATGTGATGGCCCCACACGCCGTACGACAAAAACGCGATCAGCACGATCGAGTAAGCCATCATCGGATAGCCGAACAGCGGCTTGCGCGAGAATACCGGAAGGATTTCCGAGATCATCCCGAAGGCCGGCAGGGCCATGATGTAAACCTCGGGATGCCCGAATAGCCAGAACAGATGCTGCCATAGGATCGGACTGGCGCCGTATGCGGCGACATAAAAGTGCGTGCCGAAAAAACGATCGAGCAGCAGGAATACCAGTCCCACCGTCAGCGGCGGAAACGCGATCAGAATCAGGATCGAGGTAATCAGGATCGCCCACACGAACATCGGCATGCGCATGTAGCTCATGCCCTTGGCGCGCATCGAGATGATCGTCACGAAGAAGTTAAGTCCGCTGATCAGCGTCGAGACACCCAGGATGAGCAGCCCGACCACCCAGAAGTCCAGATTAAGCCCCGGCGAGAAATAGCGCTCGGTCAGGTTTGCATAGCCGAACCATCCGGCGTCAGGCAGCCCGCTCCACAGCCATCCGAGATGAAGGAAGACAGCACCGGCCAGCGCCATCCAGAACGACATCGCGTTGAGCCGTGGAAAGGCAACGTCGCGCGCGCCGATTTGCAGCGGCATGATGAAGTTGGCGAAAAATCCAATCTCCAGCGGCATCACGACCAGGAAGATCATGGTCGTGCCGTGCATCGTGAAGAGCTGATTGTACATCGACGCGGTCAGGAAATGATTTTCCGGCGACCAGAGCTGAACCCGAATCAGCATCGCCTCGATTCCGCCGACCATCATGAAGAGCAGCGCGCTCAGCGCGTATAGCACCGCGACGCGCTTGTGATCGACGGTCGTCAGCCATCCGATGAGGCCCCCGCCCTGCAGATAGTTCTGCGTTTCGACTGGCAATGCTTTTGGCTGGGCAGCCATCACTCAAGCTCCCTTACTTCAGACTCTCGAGGTACGCGACAAGGTCATCGAGCTGCTTGCCGCTAAGGCCGAGCGGCGGCATCTGGGCGCCCGGCTTGACGTGACCGGGATTGATAATCCATTGCGCGACATTGGCGGGAGAATTCGCCTCGATCGCGCCCGCCATCGTCGAGCGGCTGCCGAAGTGCGTGAGATCCGGTCCGATGTAACCCTTGGACACGCCATCGATCTGATGACAGGTGGTGCACGGACTATTCGAGAAAATTTGCGCACCGGCCGCCGCTGCCGGATCGGAAATCGAAGCGGCCGCGATCGGCGCCGCGGACTCGGCCTTCTCCCATTCGGCGAATTGTTCGGGCGTATCGACGAACACACGAAAGCGCATGTTGGCGTGCGACAGGCCGCAGAACTCGGCGCATTGGCCCGGATACATGCCGGGCACGGTTGCCTCAAAAGTCAGCTCGTTCACTTGTCCGGGCACAACGTCCCGCTTCCCGCCGAGTTGCGGCACCCAGAAGCTATGGATCACGTCGGTCGACTTCAGACTCAGGCGAATCGGCACGCCAGCCGGAATATGCAGCTCATTCGCCGTGACAATGTGGTCCTGATCGCCGTAGCGGAATTCCCACCACCACTGATGCGCCACCACTTCGATCTCGAGCGAGCCCGTGGGCGGGAGATTTGGCTGCGAGCGGAAGATCGTGCGGATGGTCGGAATCGAGATCATCAGCAGGATCAGCGCCGGACCGAGCGTCCACGCGACTTCGAGCTTCAGGTCGGAGGCCGCCGAGGATGGCGCCGCGGCCTCGCCCACCCGGGTCGAGAAGACGAAGATCGCCAGCAGGAACGCCACGATCACGATCGCGAATACCAGCGCATCCCACAGCGTCACCTCGATGAACAGCCTGTATATCCAGTCGGCGAGGTCCGACTTGGGCGCGAGCGTCGTCATCGGAAGCTGGCGTCCCTGGGCGCATCCGCTGGCAAATGCGGATGCCGCCAGCATCGCGGCGATCATCAATCCGGTTGCGCGTTTCATTCGTGCTCCTCCACCCACGTTTCCTCGGTGGCAGCCGCCGCAAGGCGGTCGAGGCCGGGCAGCGCGCACAGCACGAAGGCGCCGACAAATCCAAGCGTGATGAGAATTTCGACCCATCCGAGCGGCACCACATGCGGCGACAGCGACGGCACTACGAGCACATAGCGTTCGAGCCAGATGCCGCAAATTCCGCCCAGCGAGACGAGGCCCAGAATCACGGGCGTCTTCTTGGGCCGCACTCCCAGAAGCGTAACGAACGGGATTACCCAAATGAGCGCGAGCACCGCGTACGACAGTATTTGCCATGGCGGATAATAGACGCGCAGCACGATGAAGAAGGTCTCGACCGGAATATCGCCGTACCAAATCACGATGTATTGCGCGAACATCAGGTAGATCCAGAAAACCGAAAAGGCGAAGACGAACTTGCCGAGATCGTGCATCACCTTCGGATTCTTGAACGCGTTATGCGCGCCGAGCCGCCCGCGCATGATCGTTGCCGTCAGCGCCATCGCGGCGGCGGCGCTCCAGAAGGCGCCGGCGAAGAAGAACCAGCCAAACAGCGTGCTGCGCCACACCGGCGCCAACGACATCACCAAGTCGAACGCGATTATCGTGTAAACGATCGCAAAGCAGATCGCGAGCGCCGGCGCGACGCGCCGAATCGGATTTGGGACCAGCAGAATATCTTCCGAGCGCCGCTGCCATTCGGTCGCCTGCGCGGTGCGCGACAGCCGCACCAGCCACAGGCTCAGGATCGTCATGACGGCAAGGCCGATTCCGTCGCGTGCGAACAGGAACGGAGTGTTGAGCCACGCAGCCTTTTGCGCGATCGGATGGAGCACCCACGGAAAAATCAGCGTGCGTCCGAAATAGAGTCCCCAGAACAGCAGGAAGCCCAGCGGAATAAAACCCGCGAAAGTCTCGGCCAGGCGGTACTGAGTCGTTCCGGCCCAGCGTCCGTTGGTCAGATAGAACGCCGCCAGCACGACCACGCCTCCCTGCGCGATTCCGAGCCATACGAGCAGGTTGACCAAGTACGCCTGCCACGCGCGCGCGGCATTGGCGCCGCCGACGTTGAGCGCGAATCCCGCCACTCCGGCGGCGACGAACAGCGCCATCACGGTCTTGAATGCGGCCCCGGCAACCGGCCCAGCCGGGACAGCAGGCGCGCCCGCGGCGGCGCCGGCGGGTTCGACTTTCGCGCTCATCGGATGCGAGCCTCGATTCCGGGCGCGTCGCCTCGCCGGACGGTTGAAAAATTCTGGCTACGCCGCCTCACGCAAAACCTCTTCTGCACCTGCGTTCCTCAAAATCGATTCGATTTTCTCAAGTCCCGCGCCGTCGGCCTCATCGCACTTCACGACCACGCCGAAGCGATCCTCGCCGAAGCGCGAGTTGTAGCCGCTGGAAGAATTAAACGCCGGCAGACCGGCGTTCACCAGAAAGCTCGTTACCGCCGATAATCCGCCGAACAAAATCATCAGCTCGAAGCAGATAATGATAAACGGCGGCCACGAGATGATCGGCTTGCCGCCCGCGACCAGGTTCCATTCCCACGAGGTGCCGATCGTGATCGCCAGCGCGGTCATGATTCCGGTGATCCCGCCGATCAGAACGAACAGCCGCACCCTGCTCTTGGGCTTGCCCATCGCGTGCTCGATATGATGGCTCGGGATCGGCGAGAAGACGTGGAAGTCCGTGACCTGCGCGGCGCGCAGATCCGAGATTCCGCGTGCGCATAGCTGATCGTCCGCAAACGACCCGATTATTTCCATCGCTCCGCTCATGGTCGAGTTCGCACCAATCCTCATGCCTCGGTTGACGAGCCTTTTTTGACCGCCTGCCTGAGGAACGTGATGCCCTCTTTGAGTTCGGTCATCGAGACGATCGGCAGGAACTTCGCGAACAGCGAGAACAAGCCGAGGAACCACGCGAAACTGCCGACCGTGATCATGATTTCCGTGATCGACGGCGTGTACGAACTCCACTGCGACGGATTGAAATTGGCCGCCAGCGATCCGGCCACGATATCGAAGCGCTCGAACCACATCCCGATATTCACGAAGATTGAGATGATCCACAGCGCCTTCATGTTCACCCGGATCCGCGGCGAGAACAGCAGCAGCGGGATCAGGCAGTTGCACAGAATCATCACCCAGAAGATCCATCCCCACGGCCCGAAGTAGCGCATGTGGAAGGTCATCTGCTCGATCTTGTCGCCCGAGTACCAGACCATGAACGACTCGGTCGCGTACGAGTAGCTGACCACCAGAGAGGTCAGCAGGACGATCTTGGCCAGACTGTCGATATGCCAGGGCGTGACCAGATCTTCGATCTTCAGCCACTTGCGCATCGGGATCAGCAGCGTCATCACCATCGCGACGCCCGAGAAGATCGCGCCCGCGACGAAGTAAGGAGCGAAGATCGTGCTGTGCCATCCGGGCAACTGCGCCATCGCGAAATCCCACGACACTACGCTATGCACCGAGATCACCAGCGGCGTCGCCAGTCCCGCCATCAGCAGATACGCCATCGAGAAGTGGCGCCATTGGCGGTCGGTCCCCTGCCATCCGAGCGAGAGGATCGAGTAGAACGTCTTGCGCCATCCAGTCGATTGCTCGCGCGCGTTGGCCACATCGGGAATGAGTCCCATGAACAGGAACAGCGCGCTGACGGTCAGGTAGGTCGAGACCGCGAACGCGTCCCACACCAGCGGCGAGCGGAAGTCAGGCTGCAGATAGCGCTCGTTTGGATAGGGCAGCAGCCAGTACAGGAACCACGGACGCCCGAGATGAATCATCGGGAACAGTCCCGCGGTCGCGACCGCGAACAGCGTCATCGTCTCGGCGGCGCGATAGACCGCGGTGCGCCAGCGGGTCCGGAAGAGGAACAGGATTGCGGAGATGAGCGTGCCCGAATGCGCGATTCCGACCCAGAAAACGAAGTTCGTGATGTATATCGCCCACATCACGGACTGGCGCAGTCCGGTTACGCCAAGGCCCGAATAGATCTGGCGGGTCCAAAGGGCCGCGGCGATTGCGACCAGCGAGAAGCAGAATGCTATCCAGATCCAATAGGCGAGGCCCGGGAATTCCATGACCCGGATCACGCCGCGGTCGATATCGCGGAAGGTCGGGGTGGTGGGTTCTTGAAGTGCGGCTGCCACTTACGCCTTTCCTTTCTCGCGATAGAGGTCGCGCAGATAAACGATTGCAGGCTGGGTGTTGAGTTCTTCGAGCGAGCGATAGTTGCGCGGCTTGTTCTCGTCGCGCCGCCGCATCATCGCGCTCTGCTTGTCATTCATGTCGCCGAACGTGATCGCGCGGGCCGGACAGGCGCCCGCGCACGCGGGAACGATCTCGCCGTCCCTGACCGCGCGCCCGTCGTTGCGCGCGTCGATCTCCGCGTGCTGGATGCGCTGGATGCAGAACGTGCATTTCTCCATCACACCCGCGCCGCGCACCGTCACATCAGGATTGAGTTGCAGGTTCAGCGGCGCGGGCCATTCGGGAACGAACCAGTTGAAGCGCCGCACTTTGTAGGGACAGTTGTTCTCGCAATAGCGCGTCCCGACGCAGCGGTTATAGACCTGCCCGTTGAGGCCCTCTTGCGTATGATACGAGGCGAACACCGGGCATACCGGCTCGCACGGCGCATGATTGCACTGCTGGCAGAGCATAGGGGCCAGATACAGATTGGGCGCATGCTCCTTGTCTTCGGGAAAATAGCGCTCGATCCGGATCCACGACATGATTCGCCCGTTATCGACTCCGTCCTTTCCGACGAAGGGAAGATTATTCTCCGCGTAGCAGGCCGCCACGCACGCGCTGCACCCGGTGCAGGCGTTGACGTCGATCGTCATGCCCCACTTGTGATTCGGGTACGGAAACGGCGGGTACATCTCGTATGGCCCGGGTGCGGGCGGCGCTTCGGGCTCGCCGCCGTGGCGAAGTTCATCAAGGCTCATCGCCTCGACGATCGATCGTCCGAGCATGTCGCTCTTGCCGAGCGGCGAGATCAGAGTGCGGGTCTTTCCCGTGCCTTTGGCGGTCACCGCGATTCGCATCGAGCCGGCGGCGAGGATCTTCCACGGATTCGCGCCGACATCCTTCGCGTAGCGGCCGTACGCGCGATGCCCCTGACCGAGAGGCGCGACGATCGCGCCGGGATGCACGTTAGTCGAAATGAGCGCGGGCGCTTCGATCACGCCATGCTCGGTGCGCAGCTCGATTAGCTCGTCCTTCGCGATTCCGAGCTTGGCTGCGGTCGTCGGATGAATCTCGGCCCAACTGTCCCAGACGATCTGGGTGACGGGCTCGGGAATTTCCTGGAGCCAGGGTTTGTCGGCGCCGCGGCCGTCGTAAAGAAAGATGTGCGGATAGGCGACGAACGTGATTTCCGACGACCCAGCATCGCCGGGCGATGGAGTCTTGAGGCTCGCCATCGAGAGCTTGACCGCGGCGGGTTTGGCTTGTGCATAGAGTCCGCCCTCGCGCCGCACCGTCGTCCAGAACTCGACCTGCGCGTCGCTGCCACCGCCCTGCGCGGCGAGCGCGAGCCACTCGGCTTTGACTGCGGCGGCCGTGGTCGGCCACGGCAGATTCGATTGCGCCTTCGCGGCGGCGGCCAGCATGATATCGCCCGCGGCGCGGCTCTCAAAAACCGGCTGCATGACCGGCTGCCCGAGTCCGCGCACTCCCGGACGCGGCGCGGTATCGCGCCACGCTTCGAGCGGATGATGCGCCGGCAAGAGCAGGCTCGCCATGTTCGCGGTCTCGTCGGGCACCGTTCCCATCCACACAACGAACCCAACGCGCTGGAGCGATTCGGCCGCGCGCATCGACGGCGGCATCGTGAAGATCGGATTGGCGCCATTTATCACGGCGACATCGATTTTGCCGTCGCGCATCGCGGCCATCGCGGCGCTAACGTCGCTCGCGCTGGTGACAGGCTCGACCCCGGCGCCGTCAAGGAACAGCATCGTGCGGCCGAGATTCCCGGTGGCGGCGTTGAGCATATACGCGGCCAGATGCAGCGCGTCATCGTCGCCCGAGGCGATCGCGACCGCGCCGTCGGCTTTGCCGAACGCGGCGCCCATCGCATTGATCTTATCGGCCGGAACGCCGGTGCGCTGGCTGACCGCGGTGGGTTCGTATGCCGCGACCATCGTGGTCAACGCGTTGAGATCGAGGCCCGAGTTTTGCGCGATCCAGCGCTGCGCTACCAGCACATGGAGGACGCTCCACGCGATCTGGGCCTCGGCTCCGGGCGCGGCGGCGATCCAGTCGTCGCACTTGGCGGCGGTCATGCTCATCCGCGGACCGACATAGAACGAGCGGCCGATAGTTAGCTGGCCGCGGCGCGTTTTGGGCGCGCGGAATTCCGCATACTGGCGCGTGAGTTCGACCGGCGAAGGTCCGGTTTCAAGAAAATCCGCACCGAAAGAGATTAGGGTTTCAGCCGCGTCGATTTTATAGACCGGCAGATCGCGGCGTCCGAACAGGGTTTGCGCGGCCGAGCGTGCGGATTCAGTCGCAAGCGCCTCGTAGAAAATCGCCTGGTTCGATCCGTACGCGGCCACAAAGGCGCGCGCGATCTTCTCGAAGGTCGGGCCTTGCGGGGCGCCCACAAACGCGACCCGGTTCCGGCCTGCTTTGGCCGCGGCGCCGAGGCGATCGGTCAGCAGCTTGCTCGCGTCATCCCAGGAAATCTTGTTGAGCGCGCCGCCGTCGCCGCGCAGCATCGGCTCGGCCAGCCGATCTGGATTATACAGCCCCTGGAGCGCCGCCTGGCCGCGCGCGCAGATCGCACCCGCGCCGACAGGATCGGCAGGATTGCCGCCGAGCGTCGTGACCCGCCCCTCGCGCACCGTCGCGATCACGCCGCATCCAGCGGGACACTCGGCGCAAGTGGTCGCGTAAAACGTCGGCATCCCGGGCGTGACGTTCTCGTCGGGAACGACGTACGGGATAAGTTTGCGTGCGGCAGGCTCGCATCCGGGAATCGCGGCGGCGGCGCTTGCGGCCGTGGCCAGCTTGATGAAAGACCGCCTGGACAGACCCTCAGGCATTTCGCTCCTCGCTCAATGATGACAGGAGACGCAGTCGAGGCTTGCCTTGCGCTGCGTATGACAATCAACACAAAAGCCCATGTTTATTTCCTTGACCGGCACCACGCGATCCATATTCTGCACGTCGCCGTGGCATTGCTGGCATTGGATGCCGGCATGAATATGCGGGCTGTGAAAAAACTTTACGAAATCGGGCAGCGTATAAACCCGGTTCCATCGAATCTCGAACGGCGGCTGGGTGTGGTCAGACCACGCCCGCGTCACCGGCTTGATCCCGCCGACAATTCCACTGCCGTGGCATCCCACGCATCGCTCGACGGGCGGAATTCCCGCGTTCTCGGAGCGGCGCGCGTACTCATGGCAGTATTGGCAGGGAATTTTGTTGACTCCGGCGTGAATCCGATGGCTGAACGGGATCGGCTGGACCACGTCCATTCGTGGCAGCCACGGACGCTGGGAGAAGGCAATTACGGTCGCGCCAGCAATTAACAGCACGGCCGCCAGGGGCAGGAATATCCGGTTCATCTTTGCTTCTTGCGGTCAGACTGCGGCCGCACGCGGGTACCAAAGATGAGCCGCGCACTCGGTCGAAGCTTCCCAGTCATGGCGCCTTCCCCGACACGCGCGTTTCCGAACTCAAGTATCGACGCTTGCCGATCCTTGCTTACTCTGAAGCGCGCGCCGAGTTCCAGCGCCCGAACGTTAATTTGTCTAACATTGCGATTGCTGTCAATCAAGCAAACGTAATGATCACGCAAATTTGACCGGCTCGATGCGTCGTGGCGGAGTTCCTCTTGATAGTCATTTCATCCAAGCCAGACAAGGGTTTTCTTCTTCCCGAAGAGTGAAAAAATTACTCTCCGATTTCGTTCCGGAAATTGACCGCCCCAGCTTCGCACGCGCGCCACTGCGCAGTTCATTCCACGGATCCGACGCGCGCCCGCCTCTCGCGTCGTCCGCTTGTGGATTATGCGCGCCCCTGTGCGCAACTTCCGGGGCAAGCCAGTTTCGGACCGCTGCGAAGTATGGTAGTTACGTGATGACCAAATAAATCGGGGTTTTGACCTTAAGGTGCAGATAAAGACCGCCACCAGACTGGGACTTCTTCCACCGTACCTGTTTGCCGAACTGGATCGGCTCAAGAAGGAGGTCGCAGCCAAGGGCGTCGATGTGATCAGCCTTGGTATCGGGGATCCCGACCTCCGCACACCGCAACATATTGTGGAGAGCCTCAAGCGCGCCGCCGAACTGCCCAAAAACCATCGCTACCCCGACTACGAAGGACTCGAGGAATACCGGCGCGCCGCCGCCGATTGGTTCGACCGCCGCTTCGGCCATCGCTTCGACCCTGCGCGCGAGGTCTGCGCGCTTATTGGCTCGAAAGAAGGTATCGCGAATTTCGCGACCGCCGTCGTCGATCCGGGCGATATAGTCCTGATACCCGACCCCGGGTATCCGGTTTATTACTCCGGATGCGTATTCAACGGCGGCGAGCCCTATTTCCTGCCGCTCAAAAAGGAAAATGGGTTCGTTCCTGACTTCGCTTCGATTCCCGCCGAAGTTGCGCGCCGCGCCCGCCTGCTGTGGCTCAACTATCCGAACAATCCGACCGCCGCGACCGTCGATAGCGCGTTCTTCGACAACGCGGTCAAGTTCTGCCTGAAGAACGAAATCATCCTTGCGCACGACAGCGCCTATTCTGAAATCGCCTACGACGGCTATCGCGCGCCGACCGTGTTCGATGCCAAAGACGCGCGCGAATGCGCGATCGAATTCCATTCGCTATCGAAAACCTTCTCGATGACCGGATGGCGATGCGGGTTCGCGATCGGCAACGCGCAGCTCATCGCCGCGCTAGGCAAGGTCAAGACCAACGTCGATTCCGGAGTCTTCCAGGCCGTGCAGGAAGCCGCGATCACGGCGCTCGAAGGTGGCGACGGCGACAAGCTTCCCGAGTATTGCGCGATCTACAAAGAGCGGCGCGACCTGCTGGTCGGCGCGCTGCGCGAGATGGGGCTCAAGTGCGAGCTTCCGCGCGCCACCTTCTACATCTGGGCTGAGGTTCCTAAGGGCTATACCTCGGTGTCGTTTACCGAGCGCGTTCTCAAAGAGGCCGGCGTGGCGATCACGCCCGGCTCGGGTTTCGGCAAGGGTGGTGAGGGGTTCGTTCGCTTTTCACTCACAGTGTCGAGCGAGCGGTTGAAAGAGGCGGTTGCTAGAATAAAGGCGCTTCGGCTGTAACGAATGCCCAACCGGGCTTTTATCGGAATAGGGACTAACCTCGGCGATCGGGCCGCCAATTATCGGGAGGCAATCGCGCGGATCGCGCAGATTCCCGAAACCCGGCTCGTGCGCCAATCCTCGATCTACGAGACCGAGCCCGTCGGCGAGGTCAAGGGTCCATTCCTAAACGGCGTGATCGAAGTCGAGACCGAGATCAATGCCGACGCGATGATGCGCAAGCTGCTCGCGATCGAGCGCGTGATGGGGCGCAAGCGCGTGCGCGGGAAAAAACCCGCTCGCGGGAAATACCGGCCGCGCGTTATCGACCTCGATTTGCTGTTTTTCAACAAAGAGATTATCGACTCTCGCACTTTGACGGTGCCGCATCCGCGCCTGCACGAAAGGCTATTCGTGCTCGCCCCGATGAGCGAGTTGGCGCCCGCGCTGATACATCCCAAGGTAAATAAATCGATTTCGGAGATAATCTCGGCGCTTAAATCTCCATTTCGCGTATCGCTCGCGCGCGCGGAATTGCTCCGCCCGCAGCCCTCCAAGCGCCCCGCCCTTACGCGATGATTTTCGCGGCTCGCGCGGTGTCACGGTCGAAATTACCTGGCACTTCGCGGTTTGAAGGCACACCGCTGCTCTGCGAGAATCGCGCTTCAGAATGGGAGTAAAGCGCTGGATCGATATCTTCAGGCGTGCGCAGCGGCGAGGCGAAACCTACCCGGCCGAGCTCGCATTCTTGCTCGACACTCCCCTGCGCGCGCTGGTCCAGTTTTCGCCTGCTACGTTGGCTGATCGCCTGAACCTGACCAGCAACTGGACCGTGCTCGAACTCGGTCCGGGACCCGGCTACTTCAGCGCCGAGGTCGCGCGCCGGCTCAGCTCCGGACGACTGGTGCTGTGCGATTTGCAACCCGCGATGCTGCTGCGGGCGCGGGCGAAACTGGCTCGCCGCGAAATCCACAACCCGGACTACATTTGCGCCGACGCCACGGCCCTGCCGCTCGGCAATCACGCGGTCGATGCCGCGTTCCTGGTAACCGTGCTGGGCGAAGTCAGTCGGCCGCTCGATTGCCTGCGCGAACTGGCGCGGGTGCTCAAGCCACAGGGTCGGCTCTCGATCTCAGAAGCGCGCAACGACCCCGATTTCATTACCATCGACGAACTCACGCTGATGGCGGCGCAGGCGGGCTTCAAATTTATCGAGCGCTTCGGCTCAGAGCGCAACTTCACCGCCAACTTCCGCGGCGCCCAAGGCCGCGAGCCCAATTAGAGAAGAGCGCGACGCGGATTAGTTCGCTGAGGCGGCTGCGCGGAGCGCGATCAGCTTGTCGAGTTCGATCTTCAGGCGCGGCAGCACGTCGTCGTAGCTGAAGAAGCCGACTTTCTTGTCTTTCTTTTTGAGATTCACCGTGGTCGGACCGCACCACAGGCCCAAGTCGGCGTCGTCGGTCTCGCCCGGCCCGTTCACGCGGCATCCCATGACCGCGATCGTGATGCGATGCTTCGCCGCGTACTCACTCAGCACCTTGACCTGCTGGGCCAGCTCGACAAATTTCTCGTTCTCGACGCGCGAGCATGACGGACACGAAATGATATTGAGGCCCTTGCCAAATTCCGGCACCGAGATGAAGCGGCCGGCGTGCACGTCTTCGATAATCTTGTGGCCGACGAGCACTTCCTCGTGCTTGCGCTCGTTGGGCAGCGTCAGCGACACGCGGATCGTCTCGCCGATTCCCTGCGCCAGCAGCTTTTCGAATGCGAGGCGGGTCTTGATGATCCCGTCGGGCGGAAGCCCGGCCTCGGTCACTCCCAGATGAATCGGTACGTCGGGACGGCGTTGGGCAAAGCGGCGATTGGCGTCAATAACCTTCTGCGGCTCCGAGTCCTTGAGCGAGACGACAAAGCGCGTGAACCCGAGCTCGTCCATCAGATCGCAATGATACGCGGCCGACTCGACGATCGCGCCCAACTGATCTCCCGGATATTTTTCGAGAAACGCCGGCGCGACCGAACCGCAATTGACGCCGATGCGAATCGCCACGTTGCTGTCGCGGGCGACCTGGACCAGCCATTTCACTTTCTGCTCGATAGTTTTCTTTTTCTCGATATGATGCAGGTGGCCGGGGTTGTAGCGGATCTTGTCCACGTAGGGCGCGACACGATCGGCGATCCGGTAGTTCTCCTGCAAATCGACGGAGAGCGTAATTCCCGCCGTCTGCGCGCGGATTTCCTTGATCGCCGGAATCTCCTTTTCCGAGTCCATCGCGATTCGCACGATTCCGGCGCCCGCGCTTGCGAGCTGACGCGCCTGCGCGACGGTTTGATCGATATCGATAGTCCGCGTCGCGCACATCGATTGCACGACCACCGGATTTCCGCCGCCGACCTTGATCGCGCCGATTTGCACCGCGCGGGTTTTTCGCTCCGAAGCTGCCTGCTCGTTCATCTGGACAATGCTGCCTGATATTTCAACCCGACGCGACCGGCGGGTGCTAGTGCTTGTGCTCTTCGGCCACCGCCATCGCGATCGCGCCGTGGCTGAACGCCGCTCCCGCGCGCATCGCAGCCGCGACCCACACCGCCTCTGCAATCTCCTCGTCGGTGCATCCCTTGTCTTTCGCGCGCGCGACGTGCGCCTCGATACACCACGGGCACTGGGTGACATGCGCCGCGGTTATCGCCATCAGCTCCTTGGTCTTCGACGGGATCGCGCCGTCCTTGAACACGGTCTGGTCGAAATCGAGAAAGCCCTTGAACATGTCGGGCGCCATTTGCCGAAGCTTGCGCAGATGCTTGGAAGTCTCCTTGCCATAGAAGTCAGCCATCGTCGATGCTCCCGGGCCAGTTGTGCGGGCGACCCGAGCCCGAAGGGTTCGTTTAAACGATTCGGCGCCAATTTCCGCCACGCCGCAACTGATTCGAGTATAGCAGACGCCGTGTCAGGGGGGGGCATCGGCGGAGTTCGCGATGTGCAGAAATGCTTATGCACGGCGCCTTCTCCGGCAAGCTTTACTTATTCAGAGCCTTTCATCGCGCGCGTACGATAGCGATTGGGGTTGCATGACGATTACGATCAATCTAATTTCGTCTTGCCGTCCAGCAGGATTAGCGCGGGCGAGTGGCAGGATTAGAAATTTTGTGATCCAGTTTGGAACTATGCCGCGAAGCGCCAAGTAAGTTTCAAAGTTTCGCGCCCGAGGTAGTCGACAAGATGCTGCCGTCCGAAACTATCGCACCGCGCCCTGACGCGCGCCCCTTCCCCGACGTGATTCTGCGCAGTCAGTTCTTCGAACTCATGGGCACACGCTCGCTCTCGAGCGAACAGCGCCTGATGCTGGCGGTGCTCGCCGACGCGATAAATATCGTGCAGGATTTTCATCATTCGGAGACCGCGCGCAAGCGCGGACCCTTCGGCGAAGCGTGGAGCTGGATTTTCGCGCACGGACCGTCCTGCCCGCTCGCGTTCGAGAGCGTGTGCGACGCGCTCGGAATCGACGCCGAGGCGCTGCGCTGGCGTCTGCGCGCGCTGGTCTCCGCTACGGGTCCGAACGCGCGAATCGCCCCGCTGCGGCTGCGCCTCAAGGAAGCCAGCCGCGTGCAGCGCCTGACCGTGAATCGCGTAAGAAGACGCCGCAAAACGCGAATCCATCCACTGCGCCATAGCCGCTGAACACGCGCCAATCGCCACGCGCCGCTTTCAATCGCGAGCATATCCCTGCTAGCAATTCGGTCTGATTTTTCCCTCACGCGGCAACCCGCGTGAGGATGATTTGCGCGGAGGTGTATTGAGCGATGGACGATCGGCCGCTCGTGGGTATCAAAGTTGTCGAGCTTGCGATGTGGGTCGCCGGACCGTCGACCGCCGCGGTGCTGGCGGATTGGGGCGCCGACGCGATCAAGCTCGAGGATCCGAACGGCGGCGATCCGATTCGCGGCGCATCGTCGCGCGCGATGAACGATCCGAATCTGCGCGTGCGTCCGCCGTACGAACTCGACAACCGCAACAAGCGTTCGGTCGCCGTCGATCTGCGCAAAGCCGCCGGGCGCGATTTCGCGCTCAAGATAATCGACCGCGCCGACGTCTTCGTCACCAGCCTGCGCCTGGACGCGCTCGAGCGGATGCAGCTCGGCTACGAAACTCTGGCGGCGCGAAATCCGCGCCTGATTTACGCCTCGCTCAACGGCTACGGCCATCGCGGTCCCGACCGCAACCGCCCCGCCTATGATTACGCCGCGTCGTGGGCGCGCTCGGGGCTGATGGCGACGATCCAGGAGCCAGGCGCGCCGCCGCCCGCGCAGCGCCCCGCGATGATCGATCACGCGGTGGGTCTCGGACTTGCCGGCGCAATCTCGGCCGCACTGCTCGCGCGCAGCCGAACCGGACAGGGCCGCGAGGTGCGAATGTCGCTGTTCGCGATGGGCCTATGGATGAATGCGACGGATCTGACTGTCGGTCTGATGACCGGCACGAGTCCGGCCAGCGAGAGCCGTTCGCAGCGGATCAATCCGCTGTGGAGTTCATACGCGTGCAAGGATGGGAAATGGATCTACTTCGTCATGATCCAGTCCGACCGCTTCTGGCCGCAGTTCTGCGCGGCGCTGGGCCGCGCCGAGTGGCAAAATGATCCGCGCTTCGCCGACGCGACGGCGCGCGCAACAAATTGCGCCGCAATGACCGCCGCGATCGACACCGCCGTCGCCGCGCGAACCCGCGCCGAGTGGTCGCCGGTTTTCGATCGTCACGAACTCATCTGGGCGCCAGTGCATACCGGCGCCGAAGTTCTGCAGGATCCGCAGGCGCACGCGATTGGCGCGTTCGTCGAAGTCGATCATCCGGCTTTCCCGGGTGCGCGAATCGTCAACAGCCCGGTCGAGTTCGGCGGCTCCTCCCCGCGGGCGCATCGCGCGGCGCCCGAGCTGGGAGCGCATACCGAGGAAATCGCGCTCGAGGTAGGGCTTTCGTGGGAGGAGATCGCGCGGCTCAAAGAGTCGGGCGCGATCGGATAAGCGCCGCACTGCCGCCCGGCGCGATGTCGTATTTTCTCCTTGTTTTTCAGCTACTTAGCCTATTTTCCGTTCCGGCGTTGACTGTCTGCGCGCGTGCTTCGTATGATTCGGGCACTTCCCAGCTATCCGGAGGTTGGCCGTGCGCATGATGGTTCCGCCGATAGTTCATCGGCGCTCAATCGACCGCGAATTGGTCGAATTTTTCCGCAGCCATCGCGAGGCATCGTTCAACCGCGCAGTCGCGCGCCTGTGCCGTTACTTCGCGGTGCGGCGTCCGCGAATTTCATGGTTCGAATATATCGATTGGGGAAAGGCGGCCGGCAAAACTTACGAGGACGGCCGTATTCACCTGGTCCATCCGGAAAACTGGAAACGCGGGCGCGTCTATCGCACCGAGCGGATGTGGGTGCAGATGATTTATCACGAGATGGGGCATTACCTGTTCTGGACCGACGCCGAGCGCAAGGCCGACGCCTTCATGCGCCGGATGGTCACCGGGCTGCGCATCGCGCGCAAGACGCGGCGCGCGCCTGCACGAGTATCGCGCAAGCGGGGCGCGCGCCCGGCGCAGCGGACGCGAACGGCCGCAACCCGGCGAGCGCGGCGCGCGAAAGCGGCGTGACCCGCACCTGTCGCAGTGAAGTTTCTGGCGCTCGTCTTTCGTAATCTCCCGCGCAACCGGCGGCGCACCCTTCTGACCATTCTCTCGATTGGGGTTTCGATATTTATCTTCGCCGTGCTGATCAGCCTTCCGGCGGTCGTTAATCAGATCCTCCACGATTCGGCGAGCGACGTGCGGGTTCTGACTCACAACAAAGCCGGCATCTTTTATACGCTACCCGCCGCGTATCAGCCGATCATCAGCGCAATGCCCCACGTCCTGGCGGTCAGCGGTGTCCTGATCTGGTTTGGCAGCTACCACGCCTCGACCGATTCGATCGCCGGCATCGCCATCGACCCGGACGCGGTGCGCCAGATTTGGCCCGATTGGCAGATCTCGGCGCGAGAGGCCGCGCAATTGCGGGGTGAACGCTCCGCGGGAATTGTCGCTCCCGGGGTGATGCAACGCTTCGGATGGAAAATTGGCGACACGATCACGCTCGATGGCAGCCCCGCTCCTATCGAGCTCAGGATTATTGGCTCGTACGTTCCGAACGATCCAACCGGCGCGATCCTCATGCGGCGCGATATGCTCGAACTGGCTTCGTCGACCCCAGGCAAGACAATCTTTTTCTGGATCAAGGTTGATAGATCGGATTCGATTCCCGCCGTCATCAGCGAAATCGACCAGCGCTTTGCGAATTCGGCATTCCAGACTACGAGCCAGTCGGAATTCAGATTCGCGCAGGAAACTATCCGCCCCTACCGATTGCTGTTCGACGGCGCCAAGTTCCTGGCTGGCCTGGTGATAGTGGTTATCGGGATGGTCGCGGCGAATACCGCGGCGATGGCAGTACGCGAGCGGCGCCGGGAATTTGCGGTGATGCGCGCGCTCGGCTATACGCGCCGGATGATTACCCTGCTGGTGCTCGGCGAGGGTTTCATCATCGGATGCGCGGGCGGCGCGCTCGGGTGCGCGCTCGCGTTCGTGGCGCTGCGCCTCATGCCATACGCGGGGGAAACGTTGGGACCGATTGCGCAGATTCTCGAATTGTTTCCCGTCGTGATTATTGAAAGCTTCGCGATCGCAGCCGCGATCGGCGTTGCGAGCGCGGCAATCCCGGTTCTGTCCGCCAGCCACCGCCCAATCGCCGACGAGCTGCGTGCACTGTGATCGAAACGGCGCAGCGCAGGATTTTTCCAACCGGCACCGTGTGCAACCAGGTTTCCACGCGTGGACGGAACCTCCGCGGCAAGCACGGCGCGCAAAATTAGCGTAGAATAAACCCTGCCATGGCGCACAAGCCCAACGTCGAAAATCGCTGGTGGGTCGAAACCACCTTCAAGAAACCGAAGCAGGCCAAGTCGGAAGTCGAGATGCCGGAGCTGCCGGTCGCGATGGCCTTTTACCAGGTCGCGCGCGACTACGATCAGGATCGCGCCAAGGAAGATCTGACCGACAACAACCTGCGCATCGCGCGCCA
>Ga0307374_10005504_pt1 | contig 20443 bp, 21 predicted proteins | sample OX3MG_FD_202532 | JGI IMG/M metagenome (GOLD analysis project Ga0307374, IMG submission 202532) | Soil microbial communities from Risofladan, Vaasa, Finland - OX-3 | ecosystem: Environmental > Terrestrial > Soil > Coastal area > Acid sulfate soil | place: Finland: Risofladan, Vaasa | collected...
AGGCGGACTGTGTGATCACCACCTGGACGTAGAGCGCGGTGAAGAAGAAGATCGAGAAGGTGCCGAAGAAGGTCGCGAACGCGACGACGTTCGAGCCGACGAACGGGGCCTTCCGGAACAGCGCCAGATCGATCATCGGGCTCTCCCCCGCGCGCTCGACGAGGAAGAAGGCGACGCCGAACACGACCGACGCCCCGAAGAGCGCGTCGATCCACCAGGTTCCGTATCCGGAGATCTCCCCCTGGATGATCGCGAACGAGACGCACCCGAGCACCGCGCCGCCCAGCAGCATCCCGGCCCAGTCGAACTGCCGTCCTTCTGGATCGGACGACTCGGGCACGAACGCCATCGCCATCGCGAACGCGATAAGGCCGAACCCGAGGTTGAACCAGAAGATCGCACGCCAGCTCGCGACGCCGACGAGCGCCCCGGCGATCACCGGGCCGAGCGCCAGCGCGAGCCCGGAAACTGCCGCCCACACCCCGAGCGCGTCTGCCCTCGTCCCGCGGTCGGGGTACACGTGGCGGATGACCGACAGCGTCCCGGGTTCCGACGCGGCCGCGCCGACCCCCATGATGACGCGGCCGGCGACCAGCCAGCCCGAGCTCGGGGCCACCGAACAGACGACCGAACCCGCACAGAAGATCGCGACGCCGGTGAGCATCGCCTTCTTCCTGCCGAGGATGTCGCCCATCGTGCCGGCCGCAAGCATGAACGTCGCGAACGTGAGGGCGTACCCGTCGACGACCCATTGCAGGGACGTCACCCCGGCGTGCAGGGACGTCTGGATGTCCGCCAGCCCGACGCTCACCACGGTGTTGTCGAGGAAGGTGAGGAAGAGCACGACGCAGAGCGTCGCGAGGGCGGCCGCCTGTCCCGGCGAGCCCAGGCCTCCCTTGCGGATCTCGATTCCCTCGAGTCCCGCCGCACCGTCCCCGCTCAACGCCGGGCGCGTCGTCGGCACCGTTCCTGCGAACGACCAGCCGCTCGCGTCGGACCGCGGACGTCGTCTCACCGCGGGTCCCGCCTCATTCGCATCGCTCTCCAACGGTAGCTGCAGGCATCGAAATGGCCGCGCCGCGTCGGCGCCGGTCCTCCGGGGGCCCCGCGCTATCGGCCCTCCTCGAGCGCCTTCACCTCGTCGTCGTCGAGGTCGATCGTCGCCGCAGCCACGTTCTCCTCGAGATGCGCGACCGACGAGGTTCCCGGGATCGGCAGCATCACCGGAGATCGCTGGAGGAGCCAGGCCAGGGCGACCTGCGACGGTGCGGCACCGCGCGCCCGTGCGAGCTCGTCCAACGGTCCGCCCGGCCGGGCCAGGCGCCCGGTCGCGAGCGGGAACCACGGGATGAACCCGATGCCCTCGCGCGCCGCGTAGTCGAGCACCGGTTCGGACGCGCGGTCCTCGAGGTTGTAGCGGTTCTGCACCGAGACGACGGGTGCGACGCGACGCGCCACGTCGATCTCGTCGACGCCCACCTCGCTCAGGCCGATATGGCGGATCTTCCCCTCCTTGCGCAGTGCGTCGAGCTCTCCGAGCTGGTCCGCCACCTCGACGTCGGGGTCGATGCGGTGCAGCTGCAGCAGGTCGATGCACTCCACACCGAGGTGTCGCAGACTCAGCTCCACCTGTTGGCGAAGGTACGCAGGCCGCCCGACCGGCGTCCACCGGCCGGGACCCTGCCGGGTCAGCCCCGCCTTCGTCGCGATCACCAGCTCGTCGGGATACGGGTGGAGCGCCTCGTGGATGAGCTGCTCGCTCACGAAGGGGCCGTACGCGTCGGCGGTGTCGATGAAGTCCACGCCGAGGTCGATCGCCCGACGCAGCACCCGCAGGGCCTCGTCCCGGTCCCGCGGGGGTCCCCAGACGCCCGGTCCGGTGAGCTGCATCGCGCCGAACCCGAGGCGGTGGACCTCGAGGTCGCCGCCGAGCGCGAACGTCCCCGACGCGTGGGCGGGCGACGGCGTGCCGGAGGCGGTGGGCTCGGTCATGGTCGTCTCCTCTGCGGTGGGCCGACGTCACAGGGCGGAGCGCCGGGGAGGGAGCGACGCACCGTAGCGGCGCGGTGGCGAACGGCGAGCACCCCTGGTGCACGCCTGGTGCACCCCTGGTGCACGCCGTTGCCCGCGAGCTCCCCTACGCTCCGACCGGTGCCCATACCCCCGCTGTCCCCGAGCCACTCCGGCGTCCCCGACGCCGGGGACTGGATCCGTCGCCTCCCGAAAGCCGAGGTCCACCTCCACCTGGAGGGCTGCGTCCCGCTCGACGCGGTGGGCCTCGACGACCCGGCGCGTGTCGGCGTGCCGCTCGACCCGGTGACCGGCGCGCCGCAGTTCGGGAACCTGGCCGAGTTCCTCGAGTTCCTCGACCGCTCCTGCTCCCTCGTCACCCAAGGCGAGCAGGTCGAGTTGCTCGCGTACGAGATCACCCGGCGCGCGCGGGACGCCGGCGCCGGGCATGTCGACGTCATCGCCAATCCCACGCACTGGCCCGTCTGGAGGGCCGCGCTCGGGCGCTTCGTCGAGCATCTCGACTCGGGGTTCGCCGCCGGGGAGGCTGACCACGCCGTCACGGCCGGGCTCTGCCTGAGCCTGAAGCGGACTCAGCCACCGGCCGAGTCGGTGGAGCTCGTCGACTGGCTGCTCGAGGCGCGCCCGGACCGCATCGTCGCCCTCTCCGTCGACGGGAACGAGGCTGCCGCGGGACGCACCGGCGAGCGCTTCGCGCCGCTCTTCGATCGCGCGCGGCGGGCCGGTCTGCGTACCTGTGCGCACGCCGGGGAGTCCTCGGGGCCCGACGGCGTGCGCGACGCCGTGGAGCTCCTGGGTGCCGAGCGCATCGACCACGGCGTCCGCGCGATCGAAGACCCCGGCCTCGTCGGGGAGCTCGCGGCCCGGGGTGTCCCACTCGACATCTGCCCGACGTCCAACGTCCGTCTCGGGGTCGTGCCCTCGCTCGAGGAGCACCCCGTCGAGAGGCTCCGCGTCGCCGGGGTGCGTGTGAGCCTGAACACCGACGACCCCCTGCTCTTCGGCACGTCGGTCGCCGACGAGTATGCGCGGTGCGCACGAACCTTCGGGTGGGACCGGCCCGTCCTCGGCGCCGTGGCGCGCACCTCCATCGAGTCGAGCTTCGCGTCGGAGGTCCGGCGCCGGGAGCTGCTCTCGGACCTCGACGCGTTCCTCGGGAGCGGGGCGTGACGGCGGCCGACGCGCCGGGGGGCGCCCGTACCTCGGAGTGGGACGGCGCGGCCTACGATCGGCTCGCCGACCCCCAGGCACGGTGGGGACACGACGTTCTCCACCGCCTCGTGGCCGGCGGCGACGAGACGGTCCTCGACGCGGGATGCGGCAGCGGCCGGGTGACCGAGGCGCTGCTCGCCCGCCTGCCGGACGGTCGCGTCGTGGCGCTGGACGCCTCGGCGTCGATGCTCGGCGAGGCGCGCCGGCGCCTCGCGCCGCACGGGGACAGGGTGAGGTTCGTACAGACCGACTTGCTCGAGCTCGGCCCCTCCACGCTCGGTGACGACCACCCCGTCGATGCCGTGCTGTCGACGGCCACGTTCCACTGGGTCACGGACCACGCGCGTCTGTTCGCAAATCTCGCCGCCGTGATCCGTCTGGACGGGCAGCTGGTGGCGCAGTACGGCGCCGAAGGCAACCTCGACACGCTGCTCGCCGCCGTGCGGTCGCTCGGCGTCGAACGGGTGGGGACGTGGCGTTACGCCTCGGCAGACGAGACGGTGGCGCTGCTCGAGCGGGCAGGGTTCCCCGACCCCGACGTGTGGACCAACCCCGCCCCCACGCGCTTCGACGACCCCGACGTCCTCGCCGAGTTCCTGTCCGCGGTCATCCTGCGGGAGCATCTCGCCACGCTGGCGCCCTCGGACCGCCGGCCGTTCGCCGAGCGGGTGGTGGACGCCATGCCCGAGCCGGTCATCGACTACGTGCGGCTGAACGTCGTCGCCCGGCGCGGTCACTGAGCGCCCCGCGCCGGGCTCCGCGCGTGAGAGGGTCACGACAGCGGATCGTCGTCCGCGATCCAGTCCTTCGTGAGGTAGAGCCAGAACGCGAGGCCTGCGTAACGCCCGTACCGGCGGAACGTGCGCGCGATGGCCTGGTCGGTCGCGTGCTTTCCGGAGACGCGCGCGTACGTCGGCCTCGTCCAAGAGTCGAAGACCAGGCGACCGTAACGGCCCAGCGAGGTGAGCATCACATGGGCCGCGGCGTACGGCCCGACGCCTGGGATGGCGAGGAGGCGCCGCTCGACCTCCGCGTCGTCGAGCTCGTCGTCCTGCAGCGCTTCTAGCTCGACCCGGCCGTCCGCGACGTCGCGCGCGAGCCGCAGAAGGAACGCCCCGCGATACCCAGCCCGCGCGACGTCCCGGTAGAAGTCGGTCCCGGCGCTCGCCATCGCCTCCGCGGTCGGAAAGCCGCGCCGGCCGTCAGCCAAGGGCGGGCCGAGGTGCCCCACGATCGCATCGGTCATCCGCACGGTCGCCGACCACGCGCAATTCGTGGTGCAGATCGTCTTCACCACGTCCTCCAAGACGGTGGGGCTCCGGAGCATGCGCCCGGCTCCTGCAATCACCCAGGCGAGCGCGGGGTCACCCGCCGCCAACTCGTAGAACGGCGCGAGGTCCTCGTCGAGCGCCAGGACATGGCGCACCGTGCCGAGGAGCGCCGACGCCTCCCCCGCCGGGGGGGCAGTCCCGTGGGTGCGCACGGCCAGCCCACCGCGCACCCCGCGTTCCACCCGCACCGCTCGCGCCCCGTTCCCTGCGTCGAGGACGGTCTCGAGGACCCAGCCGGTCGTGTCCACACGCTGGGGAGCGAGCGTGGCAACGCCGTGCGACACGAGGGTCCGCCGCAGGTCGACCGGCTCGCCGCCCGCTCCGACGAGGGGCAGGCTCCCGACCGTCCTCACCGGCTCGTCACCGCCCCCTCACCGTGTCAGTGTCGCGCGGCTCCTGCGGTCTCCCGGTCGACCGGGACGGTCTCTCGGGCGAACCGGAAGCCGGGCCCGGCGCGCCGCGTGCCGTCGGGATCGATCACGAACGCCTCGTAGCCTTCGAGCCCGGTGACCATGTCGAGCGATCCGGACACCGCTCATCCGGCCGGATACTTGTGGCGCGTAACGAGAGGCGCCTGCGGTGGGGTGCACATGTGACCCTTGCCCCTAGTGGCGCGGATGCTGGTCCGGGCACGGTGGACGTATGGCACGTCAGGTCGTGATCCTCGGTGGTGGCACGGGCGGAACGCTCACCGCGAACCGACTGCGCCGGGCACTCCCCGACGAGGACCAGGTCGTCGTGGTCGACAGCGACGACCGGCATCTCTACCAGCCTGGCCTGCTCTTCGTGCCCTTCGGCCTCTCAGCACCGGACCGTCTCGTCAGGTCGCGCGCCGGGCAGTTCCGACGAGGTGTCCGCTTCGTCAAGGGCGACGTCGAACGGGTCGACCTCGACGCCGACCGGATCGTGCTCGTCGGCGGTTCGACGCTTGCCTACGACGTCCTTGTCGTCGCGAGCGGGGCGCGCCTGCTCCTGGAGGAGACCGAAGGACTCACCGGTCCCGCGTGGGGAGAAACGGTCCACACCTTCTACTCGCTCGCAGGCGCAGCGAGGCTCGCCGGGGCGCTGGCACAGCTCGACTCGGGACGGGTCGTCGTCGACGTCGTCGACATGCCCGTCAAGTGCCCGGTGGCGCCCCTCGAGTTCTGCTTCCTCACGGACTGGTTCCTGCAGCGCCGCGGTCTCCGTTCGCGCGTCGAGGTGACCTATGTCACGTCGCTGGACGCCGCCTTCACGAAGGCCACGTGCAACCGGGAGCTGTCCGGACTGCTCGAGCAGAAGCACATCCAGGTCGTCACCGAGTTCTCCACCGCAGAGGTCGACGGCAAGGGGGGCCGACTCGTGTCCTACGACGACCGTCGGGTCGACTTCGACCTCGCCGTCGTCGTCCCCCTGCACGGGGGCGCGGACTTCGTCACGAGATCGGAGGGCCTCGGCGACCCCCTCGGGTTCGTCCGGGTGGACCAGTCGACGCTGCAGTCCAAGGCGCGGGCCAACGTGTTCGCCATCGGAGACGCAGCCGACGTCCGCGCCTCGAAGGCGGGGTCCGTCGCCCACTTCGAAGGCGACGTGGTGGTCCGCAACGTCGTGAAGTTCCTCGAAGGCCGTACCCCCGATTCCGCCTTCGACGGCCACACGAACTGCTTCATCGAAACCGGGTTCGGGAAGGCGATCCTCATCGACTTCAACGACGCGCTCGAGCCGGTGCCCGGGCACTTTCCCGGGCCGGTCGGGTTGCCACTCTTGAAGGAGTCGCGCGCGAACCACCTGGGCAAGCTGGCGTTCGAGCAGCTCTATTGGCACGTCATCCTTCCGGGGCGCGACATCCCCTTCGTGGGCGCCACGATGCCGATGGCCGGGAAGCGCCCGGTGGCGGATCGGCCGACCTCACAGCCGGAAGGAGGACGGACATGACCACGAAGACCTACGCCGGTACGGACGTCGTGCTGGACGACGAGGGATTCTTCGCCGATCCGAGCGCTTGGACCGAGCCGATGGCAGAAGAGATCGCTGCGGCGGAGGGCATCCCCGCCCTCACCGAACGTCACCGGCAGGTCGTCAAGCTCATGCGGCACGAGTACGAGGAGAAGGGCGACGCACCGAACGTCCGGGCCCTCGCCAAGTTGTCGGGCGTTCCGATCAAGGAGCTCTACGCGCTGTTCCCCAAGGGCCCCGCGAAGCTCGCCGCAAAGATCGCCGGCGTGCCCAAACCGCACGGTTGCATCTAGGTCCCTCGTCGTCCATCGTCCCAGAGGAGCAAGACATGACCGACACCATCGAGAAAGTCTCGATCATCATCTCGAAGGGATCGCTGGAAGGCGTCTACCCGGGCCTGATCATGGCCAACGGCGCTCGGGCGGAGGGCATCGACGCCAACCTCTTCTTCACCTTCTTCGGGCTCGACGCAATCCACCGCGCGCGTCACGACCACATCAAGGTGGCCACGGTGGGCAATCCCGGACTCCACCTCGCCACCATGTTGGGAGCGATCCCCGGCATGTCGTCGGTCATGACGCACTACCTGGACAAGAAGATGGCGAACCTGGACATCCCGTCGATCCCCGAGTTCGTCGAGATGATCGCCGATTCCGGAGCGGGCCTCTACGGGTGCAGGGCGTCGGCCGACCTCTTCGGCATCCACGACGACGACCTCATTCCGCAGGTGAAGGGCATCATCACGGTCGGCGAGTTCTACGGTCTCGCCGCCGGCGGACAGATCATCTTCACGTAGGGGGGCCGGCAAATGCCCGACATCATCGTGAAGTACGCCACGGGAGACCAGTACGACCTGTCCGTCAGAGGCCACCGATTGCGGGTCGACCAGCCCGTCGAGGACGGCGGCGACGACACGGCGCCGACGCCGACCGAGCTGTTCGTCTCGAGCCTTGCCGCATGCGTCGCGTTCTACGCGGGACGGTACCTGTCGCGCCACGGACTTCCCAAGGAGGGTCTGCGCGCCGAGGCGGACTACCGGTTCGCGCGACGACCGGCACGCGTCGGCGAGATCCTCCTCCGGCTTCACGTCCCCGAGGGAGTGCCCGACGAGCACCTGGCACCCTTGCTCGCTGTCGCGAGCCATTGCACGGTCCACAACACCCTCCAGCTCCCACCATCTGTCGAGATCGAATTGGTGACTGCGCGAAGGGCCGCCGCCTGAGGCAGCTGCCCTGCATCTGCGGTTGCAGCGCGAGCGACCCGTAGCCGTCAGGGGTCGCCTCATCACCGGTCTGTCGCCGCCGCTTCTCGAGCCGTGAGTTTCGGCGTGCCCACACGTTCCTCCAGCGCGAAGTCAGACCCGGCGCCGCCCGGGTGCGCGTCGGTGCGGTGCGGTGCGCTGACCGCAACCACGAGCGAGCAGAGAGGAGAGTGCGCCAATGCAGACAGTCAGCGGGCACGCGAAGGTGCCCCGCAGGTGGCGGTCACTGCGCCGTTGGGGTGTCGCCGCCGCCATCACCGTGGGCGGCGCGGGCGGCGTAACGGGAGGAGCGCTGTTGGCAGGGGCGTTCGCAGGCGCAGGGCCGTCACCCGCCGCGACCCACTTGCTCCTGACCCGGGACGCAGCCGCGCCCAAGGCGACCGCACCGAGCGGGCACGCCTCCGTGAGAACGACAGTCTCGAGCAGCGGCGGAAGCTTGCACGCGAGCGGCTCCGGCGGCGGGCTCAGCGCGTCAGGTGGCGGGGGCGTCCACGTCAAGACACCGCCGACGAGCCTCGCACCGCCTTCCGGCTTCACACCGCCGTCCCTCGCACCGCCTTCCGGCTTCACACCGCCGTCCCTCGCACCGCCTTCCGGCTTCACACCGCCGTCCCTCACACTGCCGTTGGCTACACCGCCGGCGAACCAGTGTGTGGCGTCGCCGGGGATCCCGGGCGCCGGGACATCGCCGGTCATGGTGACAGGTCACCTGAAGGTCACAACTCCCGGCGGGGGTGGCAGCGGGAGTGAGAGCGGCACAGGGCTGAAGCTCTGCTTCGGCTGACGGCGCGTCCGGAACCGGAAGACCGGCTGCAGCGCCTTGTCGGCACGGCGTCCTTCGTCAACCTGCCGCTCGCCCCGCTCGGTGCCTTCACGACACCGTGCACAGCCGTCCGCAGCCCGGGCACATGACGTCCGTGCCCGTTCCTCCCGCTATACGCCGACGAGGTCCCGTCGCCGGAAGACCGCGAGGCCCGCACCGGCCGCAGCCACGCCGACGCCGGCCATGACGAGGGCCGCGTAGAGGCGGAAGCTCTCTGCGGGCACGAGGCCGATGTGCGTGAAGGGCGTGAGCCCGACCACCCACTTCGGCAGCCCGAGGAGGGACCCCACGAGGTACCAGAGGAAGGCGGCCGTCACCAGCGCGTACGACAGCGCGGTGCTGGCGCGCGGCAGCGTCGCGTAGACGAGCGCGGTGACGCCGAGCACCGCGACGGAGACCGGCACGCAATTCGCGCCGGCCTCCAGGAGGCTGCGAAGCGGGACGTCGAGACCCTGCGAGGCGGCCCCCGCCCACGTGAGGAGCCCGGCCAGCCCCCCGAGCACGCACACGGCGGCACCGGCGATCACCATCCGGCCCGCCAGCCACCGGTACCGGCTGACCGGGCACGCCAGGAGGAGCTCGAGCTGCTGGTCCGCCTCCTCCTGGCGGGCTGCTCCGACCTGGGCGCAGACGAACAGACACGTCGCGAAGACGAAGACGATGAAGACGAACGAGAGATAGCCCCGGGGCGTGACGATCGACCCGGCACCGAGCCTGGCGACCTCCTTCTGGAGCTTGCTCGAGATGCCCGCCGCCGAGATGCTCGTCGAGATCGCGCCGAGCACCGCGGCGAACGCGGCCACGCCGACTGCCCAGGTAACCAGAGGCCCGCGCTGGCGGCGCAACGCCTGCGCGGTCGGCGATCCGAGCAGGCGTCCCGAGGACGGCCGGGCGCCACGCTCGGGGAAGAGGCCGTCGCCCGTGTCGCGACGCCGCGAAACCCGTGCGGCAACCAGCACGAGGGCCGCGGTGGCGACGAGGGGCAGGACCACGACGGCTGGGCGGGCTCCGGCGAAGGGACGGAGCTCCTCGGCCCACCCGAGCGGGCTCGCCCAACGGAGCCACGTCGCCGCGCGGACGGTGTCGGAGAGCACGCGGAGCAACCAGCAGAGCGCCACGGCGACGATGCCGATCGCGAGGGCGCCCCGCCGGCTCGGCGCGAGCTGGCTCGCGACCGCGCCGATACCGGCGAACACCGGCACGATCGACACCGTGGCGACGGAGATGTACGCGGCGCCGCCGACGGGCAAGCCCGCGACGACGAACCCTACGAATTCCGCCGCCCACAAGGCGACCGCAGCGGCCGCGATGGCGGTCATCGAGGACCCGAACACGGCGCGGCGGCCAACCACGCCGGCGAGCACGATCTCCGCGCGACCGGCGTCTTCCTCGGCACGCAGAGCCCGGACGGACGCGAGCACACCGAACACCGCGGCGGCGAGGGCCAGTGAACCGCCCACGCGCCATGCGCAGTAGCCCCCGACTTCCGACACGTCGTAGGGGTAGCCGTAGAAGAGGCGGATCGCGTCGTTGCCGGCAAACGCCCGGGCGAAAGCGAGCCGGTCACGCGCCGTGGGGTACGTGCTGCGGTAGCCGATCGCCTGCAGCCAGCTGTAGAGGCCGAAGACGTAGGCGAAGGCCCCGTTGCGGGTCCGCGCGTCGAGGAACGCGCGGCGCGCCAGTGCAGGAGCCGGCGACCTGTGCGATCGCGACGTCACCGCGCGGTCACTGTCCGGGAGCGCCCGACCTCGCCCTCACGGCCGTCGGGGTTGCGGTAGTCGTGGAGGAAGATCTCTTCGAGCGACGGCTCCCGGCTGGTGAGCGTCGCGACCGGGTGGCGTGCCAGCTCGGCGATCACCGGCCCGACTCCACCGAGCACCTCGAGGCGCAGCGCGCTCGGCCCAACCTGGGTGACGTGGACACCGGGGGCGGGAGGGAGGACCGGGGCGGGACCGTCGAAGGTGACGTCGATGGTCTGCGCGCGCAGGTGACGCAGCTCGGCGAGCGTGCCCTGTTCGACGAGTCTTCCCTGGCGCAGGATCCCGACCCGGTCGCACAACGCCTCCACGTCGCTGAGCACGTGGGACGACAAGAAGACGGTCTGCCCGCGACCTCGCGCCTCTTGGACGCACTCCTTGAAGACCATCCCCATCAACGGGTCGAGGCCGGCGGTGGGCTCGTCGAGCAGAAGGAGATCCGCGCGGGTTGCCAGTGCGCCGACGAGCTGGACCTTCTGACGATTGCCCTTCGACAGCGCGCGGACCTTCTTTCTGACGTCCAGCGCGAACCGGTCCACCAGCTCGTTCCGGTAGGACGCGTCGACCCCGCCGTGGATCCTCCCGAGGAATTCGAGGGTCTCGGCCCCCGTCAACGACGGCCAGAGGGACGGTTCGCCGGCGACGTACGCGACGCGGCGGTGGGCACGCACCGGGTCGGCCCACGCGTCGAGCCCGAAGAGGCGTGCTCGCCCGGCGCTCGGGCGATGGAGCCCAAGGAGGAGGCGGATCGTGGTGGTCTTGCCCGCGCCGTTCGGACCGAGGTACCCGTAGACCTCGCCCTCGTCGATGGCGAGGTCGAGCGAGTCCAGCGCCACGGTGGTGCCGTAGCGCTTGGTCAGTTGCTCGGTCCTGACGACCGCGGTCGTCATCGCTCCCCCTGGGGCGCGCCGCCGTCGGGAATGCCGCAACGCACCCTCTCTGCCGATGAACGGAGACGCACTCCCCGAGCGTGCCTGCAGCCGCTGCGGATCTCCAGGGGCGAACGACCCGGATGCGCGAGGTCGTAGGGCAGCACCCGCCCGTCCGTGCTCCCCGAGCTTCTGAACTTCTTCTTATCGATCCCCAACATGGCGCCAACATTGCAGGAGTTGAATGCCAACACCACAGGACGTGGTGACACACCGGATGACCCGGGCTCGGGCCCCCGGAGAGGAGGTCAAGGGACGATGGACGAGCTTGGACCCGCGGCGGTGGCCACGAGGCAGCCGCGTCACGTGTTCGACGACCTGGTCACGATCAAGTTGGACTCGTGCCACAGCACCTGGTACTTCCGGCCGGTTCGCATGCGCTTCCGCCGGCTACTGAAGGATCTCGGGGTCAGCACCGGCTGGCGCCCGTACCACGGGCTGCGCTTCGACGACGCCCTCGGTGGGTTCACGGTGCTGTTGAACCAGCGAGGGACGCGCCTCATCCACTCCTGGTGCCACCGACCAGGCCAGCGTGTCTGCGCCAACTGCGCCGAGCAGCGGCACCAGGACGCGTCGCCCGACGGCACGCGCCAGTTGGTCATGTAGCAGACCCTTCGGTCCGTGAACCCGTGAGGGACCGGGGCCCGACAGGGCCCCTGACTGCCGGCGCCGTCACCTTGTCGAGCGCCGAGTCCATACGGGGCCTCCTCGGGGACGTCGTCATGCGGCCTGCCCCAGACACGTCGCATCGAGGGTCGCCGGTTTCGCCCAGCCCGCGCGGGGTATGAGTCGGCCGTTCGGTGCGCGAAAGCGCGAAAGGCAGGTCGCGTCACGTTGCGTGCTCCTAAGGGGGGCACGCGACGAACGGTGGGGCGGCCACTGCCCTCGGCGGCAGGCGTATGCACCGTGTTCAAGGGGAATATGCAGCTTCAGTGCGGATAGGAGGAGTTCCGCCGGAGGCAGCAGGGAGACGGTGCATGTGTGCCAGCGAGCTGAAACGTCCCTGCAGTGTCGGCCCTTGTCGGTGACCGCCGGTCGCCACTTCGTCGACAAGACCTTGGCAGCGTGGGGAGCCGTCACCCCCGATCCGGCATCTAGCGCTATCGACGACGTGCTGCTCGTGGCAACCGAGCTTGTCGGCAATGCGGTGCGGGCAGGCTCACGACCGATCACTATGGTCGTGGAGACCCATCGGGATCACATCCACATCGGGGTGCAGGACGACAGTCCAGGGAGGGCGGCAATTCGCCCGGTCAGCCAAGATGCAGCGGGCGGTCGTGGCCTCACGATCGTGGACGCAGTCTCGGATTGCTGGGGTCAGAGCGCGTACCAGGGCACGAAGTGGGTGTGGGCGAATGTCCGCATTGCGAAGGGTTCCGTGCTGGCGACCGACTGTCATCAGTAGGCATCGGAGCGTCGCCCACACGATCGCGACTCCGCCCGCCTTACGGGTCGAGCAGTCCGCTACGGGTCGGGAAGTGGCGCCAGCCCGGTCACCTCGAACACGCGGCGCACGACGCCGTTCGCTCCCACGATGCGACAACGCGTTGCCGTCGGCAGGGATGGTTCGGCCGGCCGAGACGATCGGATCCAGGCCCTGGGCGTCGACGCCAGCTCGAGGTCGTCACGCTCTTCCACCCACGGCCTGACGGTCGCTGACACGTCGAGTCTCCCGCACCGAGGTCGTTCACCCAATTCATCGTGTCACTTCTATCGCCCGTGCTCGCGGCCGCGATGAACGCACCCGCCGGGAGGCGTTCACCGGGCTCGCCCTCGGCCCGCGGGGCCTCCAAGCCGGGGTCGGCTAGCGTGACGCTCGGCGCGCACGGTGGCGAGACGCCCGGATCCGCCGGCGAAGACAGCGGGGACCGCTCAAGTGCGGAAGTGTCTGTCGCTCGATCAACCCGGCCCCCCAAGAGACGAGGGCGAATGCCCAACAAGCCTGCGCAGATGCCCGATCAAGACCTGGTCCGTTTGTACTTGAGCGAGATCGGGCGCTTCCGGCTGCTCACCAAGGACGACGAGACCCGGTTGGCCCAGGAGGCCGAGGAGGGACGGGAAGCCCGCGCCGAGCTCGCTCGAAGCAATGCCCGCAGCCCGGCCCGCGTGCGCGAGCTCCGCCGCGCCGTACGGGCGGGGGACGCCGCGGTGGAGACCTTCGTCAAGGGCAACCTCCGACTCGTGGTGTCAATCGCCAAGCGGTACCAAGGCTCCGATCTGCCCCTGCTCGACTTGGTCCAGGAAGGCAACCTCGGGCTCATCCACGCGGTCGAGAAGTTCGACTGGCGAAAAGGCTTCAAATTCTCCACCTACGCCACCTGGTGGATCCGCCAGGCGATCACCCGAGGGATCGCAAACGGCGGCCGCACCATCCGCCTGCCGGTGCACGCCAGCGACCTCCTCAACCAGACCCTCAAGAGCCGGGCGCGCCTCGAAGGCGAGCTGGGTCGTCGGCCCAGCATCTCCGAGTTGGCCGCGGACCTCGAGGTGAGCGCCGATCGCGTCGTCGACATCCTCCACCACGCAGCCACGCCGGGCTCGCTTTCTGAGCCTTTGGGCCATGACGGGGATGCCGAGTTGGTGGACGTCCTGGAAGATCGCGATGCGGTGTCGCCACCCGACGCTGCGGCCGCCGCCTTGCTGCCGGGCGAAGTGGCCAAGTTGCTGGTCACCCTGAACGACCGGGAACGAGAGATCATCCGGCTGAGGTTCGGTCTGGACCGTGGCGAGCCACGAACGCTCGAGGAGGTCGGCCTTTTCTTCGGCCTCACCCGCGAGCGAATCCGCCAGATCGAGGTCCGAGCCATGTCGAAGCTGCGCCATCCCACCGCCAGTGGGGATCTCCGCGGACTGCTGGCCAGCGAGTCGCGCTGACGACGGCCGACGGCCAGCAGTCGACACCGGCTGATGCGCCCCCGGTCCCGCGGAGGACGCGGCGTCCCGAACTGGTAGGGTTGGTCGTCGCTGGTGCTCGCCAGCGTGGCCCGTTCGAGAGATCCCCGAGTCGGCCGGATCCGAACGGAGCACGTCATTCTTTGCCATAAGGGCAAGCCCCTCCAAGGCCCGCCCGCCGTCGTCAAGCCGTGCAGCGCTGCGCCCGGTACCTCGAGTGATCGGCCTCGGGCTCGCACCGCGTCGCTGAGGACGCATCCGTGAGCAGCTCCCTCGGCAAGCGCCAGCGCGAGCGCCAGAACGTGGAAGCGCTCTGGCTGATCAGCTACGCCGCAGCGACGTGCGAGGCGTGTCGTGCCTAGACGAACCCGTCCGAGGACGGCGCAGCGGCGCCCGTCGGCGCCCGAACGAGTCAAGACGTCGAGACGGCCCCGCCCCGCGACCCAGGAAGTAGACGCACAGGTGCTCGCCCTGCGCGAGGGTGGGTGCTCCTTTTCTGCCATCGCCCGCCAACTGGAGCTCCACCGCGCGATCGACGCCCACCGGAGCTTCGTGCGAGCCCTCGGCGCCCTCCACGGCGACGATCGGCGCCGCCACGTCGCGAGCGAAGAGGAGCGCCTCGACCGACTCGAGGAACGGATCCGCACACGGGACGTCGACGACCCCGACAAGGTGAGGCGCCGCCTGATGGGCGTCGACAAGTTCCGAGAGGTCCTCCGGCAGTGACGACGGCATCGAGCTCGTCGTGCGTCCTATGCAGTGAGCCGGCGACGGACAACGTCGAGCCACCGCGCCGAACGCTGGCCCGCGGTCTCGACCCAAAGGATCCGTCGTACTCGGTCACGGTGATCCTGCCCGACATCGCACTCTGCGCGGAGCATTGTCTCGATGTTCGGGAAGGCGGCCAACTCGTAGGATGGTGCGACGACCAGCACTGCCGCACCTACGGCGCGCTCGGCGAGCCATCCGCCTGCGGCCACCCGTACGAGAAGCTCGGCCCGAGCAAACGATCCTGACCCGCATTCGCAGCAACCGACGCAATCACAGAACAAGAAAGAGAACAAGACATGGCAACCGGAACGGTGAAATTCTTCAACAGTGACAAGGGCTTCGGCTTCATCACTCCCACCAGCGGCGAGAAGGACGTCTTCGTGCACTACTCCAACATCGCTGGAGACGGGTACAAGAGCCTCGAGGAGGGCCAGCAGGTCGAGTTCGACCTTGCCCAGGGACGCAAGGGCCCCGAGGCACAGAACGTGCGGGTGCTCTAAGGCCTGCGGGTGCTCTAAGGCCGTAGCGTCTCCTGGCGAGGCACCGCGTCCGGTACCGCGGTGCCTCCCAGGAGAGCTCTCGGCGCTCCACGTCACCCCACCCGTACAGGAGGACACTTGGCGGTCGCCACCATGCAAGACGCAGCTGCCGATTTTGCAGCGCTGACCACGCAGGTCCGCGCTGCTGGCCTTCTCGATCGACGAATCGGCCGTTACACGGTGATGATCGTCGTCACGCTCGGCGCGTTCGCCGCTGCGTGGGCGGCCTTTTTCGTCTTGGGTCCCTCGTGGTCAACGCTCGGAATCGCAGCGCTGCTCGGGATCCTCTCGACCCAGCTCGGCTTTCTCGGCCACGACGCCGGCCACCGGCAGATCTTCGCTTCCCGGCGAGCCAACCGACTGCTGGGTCTGTTCGTCGGCAACGGGTTGATCGGGTTGAGCTTCGGCTGGTGGGTCCCGAAGCACAACGCCCACCACGCCCACCCGAATGAGATCGGCCGTGACCCGGACATCGATGTCGGCCTCATACGTCCTCCCGGGCTCGGTGAGCCCGCACGGGGACTCCGCCGCATCGGCGCGTGGATGGCGCGACGGCAAGCTGAGCTCTTCTTCCCTCTCATGCTGCTGCGGAGCACTGGCCTTTATGTGTCCGGCGCCATGGACCTGGCCCGTCGGCGGGATCGCGCCGCCGTCACGGAGAGCGTCGTTCTCGCCTTGCACGCTGCGCTCTACCTGACGGCGATCTTCTGGGTGCTCTCGCCGCTCCAGGGGGTCGCGTTCTTGGCGGTACACCAGGCCGTCTTCTCGCTCTACCTCGGGTGCAGCTTCGCCCCGAACCACAAGGGCATGCCGCTCGTCGACAATGGCAACGGGATGAGCTTCGCCAGCCGCCAGATCGCAACCGCTCGCAACGTCACCGGGGGCCGGTTGACCACGTTCTGCCTGGGCGGTCTCAACTACCAGATCGAGCACCACCTCTTCCCGGCGATACCCCGACCAAGCCTCGCTCGCGCCCAGCCTCTCGTCCGCGCCTACTGCGTGGATCACGGCTTCACGTACAGCGAGGAGAGCCCGGTCGGTTCCTACCGCCAGGCGCTTCACCAGCTCCGCCTCGCCGCTGACGTCGCCTGTCCGTGCCGGGAGTGCCGACCGCGTCGGTGAGATGCACGTTGGGCGCGTCGCTCTTCTGCGACGCGCACCGGTGGGACACTCTCGTTCCTGCACCAGATGCTCGGGCGCAACCTTCGGCTGATCCGCCTCACACGGCGATCCGGCGCGGCATCGATCCCGGTTTCGGCGGCAAAGGCCCGCCCCTGGCCCTCACCCCCGCCCCGAATCGATACGGACGTCTGACGCGAGGCCGCTCACGCTCCCGGCGCGGGCGACGGCGTCGACAGCGATCCTCGACTGGGCGAGGAAGAGGTTGTCCACCGACAACCGCCCGTAGCGTTCGGGGACCCGCGGGGCGAAGGTGACGCGCCCGTCGGGGATCGAGGGCGTCAACCCGAGCAGCGTCGTGCGCAGGAGCCAGAACGGCGAGGCGGACGCCCACGCCTGCGGCGAGCACGAGGCCGGGTAGGAGACGGGGCTCGGGAACTCCTCCCGGGAGAAGCCGCAGAACAGCTCGGGGAGGTGCCCGCCGAAGGCGGTGGCGGCGTCGAACAGACCCGTCGTGAGGCGCTCGGCCACTTCGAAGAACCCGTACCGGGCCAGGCCGGCGGCACAGATAGCCGTGTCGTGGGGCCAGACGGAGCCGTTGTGATAACTGATCGGGTTGTACCGCTTCATCGACGAAGCGAGGGTCCTGGTACCCCAACCGCTGAACATCTCGGGTCCTCCCAGATGCTCAGCCACCTTGGAGGCCTTTTCGCGGTCCACGATGCCGGTCCAGAGGCAGTGGCCCATGTTGGATGCCAGGGAGGTGATGGGTCGCTTGGCCCGATCGAGGCCGATGGCGAAGTAGCCCTCCTCTTCCAGCCAGAACTGCTCGTTGAACGCCCTCTTGAGCCGATCGGCCTTGTCCAAGCAGGCGTCGACGATCGCAGCGTCGCCGAGCTTGCAGGCGATGTCCGCTCGTGCGAGGTAGGCGGCATACACATAGCCCTGGACCTCGCAGAGGGCGATCGGAGCTTCTGCGAGGCTGCCTGTGGCAAAGCTCACACCGTCGAACGAGTCCTTCCATCCCTGGTTGACGAGGCCTTTGTCGTTGGCGCGCTGGTATTCGACGAATCCATCGCCATCGACATCCCCGAAACGTTCGATCCACTCCAATGCCCTGTCGGCGTGCGGCAGGAGATCTTCGATGACCGCTCGAGGCGCTCCCCAACGATGGAGCTCGCCGAGGGTGACCACGAACAGGGGCGTGGCGTCGACCGAGCCGTAGTAGATCGAGCCGGCCCCTGAGCCGGCGACGCCTTGACGCATCTCGTGCAGGATCTTCCCGGGTTGCTCCTCCGTCACCAAGTCGGAACGGACACCCTGCGCTCCGGCGAGGGCAGTCAGCGTGCCGATGGCGATGCTCGGGTCGACGTGGAGCGTCATCAACGAGGTGATCAGCGAATCGCGACCGAAGAGGGTCATGAACCACGGAGCGCCGGCGGCGATGACCATCCGGTTCGGATGATCGAGATCGTCGATGCGCAGCGCTCCGAGATCCCGTTCGCTCTGGAGAAAGATCGCCTCGACCGTCTTGTCGTCGCAACGCACCCTCGGCGCCTGGCGCTCCCATGCCCGCTGGCGCGCCACCGGAACCGAGTTCTCCTCGGGATCGCCCCCGCGATAGCGAGACTCGACCTCTTCTCCGTCCACGCTCAGGAGGAACTCGATACAAGTTCGCCACTCACCACCGGGAGCTACGACCACATCCAGGCGGGCGACACCCGGCACGATCAGTGCATCGTGCGGGAACCGCACGGACAGCCCGCGTCGTATGTCGAACAGCTCGTAGCTGAAAGCCATCGTCGACGAATGCACGTCGACGCGGTGCTGCCCCCGCTCCTTCACGCGAGATTCCTTCACCTCGAACACGTGAGCGAAATCGGCGTCAAGCTCGAACGTGAGGACGCAGGCGGTGCTCTCCTGACTGAGATTGCGCACCGAGATTTCCTCCCGCATGCCGTTGCCCACGTAGCGGGTTCGCTGCAACAAGATGGTGCTGTCGGCCAACCCGGGATTCGGGGGGCGCCGGGCGATGAACGTGGCAGCAAACGGATGCCGCGGGATCACCGCCAGAGGCTGAGGCAGCTCGTCGTCAAGTCGGATCCGCCACGTCGAGATGAACCGGGTGTCTTGGAAGAACAGCCCGTCCAGCGCACCGGGCTCCATGTCCCCGCTCGACGACGAGATCGAGAACGAGGTTCCTTCAATAAGGGCGACGGAGCCACCCTGCAACCTCGTCGCCGGCTCCCCCGAGAAGGTCCATTGGTTGCTCACGGGACGTTTGGTCCTGTGGTCAAGCAGCACCGAGCACCCAGTCCTCCGAGGTCTCCGTTGAGAGCAAGCTGATGGCGTGCTCGTACAGCGTCAGATGCTCTGCGACCATGCGGCCCATCGAGAACTTCGTCTCGACGTGGTGCCGGCACGCCGACCGGTTCAGAGAGCGAACGTTGCCAAGAGCGTCCACCAGCCCCGCGGCGGAATTGCGCACCCAGCCGACCACTCCGTCGTCGACGATCTCGGGTGCCGCTCCGCACGAGGTCGTGACCACCGGCGTCCCGCACGCCAGCGCCTCGATCATCACCATGCCGAACGGCTCAGGCCACGCAATCGGATTCAGCAGGCATTCCGCACCCCCAAGCAGCTCGAGCTTCTCCTGACGATTCACCTCACCCAGATAAGTCACATCTCGGCCCAGGAGCGGGCGAACCATCGTGTCGAAGTACTGCCGTTCGGCGGGTTCTCGCATCTTGGCCGCGATCTTCAGAGGAATTCCGGCTGCACGGGCGACCTCCGCCGCGACATGGGGCGCCTTGCCGGGATGCATCCGCCCGAGAAAGACGGCATACCCTCCGCCCCCGGTGCCAACGGGAAACGCTGCCGGATCGACGCCATGGTGGATGACCGCGGCGATCGGGATGTCCGGAGCAGTCGAAGCCTGATGCTTCGAGATCGCCGCGACCGGCACCCGGCCGGCGATGACCCGGAAGAGATCGATGAGTTCCTCGTTGAACGGCCCGTGGTTCGTCGTCACGACCGGGAGATCGGGGAAGGTTCCGGAATAGAGAGGTCCGACCAGCGTGTGGTCGTGGACCACGTCAACGCCCACGTCTCGTAGCGCGTCGTAGGAATGCAGGACGTGACGGATCTCGTCCACACTGCTCCCCACTCCGACACCGACGGCGTGCTCGAACACCGAGGATCGGGGCACCGGACAAGTGCTGTCGCCAGATGCGCACAACAGCACCTCGTGCCCGGCGTCGTTCAGGCCGCGGGCGAGCGTGTCGAGGACGTTCTCCGTCCCGCCGTAGCCGACGGGCGGCACGGGGAGCCATGGCGGGGCCACGATGGCGATCTTGAGCGGGCCCCGATGCGCTGACGAGGCTGGCGAGAGCGGTTGCACACGACCCGGGTGCGCGCCGACCGGAAAGGTCACGGAGGACGAGTCCATCGGGGCCAGCCATTCTTCCTTCGAACTAGCAAAGGGGCAGAGGCCCTCAATGAGCCGCCCGTAGACTACTCGCGGCACGAGCGCTGGCTGATCTCGCCACGCTCAGTGTGCTCCAGCAACGCGTCGTGATCGAGCACGCCAAGGGCGTGATCGCCGAGCGAGCTGGCATCGAGATCTCGGAGGCCTTCTCCCGACACCGCCACTACGCGCGGGGCCATGCCCTTCGGCTGGTCGACGTCGCCCGATCGGCCATCGACGGCACGCTGGACTCCCGGGCGTGGGTCGCCTCGATCGCCCCCGGGAATCCTGCTCAGACCTCGCTGAGAGCGGCGGAGACTGACGATTGCGCCACCGAGACTGGCGCTTGCGGCGGCGAGCACTGGCAAGGTAGCCTA
>Ga0307374_10005507_pt1 | contig 20440 bp, 21 predicted proteins | sample OX3MG_FD_202532 | JGI IMG/M metagenome (GOLD analysis project Ga0307374, IMG submission 202532) | Soil microbial communities from Risofladan, Vaasa, Finland - OX-3 | ecosystem: Environmental > Terrestrial > Soil > Coastal area > Acid sulfate soil | place: Finland: Risofladan, Vaasa | collected...
ATGGCATCAGTGGTCTTGCTCATCCCCGCTCCCAGAAGCTCGGGCCGACCGGAACGTTGTAGTCGCTCTCGGCGATCAGGTAGCCCTGCGCGTCGGTGCCGAGCGGCAGCTGGGGCAGCGGGCGTGCAGCCGGGCCGAAGATCACCTCAGCGCCGCGGGTCGCGTCGAACGTGGACTGGTGGCACGGGCACAGGATGTGGTGCGTGGTGTGCTCGTACAGTGCCACCGGGCAGCCGACGTGGGTGCAGATCTTGGAGTAGGCGACGATGTTGTCCACCGTCCAGTTCATCTGCGTGGGCGGCTGCAGCTCGCCGGGCCCGAACTTGATGATGATGGTGGTCGCCTTCGCCAGCGCGTCCAGGTTGTCCTGGAACCCGTCCGGCACGACGGTGATCATCTGGCCCGGGATGGCGAAGTCGGCCGGCCGCAGCGGCGTGTTCGGCCCGTAGACGAGCAGCCGCATCCCCTTGCGCCAGACGGTGTGCCGCAGGCTGGTGCCGGGCAGCGGGCCCATGTCGCGCAGCAGGACAAGCGGCGCGACAGCGAGCGGCAGGGTGGCCGCGATCAGGGTCCGGCGCACCAGCGGCCGCTTGACGAACCCGCTGGCCTCGGCGCCCTGGGTGAAGGTCATGGCGAACTCCGCCCGGTCCTGCGGCGAGGAGGCCATCGGCTTGCGGGCCTCGGTGAGCTCCACCTGCGGCATCAGCTGCCGGACCCAGATGGTGGCGCCGACCCCCAGGCCGCCGAACGCGATCGACATGGCCACGCCCAGGGCCAGGTTGGAGTTGGCGGCCGAGCTGACCGTATGGACCTGCAGCCCCACGTAGGCGGCTATGAACCCGATGCTGGCCAGCATGGACACGATGAAGCAGGTGGCGACGACCCGTTCTGCCCGTTTTGCCCTTTCCGGGTTGTCCGGCTCAGCCGGCAGTTCCCGCGGGACCGGGGCGGACCCGTTGGCCTCGTCCTCGCCGAGCAGGGTGCGCGCCTGGGCCGGCGGCGGGGTGCCGATCACCCGCTGCGGCGCGCGCGGCTCCTCGGCCTCCTGGCCGTTCTCGTCCGGTGGGATGTCACTGGGGTTGCTGGTCGACTCGCTCATGCCTCACGTCGCTTCATCGTCAGCCACATTGCGGCGAACACCAGGATGGCGATACCGCCCAGGAAGGTGACCAGGCCCTCGGTCACCGGCCCGACCCGGCCCAGGCTGAACCCGCCCGGGTTCGGCTCGGCGCGGGTCGTGGTGACGTACGCGATGATGTCGCGCTTCTGGCTGGGGGTGATGGTGGTGTCGCTGAACACCGGCATGGCCTCCGGGCCGGTGAGCATCGCCTCGTAGATCTGCGTGGGGGTGGACTGGGTCAGGGCGGGCGCCGACTTGCCGTAGGTGAGTGCGCCGCCCGCGCCGGCGAAGTTGTGGCACTGCGCGCAGTCGGTGATGAACAGCTGCTGGCCGAGCGCCATGTCGGCCCCAGCCGGGCTCACCTGGGCCGCCGAGGGGATGGTGGGGCCTCCGCCCAGCGAGGCGATGTAGGCCGCGAGCTGGTGGATCTGCTGCTGGGTGAAGGTCACCGGCTTGCGGGGCATCTCCGCGCCGAAGTCCTTGCCCGGCATCCGGCCGGTGCTCACCTGGAAGTCGACGGCGGCGGCGCCGACCCCGACCAGGCTCGGGGCTGCCGAGGTGCCCTGGGCGTTCATGCCGTGGCACGAGGAGCAGGTGCGCGCGAACAGTGCCTGGCCCACGGCGATGTCGTGGGCCGACGGGCCGCCGGGCATGGCCGCCGAGGCCGCGCTGCCGCCTCCGGCGATGGCCGCGTACACCACCCCGATGATGACGAGCCCCAGCAAGAGGACGGCGTACCCGGCGGCCGGGTGCCGTCGCCGCGGCTTGATCCAGCTCACTTACTGCCTCGGTTTCCGGTCAGGGGTTGTGGGTCGTGGGCGGTCAGCGGATGAGGTAGATGGTGGTGAACAGGCCGATCCACACGACATCCACGAAGTGCCAGTAGTAGGAGACGACGATGGCGCTGACCTGCTGCTCCTGGGTGAAGGTCTTGGCGGCGTAGGTGCGTCCCAGCAGGAACAGGAACGCGATGAGACCGCCGGTCACATGCAGGCCGTGGAACCCGGTCGGGATGTAGAACACCGACCCATAGCCGCTGGAGGACAGCGTCAGGTGGTCGTCGCGGATGAGGCTCAGGTACTCGTACCCCTGCCCGCACACGAAGTACAGGCCCATCAGGAAGGAGAGCACGTACCACTCGCGCAGGCCCCACCGGGAGACGTTGAAGATGCTGGCGGCCCGCCGGATCTGGCCGCGCTCGACCGCGAACACGCCCATCTGGCAGGTGACGCTGGACAGCAGCAGGACCGTGGTGTTGACCGTCCCCAGGGCCAGGTTCAGGTGGGCGCCGGGCCAGGGCAGCCCCTGGCTCTTGTCCACCGAGCGGATGGTGAAATACATCGCGAACAGAGCCGCGAAGAACATGAGCTCGGAAGACAGCCAGACGATGGTACCGACGCTGACCAGGTTGGGCCGGCTGGTCGGTGATCGGGGCGGCGACTTCGCCGCGGATGCTGTGGCCACGAGGGCCATTATTACGACATCCCGTAGGCGACGTTCGAGCGACCCCCCGAACAGGGGCTGACAAACACCGGCTGCCCTCCCGGCTCGGTACGATCCACTGCATGAAGGTCGTCATTTACAGCCATGATGCGGACACCCGGGCGCGGATCCGGCTGGCCATCGGGCGCCGCCCGGCGCCGGACGTGCCCGAGGCGGAGATCATCGACGTGGCCACCGAGCCCGCGCTGTTCCGGCTGCTCGACGCCGGCGGGGCGGACGTGATGGTGCTCGACGGCGAGGCGCAGCCGGCCGGCGGGATGGGCGTGTGCCGGCAGGCCAAGGACGAGATCCACGACTGCCCCCCGGTGCTGCTCATCATCGGCCGCCCCGACGACGGCTGGCTCGGCACCTGGTCCGGCGCGGACGCGGTGGTCAGCCACCCGATCGACCCGAGGGCGCTGGCCAGTGCCCTCGCCGGCCTCATGCGCCAGCGCGGCGCAGTCGCCCAGGCCTGACCCGCCGATGGACAGACCTGCCACCTGGCCCGCGCTGATCGGCGCGCTCATCGCGGGCGAGGCCCTGACCTCCGATGAGACCGCCTGGGTGATGGGCGAGATCATGGAGGGCGCGGCGACCCCCGCCCAGATCGCCGGTTTCGGCGTGGCGCTGCGGATCAAGGGCGTGACGCCCGCCGAGCTGGCCGGGCTGGCCGGGGCGATGCTGGAGCGGGCGACCCCGATCAGCGTGCCGGGCCCGCTGGTGGACCTGGTCGGCACCGGCGGGGACGGGGCGCGCACGGTCAACATCTCCACCATGGGCGCGATCGTCGCCGCCGCGGCGGGCGCCCGGGTGGCCAAGCACGGCAACCGCGCGGCCTCCTCCGCCTGCGGGGCGGCGGATGTGCTGGAAGCCCTCGGGGTGGTGATCGACCTCCCGCCGCAGTCCAGCGCCGCCCTGGTGGCGGAGACCGGGATCGCGTTCCTGTTCGCGCCGCTCTACCACCCGGCCCTGCGGCACACGTCCGTGCCCCGGCGCGAGCTCGGGGTGCCGACCGTCTTCAACTTCCTGGGCCCGGTGGCCAACCCGGCCCGGCCCGCCGCGCAGGCGGTGGGCGTGTCCGACCCGCGGATGGGCCCGGTCATCGCCGGGGTGCTGGCCGGGCGCGGCTGCTCGGCGCTGGTGTTCCGCGGCGACGACGGGCTGGACGAGCTGACCACGGCGGACACCTCGACGGTATGGGTGGTCCACGACGGCACGGTGAGCCAGGCCCGGCTCGACCCGGCCGCGCTCGGGCTGCCCGCCGCCAAGCCCGGCGACCTGCGCGGCGGGGACGCCGCCCACAACGCCGGGGTGGCCCGCTCGGTGCTCGCCGGCGAGCTAGGCCCGGTGCGCGACACGGTAATCCTCAACGCCGCGGCGGCGCTGGCCGCAGCCAGCGGTGTGGCCGGGGCGGACAGCCTGGAGCAGGCGCTGGCCGACGGCTGCGCCCGGGCGGCAGCCGCGCTGGACTCCGGTGCCGCGAGCGGGTTGCTCGACCGGTGGGTGGCGGCGAGCCAGCGGCTGAAGGCAGCTCCGGCCTGACCGGCCCGCCCTGGCCCGGCTCGCAGGTCCCGCGGGCATGGCCCGGGGCACGGGACGGTCAGATGCCCCGTGATGTCAGGTGGCCTCGGGGTATCCCAGGGCGAACGCGGCTTCCAGGTCATGCCGTGAGTAGGTGCGGAACGCGATGTGTGTCTCGGTGTGGGTGACGCCATCGACCCGGTTGACGGTGCCGGGGATGACGTCGGCGAGTTCCTCGTGCGCACGCACCCGGACTAGGGCCACCAGGTCGAACTCGCCGGTGACCGAGTAGACCTCACTGACCTGGGGGATCTGGGCTATCGCCTCGGCCGTCTCCGGGATGCGCGCCACGTCGGCCCGCACCAGAACGATCGCGGTGATCACGTCTGCCTCCTGCGGCGCCGGTGCCGAGCCATCGCCGGTAGCGTACCGCCAGCCGGGCCAGCAGCGAGCGGGCGGCCCGGCTGGCCCGGACCCGCCATGATGTGGCCTCGGCCGGACGGGTGACCTCCAGGGCGGTCAGCTCGGCGAGTGTGCCGACCCCGGCGGCGGCCAGCCGGGGGAGCAGCGCGATCAGCACGTCCGCGGTGGCCAGTGCGTCCGCGAGGGCGCGGTGCCGGGGCGGGGTCCGGGCCCCGAAGAAGTCCGCCAGGGTGGACAGCTTGCAGTTGGGCACCTCGTCCTCGCGCAGTACCCGGCGGGCCAGTGCCACCGTGTCCACCACCGGGGGGTCCGGCCAGGGCAGGCCGCAGGCCCGGCAGGCGGCGGTGAGGAAGCCGATGTCGAACGGCGCGTTGTGCGCGGTCAGCACGCAGCCGTCGGCGAAGGCCAGGAACGCTGGCAGCACCAGGTCCAGCGGCGGCGCGGCCGCGACCATCGCGTCACTGATGCCGGTGAGCTCCGCGACCCGCTCGGGTATGACGCTGCCCGGGTTGACCAGGGAGGAGAACCGCTCCCGCGGGACGCCCGCGCTCACCCGGACCGCGCCGATCTCGGTGATGCGGGCGTCATCCGGGCTCCAACCGGTCGTCTCCACGTCGACGACGACGAAGTCGATGCCGCCGAACGGATGCCGGACTGGGGCCGGTGCTGACTGCGCTGCCGCGTCCGGGATGATCACGTGGCAACCGTATGGCGGGGTGCCGACAGTTCCGGCCCAGGCGCGCCGGACCGCCGGACCGGGTGCACGACAGTTTTGTAGGTAACGATCTTGGTGACCTGGGGGTCTGAGTGTGGCTGTCTGTCAGATGGCTCACCCGCCGGCGGAGTTGACCTAGAGCCCGCTCTGGGATGCAGACTCCTGCTTAGCGCCCGGACTTGACCGGCCGTATGGGAGGAACCCGTATGAGATACGCCGCGATCGGCAAGGACTCGAGGACACGCCGCGAGGTGAGCGTGCTGAGCCTTGGGGGCATGCTGTTCGGCACGGCCATCGACGAGCCGACGTCGTTCGCGATCCTCGACCGGTATGTCGAGGCCGGCGGGACCTTCATCGACACCTCTAACAACTACGCGTTCTGGATCAACGGCAGTCAGGGCGGAGAGAGCGAGGAGCTGCTCGGCCGCTGGCGCCGCAGCCGCGGTGTCGGAGACGAGATCGTCGTCGCCACCAAGCTCGGGGCGCGGCCATTGGCCCCTGGCACCAGCTTCACTGACAACGCCGAGGGGCTGTCGGCCAAGGTGATCCGGGAGTCCGCGGAGCGAAGCCGGGAACGGCTCGGCATGGCGAGGCTGGATCTGCTGTATGCGCACATCGAGGATCCGGCGGTGCCGCTGCAGGAGACGGTCGAGGGCTTCGCCGAACTGGTCGCCGAAGGCACCGTCGGCCTGCTGGGGGTGAGCAACCACTGGGCGTGGCGGGTGGAGCGGGCCCGGAGCCTGGCCGCAGCGGCCGGCCTGCCCCGCTACGAAGTCCTGCAGTACCACCACAGCTACCTGCAACAGCGCACCGACCTGCCGGGCCGACCGCCAGCCGCGCGGCCGGGCCCAGTCCAGGGGCACCCGGATCGCCGGGGTGACGTCGATCTCGCCGCGGCCCGCCGGGGGGCCTCTCCAGGACGGTTACCAGGGCGTGCTCAGCGGGGACCTGCTCAGCTACCTGCGGGCCGAGCCCGGACTCGTGCTGGTCGCCTACTCGCCGCTGCTGGCCGGCGGTTACGTCCGCCAGGACAAGCCGCTGGGCGCCGGGTTCGACCACCCGGGCACGCCCGCCCGGCTGGCGGTGCTGCGGGAGGTGGCCAAGGAAGCCGGGGCGACCGTCAACCAGGTGGTGCTGGCTTGGCTGATCGGAGCCGAGGTCCCGGTGATCCCGCTGGTCGGCGCCTCCTCGGTAGCGCAGCTGGACGAGAGCCTGGCCGCGGTGGACCTGGAGCTGACGGCGGAACAGCGCGCGAGGCTGGGCGCAGCGGGGTCCGTTTCGGCAACAAGAAAGGGAAATTAGGCCGGCACGACCATGAGCAGGGCGCCGCGAGCTCAGCATCGGTGAAGCCGATGCCAGATGGCACTCGCTCAGGCCGCATATCCCCCGTGCCGAAGGCGTATAGCTGCGCGCAGCGGGCCGCCGCCGACGGGCTGGTCTGGCATCGAGCTCCCTGAACGTGACACACACGCAGACTGACGCGGTGACCAGCCGCTATCAAGCGGCCCTGCGTTCGTGCCGCACATCCAGGACAGGTTTGTTGGGGATGATCTTGGTTGTGGGTCTGGCCTGGGTGTCTGAGTCGTTGTCTGTCAGATGGCTGCCCGCAGTCCGCTGGCCTGGGCTTGGGGTGTCCAGAGTTCATCCCATCGGCCGCTGGCGTGCTGGCAGCGCAAGGCGATGATGCCGGCCGCGCCGTTGACGCTCCAGTGCATGCCTGATTGTTTGGCGCGCTGGGTGATGACCCGGGCGCGCCGGGCTGGATCAGCCGATCCAGCCACCAGCCGGCGTCGCACCAGTACCAGTCAAGCCGCGGTCAGGATCGTCTCCCGGCTCGGGTGAATCGCCGTCCGCGGCGGCGGGCGCGCGGACTGTCAGTGCCCCCTCCTAGCGTGTGCCCCGTACGGCCGCCTCGTGCGGCCGCCCGGCCTGACGGAGGGACCATGCTGATTGACTGCGACCGGTGTGAGATGCGGGACATCGCCTGCCCCGATTGCGTCGTCACGGCACTGCTCGGGCCACCCGGCCAGCAGACCGAGATCGGCGCGGCCGAGCAGCGTGCCCTGCGGGTGCTCGCCGAGGCCCGGCTGGTGCCGCCGCTGCGGCTGCGGCCGCCGGTGGCACGTGCCTCCTGACCAGGGGCAGGGTAGCGCGGGTGGGACGGGTGTGACTGGTGATGACCAAAGGTGAGACCAGAGTGCGCGAAGCGGTTGAATTCGCCGGCTGCATTTCACTAGTGTCAGCCCCGGCTGCATCACTCCACAGTCGTCATGATGGGCGACGGTGATCGGCCGCCGCCGAAGCCCCGGTTCCGCGCAGCGGATGCCGGGGAGCCGGAGACCCACCGGAGGGCCGCCCTCGGTTCCCCGCCTGAGGAGCCTCCACGGGTGAGTCGGCCATGGCCGGAACCCTGGCCAGGCCGCTGGGCATCGTCCGCCGCCCGAACCCGGGGTAGATCAGCCGGCTCGGCGGGGCGGGAAGAAGGAGCGTGTCACTAGGTGGGTACGCATCCAGCAGCTCGTTCTCCCCTCGTACGCCGCGCCGCTGGCGCGGCGGTTTCACTGCTCACCGCCGCCGGGCTGGTCGTCAGCGCCGGGTCGGCCGGGGCAGCGCCCCAGCCGACCGTCAGCCAGGTCCAGGCCAAGCTCGACAAGCTGACCAGCCAGCTGGACTTCCTCACCCAGCGGTATGACCAGGTCGCGCAGGACCTCGCATCGGCCAAGCAGCGGCTTGGCCTGGTCAACCGTGAGGTTGCCAGGGACCAGACCCAGTTCCAGGCCATGCAGGGCGCCATCGGGCAGATCGCGTCCCTGGCGTACGAGAACGGCACCATGACCTCGACGGCGGCGGTGCTGACCTCAAACAACCCGCAGACGCTGCTGGCACAGTCGGCAATTCTCACTCACCTGTCCTCCGACCGCCATCAGCAGCTCCAGGGGTTCATCCTGATGGACCGCCAGCTGGCCGGGGCCAAGCAGACGGTCAAGCGCACCGAGACCGCGGTGGCCGCGCTCAAGAAGCGGCTCACGGGGCAGCGGGCTGCCCTGAACAAGCTCATCGCCCAGCAGCGGGGGATCCTGGCCACCCTCACCGCCCAGCAGCAGCAGAACCTGGTCGGCGGTGGTGGCGGCACCGGCGGGACGTACAACGGCCCCACCGGTACCCAGGCCCAGAAGGCGGTCGCGTTCGCCTATGCGCAGCTTGGCTGCCCTTACACGTATGGCGGCACCGGCCCGTGCGGCGCCGGGTTCGACTGCTCCGGCCTGACGATGTCGGCGTGGGCGGCGGCCGGGATCTCGATCCCGCGCACCAGCTACGGGCAGGCCGGGCTGCCGTCGGTGTCCACGTCCGCGCTCAGGCCGGGCGACATCCTGGAGTTCGCCGGTGACAGCCACGTCGGCATCTACGTCGGCGGCGGGATGCTCATCGACGCGCCCACCTATGGCATCCCCGTGGAGAAGGTGAGCCTGTCGTCCTCCTGGTATGCGTCGAACTTCGACGGCGCCGTCCGGCCGTGACCACGCGGCGCTGACCTTCCGCGGCGGACGGTGGGCCGAACACTAGAATCACTCCCGTTACCGTCGCCGGGCAGCGCGCACGGACAGCGCGCCCTGAGCACCCGATGTGCCCGCGACGCGGGGAGCGCGATGCCCAAGGTCCTGATCGTGACCAACGACTTCCCGCCGCGGCCCGGCGGGATCCAGTCCTTCGTGCATGCCCTCGCGGTCCGGCTGCCGGCGGGCAGCGTCACCGTGTACGCACCCGCCTGGGAGGGGGCGGCCGAATTCGACGCGGCCCAGCCGTTCCCGGTCGAGCGCCACCCGACCTCGCTCATGCTGCCGGTGCCGTCGGTGGCGCGCCGGGCAGCCCGGCTCATCGGCCGCGACGGCTGCGACACGGTGCTGTTCGGCGCCGCCGCGCCGCTCGGCCTGCTCGGGCCGTCCCTGCGGCGGGCGGGAGCACGGAGGCTGGTCGCCGTCACCCACGGCCACGAGGCCGGCTGGGCGGTGCTGCCCGGGGCACGGACCCTGCTGCGGCGGATCGGCGACTCCGTGGACACCCTCACCTACCTCGGCGAGTACACGCGGGTGCGGCTCGCCCGGGCGCTGTCCCCGGCGGCGGCGGCCCGGATGGCCCGGCTCGCGCCCGGCGTCGACACCGACGCGTTCCGGCCCGGCGCCGGCGGTGCGGCGGTCCGGGAGCGGCTCGGGCTCGCCGGCCGGCCGGTGGCCGTCTGCGTCTCCCGCCTGGTGCCGCGCAAGGGGCAGGACACCCTCATCCGGGCCTGGCCGCAGGTGCGGGCCGCGGTACCGGATGCGGCGCTGCTGCTGGTGGGCGGCGGTCCCTACCAGGACCGGCTGCGGCGGCTGGCCAGCCGGGCCGGCGTGGCCGGCTCGGTCGTCTTCACCGGGCCGGTGCCCTGGGCCGAGCTGCCGGCCTACTACGACGCCGGCGATGTGTTCGCGATGCCCTGCCGGACCCGCAGGCGCGGCCTGGACGTGGAGGGCCTTGGCATCGTCTACCTGGAGGCGTCCGCGACCGGGCTGCCGGTGATCGGCGGCGACTCCGGGAACGCGCCCGACGCCATCCGTGCCGGTGAGACCGGCTACGTCGTGCCGGGTGGCAGCGTGGACGAGGCCGCGGTCCGGCTGACGCAGCTGCTCGCCGACCCGGCCGGGGCCAGGGCCATGGGCGAGAAGGGCATGGCCTGGGTGGACCAGGAGTGGCGGTGGGACCTGGTCGCGCAGCGGCTGGAGCAGATCCTGGCCGGCTGACCCGCCGGGCAGGCCCGGCGGCCGCCCGGTCAGGAGCCGGTCAGGAGTAGAGCGCCTCGATGTCGCTGGCGAAATCCTTGGTGACCACGTTGCGGCGGACCTTGAGCGAGGGCGTCAGGTACCCGTCCTGCTCGGTGAAGTCGGTTGCCAGGATCCGGAACCTCCTGATGGACTCCGCCCTGGACACCGCCTTGTTGGCCTCGTCCACCGCGGCCTGGATCTCGGCCAGCAGTTCGGGGTCGCCGGCCAGGTCACCGGTGCTCATGCCCGCCGGGCGGTCATGCCGGGCCAGCCAGGGGCCGACGGACTCGGGGTCAAGCGTGATCAGGCAGGCCACGTAGGGGCGGCTGTCTCCCACCACCAGGCACTGGCTGACCAGCGGGTGGGCGCGGATCCGGTCCTCCAGGACGGCGGGCGCGACGTTCTTGCCGCCAGCGGTCACGATCAGTTCCTTCTTGCGCCCGGTCACCCGCAGGTAGCCCTCGCCGTCGAGCTCGCCGACGTCGCCGGTGCGCAGCCAGCCGTCGGGGGTGAGCGCCTCGGCGGTCGCGCTGTCGTTGTGCCAGTAGCCGATGAACAGGTTGTGGCCGCTGATGCAGATCTCGCCGTCGTCGGCGATCCGGATCGACACGCCGGGCAGCGGCTGGCCGACGGTGCCGATCTTGTTGCGGCCCGGCCGGTTGACGGTGGAGGCGGCGGTGGTCTCGGTGAGGCCGTAGCCCTCGACGATGGTGATTCCCGCGCCCCGGAAGAAGTGGCCGAGGCGCTCGCCGAGCGGGGCGCCACCGGACACCGAGTACTGCACGTTCCCGCCGATCGCGGCCCGCAGCTTGGCGTAGACGAGGCGGTCGAAGATCGCGTGCCGCAGCCGCAGCGCGAGTCCTGGCCCGGCCCCCGAGCCGGCTTCGTGGGTGCCGAAAGTGCGGCTCCAGGCGATTGCCGTGCGCGCGGCGGCCTGGAAGATAGGGTCCTTGACCTTGCTGTCGGATGCCTGCAGGGCGGCCCCGTTGTAGACCTTCTCGAACACCCGGGGCACCGCCAGCAGGAACGTGGGCCGGAACGCCGCCAGGTCCGGCAGCAGGCTGGCCAGGTCGGGGGTGTGGCCCAGGACCGCGCCCGCCTCTACGACGCCCACCTCGATGATGCGCGCGAACGAGTGCGCGAGCGGCAGGAACAGCAGCGTAGACGCGCCAGGCTTGTCGAAGATGACCGATAGCGGGCCGTGGACCGTGTTGCGGGCATTGGCCAGCAGGTTGCCGTGGGTGATCGCACATCCCTTCGGGCGGCCGGTGGTGCCCGAGGTGTAGATGATGGTGGCGATGTCCGCGGCGCCGACCGACATCCGGCGCTGGGACAGGTCGGCATCGCCGACCCCGGCGCCCTCGCCCGCCAGCGCGTCCAGCGGCTGAGTGTCCACGGTGCTGGCGGACCCGGGCGCGGCAGGGCCGGCCTCGATCAGCCACACCCGCTTGACCTCCGGCAGCCCCCGCAGCACCTCGGCGATCGTCTCCAGGTGGGCGGGTGACTCGACCACGATGGCGCGTGCTCCCGAGTCGGCCAGGATCCACTCCACCTGCTCGGCGGAGGACGTCTCGTACACCGGCACCGTGACCGCGCCGGCCGTCCAGATGGCGTAGTCGGCCAGCGTCCACTCATAGCGGGTGCGCGACATGAGGGCGACCCGCTCGCCCGCCGCGATGCCGGCCGCGATCAGGCCCTTGGCGAGGGCGGCGACCTCGTCCCGGAACTGGCGGGCGGTGACGTCCCGCCATGGCGCCGCCCGGTCCCCGGCCGGGCCGGCGGTGGCCGCTGCGCGCCGCATGATCACCGCGCCGGGATGGTTCTCACCGCGGTCGAAGACGGTATCGGCCAGGTGGGCGGAGGCGGGGATGCCGATGATGGCCGGGGTGCTGTACTCGCGCATAAGTGCCTCCTTGCACTGGGCCGCACTGGCTGGCCGCCCGCGCTGCCCGGCCCGCAAGCTACTAATAGGTAGCCTAAGCCGTCCGCTCCAGGGCGGCGATACTCCGCCATCTGAGCAGTTCCCGGTGCCCTGTGCTCTCATTCGCGGCTGCGTCATCCGGGTGGCCGGGTCATTTCGGGCGCGGGCCTCGCCGCCGGGGGAGCGGTCTGCCTACTGTGTCGGCATGCGGGTCCACGTGGTCAGCGACGTGCACGGGGCGGCTGGCCCCCTGCGTGAGGCGGCGGCTGGCGCGGATGCCCTGCTCTGCCTCGGGGATCTGCTGCTGTTCGTGGACTACGCCGACCACGCGCAGGGGATCTTCCCCGAGCTGTTCGGCGCCGAGGCGGCTGCGCAGTTCATCGCCTTGCGGACGGCGAAAATGTTCGACGAGGCGAGGGCGCTGTCCGCGGGCCTGTGGCGGCGGCTCGGCGGCGATCCGGCCGGGCACATCCGCAGCGCCGCCGCCCGCCAGTACGCGGAGCTGTTCGCGGCCATGCCCGAGCCCGCCTACCTGACCTACGGCAACGTCGACATCCCGCACATCGTGCCCGAGCACCTGCGCCCCGGGCACCGGGTCCTGGACGGCGAGCGGCTGGAACTGGGCGGCTGGACGTTCGGGTTCGTCGGCGGCGGGCTGCGCTCGCCGTACCGGACGCCGAACGAGCTCGACGATGACGTGTACGCGGCCAAGGTGACGGCGGTGGGCGAGGTCGATGTCCTCTGCTCACACATCCCGCCCGCCGTCCCGCAGCTGCTGTACGACACGGTCGCCCGCAGGCTGGAGCGGGGCAGCGACGCGCTGCTCGCCCAGGTCCGCCGGACGCAGCCGCGCTACCTGCTGTTCGGCCACGTGCACCAGCCGCTGGCCCGCCGGGTCCGGGTCGGGCGCACAGAATGCATCAACGTCGGGCACTTCCGCGCGACCGGACGACCCTATGTCCTGGAACTGTAGAGGTACGCTCCGGTCATGGCCGAGAGGACGACATCAAGCATCACCGTCGAGGCCCCGCGGGCCGCTGTCATGGCTGTGATCGAGGACTTCGGCTCCTACCCGCAGTGGGCCTCCGCAGTGCGCTCGGCCGAGGTCATCGACCGCGACGGTGGCGGGCGGGCCAGGCGGGTGCGGTTCCGGCTGGACGCCGGGGTGATCAAGGACAGCTACGTTCTCTCCTACGATTGGGACGGCGACGCCGCGGTGCGGTGGGACCTCGCCGAGCCGGGTTCGGTTATCACCACCCTCACCGGCGGGTACCTCCTGGCTGACACCAACGGCGGCACCGAGGTGATTTACGACCTGACCGTGGATGTCCGCATCCCCGTGCTGGGGATGCTGAAGCGCAAGGCGGAGAAGACCATCATCGACACCGCCCTGAAAGGGCTCAAGGACCGGACAGAGGCCGTAGGAGGAAACGGGACATGACACAGCAGCCCAGCCGGTCCGGTCCGGACCCGATCGGCGACTTCCAGCGCTGGATCGTCCGCTCGGGCGCCCGGAGCGTGAGCCGGGAGGTCAGCGGTCATTTCCGCTCGGCGCTCGGGCTCGGCGACGGGCCGGGCGACGTCTGGGACAGCGCCACCCGCCCGGCTGAGCAGGAGGCCCCCGAGTGCGCGTGGTGCCCGTTCTGCCGGGCGGCCCGGGTGCTCCGGGAATCCGGCCCGGGGGTGAGCGCACAGGTGGCCGCGGCCACCGACGCGCTGACCGGGCTCATGCAGGACGCCATGTCGGCGGTCGATTCGGCGCTGGCCGCCGGCGGGCGGATGGCGAGGCCGGGGCCGGGCGGGGCCGCTCCTGGCAGCTCGTGGGATCGGGCGGACCCTGGCAGCCCCTGGGACCAGGCCAGTTCCGATGCGGCGTCGGATGACGCCGATTCCGCCGCCTGGGACGAGGCGGTTTCGGCCACGGCACCGCCGGCGGCGGCACCAGCAGCCGATGGCGAGCAGCCCGGCCAGCCCGGCCCGCGGCCGGATGTGACGGACCAGCACCCGGGGGACGGGCCCGAACCGACGGGAGCCCCGGGAGGACCGCCGCGTGAGCCTGACGATCGGGGTTGATGTCGGGGGAACCAAGGTCGCCGCCGGGGTGGTCGATGAGCAGGGCCAGATCATCGAGAAACTGCGGCGGGCCACCCCCTCAGCCAGCCCGGCCCGCACCGAGCAGGTGATCGCCGGCGCTGTCAACGAGCTGCTCGGCCGGCACCCGGTGCAGGCGGTCGGGCTCGGGGCTGCCGGGTTCATCGACGAGACCCGCGCCAACGTCCGGTTCGCGCCGAACCTGGCCTGGCGGGACGAGCCGCTGCGCAAGCGCGTCGAGGATCTCATCGGGCTGCCGGTGGTGGTGGAGAACGACGCGAACGCCAGCGCGTGGGCCGAGGTGAGGTTCGGCGCCGCGCAGGGGCACGCCCATGTCGTCTTCGTCGCGGTCGGCACCGGGATCGGGGCCGGCATCGTGCTGGACGGCAGGCTCTACCGGGGCCGCTGGGGGATGGCGGGCGAGCCGGGGCACTACCGGGTCGTGCCGGATGGCCGGCTCTGCGGGTGCGGCAACCGCGGCTGCTGGGAGCAGTACGCCAGCGGCAGCGCCCTGGTGGCCGAGGCCCGCGAGTACGCCCGCCGCTCGCCAGGGGCGGCGGTCCGGCTGCTCCAGCTGGCCGGCGGGACCCCGGAGGGAATCACCGGTTCGCAGGTCACGCAGGCGGCACGGGAGGGCGATCCGGGGGCGGTGCGGTGCTTCGGGACGGTCGGCAGCTGGCTCGGGCAGGGGCTGGCCGATCTGGCCGCCATCCTCGATCCCGGCTGCTTCGTGATCGGCGGCGGGGTGTCCGAGGCGGGGGACCTGCTGATCGGCCCGGCCCGGGCCGCCTTCGAGAAGGGGCTGACGGGGGGTTCGTACCGGGAGCGCGCCCAGATCAAGCTGGCCGAGCTCGGGCCCGACGCGGGCATCGTGGGCGCCGCGGACCTCGCACGGGGCTCCGGGGCCGGGCTGACCGACGCGGGCTGAGCTAGACGACGGCGCCGTCGTCCGGGCCGGAGTCGCGCGGCGGGCGGTCACCCATCCGGACCACCAGGATCGCAAAACCGCCCACGAACGCCGCCACCGCGCAGAACGCGGCCCAGCCCGGGACCACCCAGCCGAGCAGGACGGCGACCAGCAGGTAGCCAGGGCCGCCGAAGAGCGCCGTCCAGGCCCCCTTGCTCACCGGATCCAGCCGCGGCAGCGGCGGCGGGGCCGGCGGCACGAAATGCTCGTCGTCGCCGGCGGCGGGCAGCGGCGCCGGCGTGGCCGGGCGGATGATGCGCACCTGTGGCGGGGCGGGGATCACACCGGGCACCGGATCGGCCCAGACCGGCGGAGCCTGCTGGGCCGGCTCCCCGGGGTCGGCATGCTCACCCCCGCCGGGCCGGCCGGACGCGCCAGGGGCCGTGGCCGGCGCGGCGGGCAGATCCTCCCGCACCGGCCACGGCGGGGCGGCGCCGGTCACCTCGGGCGTGCCGTAGTGGGCGACCAGGTCGCGCCAGGCGGCTTCCTCGTCGCTGACCTCACCTGCCATCGCTCCCGTCCACCCCCTTAGTCACGTCCGGCGTGGCTGTGGGCGCGGACGAACTCCAGGCTGCCAGCGAAGATCACGTCGGCATCATTGTCCAGCGTCGCCACGTGATAGCTATTCCCGCACTCTCGGACAGTCATCTGCCCGGCGGGCAGCGCCGCCCGCAGGATCGCCATGCTGGCGGGCCCGACCACGTGGTCGTCGGTGCTGTGGTAGGCGAGCACCGGCTGGGTCACGTCGCCGAGCCGCTGCTTGGTCAGCCGCCACAGCTGGGGCAGGGTGGACGCGGCCCGGACCGGGACCCGGTCGTAGGCGAGCTCGTGCGCGCCCTCCTTCTTGATGTCACTGCCGATGCCCTTGAGGGAGGGCAGCACGAACTTGAGCGCCGGTGCCAGCAGGAAGAGCTTGGTGTCAGCGGTGATCGACGGGTTGACGATCACCAGCCCGGCCACGGCATCCCTGCGCATTTCGGCCAGCCGCAGCGCGAGGCAGGCGCCGAGCGAGATGCCCATGACGAAGACCTCGCTCGCCTGACCGCGCAGCTCCTCGAACGCCCGGTCGACCTCGGCGTACCAGTCCTCCCAGCGGGTGCCGGCCATCTCCTGCCAGGTGGTGCCGTGCCCGGGCAGCCGGGGCAGCGAGACGGTCAGCCCGGCCGCGGCGAGGAAGTCCGCCCACGGCCGCAGCGTCGCCGGGGTGCCCGTGAACCCGTGGCAGAGCAGCACCCCGGTGCTGTTCCCGGAGTGGAGGAAGGGCTCCGCGCCCGGCATCACTGGCATGTTCGCCGTCCTCTCCCACGCGTGGTCATATCCTGCTGGAAATCGTCGCACGCCAGCGGGTGAACGCGCACCCTCGCCCCGGACCTAGCCCGGTGGCCGCAGGTGGTCGGAGTCCCGGCGCTCACGTGGCACGATGTGAGCGTGTTCTACTGGGTGGTCAAGGCGATCCTCGGCCCGTTCCTGGCGATCGTGTTCCGGCCGTGGGCGGAGGGGACCGACAACGTGCCCCGGGAGGGCCCGGCCATCCTGGCGAGCAACCACCTGTCGTTCTCGGACCATTTCTTCGGGCCGCTGCCGCTGCCGCGCAAGGTCACCTTCCTGGCCAAGGCCGAGTACTTCACCGGCCGGGGCCTGAAGGGGCTGGTCAGCAAGGCCTTCTTCCGCGGGGTGGGGCAGATCCCGGTAGACCGGGCGGGCGGCGAGGCCAGTGAGCGGGCGCTCAGGACCGGGCTGCGGGTGCTGGCCCAGGGCCGGCTGCTGGGCATCTACCCGGAGGGCACCCGGACCCCCGACGGGCGGCTCTACCGGGGCAAGACCGGGGTGGCCAGGCTGGCGCTGGAGTCCGGTGCGCCGGTGATCCCGACCGCGATGGTGGGAACCTTCGAGTTCATGCCGTCGGGACGGCTGCGGCCCCGGCTGCGGATCCGCCCCGGAGTGCGGTTCGGCAAGCCGCTGGACTTCTCCCGCTATGCGGGCCTGGAATCGGACCGCATGGTGCTGCGGGCCGTCACCGACGAGATCATGTACGCGCTGATGGAACTGGCCGGCCAGGAGTACGTGGACGAGTACGCGCAGCAGGCCAAGAACCGGGCCCGGGCCGGCCGCAGGCTTGCCCCGCCTGGCCCTCACCCAGCCCCCGCCGCCCCTGGCGCGGAACGGCCCGGCGTGACCTCGGGCTCGGGCACCGAGGCCGGCTGAGACGGATCCGGGCACGGCCGGCTCAGGTTCCGTCGTCCGCCCAGCCTTTCGCCCGCCCGACAGCCCGCCGCCAGCGGGCGTGCGCCTGGTCGTCGCGGGTCCCCGGCTCGAACCGCTGGTCCAGCCGCCAGGTGGCGGCCACCTGCGCCGGTGACGACCACACCCCGGTGCCGAGCCCGGCCAGGAACGCCGCCCCCAGCGCGGTCGTCTCGCCGACCTCCGGCCGCTCCACCGGCACCTGGAGCTGGTCGGCCTGCAGCTGCATGAGCAGGCCGTTGGCGGACCCGCCGCCATCCACCCGCAGCACCCGCGAGCCGTCCGCCTGCTCGCTCACCATGGCATCGAACACGTCCCTGACCTCGAAGGCGATCGCCTCCAGGGTGGCCCGCACCAGGTGCGCCCGGGTGGTCCCCCGGGTCAGGCCGAACATCGCACCCCGCGCGTGGGGGTCCCAGTCCGGCGCGCCGAGCCCGGTGAGGGCGGGCACGAACACGACCCCGCCCGAGTCCGGCACGCTGGCAGCCAGCTCCTCGCTCTGGGCGGCGCTGTCGAGCAGGCCGAGCCCGTCCCGCAGCCACTGCACCGCCGCCCCGGTCACGAAGACCGATCCCTCCAGCGCGTAGGTCAGCGCACCCGAGCCGTCCATCCAGGCGACCGTGGACACCAGCCCCGCCGCCGAGCGCACGATGGCCGGGCCGGTGTTGGCCAGCACGAACGAGCCGGTCCCGTAGGTGCACTTGATGTCGCCGGGGGCCAGGCACGCCTGCCCGAACAGGGCCGCCTGCTGGTCCCCGGCGATACCGGCGATGGGCAGGTCCAGGCCGAGGAACGAACCGGGGTCGGTGCGGCCGGCCACCCCGGTGGAGGGCACCACCTCGGGCAGGGCCCGCTGCGGCACCCGCAGCAGCTCGCACAGCTCCGCCGACCACCGGCCGGCCCCGATGTCGAACAGCAGCGTGCGGGACGCGTTCGAGGCGTCGGTGACATGCCGCCGCCCGCCGGTGAGCCGGGCGATCAGGTAGGAGTCGACCGTGCCGGCCGCCAGCGAGCCGTCCGCCAGGCCGGCCAGGACCGCCGGCTCCTGCTCGGCCAGCCAGGTGAGCTTGGTCCCGGTGAAGTACGGGTCGAGGCGCAGCCCGGTCAGCTCGGTGACCCGTTCCTCGTGCCCGGCGGCGCGCAGCGTGTCGCAGATCCGCGCGGTCCGCCGGTCCTGCCACACGATTGCCGGGCGCGGCGCGGCCAGATCCGCCCGGTCCCAGATCACCACGGTCTCCCGCTGGTTGGTGATGCCGACGCAGGTGACCGGCCCCGGGTCATCCGTTCGGCCGCTGGAACTGCTGGCATCCGCCCCGGCCAGTGCCGCACGGGACGCGGCGACGGTGGCCTGCCAGATCTCCTCCGGGTCGTGCTCGACCCAGCCGGGGCGCGGGTAGTGCTGGGGGAGCTCGGTGTAGCCCCGGGCGGCGACGGTGCCGCCGGGCGCGATGACCAGCGCGGTGACCCCTGTTGTTCCGGCGTCAATGGCGAGGACACTCATGGGGACTAGTGTTGCTCCTATGCGAGTGGGAGTGCTGACCGGAGGTGGCGACTGCCCCGGGCTCAACGGGGTCATCCGCGCACTGGTCCGGCGGGGAACACAGGAGTACGGCTACCAGTTCACCGGGTTCCGGGACGGGTGGCGGGGGCCGCTGGAAGGCGACACGATCCCGCTCGACGTGCCGGCGGTCCGCGGAATCCTCCCGCGCGGCGGGACGATCCTGGGCACCTCGCGCACCAACCCGCTGGCGCAGGCGGCGTCCGAGGACGGCCGGTCCGGCGTCCAGCGGATCAAGGACAACCTGGCCAGCCTCGGCGTGGACGCGCTGGTCGCGATCGGTGGCGAGGACACGCTCGGGGTGGCGGCGGCGCTGCACGCCGAGGGCGTCGCCGTGGTCGGTGTGCCCAAGACGATCGACAACGACCTGGGGGCCACCGACTACACGTTCGGCTTCGACACCGCCGTCAACATCGCGATGGAGGCGATCGACCGGCTGCACACCACCGCCGAGAGCCACCACCGGGCGCTCATCGTCGAGGTGATGGGCCGCAACGCGGGCTGGATCGCGCTGCACGCCGGGATGGCCGGCGGGGCGAACGTGATCCTCATCCCCGAGAATCCGTTCAGCATGGACAGGGTCTGCGAGTACGTGGAGAGCCGGTTCGAGACCCGGTACGCGCCGATCGTGGTGGTCGCCGAGGGCGCCCGCCCGATCGAGGAGGACCTGTCCCTGCTCGACCAGCGGCTGGACGCGTTCGGCCACGTCCGGCTCGGCGGGATCGGGCAGCTGCTGGAGGGCGAGATCGAGAAGCGGACCGGCAAGGAGGCCCGCTGCACGGTGCTCGGGCATATCCAGCGGGGCGGCACCCCGACCGCGTTCGACCGGGTGCTCGCCACCAGGTTCGGGATCCATGCGATCGACGCGGTGCACGACGGCGTGTTCGGCGTGATGGTGGCGTTGCGGGGGACGCAGATCACCCGGGTGCCGATAGCCGACGCCACCAGCGAGCTCAAGCTGGTGCCGGCCGAGCGCTACGCCGAGGCCGAGGTCTTCTTCGGCTGACGCCGCCCCGTGTGACCATGACCATGGTGGTTTTTAGGCGCCACACGCATGCAACCCACCACGATCATGGTCGTGTCCCGGCGCCGGGCAGGCTGACGAGCCGGGTGACTGCTTCGCTGATCATGATGTCGGCGGGTGGCCAGGGGTAGCCGGGCCGGTCGATGCGGAGGGCGACCTGGCCGTGCAGGGCGGTCCAGACCAGCAGCGCGAGCAGGGTGGGGTTGGTGCCGGCGGGGGCGAGGCCGGCCTGCTGGCAGCCGGCGACGGCCTGCACGAGTGCGGCGAACGCGGCGCGGCTGGGCTCGGCTGGGGCAGCCGGGTCCGGCTGTACATCCGCCCGCTGTGCGTCTGCCGCGGTGAGGGCGGGCAGGTCGGCGCCGAACATGAGCCGGTAGCGGCCGGGGTGGGCGATCCCGTAGCGGGCGTAGGCCTGGCAGCTGGCCACCAGGCGCTGAGCGGGGTCGGTGATGTGGTCGGCGGCGGCGGCACGGAAGGCCGTGAAGTCGGCGAAACAGCGCTGGGCCAGTGCCATCTTCAGCGACTGGACGCTGTCGAAATGCAGGTACACCGAGGTGGCGGCCACCCCCACCCGGGCGGCG
>Ga0307374_10005508_pt1 | contig 20435 bp, 20 predicted proteins | sample OX3MG_FD_202532 | JGI IMG/M metagenome (GOLD analysis project Ga0307374, IMG submission 202532) | Soil microbial communities from Risofladan, Vaasa, Finland - OX-3 | ecosystem: Environmental > Terrestrial > Soil > Coastal area > Acid sulfate soil | place: Finland: Risofladan, Vaasa | collected...
TGCATCTCTCGTCGGGCGGACTTGCGCCGCGAGCAGCTGAGCCGCCCGAGGTATCCCTCGAAGGAAGGCGGTGGGAGCGGGATGGAGCAGTTGGGGCCAGCCAGGAGGAGATCCTCCGGGAACCTCAGGCAGCCTGCCAACTGAGCCGCTGATTCTGGGGTGAGCCACATCCATCCGACGCTCTGCGCCCCCGTCCGGTCCGCGAGCGCGGCGACCTCTTGCGCCAGTCGGGTGACCAGCTGCTCGGCGCCTCCGACCCAGCTCGGATCCAGGACGAATGAGGTTCGGTATCCGGAGCGGGAGCCGACCAGCAGCGTCGGGCGCCAGAGCTGCTCGCGGGCGCGTTTGGAGAGGATCCAGCGTCCGCCCATGCGGAAGGGTTCGTAGTGGTCCAGGCCCGGGTCCGGGGCACCCTCCCACAGGTAGCAGGGGAGTCCGGCGCGCAAGCGACCCTCGGCGTCGCGCAGGAGAATGTAGGTGGTCGGGGCAGTGGCGGAGCGCTCGACGGCGAGGAGAAAGGGCTCGCTGGCAAATAGGCCGAGGTTTCGAGCCATGGCAGCCCACTCCCCTGGCGCCAGCTCGCGCAGGCTGGAGCGCTGCTCCGCCCTCAGCTCCGAGGCTGCTGGAGGAGTATCGACCAGCTCACGGAACAAGGCGGTGCTCCGCTATTTACTTGGAAGGAGTTCCGGCCGGCGCGCGATGAGGCCCCAGGCGGTGAGCCGCATCTTCAACTCTCCTGGACCCGTGCGCAGCTCTCCGCGGATGACGACCGTCCCCCGCTCCGGATGGTGCGCCGAGGCTCTGACGGAGGTGACGTCCATCGATCCCTGAAGTAGGTCTCCAGCTCTGACCGGCGCCAGCCAGCGAATGTCCTCCACTCCCGGTGACCCCAGGCTGGCGGCCCTCAGAAGCACCCGGTCGCAGTAGAGGCGCATCCAGATACTGGCGGTATGCCAACCGCTCGCGATCAAACCCTTGAACACCGTCCCCTCCGCTGTTCTGAGGTCGGCGTGGAAGGGCTGGGGGTCGTAGAGTCGGGCGAACGTCAGCATTTCCTCTTCGGAGATGCGCTTTGCCCCCAGCTCAAAGTGCTGTCCGTCACGGAAGTCCTCGAAGAAGAGCTCAACTTCGGGCCCCCAAGCGGTGGGTGCTGGATCGGTGGGGTCGTCGTGCTTGGCGATGTTCAACGCTTGCTCCCGTGCTTGCTCGGCGCCGGACCGACGCATTCCGGATCAGATGTAGGGAGGGTGGCTGCTCCCTCTGGGCAGGTCATCGTACCGGCTCGAAGGGGATGGTGGCCGAGGGTGCGGCGGTGGTGCGGAGCTAGGTTGACCGGGGTTAGGCGACGGTCACCCCGCCTCCGCACGGGCCGCATATTGCATACTTGCTCCTCAGCGGACCCCGCGTCCGCGCTTGCCGCTCGCTCCTCATCTTGGGGGGAGGAGCTATCAACAGATGATGGGAGCACGCCCCCATGCCGATCTTTGACCCACTGCCGTCGCACCTCAGGCTCCCGGAGATGGAGGAGGAGGTTCTCCTGCGCTGGAAGCGGGAGAAGGTGTTCGAACAGGGGTTGGAACAGAACCGAGATGGGAGTCCGTTTGTCTTCTACGAGGGGCCCCCGACCGCCAACGGCATGCCGGGGGTGCATCACATCCTGGCTCGCTCCTTCAAGGACTGCTTCCTCCGCTACCAGCAGATGCGGGGCAGGCGGGTCGAGCGTCGGGCTGGCTGGGACACCCACGGTCTACCGGTCGAGCTGGAGGTGGAGCGCAGCCTCAAGCTCCGATCTAAGCAGGAGATCGAGGAGTTTGGGGTAGAGGAGTTCAACCGTCTCTGCCGCTCCAGTGTCATGGAGTATATCGACGAATGGGAGCGTCTGACCGACCGGATTGGGTTCTGGCTCGACATGGAGCACGCCTACCGGACCTATGACGCCTCCTATATCGAATCGGTCTGGTGGAGCCTGAAGCAGATCTTCGACAAGGGCTGGCTCTATCGTGGATATCGGGTGGCCCCCTACTGCCCGCGCTGCCAGACCTCCCTCAGCAGCCATGAGCTGGGGCAACCTGGCGCCTACCGGGACAACACCCCAGACCCCGGGGTCACGATTCGCTTCCGCCTGGTGGATGACCCTGAAACGAGCCTCCTAGCCTGGACCACCACCCCCTGGACCCTGCCAGGCAACCTCGCCTTGGCGGTCGGCCGGGACATCCTCTACGTGAAAGTGAGGCAGGGCAGCGAGCGCCTCATCCTGGCGAAGTCTCGGCTGGAGATGCTCGACGGCGGCTATGAGGTGGAGGAGGAGCTGACCGGCGCCGATCTGGTTGGCCTGCGCTATCAGCGGCTGTTCCCGTTCCTGCCCTTCCAGGAGCTGGGCTGGCGGGTCCTGGAGGCCGATTTTGTCTCCACAGACGAGGGGACCGGGATCGTCCACACCTCGGCCGTCTACGGAGCTGACGACCTGCGGCTCTGCCAGCAGGAGGGGCTCGAGGTTATGCACACGGTGGGGCTGGACGGCAGGTTCCTCCCCTTTGTTGAGCCCTTTGCGGGAGTCTTCTTCAAGGAGGCGGACCCGGTCATCCAGGAGGATCTGCGGCAGCGTGGGCTGCTCTACAAACACGAGCGGATCCTGCACACCTATCCATTTTGCTGGCGCTGTGAGACGCCGCTGCTTTATTACGCCCTGGACTCCTGGTTCATCCGGACCACAGCCGTCAAGGAGGCGCTGCTTAAGCACAACTCCACGGTGCGTTGGGTGCCGTCGCACATCCGCGATGGCCGAATGGGGAACTGGCTGGAGTCCCTCCAGGACTGGAACCTTTCCCGGGCGCGCTATTGGGGAACCCCGCTTCCGATCTGGGTCTGCACGGACTGCGGGCATGAGCGATGCGTGGGCAGCTTCCATGAGCTCGGGCTGTCGGCGGACATCGATCCCCACAAGCCGTTCATTGACGAGGTTACCCTTCCCTGCTCTTGCGGCGGGGTGATGCGACGGGTGCCCGAGGTGATCGACTGCTGGTACGACAGCGGGGCGATGCCATATGCGCAGTGGCACTATCCCTTTGAGAATCAGGACATCTTCCAGCAGGGGCACCCCGCAGACTACATCTCCGAGGCGCTGGATCAGACCAGGGGTTGGTTCTACACCCTGCTGGCCGAGTCGGTGATGCTCTTCGATCAGCCAGCCTATCGCAACGTGGTGGTTCCGAGCCTGGTGGTGGACGAGCAGGGTCGCAAGATGTCCAAGTCGCGTGGCAATGTGGTCGATCCCTGGGAGCTGCTCGCTAAGACCGGGGCGGACGCCCTCAGGTGGTGGTTCTATACCACCGTCACCGTTGGCCAGGAGTACCGGATCTCGGCTCAGCGGGTTTCGGAGAGTTCGGTGCGGTTCTTCAACGTTTTGTGGAACACCCAGAGCTTTCTGGTCACCTACGGGAACCTGGCCAACTGGAGTCCTGGCGGGGTGAGCCAGGAGAGTCGAAACCCGTTGGACCGCTGGATCCGGGCGCGTTTGGAGATGACCGTGACCGAGGTGGGTGCTCATCTCGACTCCTTCGATGCCCACAGTGCCTGCCGGGCCATTCAGGCGTTGGTGGACGACACCAGCACCTGGTACCTGCGGTGCTCCCGCCCGCGCTTCAGGGGTGCGCCCGACGAAGCGGCGGAGGCGTTCGGGACACTTTGGGAGGTGCTGCGCGACATCGCGCTGCTGATGGCGCCATTTGCCCCCTTTATGGCTGAGGCGATCTTCTCAGAGCTGTGTCGGCCGGTCCCGGGCTCGCCGACATCGGTCCACTTGGCCAGGTATCCCTCTTCCCAACCCGAGCGTGAAGACCAGGAGCTGGTTGCGGAGATGGAGGTCGTGCGCAATCTGGTGGAGGAGGCAAGGGGACTGCGCGAGACCAAAGGTATCCCCAACCGCCAGCCACTGGCCGGGGCAGTGGTCGAGGGCGCGACAATCGCCCCGGAGCTTCTCCAGGTGTTGGCGGCGGAGATAAACGTGGCGCGGGTACGCTGCACCCCGGCGACCTCCGCCGGCCGTCCAAGTATTCAGCTCGACTTCGAATTGACCCCTGAGTTGAAGCGCGAGGGGCTCTTGCGCGCCCTGATTCGTCAGGTTCAGAACCTCCGCAAGCAGTCAGGGCTGCAACCCGGTCAATTGGTGGAACTTTGGATCCAGGGGGGGGGCGAGCTCGCCGTAGTTGTGAACCTCACAGGCGACCAACTGCGCGCGCAGTGCTTCCTCAGCGGAGTCCACCTTGTGGGGGTCGACGAAGCTTTCCCGCAGGGGCTGTCGTCGCCGCGAGAGGTCGCGGTGCAGGGGGTCAGGGTCGTCTTGTGTCTCGGCCCCGCAGTCCCAGACGCACTGGGAAGTGACGCGGTCACCTCCGACGGCCCATAATTCCACCGCCGCCGCCTTACCGGCGGTCTTCGCCCATCGCCATTCATCGAGGTGTAGGAGCATGACTGAGACGTCGACTGCAACGCGGGATCGGGACCTCGCCGGGATTCGGCAGCAGGTCGAGGGGGAGCGGAGCCGTCTCGAACACGAGCTCTCCCAAACCAAGGCGGAAGGCGCGGGCGGCTCCGGTAGTGAGGCGCCATTTCATGAGCACCCAACCGACCATGCCGGTGAGATGGAGGAGCACGAGCGGCAGCTAGCCATCCGGGAGAATCTGGAGCAGATGTACGTCCAGTGCCAGGACGCCCTCGATCGGTTGGAGCGCGGCGAATATGGCATCTGTCGCGGCTGTGGCCAGGAGATCGACATAGAGCGCCTGAAAGCGTTGCCCTACGCGACCAAGTGCATTCCGTGCAAGGAGGCCAGGCGCGACTGACCAGGACCCGGCGCAGGCGGCGGCGAGACCAATTGACCGGAGCCTCAGCCGCTGGCCCGTATGGGCGGCTGTAGCGGCGATCCTGGTCTTCGCGCTGGACCGGGCGACCAAGTTCTGGGTGACCCATTCCTTGGCGCTCGGGCAGGAGCTGTGGCCGGGCGCACCGGTTCACATTCACTACATCGAGAACAGTGGGGCAGCCTTCAGCCTCCTGCCCAATGTCGACTGGCTTTTCCTCCTCGTGGCGGCGCTGGTCGTGGGCGCCGCTATTTGGTTCTGGCGCCAGCTCGCAATCGAGGCTTGGTGGGTGCAGGCAGCAGTTGGGATGGTGGTGGGTGGCGCGGTGGCCAATGCCATCGACAGGTTCTCGCAGGGGTACGTGGTCGACTTCCTTCAGCTGCCGCATTGGCCAGTGTTCAACGTCGCTGACAGCGGGATCTCGGTCGGTATGGTCCTGATTGTTGTCCACTTCCTGCTCCAGGGGCGGCGCGATGGTTGAGTTGCCCGCATCGTCGGAGCAAGAGCTGTTCGCCACCCCAGCCGACGACGGCCTGCGGCTGGACGCCGTTCTGGCCAAGCGGCTGGGAGTGAGCCGTGGCGAGGCCCATCAGCTCATCGTGGACGGGCGCGTGGCCGTCTCCTCCGGAGCTGCCGCGAGGCCGTCCCTCACGGTGCGCGAGGGGGTGGCGATCACCGTTGCCGCCGCGCCCAGCGAGAAAGCCGAGGAGGAGGTGGTCGAGGAGCCGCGGGTGGTGTATCAGGACGAACTGATGGCGGTGGTGGACAAGCCCGCCGGCCTGGTGGTCCACCCGGCGCCGGGACACCGCGGCAAGACCCTCGCGGATGTCGTCCGCGGATGGGTTGGGCCCTGGTCGGCGGTAGCGGGGGACGACCGGCCCGGGATTGTCCACCGCCTGGACCGCGGCACCAGCGGCCTCATGGTGTTGGCGAGGACGGACGCGGCCCACTTGCACCTGTCTCAGCAGCTCCGGGCCAGGACGATGGGGCGGGAGTACTGGGCATTGGTGCGGGGCCACTTCCGTGAGGATCGCGGTCGGATCGATGCCGCGGTTGGACGCGATCCCGCCCAGCCTCGCCGGATGGCTGTGACCGGAGACGGCCGCGAGGCGGCGACCGAGTTCTTCGTCCTGGAGAGGTTGTCGGAGCACACCTCCCTTCGTCTGCGACTTCTCTCGGGACGCACCCACCAGATCCGCGTGCACCTTGCCTACATCGGTCGGCCCCTGGTCGGGGACGGCCTCTACGGCCCGGGAGGGGATCGGGGGAGGCCCGCTTTGCACGCCGCGATGCTGCACCTGAGACATCCGGGCACTGAGCGTGAGATGGTCTTCTGCAGCCCTCTGCCACTTGATCTGCAGGCGCTGCGCCGAAGCCTAGGTGGCAACGGGGAGGAGGCAGCGGCCTACCCTTGGACGATGATCCCTGGGGCGATCGGTTGACAGGAGCCATGGTCAACGATGACCAGCGAGGCCGGCTGTTTGTGCTCTCGGGGCCCAGCGGGGTGGGCAAGGACACGGTCATCCGGAGTCTGATGGTCCTTTGCCCCCAACTGACTCGCCCGGTCGCCTTCACCACCAGGGCTCCCCGGCCTGGGGAGTGCCACGGCCGCGAGTACTCCTTTGTATCCGAGGATGTGTTTGAGGAGATGAGGTCTAACGATGAGTTCCTTGAGACGGCGGTAGTCCACGGTCGCCATTACGGGACCGCCCGGAGTCGGGTTGAGGAGCTGCGAGCCATGGGGCGAGACGTGCTCCTCAAGATTGATGTCCAGGGTGCGTCCAGCCTCCGGCGAGATGGGTCGGACGCGGTATTTGTCTTTCTGGCACCGCCGTCCCGTGAGACGTTGGTGAAGCGGCTGACAGCTCGCAGGACAGAGAGCCCGGAGGAGGTGGCGACGAGGACCAGGGACGCCGATCGGGAGTTGGCTGAGGCCGATTGGTACCACCATCGAGTTGTCAATGACCAGGTGGAAAGGGCCGCGGCCGAGATCGCCGACATTCTGGCGGCACGCTGACTGAGGACGGCCCGACCCCTCGGGCCTGCCACAATGACCACAGCATGGCTCAGGCTAGAGGCAGGTTCATCAACGCCCGGGTGGTCGTCCACGTCTGCGGCGGGATCGCCGCGGTCAAGGTTCCCGAGCTGATCTCTGGCCTACGTAGGGAGGGGGCGGAGGTCAGGGTCGCGCTGACATCTGCTGCTGCCTCGTTCGTCTCTCCGCTCAGTCTCAGAGCGCTGTCCGGACATCCGGTGCGGCTGGCCACAGAAGAAGCCTTGGAGGGGGCGGGAATGCCCCATCTGGAGCTGTCCGGGTGGGCCGACCTTCATCTGGTCGTCCCAGCGACCGCCAGCACGCTGGCCCGGCTCGCCGCCGGGATCGCGGATGACGTCGTCGCGTCGACTCTGTTGGCGACAGTTGCCCCGGTCCTAGTGGCTCCGGCGATGGAGACCACCATGTGGCAGCATCCAGCTACCAGGGACAATTGCTCGCTGCTGATGAGGCGCGGGATGCACTTCGTTGGGCCGGTCTCCGGGAGGCTGGCGTCGGGTAAGGAAGGGGACGGGCGGATGGCCGAGCCAACGGAAATCCTGGCCGCCGCTGCCTCGCTTTTGGTGAAGCGGGGGCTACTCGCCGGTGTGGGCGTGCTGGTCACCTCCGGAGGCACCCGGGAGGCGGTGGACCCAGTCCGCTATTTGGGCAACCGCAGCAGCGGCCGAATGGGCCTCTGCCTGGCCGAGGAAGCCGCCTGGAGAGGGGCATCGGTACAGCTGGTGACGGCGGCTTCGCTCTCACCGCAGTCGCCATCGGTCGTGGTGGCGCGGGTCGAGACGGCCCAGGAGATGCTTGACGCTAGCCTGGCCGCGCTTCCCAAGGTTCGGCTCGTTCTGATGGCGGCGGCAGTCGCCGACTACCGGGTGGCCAGGCCGGCCACATCCAAGTTGCACCGGGGTGATGCCCCCGAGCTACGACTGGAGCTGGTGCCCACCGTGGACGTGCTGGGAAGCATCCTGGCCAATCGGAGCCCCGGCTGCCGGGTTGTGGGGTTCGCAGCCGAGACCGACGAGGTGCGGGAGCGTGGGCTGGCAAAGCTGGCGAGCAAGGGGTGCGACATGCTGGTCGCCAATCCGGTCTCCGGCGAGCACTCGGCGATGGGTGGGGACAGTGCGGAGGGAATAGCGCTGTTGGCGGACGGCCGTGAGGTCTCGCTGCCGTGGGCCTCCAAGGAGGAGGTCGCCAAGCGGATCATGGATCTGGCCCAGGAACTCCTGGAGTTGGATCGGGGAGTCCCAGGACCGGAGTGACAAAGGCGCCCCCCCGGGTGGCGCGGGTGGTCCCGGACCTTCCCTCTGGACCCCCGGCGGGGCTCTACGACTACGCAATTCCAGAAGAGCTTCGTTCGCAGATCCTCCTGGGCCAGCGGGTCGTTGCTCCGTTTGGCCGCCGCCGCATCTTCGCCTTCGTGGTGGAGCTTCTCGACGACTCCAAGGTTGACCAACTCAGGCAGCTGGAGAGGATCCGAGAGCTCGAGCCGCTCCTGCTGCCGCACCAGATAAGCTTGGCCAGGTGGGTCTCAGCCCACTACTTGAGTCCGCTTCCGGAGGCCATTCGGGCGATGGTCCCTCCGTCGCTGCGCGCGGGAAAGCCCGACGGGAGGCCCCGCGTCACCTCCGGCACGGGCAGATCACGAGGAGCTACTGGCGCCCGAGCGGTGCCGGAGTTGGTCCTCAGCGCTGAACAGGAGGAGGCGTTCGCTCCGATCCGTCGCGCTGTGCTCTGGTCGAGCCCGGACGAGTTCCTGTTGTTTGGAGTGACCGGCTCGGGCAAGACCGAGGTCTACCTAGCCGCGATCAAGACCGCCCTCGAACAGGGCAAGGGCGCCATCGTGCTGATCCCCGAGATTTCGCTCACTCCGCAGACGGTGGCCCGCTTCTCCGTCCACTTTCCCGATCGGGTAGCGGTGCTCCACTCCGCGCTGACCCCCGCGGAGCGGGGCCGGGAGTGGCGCCGAGTGCGCGCCGGCGAGGTGGACGTGGTGGTTGGATCCCGAAGCGCGGTTTTCGCGCCGATGCCCAACATTGGGATTGTCATAGTCGACGAAGAGGACTCCACCTCATACAAGCAGTACGACCGACTACCGCGATATCACGCTGTCGAAGTAGCGCGTCGGCTCGGGCGAATACTATCGGTGCCAGTCGTACTGGGAAGCGCCACCCCTCGGCTCGAGACGTACCACCAGGCCCGGGACCTTGGCGGCATCAAGATGTTGCGCTTGCCAGGGCGATATGGCGGGCGCCCTTTGCCGCCGGTCTCGGTCGTGGATCTCCGCGAGGAGCTAGCCTGGGGGAATAGGTCGCCCTTCTCGAGACGGCTGACAGCCTCTGTGACCACGACCCTGGCAGAGGGCGGGCAGGTGATCCTGTTCCTTAACCGTCGCGGGATATCCAGTGTCGTCCTCTGCCGGTCCTGCGGAGAAGCTCTGGGGTGCCCGAACTGCTCGGTGTCGCTCACCCTCCACCAATCAGCGCAGCTCTGCACCTGTCACTATTGTGGGCACCAGGTGCCGTTGCCGGAGCGATGTCCGAATTGCGACGGCAAAATCCTCAGAGCCTTAGGTGCGGGGACGGAGAGGGTGGAGGCGGAGGCGCGCAGCCTGTGGCCGGCCGCGCGCATACTGCGCATGGATCGGGACACAGTGGGCCATCGAGATGCCCACCGCGACATTTACATGGCGTTCGCTGAGAGGCGCGCGGACCTCTTGATTGGAACCCAGATGGTGGCCAAGGGATGGGACCTTCCGGGGGTGCGGTTGGTAGGCATCGTCAACGCCGACATCGCGCTCCACTTCCCTGACTTCCGGGCCTCGGAGCGTACCTTCTCGCTGCTCACGCAGGTGGCGGGAAGGGCCGGTCGCGGTGACGAGCCCGCGGAGGTGATCCTCCAGACATACTCCCCAGAGCATCCAGCGGTGCTGCGCGCGGTGGAGCACGACTACGAGAAGTTCGCTGAAGTCGAGCTGGAGGCGAGACGACAGATGCGTTTCCCCCCGTTCAGCAGAATGATCGTCATCACGAGGAGCGCGGTCGAGGAGGCGGTGGCGCGAGGCGACTGTGACCGAGAGACGACCCGCCTGCGCGCCCTCACCGCCTTTTCCGGTGTGGAGGTTCTGGGACCGAGCCCGGCCTTCATCCCCAAGCTGCGCACTCTCTATCGTTGGCAGGTGTCTCTGCGGGGCGCGAAGCTTGAAATGGTCCGCGAGCACCTACCGACCGGCAGAGGATGGTCTGTGGATGTCGATCCCAGCTGAACAGCTCGTGGTCCTGCTGCCGATAATCGCTTCCTCACAGGATGCAAGGGAGGAGCCGGCGTGCGCGTCGCGTTTGCGGGGTCGGGGGAGTTTGCCGTGCCATCTCTGCGGGCGGTCGCCCGCTCCGGCCACGCGGTGGCGCTGGTGCTGACCGCTCCCAATCGCCTGGGCGATCGCGGCCGCGCCGCGCCCCGCCCGATCCGTGATCTGGCGCTGGAGCTCGGCCTTCCCCTCGCCCAGCCGGAGCGGCTGACCCCTACGGTTCTGGGCGGTCTCGGCGCTGACGATGCCGAGCTTCTGGTCGTCTGCGATTATGGCCAATTGATTCCCGCCGCAGTCCTCCAAAGCTTCTCGAAAGGGGCCGTGGGAGTGCATCCCTCGCTCCTGCCCAAGCTCCGGGGCGCCGCGCCTATCCCCGCTGCGATCCTGGCCGGTGATCAGGAGACCGGCGTCACCATTTATCAGATGGATAAGAGGATGGATGCCGGCCCCATCCTTGCCCAGCGCGTCGAGCCCATTTCCCAGACCACGACGACCCCCTCCCTCAGTCGCGTCTTGGCGCAACTGGCCGCAGATCTCCTGGTCGAGACACTGGCCCATCTGGACGACCTTCGAGTTGGCGCCGTGGCCCAGGATGAGAACCGTGCCACCTATACGGCAAAGGCGGTCAGATCAGACGGTGAGCTCTCCTGGGATCTCTCCGCAGAGCGAATAGACCGTATGGTGCGGGCCCTCCAGCCGTGGCCGGGGACAGTGGTCAGGCTCGCAGGGGGGACGGTCAAGGTGCTGGCCGGGCACCCCCGGGATCTTCCTGAAACACCGACCACTTATGCCCCGGGGACGGTTCTGAAGGTCCAGGCAGGGTCCGCTCTGGTCGCCACCGGAGACGGTGCGTACGAGCTCGACCTGGTTCAGCCGCCCGGGCGCACGCCGATGGCCGCTGCTTCATATTTGCGGGGACGTCGCATCGTACCCGTGGGCCGGGGCTGATGGGTAAGGAGGCCGGCGACGCACAAATCGCCCGCAACCGAAGAGCCTGGCACGAGTACCACGTGCTGGAGGAGTACGAGGCGGGGCTCGAGCTCCACGGCACGGAGGTCCGTTCGCTGCGTCAGGGCGGCGTGCAGATAGCCGAGGCTTACATCCGGGTCGAGCGCGGCCAGGCCTGGCTTCTTGGCGCCCACATTCAGCCGTACCAGTTTGGAAACCGGCAGAACCATGAGCCAGCTCGGCCCCGTCGGCTGCTGTTGCACCGTCGGGAGATCGGCCACCTCGCGGGAGTCGTAAAGCAGGCGGGAGTCACCCTTATTCCGCTCGATCTTCATCTCTCAAGAAACAAGGTAAAGGTGAGGGTCGGGGTCTGTCGGGGCAAGAGGGAGTACGACAAGCGGGCGGCACTGATGGAGCGCGACGCCAAGCGGGAGATACAGCGTGGGCTGAGTCGCACCTGGAAGGGGGGATGATTCGAGGGCGACCTGAGTCCTTGGAGTGCTTTTTCAACCAAACGGGTCGAGCCATTCCAACAGGTTGAGCTATAGTTACGATGCAACTTATTCCGTGGGGGCGTGTGGCTTCGACGGGGGCGTGGGTTGCGAGATGGCGTGTCGAGCCCCGGGCTCGTAAAACTGGGAAAGGCATTAACTGCCAACAACTCGAGCCAACCGGCTCTGGCCTACGCCGCCTGATCTGATCAGGAGGTAGTGCCTAAAGCCCAGGCTTAGGCCTGGCGTCGACCGGACGGACGCCCGTGACGGCCGGATCCGACGTAAATACAGCGGGCTTGCTCTGCGGTGGCGCCTCGGCGCTGCGGGGGACATAAACCGAGGCTGGCCGAATGGCAGCCCGTCCGGAGGCGGCCAGTCGGCGAGATCAGTTTCCGGGCTACACACGTAGAGGTCTCGTGAGACGCGCTTTCGGACCCGGGTTCGATTCCCGGCGCCTCCACCAGGGTTGTTGCAAAGAGAGTTGCAAGGTTGCTCCGAAGTGGCGTTCTTGGGGCAATTGAGGGCTGCTGGGGCCAATGCGAACGTGCCGGACGGCGCGGGATCGGGGCCTCGGAGTGGCCCAGAAGCCGTCCAAGGGAACTTAGTGGGGCCGACAGCCTATTTGAAGCTGCGTCGAACCGGAAGTGGCCTTGGCGTCCAGGCTGGCAAAGGGGGATCTTGGACCACTGGCGAAAGGCGCAGGAGTAAGAGCACGGACCTGGCAGCGCCTCGTCTAGTTTCGTCAGTGACAACCTCCTGGCATTGCGGGTCAGTGGACTGACGTCCTCTCCCAGATGGACTTGGTGACGCAGAAGGTCGCCTTCCATCAGCGCGGCCGTGGTCAGAGCTCACACTAGCCCTCTGTAGTCCCTTGGGTGGACTATCTCGCCTGGTCGGGTTCAGCGGGCGTCTCTGGTCAGGTGCAACGTCCTTCGTGCGGGGTCCGCCTCGGCGGCCCAGACGCTGCCCCGGAGAGGCGCTCGCAACGCTGTCGATCATCGCACTCGGCAGAGCGCGTCGGCGAGCGTTGGGCCGACGTCAGTTGGCTAGGGGCCCAGAAGGGCCAACGGTGCCACAACAACACCATCCTGTCGGCGGTACGCGTACTGGGTGGCGGTGATAACAAGTAGTGCCATCGGAGGACGGACAACGCGAGCGGAGGCCAAGCGGAGTAGATCTGCAGCCGCCTCGTCGACTTGGGTGGAGCCCATCTTCACCTCGATCCCGATCCAGGCACCGTCTCGGCGCTCGACGATCAGGTCGACCTCGAGTTCCCCCCCGCGCTCCCGATAGTGGTAGACGGACGCGCCGCCTTGCCCTGCGTACACGCGTATGTCGCGGGTAGCTAGAGACTCGAAGAGGTATCCGAGGGTATTGAGGTCTCCGAGGAGTCTCGCTGGGTCGCACTCCATGAGCGCCGCTGCGAGCGACGGGTCCACGAGATGCCGTTTGGGCGTTGTCATCAGGCGGGTTCGTGAACGCAGCTCAGGGTTCCATGCCTCGACGTCGTCGACCACCATCAGCCTGCCGAGGGCGTCGAGGTACGGCTCGGCAGTCCACCGGGATGGCCCCTCATTCTCTGTGATTCCGCGGGCTCGATCGACGATGGTGCTCAGCCGACTCGGGTGGGCGGTCAGCTGGGCGTAGGCCTGCAGGAACCGCCTGACCATCCGGGGATTCCGGCGCGCTCCGGACACGACGTCGATATCGTGATCGATGATCATGTCGATGTAGCCGTTGATAAAAGCTAGCGCATCGCCGACGGATTGCCCAATTAGCGCCGGCCAGCCGCCCACTACGATCCGCTCGGAGTAGGCTGCCAGATCGAGGGCTGAAGTACCGGTTGATGAGGCCTGGCCATCAAGGAGCTTATGGATGGAGATGATGCCAGGAGAGATCCGCTGCTCGAAGAGGGTCATCGGCCGCATGTGAAGGACCGCAAGGCGACCGGCGCCTGAGTGCCGTGAAACTTCGTCTCTTGGGGTTGCCGAGCCGGTGAGGATGAACTGCCCGGGCGAGCGACGCACGTCCACCTCGCGCCGCACGGCGTCCCAGAGCAGCGGTTCCCGCTGCCACTCGTCGATGAGCCGGGGAGTGGCGCCAGGCAAGATCAGCCGGGGATCGACGCTGGCAGCACGCTGGGCCTCGACGTCAACGTCGAGCAGGACCTCACTTGCGGCGCGCTGGCGGGCGGTCTCCGTCTTTCCGCAGGCCTTCGGCCCAACGATCACAGCGGCACCAATGGACTTAAGAGCCTTGGCAAGTGCGTCATCCGCGATCCGGGGGACATAGCCGTAGCGCACGCTCTCTGAACTCTTCATTTGGCGCCTAGTCTACAAGTCGCAACCGATCCAGTCAACAAGTCGCAACGCGCTCAGTCCACTTGTCGCAAGCGGCACAGCCAAGCGCCTCACCTTCGATCCTGGTGGGTGGCGAAAATTCAGTCTGCCCAAGGGAGGCACCCCGCTTAGGTTGACGACTATGAAGGGCGCCTTGGTGGCTCGGTCCGGCCGGGCTCACTTCGGGCCCGGCCGGCGCTGTTCCAACCGCCACTCGATCGCCTTCGCGATGGTCTTATCGCTCACCCCCAGGCGACGACCGATCGCGGAGTCGCTGAGCCCAAGCCGGTGGAGGACAATGGCTCTCGGCGCGATACGCTGGTAGAAAGGTGGCGATTCAACCTGGCCGACCTGCATCTCGAGCTCCAGCGCCGAGCCGGTTCGAATTCTTTGCGTTCGGGTCCACCAGGTGTCGTTATACGAACACCCAGGATCAGGGGCCCTTCGACGTGAGGCCGTTGAGGGCAGCGAAGGGGTCCCACGTCGAGTCGCGGTGCGGCTTCAGTTCCACTCTCGTGGCCACTTCGGTGGCCTGACCGCTTCCCATTGCCCGAGCCTGGCAGCGAGCGAGCCGTCGGACGGCCCACGGAGGGAGAGCAACATGGCCACAGGTTACGTTTACCACGAGGTCTTCAGTTGGCACGACACCGGCACAGCTGCTGGCCTGTTCAACTCCGACTCGGCCGCAGGGGTGCAGCCGTTAGTCCACCTCGAGAACGCGGAGGCCAAGCGTCGCATGCACGAGCTAGTCGTGGTCTCCGGGCTCATCGACCGGCTCACGCGTCTGCCCCCGCGGGCGGCGACCGAGGCCGAGGTGCAGCGGGTGCACACCGAGGAGCACCTGCGGCGAATCGCGGCTGAGAGCGCGCTGCCCAAGGGGGGGGATGCCGGCGACGGGTTCAGTCCGTTTGGACAGGGCAGCTACGAGATCGCGCTGCTCGCCGCCGGTGGCTTCCTCACGCGCTCGACGCCGTCCTCGACGAGAGGGTGCAGAACGCGTATGCGCTCGTCCGGCCGCCGGGGCACCACGCCGTTCCCGACACCGGGATGGGTTTCTGCATCTTCAACCACGTCGCGATTGCCACCGCCCACGCGCGTCAGGTGCGCGGGGTCGGACGAGTTGCCGTGGTCGACTGGGACGTACACCACGGCAATGGCACCCAGGCGATCTTCGCCGAGGACCCGACGGTGCTGACGATCTCGCTGCACCAGGACAACGCCTTCCCGCCTGACAGCGGCAAGGTGACTGAACGTGGTAGCGGCGCCGGCGAGGGGTCCGCGGTCAACGTCCCGCTTCCAGCGGGCACGGGGGACGGCGGATATCTCCACGCTTTCGACCAGGTCGTCGCTCCGGCGCTGCGCGCCTTCGGTCCGGAGGTGATCCTGGTGGCGAGCGGTTTCGACGGCAGCGCCATGGACCCGCTCGCCCGCCAGATGCTCACGAGTGAGGGGTACCGGTCCATGACCAACCGGCTGAAGGACCTTGCTGCCGAGTTGTGCGGCGGGCGGATCGCGATGGTTCACGAGGGCGGCTACAGCCCTCAGTACGTGCCGTTTTGCGGTCTCGCCGTCCTGGAGGCTCTGTCCGACGCCCCGGCGTTCGCCGACCCGTTCCTGCCCGTCGTGTCCGGATACGCGGGTCAGGATCTGCAGCCCCACCAGGCACAGCTCGTGGCGGAGGTCGCCGCTTTGCTGGACCCGCCCCGCCCTGACTGATCCTCGGGGTCAGGCCGTACTGCGCCGGGCGGCACACGGGGGTGCAGTTGGGGTCGCCGGTGACCCCCCAGCCCTGGTGGAGCAGGGGGTGGTGGTGCGGTCGGAGCGGAGAAGCCCGTTGGTGACGTCGGTGCGGTCACCGTGCTCCCAGGGCAGGACGTGGTGGACGTCGGTGTGGGTGCACTCGCAGCGTGGGAGGCGGTACTGGCCCTAGTCCCGCGTGCTGATCGCCCGCGGCTGCACCACACTCCAGGTCCGCTGCAGCCGCCCCAGGACCAGCGGCTCGGCTGCATCGCCCACCATGTGGGTCACGCTCGAGCGGCAGTGTCTCCGACGCCACCGCCATCAGAAAGACCTTGTCGAGCACAGTCACGGTGGTCTTCGACATCGACTGAGCCGGTGCGTGGGCTGGTAGGCAGGCGGCGACTCAATCTGGCTGACCTGCATCTCGAGCGCCAGCGCTGAGGCGGTTCGAATTCTTTGCGTTCGGGTCCACCAGGGTTGTTGCAAAGAGAGTTGCAAGGTTGCCCCGCGCTGGTGTTTTGGGGGCAATTGAGGGGGCTGTAGCCAGCTTGAGCGTGCCGGCGGGCGCGGTCCGGAGCTCAGAAGTGGGCCCGGAAGCCGCCCAAGCGGGCTCGGTTGTGCGGTCGGCCTATCTGAAGCCGTGTCGAACTCATCCCGTCGTGCGGGCGGTCGAGTTCAGGCGGCGGCGCGACGGGCTGAGCGGAGCTGGAGCAGGCGCTCTACCATGTTGCCACCAGCGGTCTCCCGGGCTGGGCCGACCACGGCGGGCTTGCCACCCCAGCCGGCGCGCTGGAAGACTCGCAGCCACTCGATGAGCATGGCGGCGGAGGCGCGCGATGGCCGGAGGAGGTTTCAGTTACGGGATCGAACCCGCCGGCCGGCGAAATTGTGGGCGTGCCCACGACCGATTGTTATCGTGCAGGTGTGCAGGTACGTCCCGAACGTCCCAATGACCGCGATGCGGTGCGCGAGTTGCAGCGGAGGGCGTTTGGCGATCATGGCGACGATGTGGCCAAGCTTGTCGACGCGCTTCGCGACACCATCACGTCGGAGCTGGGGCTCTCGATTGTCGCCGAGGACGGCGGGGAGATCATAGGGCACGTAATGCTCACCACCAGCCTGCTCGACGCGCCGAGACGACTGGTCGACGTGCAGGTGCTTAGCCCCCTGGGAGTCGCGTCCGAGCACCAGGGGCGAGGCGTCGGCTCTGCGCTCGTGCGGCACGGGCTCGCGGCTGCGGCCGAGCAGGGCGCGCCGCTCGTATTCCTGGAAGGCGACCCCGGGTACTACTCCCGCTTCGGGTTCGCGCCTGGCGGCGAGCTGGGATTCCGCAAGCCGTCGCTTCGCATCCCAGACCAGGCGTTCCAAGTCGTCAAGCTGCCGGCATTCGAGCCGTGGATGGGCGGGACGCTCGTCTACGCGGAGGTGTTCTGGCGCTACGACTCTGTCGGCCGCCGCGACCCTGACACGCTGCCGTCGCCGTCCGACAGACCTCGGCCGTAGCCTGTGGTGCCGAGAATCCCGTCTGCCAAGCTACGACTCTGAGTCGACAGCGGGGAAGTCCGGCTCTCGAGGAGATCGGCTTGTCGGAGATGCGCAGCGTCGAACTGGACGACCGTGACAGGTGGCTCGGGGGCGGTCAGGCCCATCCGGAACTCGGCCGAGGCTGTTCCAACCGCCACTCGATCGCCTTCGCGATGGTCTTGTCGCTCACCCCCAGGCGACGACCGATCGCGGAGTCGCTGAGCCCAAGCCGGTGGAGGACAATGGCTTTCGGCGCGATACGCTGGTAGAAAGGTGGCGATTCAACCTGGCCGACCTGCGTCTCGAGCTCCAGCGCCGAGACGGTTCGAATTCTTTGCGTTCGGGTCCACCAGGGTTGTTGCAAAGAGAGTTGCAAGGTTGCTCCGAAGCGGCGTTTTTGGGGCAATTGAGGGGGCTGTAGCCAGCTTGAGCGTGCCGGCGGGCGCGGTTCGGAGCTCAGAAGTGGGCCCGGAAGTCGTCCAAGCGGGCTCGGTTGTGCGGTTGGCCTATCTGAAGCCGTGTCGAACTCATCCCGTCGTGCCGGCGGTCGAGTTCAGGCGGCGGGTGGCACCATCACGATAGGTGGATCGGATCCCGTCGGCGCCCTGGCAGCGGCGCGACGGTCTGAGCGGATCTGGAGCAGGCGCTTCGCCATGGTGCCACCACCGGTCTCCCGGGCTGGGCCGACCACGGCGGGCTTGTCGCCCCAGCCTCCGCGCTGGAAGACCCGCAGCCACTCGATGAGCATGGCCGCGCAGGCCCGCAGCTGCTGCCACTCAATGCCCGGTCGCTTGGGCCTCAGGGCCAGACAGTCGGGTGCCAGCAGGTACTGGATCCGCAGGTCGCGGTGCTTGTGTTCATAGGACTGATGGGAGACGCGCATCGCGGCGTATGCGGGTTCGATGCGCCAGACCGGGCGCAGGTGGCGGGGTGCCTCGTCGCAGAAGATGCTCTGCTCGCCCTGACACCCCTGGGCCTGGGGCAACCGGCAGCGGAACCAGGTCCGCCCCTTGTTCGTGTCCTTGGTCACGGCGAACCGAACGAACTCCGACTCGCCGCCACAATGGCGGCACTTAGGAATGCCGTGCTCGTCGTAGACGGCGGTGGGCTCACGATGCACAACCACCGTGTTCCCTCCGATGGCCAGCCGCGGGCAGCGACGCGCTGAGCGGATCCGGTGCGAGGTGCTGCGCTGGCTGGCCGAAGCCGACGGCAACCCGGACCTGCAGCCTCATGGGGCGCTCGCTCCACTGCGGCTGGTCTGGCTGTGCCTGCCACGCGGACCCCCCAGCCCCACGGGCCCTACGTCCAGTGGAGCTACACTTCCGGGACACGGGTCAACCGCTGGCTCTCCCCGGAGCAGGTCCACCGCTACCGGCCCCAAGTCGACCGTGGTCGGCTTCTCAAGGTGCTCCCCGCAGAACTGGCCGCGGAGATCCTCCGCGCTGAGCAAGAGTAGGGGTGGGGGCCCGAAAGCCCTCCCAGATGTGCGGAAGGCGGGGCGTCCGCGGAGATAGGCGCCTCGAGCATCCAGTTATGGCCGGTTCTTGGGCCCCGTTGGTGGGGGAGTTCGCGTCGGTGAAGGGACGTCCATCAGTCGACAGCTGGCGACTCCGGGTTTGGGGTCCCCGGGCTCCCCCTGCCTCCGACCGTTACGTGGCAAGATAGGTAGATGGCGACCGACGGGGAGACTCCCAGGCCCACTGAGCGCCGCGCGCAGATGGACGCGGCCCTAGCATCGTTCCGCGAGGCGCAGACTGCTCAACGCGACAGCTGGCAGGCAGACCAGTCCCAGCCACCCAGACCGCTTTACCACTACACGACGCTTGGCGGGCTCCGTGGGATTATCGGTGGCCAGTCTTTCTGGGCATCCGACGTTCGCTTCATGAACGACGCGTCTGAACTGGCTTATGCCGCTGACCTAATCGCGAGCGCTGTTGCTGAGGTTCAGACAGCCGTTACCAGTCCACAGTTACGGGGCGTGTTGCCCGAACGCCCCGGTTTTGCCAATGCCTTCGAGTATGGCGAGCGACCATTCGTCGCTTGCTTCTGTAAGCGTGGTGACCTGTTGTCGCAGTGGCGTGGATACAGAGCTGGAGAGGTTGGCTATTCGCTCGGCGTCGACTTTCGGCAGATTGCAACTCTGGGCCTTCTGCCCACGCGCACGTATCTGCGGAAAGTCGTATACGACGTGGACCGGCAGCGCCAGTTGGTGCGCACTATCACGCAGACTTGGCTTGAAGCCGCCGAAGTGCTGCTCGACTCAGAGGCATGCGACCTGGCAGATCTCTTTCCGTATCCCGCGATCTGGGCCCTGCAGGAAGCCCTAGCGGAGCAACACCTTTGTTTCAAGAACCCGGCCTTCAGTGAGGAGGAGGAGTGGCGGCTGATCAAGCTCGTTGACGTCCGAGAGGAGTTCCACCTACTGAGCGATCGACGGACTGAAGCGATGCTCGCATCGACTCGCGAGCGGATGAAGCATGTGGGCGTCGACATGCCCGAACGACCGACTGCGTGGGGACAGGCGCGCGCAGAGGGGATCGACATCCACTTCCGTCAGACAGCGCTAGGGCTCGTTCCCTATGTCGAGCTATCGCTTAGCGACAAAGCGGGGATCTTCACTGACCGGCTACCGCTCGTCGAAGCGGTTCACGGACCATCACCGAATGCGGAGTTGTCGCTCGAATCACTCTCGATGTACCTTGAATCGCAGGGCTACGGTGTCCACACGACCGTTCGAACGTCTGACGTTCCGCTGCGTCGTTGAACCAATGTGACGGCGTTTGCTCTGTAGATGCCCACAGGAGCGCTTGATTGCGTGCCTCAGTGACCCGGCACCCGCAAACTGGATGACCGTCCCTCAAGCCGGGGTTCCACGGTTGGGCGGTCGTTCTGGGGCTGCCGGAGGCCAGGACTGAGATCAGAAGCGGGCGTTGACTGGGTGTGCAAGACCGGGAGGCATAGGCACACGACTGGCAAACTTGGGCCTGGCTGGGCTGAGGAGTCGCGGTGTGGTTGGGGCATGTGTGAGGACCCCCGAGAACTGATCCAGATGATGTGGCCCCCGTCTCTTGGACCCGCTATATGAGAGCTAGGCAACGGTGGCGGACTCGTCGTGGAGGTTCTCGTAGTCTACCGGCGTCAGCATTCCGAGGGCGCTGTGCCGGCGGATGCGGTTGT
>Ga0307374_10005512_pt1 | contig 20430 bp, 16 predicted proteins | sample OX3MG_FD_202532 | JGI IMG/M metagenome (GOLD analysis project Ga0307374, IMG submission 202532) | Soil microbial communities from Risofladan, Vaasa, Finland - OX-3 | ecosystem: Environmental > Terrestrial > Soil > Coastal area > Acid sulfate soil | place: Finland: Risofladan, Vaasa | collected...
TCGTCGTCTTCCTCCTCATGATGTCTTGGCGGATTTCCATGAGGATGACGGCGGTGGTCACCAGCTCCTATCCCTCGGGCTGAGGAGCGGGCTGGTCGTACACCACGTGGATGGACGCTACTGAACCGGGCCCCCGGGCTAGACAGCACCAGACCCTCCTCGCGGCACGCGAAGGCCCCCGATGGCCCCAGCCCTCGGGGGCCTTCGCACGTCCCGGATTCGCCGCCACTACTGTGCGTTGGGGCCGGCGGAGCGCGATCGCGCATTCAGGCAGGCAGATTTGGTCGAAACGGGTGCAAGAACGACGTCTGGCTTGAGTTCCACATTCGATGCGGAACTCAAGCCAGAACAGTCCAGGTGGACCCGGCCGGCACTGCCCCGGCGTCCGAAAGTACTCGCGTATCAGCTTCTCCGAGCGCAGCCGACAGGCTGATCTCACGCCGCCCGTTCCCGTCGGCCAACCGGGTCGGCGCCAGGTACTCCTGTGATCTCATTCGCCGACCGAGTGCCGCTGCCGACGAACCAGGATTGCTGGCTGACACCGGTGATCTCCCCCGCAACCCGAGGGAAGGCCGATGGCTCTCAGTTACTGCTGATTAGGCAGCGAGAGCGAGCTTAGGAGAAGTCTCCGCAGCTACGTAGTGTCTCGGTTGTTAACGCGGTCCACCGAGTCCGCGGCTCGCTTACCGATACCCTCCTACTCCGTCGAAACTGGATCGGGCCCGTACTGCAGTTCAGGGTAGCACCACGGAGTCGACCCGCGATGTCGGGCGGCGGCTATCCGCGCCGGACCGCGCGGGCGATGTCACGCCGCGCATCGCGCTCCGCGATGGCGTGGCGCTTGTCGTAGGCGGTCTTGCCCCGACCCAGACCAAGCTCGACCTTCGCGCGCCCCTCGTGGAAGTACAGGCGCAACGGCACGACCGTCAGGCCCTTCTCGTTGAGACGACTCGTGAGCCGATCGATCTCCCGGCGGTGGAGCAGCAGTTTCCGGGTGCGCTGCGGTTCATGGCTGGTATGGCTGGCGTTGCTGTATTCCGGGATCGTTGCCCCAACCAGCCATGCCTCGCCATTGCGGATGATCACGTATGCATCGCCGATCGTGGCTCCGCGCTCGCGGAGACCCTTGACCTCGGTCCCGATCAACACCAGCCCGGCGACGAAGCGCTCCACGATCTCGTACTCGAACAACGCGCGCCGATTCTGCGCGATGTCGCGAAATCGCTCGTTGCGCTCAGCCTTCTTTTTCTTGTGGTTGCCTGGAGCCATGGGCCCGACAGCCTAGCGCGGCCTCCGCGCCGTGCGGCGGTGTGACCGGGTGCGGGCGTCACGCGCCGCAAGGCGCTGATCGGCACGTTCGAGCCGGACGCGCCCGCGCAGCGCGTCGATCTCGGCGACGCGCACCGCGAGGCGGTCGCCCAGGCGGATCGCCGGCCTACCGCTCGGGTCGACAAGACCCACCTCCGCATTGTCGATTACGAGCTCGACGCCGCCCTGCGCGCGCATCGGCAAAAACCCCTCGTAGGCGATGCCGAAGCGCAGGAACACACCGGTCCCGATCAACCCGGTGACTTCGGCATCGAAGGGACGCGTCCAATCGCCCGCGTTGAGCTCCTGCTCGAGCAGCAGCGCCGCACAAATGCGATCGGCCTTCCGCTCGAGGTCAACCGCCGCGCGCTCGGCGTCCGAGCTCTCAGCGGCGGCGATCTCGAGGTCTGCACGCGTCGGGCCGTCGATGTCGATGCCGAGCGCACCGACGAGCGCCCGGTGCACGAGCAGGTCGGGGTAGCGGCGGATCGGGGAGGTGAAATGCAGATACGCAGGGCTCGCCAGGCCGGAGTGCGTCGACGCATCGGCCGAGTAGAACGCCTGCTTGACCGCCCGCAGCACCAGCACCCAAAGGGCCGAACCATCGGCGTCCCCGCGTGCCCGTGCAGCGGTGAGGTGCGTGCCGACCGCCTCGCCGGCACGCCGTACTGCGTCCCGGCGCTCGGCCGGGCCGAGGTGCCCCTCCGGCAGCGCCGGCGTGGCGACCTCGAGGGCGGCCAGCTGTGCATACAGCCGCTCGACCTGGTGTTGATCGGGATCGCCGTGATATCGGAAGACCGCCGGCACTTTCCGGGCGATCAGGTACTGTGCGACAGCCTCGTTGGCCGCGATCATGCAATCCTCGACCAGGCGATGGGAAGCGGTTTGGTGCTCGATGCGCACCCCCTCGACCCGCTCCGGGCCGAGCACCCACACCGCCTCGCCCGATCCAATCTCCAGGGCCCCGCGCGCGATCCTGCGCGCCCGCAGCCGGTCGGCGGCGGCCCGGGCGGCGGCGATGGTGTCCTCGAGCCGGGGGGCGCCAAGACGTGCACCAGCGAAATGCGTGTCGACCTCCGGATAGGTCAGGCGGCGCTCCGAGACGATTGCCGCGCGGTAGAAACGCGCGTCGCGGACCTCGCCGTCGGGGGTCACCGTCATCTCGGCCGTGATCACACGGCGTGCGACGCCGGGGCGCAGGCTGCACAGGTCACTCGACAGCCGCGACGGCAGCATCGGATCGACGGTGCCAGGCACGTAGAGCGAGCACCCGCGGCGGGCGGCGTCGCGGTCCACCCCCGAATCGGGCTGCACGTAGTGGCTGACATCGGCGATGTGCACCCACAGGCGCACGTTGTCGCCGTCGCGCTCAGCGGCGATCGCGTCGTCGTGGTCCTTGGCCCCCTCGGGGTCGATCGTGACGACGTCCTGCTGGGTGAGATCCCGCCGGCCGGCATCCACAAGGGGATTGCCCTCGCCGATCGCGGCGACCTCGCGTTCGACCGCGCGCGGGGGCCCGACCCCGCGCCCGTTGGCCCAGAGCATGCCGGCCATCGCGGGACCCGGCGCGCGGGCGCGCCCGAACACGTCGACCACCCGTGCCGAACGCCCGCGGACCACGACCCGCGCAAGATCACCGACCCGCGCATCCCCAAGCGTCGCCGACGACATCCGGATGTCGTATCCGGCGGAGAAGGCCGGGTGCGCGACCGCCCCGCGGCCGGCACCAACGATCTCCACGACCACCTCTGCGGCCGGGCCGCCACGCGCCATCAGCGCCCGGCCGCGGCTGCGGCTGCCGCCCGCTGGAGCGCCGGATCCGACGTCGCGGTGGGGCTGGTCGTGATCACGATGTTCGGCGTCAGTCCCCTGTGGTTGAGATCGACGCCGTGGGGGGTCAAGTAGCGCGCAATCGTAAAGTGCAGCGCACCGCGATTGGGCAGCTCAACCGTCTCCTGCACGACCGCCTTGCCGAAGGTCCGCTCGCCGATGAGGATCGCGCGACCGTCATCACGCAGGGCGCCGGAGACGATCTCACTGGCGCTCGCGCTGTAGCGGTCCACCAGCACGACGATCGGGAGCGTCGTCGCCGGCGCGGCGGTCGTCTTGAGCGTTTGTCGGGGATCGTGCAGGCCGACCGTCGTCACAACCGGAGACCCCTTGGGCACGAAAATGCCCACGAGGCTCACGGCCTCGTCGACCAGACCGCCCGGATTGCCGCGCAGATCCAATACGAGCCCGGTCGCACCCGCGGCGGTCAGCTTGGCGACCGCCGTCCGTACCGCGGCGGCGGCTCCCTGGTCGAACTCGAGCAGGTTGATGACCCCGATCTTGTGCCCATGAACGGTCAGCATCGTCGTCGTGACAAGCTGCAGCTTGAGCACGGTCCGGGTCATCCGCGCGGTCTGCGTCACGCCCGACGGACCCCGGACGGTGATCACGACCGCCGAATTCTGCGGCCCGCGGATCGCGTTGGTCACGGTATTGAGACTGGCCCCGACCATCGAGCGGCCATCGACGGCGGTGAGCACGTCACCCTTGACAATGCCGGCCTTCTGCGCCGGGCTTTCGGGAAACACGTTGGCGATCACCACGTCTGATCCGCGCTGAAGCACCTGGATCCCGACCCCGACATACAGGCCCTGGGTCTCCTGCTGCATGGCCGCGAACTCCCGCGGGTCGAGGTAGTACGTGTACGGGTCGTGCAGCGAGGCGAGCATGCCGTCGATCGAGGACCGATCGAGGTTGCCCGAATTGACCGGGATGTAATAGCCGGACTTGAGCTGGTCCTGGATATCGCTGATCAGCGAATCACTGCCGGTGCCCAGCACCACGCTGCGCGCACCACTCGGGAGCTGGTCGAGCCCCGTCGCCTGCGGATGGCCCCCGACCAGCACGCCGATGGCAAAGATCACCAGTGCCGCAAGGAGCCCGCCGACGATCGCAAGCGGACGCCGGGATCGTCGCGACGGGTTCTGCATCATGCGGGGGCGTTTGCTGCACGGCCGGTGCGCGGCGCCCACCAGACCGCGGGCGCGCCACCGTGCAGAGCTACACCTTCAGGAACCGCCGCAGCGTTACGCCGCTGCCGAAGGCTCCGACCAGGCCGCCCGCCAGGACCAGGATCAATGCCAGGGCACCGAAGCTGATCGTCGACGCCGTGTCTTTGGTCAGCTGATTGGAGTTGCTGTCGATCCACGGCTGAACGATGAACAGCTTGGCCAGATAGAGCGCAAACACCGACACGATCGCGCCCGCGACACCGCAGATGATCCCTTCGATCACGAACGGCCAACGGATGAACCAGTTCGTGGCGCCGACGAGTCGCATCACCTCCACCTCGCGGCGTCGCGCGAAGATCGACAGCCGAATGGTGTTCCCGATCAGCAGCACCGCGGCGATCAGCAGGATGAGGATCAGCACGAAGCCCGTGTACTGGATGAACTTCGCCACCGACAGCAGACGGTTGGTCGTCGTGGCGGCATAGTCGATGCCCTGCCCCGGCATCGTGGTGTCGATCGCACCGTTCCCGTGCAGCGCCGCGGCGATCTGCGCGTCGTGCGCCGGATCAACCGGGATCACGTCGAAGGACGCCGGCAGCGGGTTGTTGGGCAGCAGGGTCAGGATCGTCTGGTCCGACAGCTCGCTCTTGAGCTTGGAGAGCGCCTGTGCTTTGGAGATGAAGCTGAACGTCTTGACCTGGCCCTGGGTCTGCAGGTTCGCGATGGCCCCTTGCAGCGCCGAGACCTGCGGGGTCGTGGCCGAATCGGCGACGTAGACCTGAATGTCCAGGCGCGACTTCTCCTGGTTGACGGTCGATTGCACGTAGAGGTACGACGGGATGAACGTGCCGAGGATGAACACGGCGATCATGACCGTCACGACGGCCGCGATCGAGATCGCCACATTGCTGCGGATCGACCGAATCGCTTCGCGGAAGAAGAACCCCAGCCTCACTGTTCCACCGTCGCGTAGCTCGCCTTGCGCTCGTCGCGGACGATTCGGCCGTCCTCAAGCGCGATCACCCGCATCTGCATCTTGTCCACCATGTCGCGGTCGTGGGTCGCCATGACGACCGTGGTCCCGGTGCGGTTGATCCGGTACAGCAGCTGCATGATGCCGATCGAGGTGTCGGGGTCGAGGTTGCCGGTCGGCTCGTCGGCGATCAGCAGGCGCGGGTGGTTGACGAACGCGCGCGCGATCGAGACGCGTTGCTGCTCACCACCCGAGAGTTCGTTGGGGAGCCGGTCGGACTTGTCCGACAGGCCGGTCAGCGACAGGATCTCCGGCACCTTACGGCGGATTGCCCGCGGTGCGTCGCCGGTGACCTCGAGGGCGTAGGCGACGTTCTCGTACACGCTGCGGCCCGGCAAGAGCTTGTAGTCCTGGAACACGCACCCGATGCCCCGGCGCAGGTACGGCACCTTGGTCCGGCGCAGTTTGCCGAGATCGCGACCGCCGACGATCACCGTCCCCTTGGTCGCGTCGAGCTCCTTGATCAGCAGCCGGATGAACGTCGACTTCCCTGAGCCCGAGGCCCCGACGAGGAAGACGAACTCCCCCGCGTCGATCGTTACCGAGACGTCGTCGAGCCCGAGGACGTCGGTCCCGTAACGCTTGGTCACACCCTCGAAGGTGACCATCGGGCCGTCGCCGGCACGCAGCAGGCTGCGGCGGTCGATGCGGCGCTCGGTATCCCGCGCGGGACGCCTGGACGAACGCGATGGCTCTGCTGAACTCAGCTCGGCATCACTGTCGGTGCTCATGCAGCGAACCTCGGTGAGGCGGTGACGCGCAACCGCCGGTTGGGACCTGCGTACCGCGGGTCCGGTTTGGCCTCGGCGCATCGATGGCGTCACGGAGGCTACGGAAGGGTATCCCGCTACCATACCGCATGTCAATTCGCCGAAACACCTGCAAATACTCGTGTCGCGAGAAATCGCCGGTTGGTCTTGATTCGCCGAAACCGACCGGACTCCTTGCGTGCGCTGGCCGACGCACGCCGCCGGCCAGCGCTAGTTGAGTTTGGCCCGCCGCTCGAGCTCCGCGCGGATAAACCCGTCGAGATCGCCGTCGAGCACGGCCTGAGCGTTGCCCACCTCGACGCCTGTGCGCAGGTCCTTCACGAGCGTGTACGGATGAATCACATAGCTGCGGATCTGGCTGCCGAAGCCGATCTTGAGCGTCTCTCCGCGGGCGCGCGCCGCCTCTTCGTCGCGCCGCTCGAGTTCCCGTTGGACGATGCGCGCGCGCAGCATGCTCATGGCTGTCGCCCGGTTTTGCATCTGCGAGCGCTCGTTTTGGCATTGGACCACGATCCCGCTCGGCAGGTGCGTGATCCGCACCGCCGACTCGGTCTTGTTGACGTGCTGGCCACCGGCGCCTGAGGCGCGGTAGGTGTCGACCTTCAGATCCTTGTCATCGATATCCACCACGACATCGTCGCTGACCAGCGGTGCGACATCCACGGCTGCGAACGAGGTCTGGCGGCGATGGGCCGAGTCGAACGGCGAGAGCCGCACGAGGCGGTGGACACCCTGCTCGGCGGAGATCAGACCGTAAGCGCTCGGACCGGACATCGTCAGCGTGACGCTCTTGATGCCCGCCTCGGCGCCCTCCTGGATCTCCTTGATGTCGGTCGCAAAGCCACGCGCCTCGGCCCAGCGCATGTACATGCGCATGAGCATCTCGGCCCAGTCCTGCGCGTCGGTGCCGCCCTCGCCGGCGTTGATCGTCATGACCGCGTCGCCGGCGTCGTGCTCCCCGGAGAACAGGCGCAACTCCTCCAGGCGCGCCAGCTGCGCGGCGACGCGGTCGAGGCCGTCGGCGAGTTCCTGGACGAACGCCTCGCCCTCGTCCCCCGCCTTGGCGACATCGATCAGGTCGTCAAGGTCGGCGACGTCGGTCGCCAGGCCCTCATACTCCGCCCGGCGGTCGCGCACGGCCGCATGTTCGGCCGAGACCTTCGAGGCCGTCTGGGGGTCGTCCCAGAACCCGGGCGCCTGCATCGCGACCTCGAGCTCGGCCTGGCGTGCGGCCAGCACGTCGGGGTTGACGTAGGCGCCCAGCAGCCCGACCCGCTCGCGCATGCCCGAGATGCGCTGGCCGAGCTCGTCGAGTGTCGTCGTCTCCGGAGGTGCCATCGAGTCGGTACGGCCGGAGCTACGCGGCCGCGCCGTGGCACTTCTTGAACTTGAGCCCGGATCCGCACCAGCATGGATCGTTGCGTCCAATGCGCTCCTCCGGGCTCACGATCCGCTGTTCGACAACCGGCATCGCCGCCCGCACGGGCTCCGGTTCGGCCTCGGCGACTGTGGCACGGGTCGGGTCGTGTGCAACCGCGGCCTCCAGGGCCTGGAACCCCTGGATCGGCTCGGCCTGGTAGGTATAGTCGACGCTCGCCGGCTGCACGGCCTCGCGCTCCTCGGGCGGCGTCGTCTCGATGTGGAACATGTACCGCACAAATTCGCGCCGGATCATGGCCATCGTCTCGTCGAACATCTGATGGCCCTCGGTCCGGTACGCCGACAGCGGGTCGAGCTGGGCCAGGGCGCGCAGGTGGATGCCTTCGCGCAGGTAGTCCATCGCGTAAAGGTGCTCGCGCCAGTGCAGGTCAACGACCTGCAGCAGCACGTAGCGTTCCCACTCGCGGACGTTCTCCGGCCCGATGCTGGCCTCTTGGCGTTCATAGGCGTCGATCGCATCATCTTCGAGCCGGTCGAGGAGATCCCCGCGGCTGGCGGGCTCGCCGTCGACCGTGTGGACCAACTGGTCCTCTGACAGCGACAGCGGATAGAACGTGTGCAGGCTGGCGACCAAGGCGGCCAGGTCCCACTCGGTCGGATCGAGGTCCTCGCTGGCGTACTGGTCGACCTCTTCGACCAGTACATCGGCGATCCAGTCGCGCGCCTGCTCGGAGAGGTCTTCACCCTCGAGCACGCGACGCCGCTCGGCGTAGATGACCTCGCGCTGCTTGTTGAGGACATCGTCGTACTCCAACACCGTCTTGCGGATGTTGAAGTTCATCTCCTCGACCTTCTTCTGCGCACCCTCGATGGTGCGCGTGAGCATTTTCGACTCGATTGGCAGGTCGTCGCCCGGTCCGAGGCGATCGAGGATCTTGTAGATCCGGTCGCCGGCGAAGACCCGGATCAGGTCGTCTTCGGCCGAGAGGTAAAAGCGGGTGCGGCCGCGGTCGCCCTGGCGCCCGGACCGGCCACGCAGCTGGTTGTCGATGCGCCGGCTCTCATGGCGCTCGGTGCCGATCACATACAGCCCGCCGAGCTGTTCGACACCCTCGCCGAGCTTGATGTCCACGCCGCGGCCGGCCATGTTGGTAGCGATGGTCACCGCGCCGATCGCGCCGGCGTCCTTGATGATCTCGGCCTCGCGGTCGTGCTGCTTTGCGTTCAGGACGCTGTGCGGGACGCCCCGTCGCGACAGGTCCTGGGACAGGGCCTCGGAGACCTCGACCGAGATCGTGCCCACCAACACCGGCTGGCCGCGCTCATGGGCGTCGGCGATGTCGTCCGCCACGGCACCGAACTTCGCCTCTTTGGTCTTGAAGATGTAGTCCTGCTGGTCGACCCGAGTGACCGGCTTGTTGGTCGGAATCGACACGACGTCGGCGTTGTAGATCTTGTTGAACTCGTTGGCCTCGGTCGCGGCCGTGCCGGTCATGCCCGACAGCTTGTCGTACATGCGGAAGTAGTTCTGAAGGGTGATCGTCGCCAGGGTCTGATTCTCCTCGCGGATCCGCAGGCCCTCCTTGGCCTCGATCGCCTGATGCAGGCCTTCCGAGTAGCGCCGGCCCTCGAGCACGCGCCCGGTGAATTCGTCGACGATCAGTACTTCGCCGTCGCGGACGATGTACTCCTTGTCACGGTGATAGAGCGCGTGTGCCTTGAGTGCCTGTATGAGGTGGTTGACCAGCTGCCCGTGGATGTCCAGGTAGAGGTTCTCGATCCCCAGCGCGCGCTCGATCTTCTCGACGCCGCTCTCGGTCGGGGCCGCTGAGCGGGCCTTCTCGTCGATCTCGTAGTCGGTGCGCTTCCGAAGGGTCGGAATGATGCGGGCGAACCGGTAATACGTGTCGGCGGCCGCCTCGGGGATGCCCGAGATGATCAGCGGCGTACGTGCTTCGTCGATGAGGATCGAGTCGACCTCATCCACGATGCAGAAGTTGTAGCCGCGCTGCACGGTGTCCGCGAGCTGGACGGCCATGTTGTCGCGCAGATAATCGAAACCGAACTCGGAGTTGGTCCCGTAGGTCGCGTCGGCGGCGTAGGCCTCGCGGCGCGCCAGCGGATCGAGCGTGGTTTCGATCACCCCGACGGTCATCCCGAGCCCGGTGTAGACCGGGCGCATCCACTCGGCGTCGCGGCGGGCCAGGTAGTCGTTGACCGTGACGATGTGGACGCCCTCGCCTGCCAGCGCGTTGAGGTACACCGCGGCGGTCGCGGAAAACGTCTTGCCTTCACCGGTCTTCATCTCGGCGATGCGCCCCGCGTGCAGGACCTGGGCGCCGATCAGCTGGACGTCGTAGAGCCGCATTCCCATCGTGCGGCGGCCAACCTCGCGCACCAGCGCGAACGCGTCCACCAGCAGGTCGTCGGGCTCGGCGCCGTTGGCGCCCTGATCGCGCAGTCCCTGCGAGCGTTGCAACAGATCCTGGTCGCTGAGCCGTTCGAGGTCAGGCTCCAGCGCCCCGATGGCGACGACGCGCGCCTGCATCTGCTTGATCTGGCGACCCTCGCCAAACCTGAGCACCTTGTTGAGCATATCCGTGGACAACTAGACCTCAGCCGATTTCCGATGTGGGTCCCGCGATCGTAGCAACGGTGCCGACGGTCACGGGACCTCGCCCGGTCGCATGCGCCCGCCGGGGCGGCGCGTCGTGGCTACGCCAATTCGGGGACGATCAGGCCGACGTCACCGTCGCGACGGCGGTAGACCACGTTGACATCACCCGTCTCCGCACTGCGGAACACATAAAAGTCGTGGTGCAGCATGTCCATGTGGAGCGCGGCCTCTTCGGAGGACATCGGTTTGACGGCGAACTGCTTGGTCTTGACGACTCGCGGGCCGTCGGCCTCGGCCTCATACTGCAGCTCGGGCACGATCATCTCGACGGGCTCGGGTGCATGCTCATGCGGTGCACGGTGCCGGCGACGGCGCTCGCGGTAGCGGGCGGCCTGCCGTTCGAGCTTGTGCGCAGCCGCGTCGATCGCGACGTACATGTCCTCGGCGCTCTCGCGCACCCGCAGCACCCCGCCGTGCGTGCGGACGGTGATTTCGGCCGTCTGGGGCTTTGCGATCTTCGGGTTGCGCTCAACCGAGAGTTCCAGCTCGACGATCGGCGGCTCATCCCACGGCGGCAGGATCTTCGTCAACCGCTGCAGCTTGCGCTCGGCGTATTCAAAGAGCGCGTCCGTCACGGGCATGTTCTTGCCCTTTACCTGTAGCTGCATGTGCCCCCCTTGTTCGTGAACAAACCGGACCGGCCCCCTGATGGTACTCCGGTCATCGTTCGGTCAAGTGCGTGTGCCATCGGGTGCCCGAAGGCCGGTCTCCGCATCGAGCGGGTCGGACGCCGCAACCGCGGCACGCAGGGTATCGGCATACGGAGGCCGGTGAACACCCTGCTCGGTGACGATCGCGCTGACGAGCCGCGCCGGCGTGCGATCGAACGCCGGGTTGCGGACCGCAACGCCATGCGGAGCGGCCACACGGCCGAACAATTCGATCCGTAGCACCTCCTCCGGCGCGCGTTCCTCGACGACGACATCCGCCGCGGTCGCCGTGCCGAGGTCGATCGTCGAGGTCGGGGCGACGACGATGAACGGCAGCCCGTGCTCGCGCGCGAGCACCGCAAGCCCGTACGTGCCGATCTTGTTGACGACATCGCCATTGGCCGCGATGCGATCGGCACCGACGATCACGTGCGTGACCTGGCCGGCAGCCATCAGCGACGCGGCCATCGAGTCGGTGATCAGCGCGAACGGGATTCCGTCACGCGCGAGTTCCCATGCGGTCAGCCGCGCACCCTGCAAGAGCGGGCGGGTCTCATCGACCAGCACGGTCACGCTCGGATCGTCGGCATACGCCGCGCGGATCACGCCCAATGCGGTCCCGATCCCGCCGGTGGCCAACGCCCCGGTGTTGCAGTGGGTGAGAATCCGTGCGCCGCGATGGACGAGTAGCTTGCCGTGCTCTGCCATCGCCCGGCAGCGCGCGATCTCGGCCGCATGCAGCCGTTTGGCGAACAGGCGCAGGCCCGCGGTCATCGCCTCGGTCGGCCCCGGATGCCCGGCCAGCATCATGCGCTGCTGACCGATGGCCCAGGCCAGGTTGACGGCGGTCGGGCGCGTCGACGCAAGAGCGTCGGCCGCTGTGGACACGCTCGCCAGATACGCCTCGGGGTCGTCATGATCGGCCTGCTGGGCGGCGAGGGCGACGCCCATCGCGCCGGCGATCCCGATGGCCGGCGCCCCCCGCACCGCCAACGAGCGGATGGCCTCGGCCACGTCCTGCCACGTGACGCAATGACGGTAGACGACGTCCTCGGGAAGGCGCGTCTGGTCGAGCAGCACGACCTCCCCATCGCCGAGCGTCAGGATGTCGCCCGGTGCAAGCCCGCCACCGACCGACGGCGCCGAATCACCCGGCAGCGCGAACTCCCACCGCGTCATCGGTTCCTCGGCGTACGAACGACCGGCTAGACCGGATCGGGCGCGCGCCCGTATCCGGTCTCGGCGAGGCGGGTCTTCAGACGGCCGATCATGTCGACCGGCCCTGGGTCCACACCGCGTGCGATCGCCAGGTAGAGCGAGACGTAGTCACCGAGCATCACCAAGTCGAGCATCCTCCCGAAGGGCGTGTTGCCGTCTGCGGCGAGCTCGAGCACCCCACCGACGGCCGGCGCGATGAGCTCGCGGCTCAGATCGATCCGACGGGACACCTGGCGATGATGATGCGGGTCGCGCAACAGCACCATCTGGGTCATCCGCCCGACCGGCGACGAGTCGCCGTACGCGCAGATCTCGTTGTGGTCGGCCTCGGGCAGCACCGACCAGTACGCCGGCATCTCGGCGTTCTCGTTGATCTGGCACTTCCAACGCTGTGCCACGGCCGAGGTCGCCTCGGCGCCCCAGATGAGCGGGACGGAGTCCAGCAGGCCGAGCGCGACCTGCTTGCCTAGGTTCTGGTCGGTGGGCACCGACGGGCCGAGCGCCGCAACGCTGTCGAGGATGACCTGACGGGCATCGTCGAGTTCGACCTCGGGGGGGGCGATAACCCCCATGCGCCCTAGCACGACGACCAGCGGCACCAACAGTTCGAGGATGGCCGCGCGCGGCTGCAGGCCACCGGGAAGGTCGATGACCGGCACGCCCATGTCGCGGTAGAAGGTCCCGAGCTTGCCTCCGCTGGTGATCGCGACGCAGAGCGCGTTGCGCTCGGTGGCCTGGCTCGCCACGGTGAGGGTCTCTTCGGTCTCGCCCGAGTAGGAGCTGAGGACGACAAGCGTGTGCTCGCCCACCCACCCGGGAACGTAGTAGTCGCGCAGCACCGACACCGGCTGGCGCAGCCGCTCCCGCCACACCCCGTGGGCGAGCTCCCCGGCGATCCCCGAGCCACCCATGCCGGCGATCGCCACGTTGTGAATCGCCTCGGGCGGCCACACGAGGTCCACGACCTCGGCGCCGGCGCGCGCGCGGTCGAAGATCGCGACCGAGTCCCCAATAACGTCGAACAGTCCCAACGAGTCGATCGCGTACGACTCCGTGCGGTCCAATGCTCCGTCGCTCATGAGCTTCTCCCTCCGGCCGGATCGGCCACCGAGACCTCGCGGATCTCACCAACGTCGATCATCGCAGGACCCACGATCGCGAGTCCCGGGGCGATATGGGCCCGGTCACCGACGACCACGAGACCCTCAAGCCGTGTCCCGGCGCCGATGTCCACACCTTCACCAATCACGCAGCCTTCGATGTACGCGTTCGCGCCGACGCGCGTCTGCGCGCCGACGACGCTGCCCAGCACCTGTGCGCCGGCCGCGATGACGCAATCCGCGCCGACACAAGCACGATCGGCAACCCGGGCCGTCCTCTCAACAATAGTGCGCGGGCCCAGGTACACATCGCCGGTCAGGGCGGCGGTCGACACCGCGCCGGCCAGCATGTCGTGGTGGGCATCAAGGTACGACTGCGGTGTCCCGATGTCGCGCCAGTAGGCGTCGCTGGGGTATCCGAACAGGCGCCCCTGGTCTGCTAACCCGGGGAAGATCTCCCGCTCGATCGAACAGGCGCGGTCCGCCGGGATCGTTGCGATCACGTCATGGGCGAGCAGGTAGGTGCCGGCGTTGATCAGATATGGCTCCCCCGGGATGAGCTCGTCAACGCTCGGCTTCTCGAGAAACGCGGCGACCGCGCGATCCTGCCGCAGGCGCACGAGGCCGTACGCGCTCGGGTCGGTGACCGGCGTCAGCGCGATGCTGCCCGCCGCACCCGCGTCGACGTGCGCCAGGCGAAACGCCTCCAGGTCGAGATCGGTCAGGATGTCGCCGTTGAGCACCAAGACGTCGTCCGGGTGATCAAACGCCGGGACGGCGTTCGCCACGGCGCCAGCGGTGCCGAGCGGGATCGGGTCGGTCACATAGCGCAGGCGCACACCAAAGCGCGCTCCGTCACCGAAATGGGCCTCGAGCGCGTCGGGCCGGTACCCGCACGAGAACACGATGTCGTGGATCCCGTAGCGGGCCAGGTGCTCGATCTGGTGCGCGACGAACGGTCGGTCGACCAGCGGCATCATCGGCTTCGGGCGGGTCGCGGTGAGCGGTCGCAGGCGCGTGCCTTGCCCGCCGACCAGAATGACTGCCTGCATTCCCGCTACTCCTTTGTTCCGACCGCGCCGGGGACCGCGTCCGGCAGCCGGCCGATGCCCTCGTAGCGGTAGCCCGCCCGGGTCATCTGCGCCGGATCGAGCGCGTTGCGCCCGTCGATCACCACGGGGTTCGCCATCGTATCGGCCAGGCCGGCCCAGTCGAGCGCCACGATCTCCGGCCATTCGGTCACGATCACGCACGCGTCCGCGCCGGCGAGCGCGGCCTGGGGCGTCGCCGCGATCTCGACGCCGACAAGGCCCTGCAGGTCGCCGACCACCGGATCCCAGCCGACGACCTGCGCGCCCTCGGCGAGCAGCCGCCCTGCCAGGACGAGGCTCGCGGCCTCGCGCATGTCGTCGGTGCCCGGTTTGAACGCGAGCCCCAGCAAGGCGATCCGCCGGCCGCGCACATCGCCGAGGTACTTCTTGAGCTTGCCGATGACGCGGCGCTTCTGGAGCTCGTTGACCTCGATCACGCTGGTCAGCAACTGGAAGTGGTATCCGGAGTTGCCCGCCAATTGCTTGAGCGCCGCCACGTCCTTGGGAAAACACGATCCGCCGAAACCGATGCCCGGGCGCAGGAACGCCGCGCCGATGCGTGGGTCCATGCCCATGCCGGCGGCGACGACCGACACGTCGGCGCCCATCTCCTCGCAGACGTTGGCGATCTCGTTGATGAAGCTGATCTTGGTCGCCAGGAACGCGTTGGAGGCGTACTTGACCATCTCGGCGGTCGGCACGGTGGTGGTCAGCACCGGTGCACCCAGCGGGGTGTACAGCGCCGCCACGCTCTCGGCATCCCCGCCACGGAATGCGCCGACCACGACGCGATCCGGGTGCATGAAGTCCGCGATCGCCGAGCCCTCCTTGAGGAACTCTGGGTTGGCGACGTAGCCGACCTCGGTCAGGCCGCGCGCATTCAGCTGACGGCGGACGCGTTCACCCGTGCCGACGGGCACCGTGCTCTTCATCACCAGGATGTGCCGGGCGTCACCGCCGACCGCAGCGAGCTCGTCAACTACGGCGATCACCCGCGACAGGTCGGCGTCGCCCGAGTAACTGGGGGGCGTGTCGACGGCGACGATCAGGATGTCGCTCGCTGCGACGAGGACCTCCAGGTCCAAGGTGAAGGTCAGCGCGTGGCGATGCTCGGCGATGAGCGCCGCAAGGCCCGGTTCGTGGATCGGCACCCGGCCGCTATTCAGCGTATCGATCTTGCTCGCGTCGATGTCACGGATGCAGACCTGGTGGCCAAGGGCCGCCAGGCAGACTCCCGAGACCAGACCGACGTATCCGGCCCCGATGACCCCGATACGCGCCGCGCTCACCCGGGCACCGCCGCGGACGGGCCGGCGGCGACCGCGCGCACGAACGCCACCAGTGCCTCGCGGTACGGCGTCAGGCTGGCGATCTCGACGTATTCGTCGGGGCCGTGATGCCCCGCCCCGACGGGCCCGAACTCGACGGCGGGAACGCCGGCCTCCAGGAACGGGATCGCGTCGGACGATCCGTCGCGGCCGATCGCCCGCGCGGTCGGGTCGGCTGCGCGCGCCACGCCAACGAGCACCTGCACCAGCGGGTGGCTGCTCGGCACGCGCGCGGCGGACTTGTCCAGGATCAGCTCGACGGTGACCTCGGGGTCGAGGGCCTGCACCTGCGCGAGGATGGCATCACGGTCCTGGTCGGGCAGCGAGCGGATGTCGACCCAGATGCGGCAGGCATCGGGGACCCGGTTGAGCGCATCGCCGCCCTCGATGCGACCGAGGTTGACCGACGGGGCCGGGAACATCTCCGAGGACTCCGACATGAACGGCAGTTGGCCGATGCGTCGATACAGGTCCACCGCACGCAGCACAGCATTCTGGCCGAGCCACGGCGTGGACCCGTGGGCGGCGACGCCGGGCACGTGCAGGCACACCAGCACGACCCCTTTGGCCTGGATGCCGACCTGCAGGTCGGTCGGCTCGCCGCACACGACGAAGTCCGCCCGCAGCCCGTCGCGAACCAGCGCTTCCGAGCAATTGTCCCCCGGCTCGCCGCGCTCCTCGTCGGGTACGATCATCAGGTCGAGGCTCGCGCCCTGCAGGCCCCCGCGGGCGAGCTCGGCCGTCGCGATCATCATCGCCGCCAGGGCCGCCTTCATGTCGTACGCGCCGCGTCCATAGAGCCGGCCCTCGCGCCGCTCGGGCCGGAACTGCCCGGGGTTGCCCGGGACGACGTCCAGATGCCCGTTGAACAGCACCCGCACAGGACCCTCACCGATGCGCGCGAGCAGACAGCGCCGATCACCCACGTGCACTTCGCGCACAGGGACCTCGCGTGCATCGAGCCAGCCGGCGACGAAGTCGATCGCGCGCTCGAGTCCGACTGGGGCGGAGGTATCAATCGCGATCAGCTGCTCGGCCAAATGGGCCTCATTCACACCGCACACAATACCCCAGACATCGCTGGCGATTCGGCCACAGCACTCACGGCAGGGCGGCGTCGGGATCCGGTGCGCGCCCTCCGTCGATCTCGTGCACCGGATGACGAATCGTCCACGCGCCCCACAGCGCCAACAACACCGCGCACGTGGCGAAGCTCCATCGGATCCCGACGACCTCCGCCCACAGGCCGGCCGCGAGCGATCCGATCGCGATCGGGCCGATCACCGCCAGCTGGTAGAAGCCGAGCACCCGGCCCACCATCGAGCGCGGCGCACGCAGCTGGATCGACGTGTTGATCAGGATGAACATCCAGATCCAGAACGCCCCGCAGAGGGCCATCGCAACGAGGCCCCAGGCGAAGCCGGGAGCGGCGGCCACGCCGGTCATCATGACCGCGAACATCACGGTGGCCAGCGCGATTGCGGCGCCCCGCGTAAGCCCGTGGGCCTGCAGCCGGTCGAGGATCCAGGCCCCGACCAGCGCCCCGCCACCCATCGCGCCGAGCAACAGTCCGAGGCCGGTGGCGCCCGCGCCGAGTTGGTGCGCGATCACCGGCGCGAGCTCCTGGATTGGGGCGGCGAGCGCCGCGAACACCGCGATGTCCAGGAGCAGTCGCCGGATCGCGCGATCGGCCCACGCGAACCGGAGCGCGACGCGCGTCGACACGAGCGCCGGCCGTGGTCCGCTCGGACGCACGTGCACCCAGAAGAGCACCAGGATCAGCGCGAGGAACGAGAACGCGTTCAGCCCGAAGCACCACGTCGCACCGAGGAGGGCAAGCAGCACACCCCCGATCGCCGGACCGGCCAGCCGCGCCACGTTGACCCCGGCGGCGTTGAGCGCGACGGCCTGCTCGAACTGCTCGGGTGGCACCAGTGCCGGCACCAGCGCGAGCATTGCCGGCAGGCCGAGGGCGAACCCGACTCCGAGCGCGAAGGTCAGCACGAAGATCACCGGCACCGTCAACAGGCCCAGCAGCGACATCACCGCCATTCCACCCGCCGAGATCCCCTGGAGTGCGAATGTCCAGCGGCCGATGCGCCGCCGGTCGAACCGGTCGGCGAGCTTGCCGCCAGAGATCGACAGCACAAACGACGGGCCCCGGGAGACCAGCGAGAGCGCCCCCACCATCCCGGGCGAGTGGGTCAAGTGGAACACCAGGTACCCGGCCGCAACCGTCTGGAGCCAACTGCCGCAGTTGGAGATCAGCGACGCGATCCAGAATCGGCGGAAGTTCTGCAGCTGAAGAACCGTCGGAACCCCGGGGACCATCGACCGGGACCGGGGAACTCTGACGTGGTGCGGATCGTCAGAGTTCGTGGTCATGCGCGCCGCGGTTCACTCATGGCGCCCCATCACGACGCCCCAACGGGCTCGTCGGCGCTCGCGGCGTGACCCGACCCATGGACGGAGGCGCGGGGTTCGCGCACACCGTCCCGCGGACTATTTTCGCGACTCCATGACTCGCAGGATGTTCTCGGCACGCAACTTGGAGTTCTCCGCCCGCGTGCGCGCGAGCTCATCATCGCCGGCGGCATCGAGCGCTACCTCGGCCGCCTGGATATCGGCGCGCGCGCGGACCACGTCGATCTGGTCCACCGGGATCGCTTGGTCAACGAGCACCAGGACCTCGTCACGTTCGATGGTCAGGAACCCCTGGCTGGTCGCGAAGACCTCCTCGGAGCCGTCCGCTGCCTGTACGCGCGTGCGGCCATAGCCCAACGTGCACACGAGCGGTTCGTGACGTGGCAGCAGGCCGACCTCGCCCCCCTCGCTCGGCGCGAACACCATCGTCGCCGGGCCCTCGAAGACGGCGCCCAGCGGCGTCAGCACGCGTACCGTCAGCGCTCCGCTGTCGCTCGCCATACGCTAGCCCTGCAGCGAGGCGGCCTTCTCAACCGCCTCGTCGATGGAGCCGACCAGGAAGAAGGCCTGCTCGGGAAGGTCATCGTGCTGCCCGTCGACGATCTCGCGGAACCCGCGAATCGTCTCCGAGAGCGGCACGTACTTACCCGGGGTACCCGTGAAGGCCTCGGCGACGTGGAACGGCTGGGACAGGAATCGCTCGATGCGGCGGGCTCGGCCGACGGCGAGCTTCTGCTCGTCGGTCAGTTCGTCCACGCCGAGGATGGCGATGATGTCCTGGAGGTCCTTGTAGGTCTGCAGCGTCTCCTGGACCCGGCGGGCGGTGTCGTAGTGCTCGTCGCCGACGACATCGCGGGTGAGGATGCGGCTGGTGGAGTCGAGCGGGTCCACGGCCGGGTAGATGCCCTTGGCGGCGATGTCGCGCGAGAGCACCGTCGTCGCGTCCAAGTGGGCGAACGACGCGGCCGGCGCCGGGTCGGTCAAGTCGTCGGCAGGCACGTAGATGGCCTGGACCGAGGTGACCGAACCGCGGTTCGTCGAGGTAATGCGCTCCTGCAGGTCACCCATCTCGGTCTGCAGGGTCGGCTGGTACCCCACGGCCGACGGCATGCGGCCGAGCAGCGCGGACACCTCGGACCCCGCCTGGACGAACCGGAAGATGTTGTCGATGAACAGCAGCACATCCTGTCCGCTCTCTTCGCGGAAGTACTCGGCCATCGTCAGGCCCGCCAGGGCGACCCGCAGACGCGCGCCGGGCGGCTCATTCATCTGACCGTAGACCAGCGCGGTCTTGTCGATGACCCCGGATTCCTTCATCTCGAGCCAGAGGTCGTTGCCCTCGCGGGTGCGCTCGCCCACGCCGGCGAACACCGACAGGCCGCCGTGTTCGCGGGCGATGTTGTGGATCAGCTCCTGGATCAGCACCGTCTTGCCCACGCCGGCACCGCCGAACAGCCCGATCTTGCCGCCCTTGACGTATGGAGCCAACAGATCGACGACCTTGATACCGGTCTCGAAGATCTCTTCGGTCGGGTTCAGACGGTCGAAGCCGGGGGCCGGGCGATGGATCGGCCAGCGCTCGACGGACCCGAGCTCGGCGCCCTCGTCGATGATGTCGCCCAGCACGTTGAAGATGCGACCCAGGGTCGCCTCGCCGACGGGCACGGAGATCGGAACGCCGGTGTCGCGGACCGTCGTCCCACGGGCGAGGCCGTCGGTCGTGTCGAATGCGACCGCGCGCACCTTGTCATCGCCCAAGTGCTGTTGCACCTCGGCGACAAGGACGGTTCCATCCTCGCGTGGGATCTCCAACGCGTTGTAGATGGCGGGCAAGTTGCCGCCGTCGAAGCGGACGTCGATCACGACGCCCTTGATCGCGAGGACGGTTCCAGAGTTGCCGTTGTCAGCCATGCGTGGTTCGCGCTCCTCGTGTGGTCAGCAGCTACTGAAGGGCATCCGCGCCAGCGACCACTTCCAGGATCTCCTGGGTGATGGCGGCCTGTCGGGCCCGGTTCATCTTCAAGGTGTAATCGGCGATCAGCGATGCCGCATTGTCGGTCGCGTTGTGCATCGCGCTGCGCCGTGCAGCGTGTTCGGCGGCCGCGCTCTCGAGCAGGGCACGGTAGATCGTGACATTGACGTACGTCGGCAGCATCCGCGCCAGGACATCCTCCGCGCTTGGCTCAAACAGCGACAGCGGGGGTGCCACCGGGACCTCACGCGGGTCCTGTGCGAGGTCCCTGCCGAGCACGACGTGGCGCTCGATCGGCAGTAACTGCTCGACGACCACTTCCTGCTGCATGACCGACTTGAAGGCGTTGTAGACCAACAAGACCCGGTCAACCTCCTCGGAGGTGAACAACGTCACCAGGTGGTCGGCGATCCGCTCGGCGTCGTGGTAGTTCGGGTTGTCGGAGAAACCTTCGAAGGTCTCCTCGATCGGCTTGGA
>Ga0307374_10005513_pt1 | contig 20429 bp, 16 predicted proteins | sample OX3MG_FD_202532 | JGI IMG/M metagenome (GOLD analysis project Ga0307374, IMG submission 202532) | Soil microbial communities from Risofladan, Vaasa, Finland - OX-3 | ecosystem: Environmental > Terrestrial > Soil > Coastal area > Acid sulfate soil | place: Finland: Risofladan, Vaasa | collected...
GAAGGGTTCGGCCTATGCTTCGCGCGGCCAGCTGCTGCCGCCCTACGACAGCCGCGAGACCCTGGCGCGTCTCGCCGCCGAGGCGGCGCTGCTCGCGCCGCGCGCCATCGTGCTGCTGGGCGACAGTTTTCACGACCGGGCGGGCGAGCAACGGCTGGCGCGCGATGATGGGGGGGCGCTCATCGCACTCGCCGCCGCGGCCGAACTCGTCTGGATCGTCGGCAATCACGATGCCGAGGGCCCAAGTCGCCTGCCTGGCCGCGTCGCCGGGGAACTCGCCGTCGCGGGGCTTGCCTTCGTGCATCAGCCGGAGGCGGGCCCGCGCAGCGGCGAGGTGGCCGGTCATCTGCACCCGTGCGCGAAGGTCAAGGGTCGGGCGGCGAGCGTGCGTCGGCGCTGCTTCGTGACCGACGGGGAGCGCCTGGTAATGCCGGCGTTCGGCGCCTTCGCCGGCGGCCTCAATGTCCGCGATCGGGCGTTCCGCGGACTCTTCGCACGTCCGCCCCTGGCGATTGCGCTCGGCGAACGCCGCGCCCACCCGATCGGATGGGACCGTCTTGGCGGCGACTGAGCCGGCGTCGCGCAGACGCCGCGCCGACGCCGCTGGTCACTGGGTATAGACGGAAAGCTTGGCGACGGTGGCCGCGTCGGGCGCGCCGGTGACGGCGAGGCCCTGGTCACGCTGGTAGGCGGCGATGGCGAGCTTCAGCGCCGGCGAGGCGGCGCCGTCGGTAGGCCCCTGATAGTAGCCGAGCTGGTTCAACGCCCTCTGCGCCGTGACGAGATCGGGCGAGGCCGGGCCCGGCGCGGCGGCGGCCGCACCGCCGCTCGGCGCAGGCTGGAAGTCGGCGGCGGCGCGCTCGGCGACGGCCCGGGCCTGCGGCGTCAGGAGAGCCCGCAGCCGCAGGGCGGCAGCTTTCGACTCGGCATCGCCCGCACGCGCGGCGATCAGGTACCACTTGTACGCCTCGGCCATGTTCTGGCTGACCCCGTCGCCGTGTTCATAGAGGCCGGCGAGATTGAACTGGCTGTCCAGCAGGCCGAGATCAGCGGCGCGCCGAAACCACTCGGCGGCCATGGGCGCGCTCTTCGCACCGCCGGTCCCCTCGAAATAGTCGAGCGCCAGGTTGTGCATGGCCGCTCGGTCGCCCGCCTCAGCGGCCCGCTCCACCCAGCGGCGCGCCTCGACCGGGTCCTGCTTCACGCCGTGCTCGCCGGCCTCGTAAAGCTTGCTGAAGTAGAACTGGGCCGGCGCATAGCCGTCATCGGCGAGACGGCGCATGTCGGCGAGTCCGCCAGCCTGGCTCGCCTCGATCTTGGCCACTGCGCGCGAATATCCCGCCGCGAGATCGGCGGCGGACCGAGGCGTCATCGGACTGGGCGAAAGCGCCAGCGCCGCCAAGGGGGCGGCCTGCGTCCGCTCGCCGCCGGGCGCTCGCGACAAGGCCAGCGCGTCGGCCACGCGTTTGGGCAATTTGCCGCCGGGCTCGCCTTCCAGGAAAAGGAAGCCGCCCGCGGACAGGCTGACCGCGGCCAGCAGGCTCGCCACCATCAGGGCGCCGGTCATAGCGGAGGGCGGCCTGCCGCGCAAGCGCCCGAAACTCAGGCTCCCGAGCACGCCCTCCTTGGCTGCGCGCTTTGCAGGTCCGCGTCTTGCGGCAGGAGCGGTCTCGCCGGTCGCCCGCGCCGCCGCCCGGGCGCGCTCGATCACCTCGCGGGTGGTCGGGGGCGACACCCGCGCCGGTGCGGGGTCGGCGAACGTGGCGCCGATGGACGCTGACGCGGCCGTCGGCGGGTTCGCCGCGGCCTCGGCCCGGTCGGCCCGAGCCGGTTCGGCCTCTACCCGCGCCTCGTCGAGGTCGAAACCCTGATTGGGCTCGAGCTCGACTGCGGCGATGTCGTCCTCGTCGGTCGCATCAGCGTGGAGGATGGGCGCAACGGTGGGGAGCGCGGCCTGCGACCCGGGCTCGCCGAGGTCGGCCGCCGCCTCGAAATCGGCGTCGTCGAAAGCGGCGTCGTCGAACCCGGGAGGGGCGGCGCCTTGCGGGCGCAGGATCGGGGTGAACAGCGCCGCAGGCGCGGCCCTGGCGTACGGCCGCTCTGCCGGCGGCGCGCCGAAGCTGGGGAACGGGGCGTCGGCGAAGAGGGAGTCGTCATTCTCGGCGGGCGCCCCGAGGCGGGGCTCGCTGTCGGAGCGCCGCCGCTGGGTCTCGGCCAGCCGATCGTCGATCTTCTGACGCGCCTCGTCGAGCAGCCGCGCCGTGCGCTCCTCGCTGAGGCGGATGCGCTCGGCGAGTTCGCCGGCGGAGCGCTCCTGTCGCTGGCTGACGCGCTCGGTCACCCGGGAGACCTGCTCGCCGACGTCGTCGATGGCCTGGGCCGAACGGCGCTCGGCGACCGCGATCCGATCTGCCAGGCGCTCCGTGATGCGGGCGATCTCGCCGCCGAGTTTCTCCAGCGCCTGCGCCTGCAGCGCATCGGCGCGGGCGAGCCGGTCCTCGACGGCGCTCGCCACGCGCGACATCTGCGCACCGATGCGCTCGGCCGCCTCGGCGCTGCGGTGTTCGACGCCCTGGACCCGGGTGTTGAGGTTCTGCGCCACCTGCAGCACCTCGTGGCCCATCCGCTCCAGCGCGCCGGCGGAGCGGTGTTCGGCGGCGCGGACGTGCTCGCCCATCTCGGCCAGCGCCTGATCGACGCGCTCGAAGCGCGTCTCCGCCGCGACGGCGAGCTGCTGGGCCAGGCTCTCGCGCACCTGATCGACGCGAGCCGAGAGATTGTCGGCAATGGTCTGGACGAGCTCGCCTGCGTCGCCTTCGACGCGTTCGAGACGTCCGTCCAGCTCGGCGCAGGCGCTTTTCAGTTCGCGGATGGCCCCGCTGGTGGCTCGCTCGGCGTGATCGAGCCGTTCGGTGCGCTCTCCGAGCTGCGCGATCGCTCCGCTCGCCGCCCGGCCGGATTCGTCGAGGCGCTCGACGCGCGCGTTGACCTGACCGATCGCATCGCGGGCGCGTCGCTCGGCCTCGTAGGCGTGCCCGGCCACCTTGCCGATGGCGCCCTCGAGGGCGCGCACCGCCTCGACTGCGCGAGGCCCCTGGTTCTCGAGTTCGATCCGGCCGAGACGGGCGGAGAGCAGACCCTGCTCGCCCTGCACCGCTTCGACCGCGCCTTCGACGCGCGCTGCAACCTGCATCTGCTCGCGCTCGCCCGCGTCGATCCGCTGTATCACCTCGCGCACGGATCGCTCGACGCCTGCGATGGCCAGCGCCTGGCGGCTCTCGGCGCTCTCGATGCGGTCCGAGAGGCGCTCCAGGGCATCGGTCACCCGCCGCGTCTCGTCGGCCGCGAAGAAGCGCGGCCCCTGGCCCGCGACCCCCGCCTCGGAGCGGCCCGTCGGTCGAGCCGAGGCGCCCTGGATGAAATAGTCGTGCGAAGTGGCGTCCTCGGGCTCGTCGGCCATCAGGCGCCCCAGCCACTCGTTCAGCGACATCCCCGAGCGGCGCGCCAAATCCTCCGCCACCTCTCGGCTCGCCGGATCGACCGACCTTGCGCTTCGGGGCGCCCCCGCCGTCATCCGAATCGCCTCCCAGCCTCAAGCTGGAGGGTAGCATCGATCCCTAGTGTGTAAACGACGCGCAGACGCCAAGTCTTGCGATGTCGCCGCACCCGCCGTGGACCTCGACCGCCTCCCGCAGCAGCCTTCCAGTTCTGCCGTGGTCTGGTTAAGCAAAGATTAAGCGGCGCAGGCGCGATTAAGACTTTCGATGGGAATGACCGTCACCGACCAGGCGCGCCGCTCAGGCTGCCTCGAGGGCGACCGGTTCGCGCTCCTCGGACCTGCGCCCACGGCGGGCCAGGCCAGCGACGCCGCCCGAGGACAGCAGACCGACGTCGGCCATCAGGATCGGGATCGCCCATTTGCGCGCCGCGGCGATGTAGCGCGGCTGCCAGACCGGATCGTACTTGTCCTTGTAGCGGCGCACGCCGCGAAAGTTGTAGATTTCCTCGCCGCGGTCGAACAGGAGCCGTCCGACGCGCGACATGATCGGCGCGAGCGGCCGGTCCTCCAGGCCGGCCAGCGGCGCCATGCCGAAGTCGAAAGCCTGATAGCCCTCGGCGCGCCCCCAGGCGATCAGCTCGACGAACAGGAAGTCCATCACGTCCTTGGGGGCATCGTCGCCGAAGCGCATCAGGTCGATGGAGAAGGCGCCGCGTCCGGCCGTGGTCCAGAGCGTGGCGAAGGCGACGACGGCCCCGGCCGCGCGCACCGTCGCAACGGGAAACTCGGCCACGTAGGCCGAGTTGAAATGGCCGAGGCTGAAGGTTTTCTCGTCCCCGGACTGGCGCCCCAGCCAGGCTTCGGAGACGCGTTTCAGCTCCGGCATGATCTGGCGGGCGGCGCCGGCCGGGAGCACCTCGAAGGTCGCGCCTTCGTCGCCGGTCTTGCGCCAGCTGCGTCTCAGGTTGCCGCGCCGGCGGCCGTCGAGACTGAAGTTCTCGAGGGGCACCGCCGCGCTCTCGCCGATCTTTTGGATCGAGAAGCCGAGATCGACGAGGTCGGGCAGATCCTCCGGTCCGAGCGCGTAGAAGCCCGGCCGCGCCGCATGAGCGTCGGCAAGTTCGCGGAAGCGCCAGAAGAGTTCGGTGCGTTCAGCCCTGCGCCCGACCGGCGGCCCCATGGCGATCCAGGACCGCCCGCGCACGCCGAACATCAGGAACGAGCCGCCCGACTCCGAAAACAGGAACCGTTTGTCGCCGAGCAGCGCCAGATTGGACCCTGGCTCGGCCAGTTCCGCGCGGGCGAGGATCGAGCGCACGCGCAGGAAATCCGGATCGTCGCCCACGATGACCGGCGGCGTCGCCGGCGTGGCGAGCAGCCGCCAGATGCCGAACCCCAACAGCAGGACGGCCGCCGCGGCCGAGGAGCGGATCGCACGGGCGGCGTCGGCGTCGGCGATCGCGCCCACCCACGTCTTGTCGGCGTAGTCGGCGTTCTGGAACGACCACCAGCCGACGATGGCCGCTCCCGCCACGGCCGCCAGCGCCGAGAACATCCAGCCGGGCGTCACCTCCATCCTGGAAAGCCGCGCCGCCCTGGGAAATGCGGCGCGCAAGGGCGCCATGGCGCCGAGCAGGCAGGTCAGCGCCAGCGACTCCTCCCATTGGAAGCCCTTGGTGAGCGCCAGTAGCGCGGCGAGCGGCAGCAGCAGCACGCTCGCCATCCAGGCGGCGCCCAGCCTGCGGCTGAGGCCGAACGCGATCAGCACCAGAGCGAGGCCGATGATGCTCGAAAGGAACTGACTGATCTCGATGAGCACGATGGGGGTGTAGCGAGCGAGCCAGAGGAAACGCATCGGATCGGAGGGGGTGGCGCCGGAGAACAGCAACATGACGCCCGCCGCCGCCACCGCGCCGGCTAGCACCCAGGGCGCGGCCGCAATCACCGCGGGGCGAAGTTCGCGCAACCAGCGCATGGAGCTCCTTTGGCCGCCCACCAGCGCCGGCGACCATAGCTGATTTGCAAGACAGGCGCGTGCGGCTTGTGCGACTCGGGCTTGCCCCCCGCCTGGGCCGCGCTAAGGTGAATCCGAACAACTGTTCGGGAGATTGCCTTCCATGCCCGACTTCGGCGGCGACCTGACGGCTTTCCGCGCCGACGTCAGGGCGTGGCTGGAAGCCAACTATCCGGCCGAACTGAAGCGGCCAAATCCTCGCTCCGATCCCGAGGCGACATGGGGCGGGCGCAGGTTCGAGGGTTCCGATGATCCCCAGATCGTCTGGATGCGGCGCATGGCCGCCAGGGGCTGGACCGCGCCGACCTGGCCCAGGGCCTATGGCGGCGGCGGGCGCTCGGGAGACGAGGCGCGGGTCCTCGACCAGGAACTGGCGCGCGGCGGCTATCGGGCGCCCCTTGCCTCGTTTGGGCTGTGGATGCTGGGGCCGGTGCTGCTGGAATACGCCAGCGAGGCGCAGAAGTCCGAGCACCTGCCGAAGATCGTCCGCGGCGAGATCCGCTGGTGCCAGGGCTACTCGGAACCGGGCGCGGGGTCGGATCTCGCGTCGCTGCAGACGAGGTGCGAGGACGCCGGCGACAGGTGGCTGATCAATGGCCAGAAGATCTGGACCAGCTACGCCGACCGCGCCGACTGGTGTTTTTGCCTGGTGCGCACCGATCCCGCAGCCAGGAAGCACGAGGGCATCAGCTTCGTGCTGATCGACATGGCCACCCCGGGCGTAGAGACCCGGCCGATCAAGCTGATCTCCGGCGAGAGCCCGTTCTGCGAGACCTTCTTTACCGACGTCAGAATCCCGAAGACCAACCTGGTCGGTCAGATCAACAAGGGCTGGGATATCGCCAAGCGCCTGCTGCAGTACGAGCGCCAGAACATCTCCGGCGGCTTCGGCGGCGGCGGCGGCGCTGGCGGCGCGGCGGGGGATCTGGCCGAGATCGCCAAGCGATATCTGGGGTGCGACGCGGCCGGCGCGCTCGCCGACGCCGACCTTCGGGGCCGCATCAGCCGCAACAAGATGGACTTCCAGTCCTTCAATCTGACGCTGCAGCGCATCGGCGCGGAGTCCAGGGCGAGCAACGGCCCGAGTGCGGCCACCTCGATCATCAAGTACGCCGCCGCCGCCTTCGCCCAGGAGCGCTCGGAACTGATGCTGGAGACCATGGGCGCCCAGGGACTGGGATGGGAAGGCGAGGGGTTCACGCCCGCAGAGCTGACGGCGACGCATGGCTGGCTGCGCTCGAAGGGCAATTCGATCGAGGGCGGAACCTCGGAGGTGAACATCAACGTGGTGGCCAAGCGCGTGCTCGGCTTGCCGGACCCGAAGTAGGCCTCAAGCGAAGCGGCCGGACTTGCGCTGCGCCCGATTTTGGCGCGACGGATTGCGATGATTTGAACGGCGACGATTTGATCCGGAGTTGATTGGATGGCTGATTTTGGCGGCGACGCCGAGGCGTTCCGAGCGGAGGCTCGCGCTTGGCTGGAAGAGAGTTTCCCCGCTGCGTTGCGGCAGAACCCCGCCCTGCAGATGGCCGCCATGATGGGCGACGCCGAGGCGCCGCGGGCCAGAGACTGGCGCGAGCGCATGGGCGCAAAGGGCTGGGGCACGCCCACGTGGCCCAGGCAGTATGGCGGCGGCGGCCTCTCGAAGGGCGAGGCGCGGGTGCTGGCCGAGGAAATGAGCCGCATCGGCGCGCGCAATCCCATCGGCGGCATGGGGGTGATGATGTTCGGCCCGACGCTGCTGGAGGTCGGCGACGAGGCGCAGAAGCAGCGCCACATTCCGCCGATCGTGCGGGGCGAGCTGCGCTGGTGCCAGGGCTATTCCGAGCCGGGCGCCGGCTCGGATCTGGCGTCCCTGCAGACCCGCGCCGAGGACAGGGGCGACCGCTGGCTGGTGAACGGTCAGAAGATCTGGACGTCCGGCGCCAACCTCGCCGACTGGTGCTTCTGCCTGGTGCGCACCGATCCCGGGGCCAAGAAGCACGAAGGCATTTCCTTCCTGCTGATCGACATGAGGACGCCGGGCGTCGAGGCGCGCCCGATCCTCCTGATCAACGGGACGAGCCCCTTCTGCGAGACCTTCTTCACCGACGTGAGGGTCCCCAAGGAAAACCTGATGGGGCCGCTCAACGGCGGCTGGAGCATCGCCAAGCGGCTCTTGCAGTTCGAGCGCGACAACATCTCCGCCGGCCTCGGCGGCGGCGCGATCGGCTCGCCACAGGCGACGGCGGGCGTGGAGGAACTGGCGAAGCGCTGCGTCGGTCTGGACGAGGGCGGCAGGCTCGCCGACGCCGATCTTCGCCGCCGCGCCGCCGACCACAAGATGGAGAACCGCGCGTTCCAGCTCACCGTCCGGCGGGCCTCGGACGAGGCCAGGTCGAACCAGGGTCCGACGGCCGCGACCTCGATCATGAAGTATGCGGGCGCCAAGATCGCTCAGGATCGGACCGAACTCGGCATCGAGGCCCTGGGGGCGAAGGGCCTTGGCTGGGGCGGCGACGGATTTGAGCGCGACGAACTGGACCGCGTGCGCGGCTGGCTGAGGGCCAAGGCGAATTCCATCGAAGGGGGCACCTCGGAAGTGAACCTCAACGTGGTCGCCAAGCGTGTGCTAGGATTGCCCGATCCGAGATAGCGCGCCGGCGCGGGGCGCCGCGGCGGCCCCGGCGAAGCGATTTGCAAGGAGCGATTTCAATGGCTGATTTTGGCGGTGATCTGGACACTTTCCGGGCCAAGGCGCGCACATGGCTGGAGGAAAACTTTCCCCCGTCGCTGCGCCGGGACGAAGATGCGGCCATGGAAGCGATCATGACGGGGCAGAAGCCGTCCGCCGACGCCGAGCTGTGGCGCAGGCGCATGGGCGAGAAGGGCTGGGGCGTGCCCACCTGGCCCAAGGAGGTGGGCGGCGGCGGCCTGACTCCCGTCGAGGCCAGGGCGCTGCAACAGGAGATGGCGCGGATCGGGGCCTTCAATCCCATCGTCGGCATGGGTCCGGGCATGTTCGGCTCGACGCTGCTGGAGTACGGCACCGAGGACCAGAAGCGGCGCCATCTGCCGGCCATCGTGCGCGGCGAGCTCAGATGGTGCCAGGGCTATTCCGAGCCGGGCGCCGGCTCGGATCTCGCCTCGCTGCAGACCAAGTGCGAGGACGCCGGCGACCATTGGGTGGTGAACGGCCAGAAGATCTGGACCTCGGGCGCCCAGTACGCCGACTGGTGCTTCTGCCTGGTGCGCACCGATCCGAAGGCCAAGAAGCACGAGGGCATCAGCTTCGTACTGATCAACATGCGCCAGAGTGGCGTGGAGACCAGGCCGATCCGGCTGATCGCCGGCTCGTCGCCGTTTTGCGAGACCTTCTTCACCAACGCCCGCGTCGAGAAGAACGACATGGTGGGCCCCTTGAACGGTGGCTGGAGCGTGGCCAAACGCCTGCTCCAGTTCGAACGCTCGGGCCAGGGCGGCATGCGCGGCCAGAGCGCCGTCTCGATCAGCGAGATTGCCAAGAAATACGTGGGCGTCGACGCCAAGGGGCGGCTGGCCGATGCCGACCTGCGCACCCGCCTCGCAGGCCATATGATCAACGCCAAGGCGCACGCCCTGACGCTGCAGCGGGCGATGAGCGAGGCGCGTGGCAATCTCAATCCCAGCGCCACCACCTCGGTGATGAAGAACTCCGGCACCCAGATCGGTCAGGAACGCGCCGAACTCACGCTGGAGATCATGGGCGTCCAGGGCCTCGGCTGGGAAGGCGAGGCGTTCACCCCCGAGGAGCGCAGCGCGGTTCGCACCTGGCTCTCGGGCAAGGCGACCACCATCTTCGGCGGCTCCCAGGAGATTCAGAACAACATCATCTCCAAGCGGATCCTGGGCCTGCCGGATACGACCAAGTCGACGTGAACATGCAAGGCAGGCAGACGCATCATGGCTGATTTCGGCGGCGGTCTCGAACGCTTCCGGGCCGAGGCCCGAGCCTGGCTGGAGGCGAACTTCCCACCCTCGTTGCGGACGGCCGCGGCCCCCCTCGATCCCGAGGCGGCGGCGGCGCAGCCGCCCTCGGCCGACCAGGAGCTGTGGCGCCGACGCATGGGTGAGAAGGGCTGGGGGACGCCCACCTGGCCGACCGAGTACGGCGGCGGTGGTCTCGAGCCGGCCGAAGCGCGCGTGCTGGCCCAGGAGATGGAGCGACTCGGCGCGTCCAACCCCATCGGCGGCATGGGCGTGGCCATGTTCGGTCCGACGCTGCTCGAATATGGCGCCGACGCCCAGCTCGCGCGCCACATCCCGCCGATCGTGCGCGGCGAGCTGCGCTGGTGCCAGGGGTTCTCGGAACCGGGCGCCGGCTCGGATCTGGCCTCCCTGCAGACCCGCGCCGAGGACAAGGGCGACCACTGGCTGGTGAACGGCCAGAAGATCTGGACCTCCGGCGCCCACCTCGCCGACTGGTGCTTTTGCCTGGTGCGCACCGATCCCAAGGCCAAGAAGCACGAGGGGATTTCTTTCCTGGTCATCGACATGAAGACGCCGGGCGTCGAGGTCCGGCCGATCCTCCTGATCAATGGCACGCGGCCGTTCTGCGAGACCTTCTTCACCGACGTGAAGGTCCCCAAGGACAATCTGGTCGGGCCGCTCAACGGCGGCTGGAGCATCGCCAAGCGCCTGTTGCAGTTCGAGCGCCAGGGCATCGGCGCGCCGGCCCGCCCCGGCCAGGCGGGACCGGGCCAGCTCGCCGGGCCATCGATCGAGACGCTGGCGAAGGCCTATGTCGGAAGCGACGCTGAGGGCCGCATCGCCGACGCGGATCTGCGCGCTCGCGTCACCGGCCAGTTGATGGAGTCGCGCGCCCACGCCTGCACCGGCGAACGCATCGCGCTCGAGGCCAAGTCCAACCGCGGCCCCACCGCCGCCAGCTCGATCATGAAGAACGCCGGCACCATGCTGCGCAAGGAGCGCGCCGAACTGGCGGTGGAAATCCTCGGGCGGCAAGGGCTGGGATGGGAGGGCGAGGCCTTCACGCCCGACGAGATCAACGCCATGCGGGTCATGCTGCGTTCAAAATCCGGCACCATCGCGGGTGGCTCGCAGGAGGTGCAGTACAACATCATCGCCAAGCGCATCCTGGGGCTTCCCGACACCACCCATTCCACCTAAACGTCGATCACCTCGCGCCCGGAACGCGCGCGCCGACGACAACGAGGAGACCGTTCGAATGGCTGACTTCGGGGGCGACACCGACGCTTTCCGCGCCGACGCCCGAGCGTGGCTGGCGGCCAATTTCCCGGCCTCGCTGAAGGGCAAGGCCGCCATCGCCTATATCGAGGAGGCGACGCCCGATCGGGCCGACGTGAAGGCCTGGACCAAGGCGATGGGCGACAAGGGCTGGGGCGTGCCGACCTGGCCGCGCCAGTACGGCGGCGGCGGCCTGACGCCGGCCGAGGCGCGCGTGCTGTCGCAGGAGATGAGCCGCATCGGCGCCTGGAACCCGGTCGGCGGCATGGGCACGATGATGTTCGGCCCGACGCTGCTCGAGTACGGCAACGAGGCGCAGAAGCAGACGCACATCCGCGCCATCGCCCGTCAGGAAGTACGCTGGTGCCAGGGGTTCTCGGAACCGGGCGCGGGATCGGACCTGGCCTCGCTGCAGACCAAGGCCGAGGACAAGGGCGACCACTTCCTCGTCAATGGCTCGAAAATCTGGACCTCGGGCGCCCAGTGGTCGGACATGTGCTTTTGCCTGGTGCGGACCGACAGCACCAAGAAGCACGAGGGCATCTCGTTCCTCCTGATCGACATGCACGATCCGGGCGTGGAGGTGCGGCCGATCAAGCTCATCGCCGGCGCCTCGCCGTTCTGCGAGACCTTCTTCACCGACGTGAAGGTTCCCAAGGAGAATCTGGTCGGGCCGCTGAACGGCGGCTGGAGCATCGCCAAGCGCCTGCTGCAGCACGAGCGCGGCGGCATCGGTGGCGGCAATGGCGGCGGCGGCGGTCTCTTCGGGGTCGGCGGGTCGCCCTCGGCGCTCGCCAAGCGCTACATGGGCGCCGACGAGAACGGACGCATCGCCGACGCCGACCTGCGCGCCAGGGTGAGTGCGCACGAGATGGACATGCGCGCCTTCCAGCTCACCATCATGCGCGCCATGGCCGAGGCCAAGTCGAACCAGGGTCCCGGCGCGGCCACCTCGATCATGAAGAACGCCGGCACCAAGGCCGGCCAGGATCGCGCCGAACTCATCGTCGAGATCATGGGGACCCGCGGCCTCGGTTGGGAGGGCGAGGAATTCACCCCCGACGAGCTGGCGGCCGTGCGCGGATGGCTGGGCGGCAAGGCCACCACCATCTTCGGCGGCTCCTTCGAAATCCAGAGCAACATCATCTCCAAGCGGATCCTGGGCCTGCCCGATCCGCTTGGTTCGTCTTCGCACTAGAGGAACCCTGAAATGGCCGTCCTGACTGAAGAACAAAGCATGCTGCGCGATGCGGCCCGGACCTGGACGCAGGAGAAGTCTCCCGTCTCGGCCTTCCGCAAGATGCGCGATTCCGCCGCGCCGCTCGGCTACGATCCGGCCGCCTTCGCCGAGATGGCCGAGATGGGCTGGACCGGCGTCATCATCCCCGAGGAATATGGCGGCTCGGATTTCGGCTATCTCAGCCTGGGTCTCGTGCTCGAGGAAACCGGTCGGACCTTGACCGCCTCGCCGCTGCTCTCCACGGCCCTCGCCGCCGCCAGCGCCCTGGTGCTGGGCGGCACGCAAGCCCAGAAGGAAGCCTGGCTGCCGAAGATCGCTTCCGGCGAACTCGTCGCCACCCTGGCCATCGAGGAGGGCGCACACCATGCGCCCGAAAAGACGGCGTTGGCGGCGACCAAGACCGGGTCGGGATACACGCTCTCCGGGACCAAGACCTTCGTGCTCGAAGGCATGGCGGCGGGCCTCTTGGTCGTCTCGGCGCGCACCTCGGGCAAGGCCGGGGACACCGACGGGATCACGCTTTTCCTCGTGCCCGCAGACGCCAAGGGCGTCTCGCGCAAGCAGCTGAAGCTGGCCGACAGCCGCGGCGCGGCGATCGTCGGCTTCGAGAATGTCGCCCTGGGCGCAGAAGCGGTGCTGGGCGAGGCGGGCAAGGGCTGGCCGCTCCTGGAGAAGGTGCTCGACCGCGCCCGCGCCGGCCTCGCGGCCGAGATGCTCGGCTCGGCCCTGCAGGCCTTCGACACCACGCTCGACTACCTCAAGACCCGCGTGCAGTTCGGCCAGGTGATCGGCGCGTTCCAGGCGCTGCAGCATCGCGCGGCGAAGATGTTTACCGACCTTGAGCTGGCGCGCTCCTGCGTCGAGGCGGCGCTCGCCGCCATCGACAACGATTCGCCCGACGTGCCCGAGCTGGTTTCCCTGGCCAAGGCCAAGGTCGGCGACACCTTGCACCTGGTCTCCAACGAGATGGTGCAGATGCACGGAGGCATCGGCATGACCGACGCCCATGACGCCGGGTTCTATCTGAAGCGCGCCCGCGCCGCGGAGGCAGCCTACGGCAACCAAGCCTACCACCGCGATCGCTACGCCCGGCTGAACGGCTACTGATGCCGAGCAGCGCCGCGCGGCCGCCTTATGCGGCGTCGGCCAGGACCCGCCCAATCAGCCGGGCCAGTACTTCGACCTGATAGGGCTTGCCGATCCAGGCCAGCGGCCTCGCCGCAGCGGCGCGGGCCATCACTTCGGCGTCCTGGTTGGCGGTGGCGAAGATGGCGCGCACGCCGGTGGCGCGGTAGATGTCAATCGCCGCCTCTACGCCGTCGCCGCGGCCGGCGAGGCGGATGTCCATGACGGCCAGCGCTGGCCGCTCCGCCAGGGCCATGACCAGCGCCTGCTGCGCCGACCTGGCGACGCCAACGACTTCGAACCCCGCCTCGGCGAGGCCCGCTTCCAGTTCGAGACCGATGACGAAGTCGTCCTCCGCCACCAGCACGCGCACCGGCGAAGACGCCCCAGGCATCGCTACGCCGCCGCTCCCGGGTCGGGAATGCTCAGAACGCAGCGTGTCTTCGATGCGCGTTCCACCTCCAGAGCGCCGCCGATCTGGGCCGCCAGGCCTAGCGCCAGACCGAGGCCCGACGAGCGCCGCCCTTGCGCCGCCGGCGGGGCGCCTGGCGCGTCGTCCTCGACGCCCAGAACGAAGCCACCCTGGGGCCCCCGCGCCAACTCCACGCCGATCCGGGCGCGGACGCCCGCGTCGCACGCCCGCCGCGCCGCGTCGGTGACGAGTTCATTGAGGATCAGCGCCAGGGGCGTCGCCATGTCGTTGCCGAGTTCCGCCTCGCAGGCCCGACACGACAGGGTGACGGCCTCGCCGAACGGCTGAGCCGAGGTCTCGCACACCAGGGCCAGGAACTCCTCGGCGCTGAAGCCGTCGTCGTGACCGGCCTGGTAGAGCGCCTTCTGCGCCGCCGCCATGGCGTCGACGCGCTGGACCGCGCCGGCGATGGCGGCCCGCGCCTCGGCGCTTTCGGTCTCGCGCTGCGCAGCGCCCAGGAGCGCGTGCAGCAGCTGCATGTTGTTCTTGATGCGATGGTTGAGCTCGGCGAAGAGCGCCCGCTGGCGCGCCTGCGCCGCTTGGCGTTCGCTCACGTCCACCAGCACGTTGATCGCGCCGACGAGGGCGCCGGAACTGTCGTGCAGCGGCGTTGGAAAGGCGAGGAACGGTGTCCGCGTTCCGTCCGGGCGCAGGGCGATGGCTTCGCCGCCGCGCACCGCCCGGTCCTGCTTCAGGGCGATGGCCATGGGGCATTCGTCGTGCGGCAGCGGCGCGCCGTCCGGCCGCAACAGCCGCCAGGTCACGCACCATTCGTCGACGCCGAGCGTCGGCCGTCGCCCGGCGAGGATGGCCGCAGGCTCGTTGTAGAAGGTGATCCTGCCGGCGGCGTCCGTGGTGTAGACGGCGATCGGAAGGGCGTCGAAGATGTCGCGCAATCCCGGCGCCCGCGCCAGCGCCCCGGCCGTGGCTACCGGAGAAGCGGCTCGGCTCGGCCCGGGCCGCCGCGCGCGCGCCCTGCGCCCGCCGCCGCGCTTCGTCCTCGATGCGGCAAACCCGTCCGCCATGGGCCTCGACTGTCTCGCTGGACTATGGGCGCGACCCCGCGCCGCCCACTTCGCCTCAAACCTGAACAGCCGAAGCCGCCGCCGGTTCCCGTTGACGGCGCTTTGATCGACGCGAGCGGCGCCAAGCGGAACCGCGGCGGCGGCTGGCTGTTGACCATCTGGCTGGCGAGAAGGAGGCGCAACGCATGCCTATCAACCCCGCCGATCTAGAGCACAGGCTCTGGGACGAAATCGAGTCTCATCAGGTCGGAATGCTGATCACCCTGGCCGGCGTCCCGAGGCACGCCCAGCCGATGACCGCTTTCGTCGAACGCGAGGCGCGGCGCATCTGGTTCTTCACAGGCAACGACACCGAGCTGGCGCGCGAAGCGGCCTCGCCCAGGCGGGCGGTGTTCGCCTTCCAGCAGCGGGACCTGCGCGCCTCCATCAGCGGCTACCTCCAGGTTCAGCACGACCGCGCCCGCATGGACCGGTATTGGAACGCCGTCGTCGCCGCATGGCGCCCCAACGGCAAGAGCGACCCCAAACTCACGCTGCTGTGCATGGACTGCGACGACGCCCAGGTGTGGCTGTCGCAGACCGGTCCGCTGAAGGTGGTCTGGGAGATCGCCAAGGCCAACGCGACCCGGCGCCAGCCCGACCTCGGCGCCCGCACCCACCTCGACTTCCACTGACGACCCGCCGCGGCGGCCAATCGAGAGGCCGGCCGCCCCGCTCGTGGGGTTTTCCGCGCCCCGCGCGGAAATGCTAGACGCCCTCGATGGACTGGGATCGCCTCGACGAGGGCAAGTACGAAGACGAGGCGCTGGCGGTGGCGCGGCTGCTGCGGGCCGAACCCCTCGGCGGCGACGCGCCGGGCGTGCGCCACGAGGCGCTCGAGCTGGTTCGCGCCGCGCGCCGCCACGCACGCCGCCAGGGCGTGGTCGAGAGCTTCCTGCAGGAGTTCTCCCTCTCCAGTCGCGAGGGCCTGGCGCTGATGTGCCTGGCCGAAGCCCTGCTGCGCACGCCCGACGAGGCCACGCGCACGCGGCTGATCGCCGAGAAGCTCGGCTCGGCGGACTGGGCGAGCCACCTGGGCCGCTCGCCCAGTCTCTTCGTCAACGCCGGAACCTGGGGCCTGATGCTTACCGGGCGCCTGATCGAACCCGACGACGAGGCCCGGCGCGATCTCGGCGGCTACGTGAAGCGCCTGGCCGGGCGGCTCGGGGAGCCGGTGATCCGCCGCGCCGTGGCCACGGCCATCGGCTTCATGGGCGAGCAGTTCGTACTCGGGCGCAGCATCGAGGCGGCGCTGGCGCGAGCGGCCCGCAGCGTCGTCGTCTGTTCGTTCGACATGCTGGGCGAGGGCGCCAGGACCGCGGCCGACGCGGAGCGCTACGAGGGGGCCTATCTGGCGGCGGTCGCCGCGGTTGGCGAGGCGGCGGGCGGCGAAGGCCCGGAGCTTGGCCATGGTCTCTCCGTCAAGCTCTCGGCCCTGCACCCCCGCTACGAGGCCACCCAGGAGGCGCGGGTCTTCGCCGAGCTCTACCCGCGCCTGAAGCGGATCGCCGTGCAGGCCGCCGAGGCCGACCTTTGCCTGACTCTGGACGCGGAGGAAGCAGATCGGCTGACGCTGTCGCTGAAGCTGCTCGGCGCCCTGGCGCGCGAGCCGGAGCTGGGAGAGTGGCGCGGGCTCGGTCTGGCTGTGCAGGCCTACCAGAAGCGGGGGCCGCAGGTGATCGAGGGCGTAGCCGAACTGGCGCGGGCCTCGGGGCGGCGGCTGATGGTGCGTCTCGTCAAGGGCGCCTATTGGGACGCCGAGATCAAGCGCGCCCAGGTGGCGGGGCGCCCCGACTATCCGGTGTTCACCACCAAGGCGGCCACCGATCTGGCCTATCTCGTCTGCGCCGAGCGGCTGATCGGGGCCGCGCCGAGCCTCTACGCCCAGTTCGCCACCCATAACGCCCACACGCTCGCGGCCGTCCGGCGCCTGGCGGAACGGCGCGGCGTCGCCTTCGAGCGCCAGCGCCTGCACGGCATGGGCGAAGCTCTCTATGCCGCGGCCGCCGAGCGCCACCGGCCGCAGCCGGTGCGCGTCTACGCGCCCGTGGGCGGATACGAGGCGCTGTTGCCCTATCTGGTGCGCCGGCTGCTGGAAAATGGCGCCAACACCTCGTTCGTGCACTCGTTGCTCGACGAGGACATCGATCCCGAGCAGGTGGTCGGCGACCCCGTCGCCGCCGTGCGCGCCTGCCCGGACCGCAACCCCAGGCTGCCGCGGCCGCGCGAAACCCTCGGCCCGGAGCGGCGCAGCGCCGCCGGTCTGGACCTCGCCGTCGCCGCCGAGCGGCGCCGGCTGGCGGAGGCGCTCGCCGCGCTGGACGCGCACGCTTCGCCGCCGATCGTGGACGCCTCGCCGGCGCGGATCGACCGGGCCTTCGCCGGCGCCCACGCCGCGCAAGGCGCCTGGGACGCCGTCGGCGGGGCCGCTCGCGGGGCGCGGCTTTGCGCCATGGCCGACGCGCTCGAAGCGGCGTTGCCACGGCTGGTGGCTCTCCTGGCGCGCGAGGCCGGCAAGACCCTCGCCGACGGCGTCGCCGAGGTGCGCGAGGCGGCGGATTTCTGCCGCTATTACGCGATCCTGGCCGAGCGCGAATTCGCCGGCCCGCGGCTGCTCCCAGGCCCCGCCGGCGAGCGCAACTGGCTGGAGCTGCGGGGCCGCGGGGTCTTCGTCGCCATCAGCCCCTGGAATTTCCCGCTCTCCATCTTCACCGGCCAGGTCGCCGCGGCGCTGGCGGCGGGCAACGCGGTGCTCGCCAAGCCCGCCGAACAGACCCCGCGCATCGCCGCCGAGGCGGTGCGCCTCTTCCACGACGCCGGCCTCGACGCGGCGCTGCTGGCCCTCGTCCCGGGCGACGGCGAGCGGGTCGGCGGGGCGCTGGTGCGCCATCCGGCCTGCGATGGCGTCGCCTTCACCGGCGGGACCGACACGGCCCGGGCGATCAATCGGGCGCTGGCCGCCCGCGACGGGCCGATCATCCCCTTCGTCGCCGAGACCGGCGGGCTCAACGGCATGTTCGTCGACACCACCGCCCTGCGCGAGCAGGTGATCGACGATGTCGTCGCCTCGGCGTTCGGCTCGGCGGGCCAGCGCTGCTCGGCGCTGCGGATGCTGTTTCTGCCGCAGGAGACCGCCGACGCGCTGATCGAGTCCATCGCCGGGGCGATGGACGCCCTCGTCCTCGGCGATCCGGCCGATCCGGCCACCGATGTCGGGACGGTGATCGACGCCGCGGCCAAGGCGGAGCTCGAAGCTCATGCCGAGCGCCTTGCGCGCGAGGCCCGCATCGTCCGGCGCTTGGCCGCGCCCGCGGGCGAGCGCTGCTTCGGCCCGATCCTGGCGGAGATCCCGAGGGCGGACTTCCTGACGCGCGAGGTGTTCGGCCCGATCCTGCACGTGGTGCGCTACGGGCCGGACGATCTGGCGGCCGCGGCCGCTTCGCTGGCGCGGACTCGCTATGGCCTGACGCTCGGGATTCACAGCCGCCTCGACAGCTTCGCGGACGAGGTCCGGCGCGCTGTCCCGGCCGGCAACGCCTATGTCAACCGCTCCATCATCGGCGCAGTGGTCGGCGTGCAGCCCTTCGGCGGCGAGGGGCTCTCCGGCACCGGCCCCAAAGCCGGCGGCCCCTACGCCCTGACCCGTTTCGCCGTCGAGCGCGTCGTCAGCGTCAACACCGCCGCCGAGGGCGGCGACCCGGCGCTGTTCGACCTCTGAGCGCAAGCGTCTATTCGCAGAACACCCGCACCTTGGCATGCTCGCTGTCGACGTCGACGGTGAATTCGCTGAGGTGTTCGATCAGCTCGTCCAGGTTCTCGGGCTTGAGCTGGTTGATGTCGAAGGCGATACCCTCACGCGCCATGGCGGCGTTCACCTCCTCGCGGGCGCGCGGCGGGATCAGTGCGCCGAGGCGCACCCCGGCGCGCAGCAACTGCATGGGCACGCGCACATTGACCTTCGCAGGGCCTTCGCGCCCCTCGAAGGCGTCCACCACCACGCGGAAATACTTGGGCGCGCGGCGGGGCGCCGTCGACGCCGGAGCGCCGCCCCCCCGCTCCATGGCGTCCAATAGCCGTTCGGCCTCCTCGGCGGCGATCTTGCCCTCGCCCAGCATGGCCAGAATGCGCTTGCGGTCTTCGTTCATCGATCGAACTCCTCAGACGACGTGGATGCGGACCACTGCTTTGGGGCTGTCCACCTCGACGAAGATCCCGGAAAGCAGCAACAGAAGCGCGCCGATGCGCCAGGCCGCCCGCAAAGGCGAAGCGCCCCGCGCCGCGGGAACCAAGGTCAGGAGAGGCGTGGCCAAGAGCGCGCCGAGCAGCGCAAGCGGCGCCAGCACGGCGAAGAGCGGCGTCAACGGCAGCCAGAGCCGGACCCTGACGGCGCGCCGCGCCGCCACGCCGCCACGCGTCGGCGCGATTGGCGGGCTCGAGCGCGGACGGACCATGGCCGTCATAGAGCGCCCTCCTCCAGGGCGGCGATGGCCGCTTCGACGGAGATCTCACCGCTGGCGAGGCGCTCCAGCACCTCGGCGCGAGCCGGCGCGGGACTGGCGCCGACGAACTCCAGGCTCGCGGCGATGCGGGCGAGCCGCGCCTTCACCGTCGGATAGCTGACCCCGAACATTCGCTCCATCTCCTTGATCGAGCCGTGGCTCTGGACGAACGCGGCGACGAAGACCTGATCCTCGGCGGAGAGTCCGGCGAGTTGCGGCGGCGTGAACGCGCCTTCGATGGCGATGCCCGCGCCCAGAAGCCGCACCCGCTCGACCACGAACGCTCGCCCGCCGGCGAGCCGGGTCAGCTCCTGCCAATCGGTGGGCTCGCGTTCGGTCATGACGGAACTGACGATTTCATGAAGAGATAATTGCAATTATTAATTCCAATGTCAATATCAATCAAATTTCCTGATGGATGGGCCGGCTCCGGGGGCCGAGAGCGCTGCGGTCATCAGGGGCTGACAGGGCGCCGCCGCCGTGCGATCCTGAAACTCACGAGAAAAACGGGAGCGCCCCATGTCCGACCCCAAGACCACCGAGACCAAGCTCGACACCGCCGCGCCGAGCAAGGACAAGTTCCAGGCCGGGCTGGAAGGCGAGCACCCTCAAGCTAAGCGCGGCGTCAAGGACGCCGGCGGCATCGTCTCCTCGGCCGGCGGCGAACTGATCGACGGCCGTATCGCCGACATCACCGACGGCGACCGCTAGATCTGGCGTCGCCCGGCCGTCAGCGAAACGCCGCCCGACGGCGAGCGCGCCGCTACCGGCCCTTGAACGTCGCCGGGCGCTTCTGCAGGAAGGCGGCGACGCCTTCGGCGAAATCCTCGGTCTTGCCGGCGACGCCCTGGCCGACGCGCTCGCGATGCAGCTGCTCGGCCCAGGCGCTGTCGAGCGAGGCCCAGATGGTCTGGCGGATCAGGCCGAGGGCGGCCGGACCCCGGGCGAGTTCGCCGGCGATGGCCATGGCGGTCGCCATCAGCTCGGCGTCGGGAACGCAGCGGTTGATCAGGCCCCACTCCAGCGCCTTGGCCGCGCCGAGGCGCTCGCCCAGCAGCGCCATCTCCATGGCCCTGGCCTTGCCGATCAGGCGCGGCAGCAGATAGGTCGAGCCGCCGTCCGGGATGAGGCCGATGCGCCGGAACGCCTGCAGGAAGTAGGCGCTCTCGCCCGCCACCACGATGTCTCCCATCAGCGCCAGCGAGCAGCCGACGCCGGCGGCGGCGCCATTGACGGCGGTCACGAGCGGCACATCCAGGTCGCGCAGGGCGGTGACGAGGGGATTGTAGA
>Ga0307374_10005522_pt1 | contig 20416 bp, 19 predicted proteins | sample OX3MG_FD_202532 | JGI IMG/M metagenome (GOLD analysis project Ga0307374, IMG submission 202532) | Soil microbial communities from Risofladan, Vaasa, Finland - OX-3 | ecosystem: Environmental > Terrestrial > Soil > Coastal area > Acid sulfate soil | place: Finland: Risofladan, Vaasa | collected...
CCGGCCGCGGATTCGCCTGCTCCTGGCCCGGCTGCCGTCCCCGTCCAGCCGGCCCGGCCCGCCGCACCCATAAGCCACGGTCCGTTCCCGGTCCTGGCCGAGCCGTCGTCAACCGACGAGGCGATCGCGATGATGCTGACCGCTCTTGGCTGGATCGGCGACCACGGCGCCCGATGTCGCGCAGCTCATCGAGGAACGCCTCACAACCTTAGAGGGCGTCTGATTTAGATCAGTGATGGTTCGCCGGTTTCGGCGGGGGCGTCTGGCCAGGTTGGCGTGTTCTCACCGGTCAGCCGCCGGCTCATGCTGTCAGTCAGCGCCCAGCAGACCATCGTGACGGAACGTTCCGGGAGCGTCTCGAAGTCCCGGACAAGCCGCCGGTGCGGCACCCGCCATCCGAAGGTGCGCTCGACCGCCCATCTGCGGGGCAGCGGGGCGAAGCCTTTCTGATCCGGGTCTTTCGGGACGACGGCGAAGCTGATCCCGGCGTCGGCGGCATGCTCCAGGAACCCGGTCTTGCAGCCGCCGTCGACCCGCCCGGCGGTCACCGTCGGGTGCCGGACGGCGAGCATGCTCGCCACGTCCTTGCCGCCGCTGGTGTCCTGCACCGAAGCGGCGGTGATCACGATCGCGAGCAGCAGGCCGAGAGTGTCGGTGGCGATGTGCTGCTTGCGGCCTTTGGTTCTCTTGCCCGCGTCATATCCGGTGCTGGCCTGCGGCGCGTTCGAGGACGTCTTCACCACCCGGGCGTCGATGATCGCCGCGGATGGCTCGGGGAAGCGGCCTGCCTGCTCCCGGACCCTGCGGCGCAGCAGGCCGCGGACCGCCCCGGTGGTGCCGTCCTTCTCCCACTCGGCGTAATAGTCATAGACCGTCCGGCACGGCGGGAAGTCGTGCGGCAGCAGGTGCCAGGCAGACCCGGTCCGGCTGACGTACAAGATCGCGCTGACGATCTCGCGCAGGTCGCGGACCGGCTCGGGCAAGCCTGGCCCGGCCCCGGCGCGGGTGCGCCGCCACGCGGACAGAACGGGCTCGATCACCGGGCATCAGGCAGGTCAGTGGCATCTTGCGCCGTGTGCGCGGAAAGGAGTCGCCGCTGTAGGAGGCGATGACTCGATGTGCTTGCTGCACGCAAGATGAAGGTTTCGTGGCCCTTCGGCGCCGCCCTGCGGGGGGAGGCGTCAAGCCACCGCATGCTGCGCTAGCTGAAGACTGCCGTGGTGAGCGATGCGGAAAAGGCGGCGTGAGAGCCGTCAGGCAGGGACCGGGAAGGCGAACGCGAGTGAACCACCGCTGAAGCGTCGAGAGAGTGAAACGGCATCAGAACCGGGGCCTCAATGCCGGTCCCGGGATAAGCCTGGCGGAATGCCCGTATTGCTAGCCAGGCGGTGCCCGGCGTGCAGGTGGCGCGAGCCCGGTCTGCGGCTTGCGTGCGGAAACACGGGAAGGCGCGTGCTGATACTGCTCCCGCGATGGAGCGGGCGCGAGAGGGAGCGCGCCAAGCGGCAGAAACCGCGAGGCGCTGAGTACCGTCGCGGCACGCGCCGGCGGACCGGCCCGTAGTAGCGCTGAAGCCCCTGTAATGGGGGCGGAGCGAAGGGGCCGGCTCATCTGCGGCTTGTTTACCCGAGCAACCGGGGCGCTGCCCTGGGAGGAGGCGAGTGAGCATGTCAGGCCTGGAAGGAAAGCCGTTTGCCATACCGAAGCAGATGGTGTTGCAGGCGTGGAAGAGCGTCAAGGCGAATGGGGGTGCCGCCGGGGCGGACGGCGTGACCATCGAGATGTTCGAGAGGGATCTTGCGGGCAATCTCTACAAGATCTGGAACCGGATGTCGTCGGGCACGTACTTCCCGCCGCCGGTGCGGGCAGCGGAGATACCGAAGTCTGCGGGAGGCACGCGCTTGCTGGGCGTGCCCGCTGTGGGCGACCGGGTAGCGCAGACAGTGGCCGCGATGGCGCTGGGGCCGAGGACGGAGGCCATCTTCCATGAGGACTCCTACGGCTACCGGCCCCGGAAGGGCGCGCTGGACGCGGTGGGCAGGTGCCGCGAGCGGTGCTGGCAGAGGGACTGGGGAGCGCCGGGATAAACCGGCCTGGAGAAGGGATATGAGAACGTCCTGCATCGAAGGAGTAGCGATCCACGGTGACCTCGAGTCATGCGCCGGCGTTCGTGAGGGCGCAGGTGAAGCGTTGACAGAGGGAGACGTAGGCCGGGTTATCGAGCCGCGAAATCATCTTTCCGGGGTGCCGACGCCGTCCCAGTGGCCGGAAGGCAACATCGCTGGCCGCGTTATCGCGAGCTGCCAGCGGGCCCCGCGCGGTCATAGAGCCTGTGCATGCGTTGAGTCTTCAGGTGCGAGAACCGGGAGGTCCCGCGGTTGCCCGCCTGGCTGTGATGGCAGGGCGGGCCGTTCGGGGAACGCTGAGGCGGTAAGCCCGGGATGAACGATCGCGGGAAGTCTGACAGCCGCGTAGTACCTGCGAAGCTGGCGAACAAGACCGGGCAGCCGGTGGCGGAGCTGGTGGAGGAAAGGCGGCTGGCCAAGGGGAACACGGGCCAGCAAAACGCGCCCCGGACTCAGGGCCGTGATGATGGCGCGTCAAGTGCGCTGGAGCGTGTGCGCCGAGCTGCACGAAAGGACAAGGAAGCGCGGTTCACGGCGCTGCTGCACCATGTCGGCCTGGACCGCCTGTGGGCGGCCTACGCGGCGATCAGCCCGAAGGCTGCTCCGGGGGTGGATCAGGTGACGTGGGCTGCCTACGGGCAGGATCTGCGGGCGAACCTCGAAGACCTGCTCCGCCGGGTGCGCAGCGGTGCTTACCGGGCGAGTCCCTCTCGCAGGGTGTACATACCGAAGCCAGACGGGCGGCTGCGGCCGCTCGGCATAGCGACCCTGGAGGACAAGATCGTCCAGCGGGCGGTGGTGGAGGTGCTGAACGCCGTTTACGAGGAGGACTTTCTCGGTTTCTCCTATGGGTTCCGGCCGGGGCGCAAGCCCCACGACGCGCTCGATGCGCTGGCGGCCGGGATCGAGAAGAGGAACGTGAACTGGGTGCTCGACGCGGACATCCGTGGGTTTTACGATGCCATCGACCACGAGTGGCTCCGCAAGTTCGTCGAGCACCGGATCGCGGATAAGCGGGTCCTGCGGCTCATCCAGAAGTGGCTGAACGCGGGAGTGGCCGAGGACGGATTGTGGTCGGCAAGCGAGGAGGGAGCCCCGCAAGGGGCCAGTGCATCCCCGCTGCTCGCTAACGTCTACCTGCATTACGTCTTTGACTTGTGGGCCCGGCACTGGCGGAACCGGCAAGCTCACGGTGACGTGATCATCGTGCGGTTCGCCGACGACATCGTTGTCGGTTTTCAAGATCGCTCTGACGCCGAGCGGTTCCATGCGGACCTGGTGGAGCGTTTCGCCCGGTTCAACCTGGAGCTGCATGCCGGGAAGACCCGGCTGATCGAGTTCGGGCGGTTCGCCGCCCAGAACCGCAGACGGAAAGGTCTCGGCAAGCCCGGGACGTTCGCGTTCCTCGGCTTCACCCACATCTGCGGGAAGACGAGAACGGGACGGTTCGCGCTGCGGCGCAAGACGATCGCGAAGAGAATGGCGGCCAAGCTGAGCGAGGTGAACGCCTTGCTCCGGCAACGCCGCCACTGGCCCATCCCGGAACAGGGAGAATGGCTGGGTAGCGTGGTACGCGGGCACACCGCCTACTACGCGGTTCCCGGTAACATCGCCGCAGTGTCGGCTTTCCGAAAACAGGTCACGCGGCTCTGGGGCCGGGCGCTGCGGCGCCGCAGCCAGCGCCACCGGCTGACCTGGGAACGGATGGGCCGGCTCGAAGCACGGTGGCTCCCTGCCGCCCGCATCACGCATCCCTGGCCGAACGTCCGGTTCGACGCCCGTACCCGAGGCAGGAGCCCAGTGCGGTAGTTCCGCTCGCTGGGATCTGCGCGGGGGGCCGCCCGCAAGGGCGGTCCCTACCGCGAATGATCGACCTCGATATCCGCAAGTTCTTCGATTCAGTGCCGTGGGACCTGATGGTCAAGGCGGTGCAGGCCAACGTCACGCACGAGCAGCGGTGGATCGTGCTCTACGTGCGGCGGTGGCTGGCCGCGCCTATCGTGATGCCTGATGGCCAGGTGGCAGAACGGGACAAGGGGACCCCGCAAGGTTCCGCGATCAGCCCCGTGATCGCCAACCTGTTCATGCACTACGCGTTCGACCTGTGGCTGGAACGCGAGTTCCCGGCCGTGACATTCGAGCGCTATGCCGATGACGCTGTGGTGCACTGCGCGACGGAGCGGCAGGCCAGGGAAGTCCTTGCCGCGCTGGAGCAGCGGATGGCCGAGGTCGGGCTGCAACTGCACCCCGACAAGACCAGGATCGTGTACTGCAAGGACGGGAAGCGCCGCCGCGCCGACTGCGCGGAGACGTCATTCACCTTCCTGGGCTACACGTTCCGCGCCAGGAACGCCCCGACACGGGAGGGGACCAGCATGTTCACCGGGTTCCTCCCCGCGGTCAGCAAGGACTCCCTCAAGAAAATGAGCGAGGAAGTCCGCTCCTGGCGCATCCACCTGCGCACCGCCACGGAACTGCAAGACCTCGCCGCGTGGATCAACCCCATCGTCAGAGGGTGGATGACCTACTACGGCAGGTACTACAGGACCGCGCTGGACCGCCTGCTGAAGCGCATCAACACCTACCTGGTGCGCTGGGCACAGCGGAAGTACAAACGGCTACGGCCATTCAGGAAAGCCCTGAGATGGTGGACCAGGCTGACCGAAAGGCAGCCACGCATGTTCGCCCACTGGGCCTGGATGCCCGACCTCTCATCAGGTTATGGATGAGACGAGCGGAGTGAAGGGAGACTTTCACGCTCCGTTCTGTGGGAGCCCGGGGGTGAGATTCCCCCGGGCCACCCGGCGGAACGCCGCGGTAGTGCCATGCCACTGACCGTTATCACGCGATCACGGGAAACTGTGGGATCAAATGCAAAGACTTTCCCGCGCTAAGACAGACGGGTATGACCAGGGATCAGATGCCCTCTGAGAGCTGCCGCCACCGCGTAAACATTCACGTCCCCGCTACGCCTGATCGGCTACCTGGGGTGATGTGACGGGATCGTCGGGGATCCGGGTCATCGCTGGTTACGGAGGGTCAGGGACCGGCGGCATCCAGGGGTTGCCGGCCTCACGGATGGCGGTGAGGACGTTTTCGCCGTGCTTGGCGGCGGTGGAGATGTAGCCGCGGATCGCGTACCTGTGCCTCGTGGTTTCCCCGGACCGGAGCCGGCCGGAGATTTTCTGCTGTGTTTTGGCGGGGCGCACGTCGCGCCCCGCCTGGTTCGACGTCGGCGGGATCCGCAGGTCGGTGGTGAACCGCAGGACGTCGTCCTGCCGGTCGCGCAGGCATTCCAGCAGGTCCCGGCACGGCGCCTGCTTGCGGCCGCTGGTCTTCTTGACCTGGCCGAGGCCGAGGATGACCCCGTGGCGGAATGCGCGGGCGAGCTGCGCGGCGACATCGTCGGGGATGGCGGTCAGGTGCTGGCCGCCGTCATCGCCGCGTACTCGCTCAGGTAATCCCCCGCGTGCTCCCGGACCAGCCGGACAGCCCGCTCCCGCATCTCCTTGCTGTAGTTCTGAGTCTTCGCCACGTCGTGCCAGCCTTCCCGCTATCGAAGGCATGCACTCCCGCCGGGACGGTTCACTCCAGTCCCATGTGCGCTGCTGCGCCTTGATGGTCTGCCCTGCCCGGTGCTGCGGAAGGTGAGGCGCGGCGGGCCGACCCCTGACGACCGGGCCGCGCGATCGACAATGAGTTGGGGCAGGCCGTCCGTTGTAGGGGCGAACGGTCGGGTGGTTTGTGGGACCAGCGCAGGTTGCTACGAACAGCTGCGTGCTCCGGGCCGCCCGCCGTGGTCGTCCGCGGGAGCACGGGCCGCGCGTCGGTTAGGTCGTTGGTGCTGGTTCGGCTCGGAGCGTGGCCAGGAGCGGGGTGAGGCGGGCGTTGCGGACTGGATGGCCGGCGGCGCGCAGCCGGGTGGCGAGGGCGTCGCAGGTGAGGGGACGGCCGTCCCGGTGGAGTTCGTCTCGCGCGGCGCGGGCGGCTTGCTCAAGTGCCTCGATGTCGCCGGGGACGGTCCCGCCGGGTGCCTGGCCGGCCGGGGAACCGTCGCGGCGGGGACGGCGAGATGTCGGGCCGCCGGGACCGGCCGGGCGGCCGGGGACGGCGCGGGGACCGGACGGCCGCGCGGGGTCGCTCGCGCGGGTGCCGATTCGCTCGCGGGCGGCGGAGTTGCGGTGCTCCAGGATGCCGGTCAGCAGCTTGACGGCGATGAGCAGGGCGACGGCGGGCCACCCGGCGATGATGCGGCTGATGGTGCCGTGGTCGGCGGTGGCGATGTTGGCGGCCAGGCTAGCGGCAGTGCCGATGGCCAGGGCGGCCCAGGGCAGCCAGCCAGACTTGCGGCCTGCGCGGCGGTCGGCCAGCAGGACCAGCGATGCAACGATCTCCACACCGTCCACCGAGAGGGGGAAGGCGTGGGCGTGCCAGCCGATGTCGCCGTGGGCGGCAGCGAGCTGGTACATGTGGCTGTAGGAGATGGCGCCCGCGATGCCGGCCAACCCCAAGACGGTGACGGTGGCGGCGCGGCTGATCCACTTGTCGGCCCCCTCCGGGGCGGGCGCGGGCCGGGTCACTCCGCGGCTCTTGGGGTTACCCTCGATCAGGATGAGGTGGTCGGCGGGGCGGGAGGTGCGGGGCTCGTGCATGTCGGCTCCTTCGGGGAGCCGCCCGGACACTGTGTGGTTATCTTTACCTTGGCGGTCAGTGCCGGTCGCACCATCAGCTCAAGCAGCATCCCCGGTGGACACTGAGGCAGCCTGCGCCGGGGGCCTTCCGGTGGACGACGCCAGCCGGGCGGACCTATATCTCGCGCCCCGACCCTTACCTCAGCTGAATGCCTACCTCAGCTGAGTGCCGCGGTCACCAGTCCGCTGCGTTTCGGTGCGCTTATAGACTCGTCGCCGGCGGGGGCAGGCCCTGCGGTCGGGCGGGTGCGACGGGGAGGCAGGAACGTGCGAGTGACCGGGACCGCCCAGCGGGATGCGTGGGTGGCACGCACGTGGCCGCCGGTCGAGGAAGTACGTGCTGACTTGTGGTCGGTGCCGGTGCCGATCCCCGACAACCCGCTGCGCTACACGCTCACATATCTGCTGGCGTCCGACAGCAAGCTTGTCGTCGTAGACCCCGGCTGGGACACAGAGGCGGGCTGGCTCGCGCTGGCAGAAGGCCTGAAGACAGCAGGAGCCGCGCCCGCCGACGTGACGGGGATAGTGGTCACTCATATCCATCCCGACCACCACGGGCTATCGGCCCGGCTGCGGGATGCCTCCGGCGCATGGATCGCGATGCACCCGGCGGAGCGGGACTCGCTCATGTCGCTGCGCTGGCAGGCGCCGAGACCGCCGAGGGTGACCTGGCCTGGCTGAGGAACTGCGGCGTACCAGCCGACATCGCGGCCGAACTCGATGCAGGATGAGTCCGAGCACCCTTCGCCGCAATGGCCGACCCAGACGTGCTGCCCGCGCACGAGTACCGGTTCCATGGGCTGGCCAGCCGGGTCCGGATGCTGCTCGCGCATCATGAGCGCCGGTGCGAGGAGGAGTGACCGGGATCGCGGGGTGGGCCAGTGAGCGAGCAGCGCCCTGCGGCCGCGACGACCGTCCGGGAGGCGGGCGACGCCGTCGTGCGGGCCGAATCGCTGACCCGCACCTTCGGGCGGTGACCGCGATCGCGACGACCCATGACCGCGGGCTGATGGACATCGCTGACCGGGTGCTCATCATCCAAGAACGGCCAGCTCTAGCTCTGCTGGCGATAGACTCCCACGCGGACGGTTGCCGACCGTCTGCAGCCAGTTCATCTGGTCAGCGTGTTCACGGAAGTGCCCATGAGCAGAGCCTCTGGAACTACCCGAATCTACGTATCGGCGGTCGTGGCTGGCGCCGTAATCGCTCTGGCGTGCGCGCAGCAGACTGTGGGCGCGGCATGGACACCGATGTGGTTGGTGACCGGCGTCACGCTGGCGGCGCTCTTCGTGTTCTGTGATTACATACCCATCTCTACGCGGGTCCAGCGTTCGGCCTGGTCCCCAAGCTCCGCGGCGACTCTGGCCGCGGTAGTTCTGCTCGGGCCGGTCGGGGCAGGCCTGGTCGGGGCGGCCGCGGCGCTTAGCCTGTGCAGGCTGCCGGCCGCCGTGCGGATCTTCAACGGAGCTACCTACTCGCTGGCTGGCAGCGCGGCGGGAGGTGCCTTCGTACTGGCGGGCCGCCTGGTACGTATCCCGGCGGACGAGAGGTTCTCGCTGACGCCGGCCGGGGCTGGCAGGTCGGCGTCCGGCGGGTTCTCCGTGCTGATCTGGCCGTTCGTCGCCGCGGCCGTCGTGCATGTGCTGATCAGCCACGGCCTGATCTGGCAGATGCTTCGCCTCGATCGGTCAGGGCATCTCGATCGGTCAGGGGATAGGGCGCCGCCCGCGGCTGCAGCTGCGATCACTTCGGCAAGGTCGGAGGCATTGCCGCTGGCGGTCACGGATCTGGGCTTCGCTGCCCTCGGACTAGTGGTGGCGGCCCTGTGGGCCGTTGTGGGGCCGTTTGCCGCCGCGATCGCGCTGGTGCCACTGTATGTCGCCCGCTGGGCGATGCGTCAGATCGCCGAGCAACGGCGAGCCCACTCGGCCATCCTGGCCACGTTCTGCCAGGCGGTGGAGACAAAGGATCTCTATACCCGAGGGCATAGCGAGCGGGTGTCGAACAACGCCGCGATGATTGCCCGCCAGATCGGCATGCGAGCAGACCGGGCGGAGGCAGTGGCCTTCTCCGGCTTGCTGCACGATGTCGGAAAGCTCGGCGTGCCGACAATGGTGCTGCGGAAGGCCGGGCCGCTGACCGCGGAAGAGCGCGCCCAGATGGAGTTGCATCCGCGGTGCGGCCTGGAGATCGCCGGGCATATCAGGTTCCTGAATGAGGCGCTGACCGGGATCATGCACCACCACGAGCGGATGGACGGCCGCGGATACCCGATGGGCCTGGCCGGAGATGAGATTCCCGAGTTCGGCAGGATCGTCGCGGTTGCCGACGCGTTCGACGCGATGACTTCTGATCGGCCTTACCGCAAGGCGCTGACGGTCAGCCAGGCAATATCGCAGCTACGTGACGGCGCGGGCTCGCATTTCGACCCTGTGATCGTTGAGGCGTTCATCGCTGGGCTATTAGATTCGACATCGGCGCCGTGATCAACGACAGGCAGTTCAGTCCTTGCGGCCGGTCAGGGCCAGGCTGGCCCCGATGCCGATCATGACCAGCCCGCCGGTGCCTCCGATCAGCTCCAGCCGTCGCGGCGAGCGGGCCAGCCACACCCGCGCCATGCTGGCGACCAGCACCCACGTGCTGTCGCACAGCACGGCGATGGTCATGAAGACGCCCCCGAGCAGGAGCATCTGCGCCGGAACGTTTCCCGCTGAGCGGTCTACGAACTGGGGCAGGACGGCCACGAAGAATACGATGGCCTTCGGATTGCTCACGCCGACCACGAACCCGTCGCGAAGAATCCTGGGCAGCGTCTTCCGCTCCGATGGCACGTCGAGCGCGGCCGCCAGGGAATGCCGGTGCCGTATGGCCTGCACGCCTAGGTAGATCACATAGGCGGCGCCGATGAACTTGATCACGCTGAAGACGGCCACCGATCGCTCGACCAGCGCCCCGATACCGAAGGCGACCGCGGTGACCTGGACAAAGACGCCGGCCTGGCCGCCTACCGCGGAGCCGACCCCGGCCGTGCGGCCCAGCATGAGGGACCGGCTGATCACGAAGAGGACGTTCGGGCCAGGAACGATGATGAGTGCAAAGGAAACCAGCGCCCACGCGAGCAGATGATCGGCGGGAATCATGTGCCGCAGCATATGTGGGGCTCGCACGCCGGGGCATGGCAATTATTTCGGGCAGGCTGAGGCGAGAATGACAGCATGGCCATTGTCGACGTATGGATGCAGCATCCGACCCAGCGTTTCCTGGCGCAGGAGATGTTCGGGTCCCTGCGCCGGTGGACCGAGGGGCGGCTGCCAGGCGACGAGGCGCCGCTTGACCGCACGCTCGCCGTCATGGACGAGGCGGGGGTGCAGCGCGGGCTGGTCTGCGCCTGGTACGGCCCGGAAGGCGCCCTGATCAGCAACGACGAGGTGGCTGGCTGGGTGCGCCTGCATCCGGACCGGCTGGCCGGCGTGGCGTCCGCCGACATCCGCAACCCGAGGCTGGCGGTACTCGAACTCCGCCGGGCCGTTACCGACCTGGGGTTCCGCGCCCTGCGCGTCGTGCCCTGGCTGTGGGGGCTGCCGCCGAACCACCGCCTGTACTACCCGCTGTTCGCCGAGTGCGTGGAACTCGGCGTCCCGTTCATGACCCAGGTCGGGCATACCGGTCCGCTGCGGACGTCGGAGACCGGCCGGCCGATCCCTTACCTGGACGACGTCGCGCTGGACTTCCCGGACCTGGTGATCGTGGCCGGGCACATCGGGTACCCGTGGACCACGGAGATGATCGCGCTGGCGACGAAGTACCCGAACGTCTACATCGACACCTCCGCCTACGTCTCGCATCGCTACCCGGCCGAGATCGTCGGGTACCTGCGCGGCCATGGCCGACGCAAGGTGCTCTTCGGCTCGAACTACCCGATGATCACGCCCGCGCAGGCGCTACGCCGGCTCGACGAGCTCGGGCTGGACGACGAGGCCCGCGGGCTGTTTCTCGGCGGTAACGCGGACCGCCTGTTTCCCGCCGTTAGGTAGGGGCGGCGAGAGTACCTCCCGATACGGCTAGTAATGGCTGATGCGGGAGGAAGTCGTGAGGTTCAGGGCGGCAGCGGGGAAGCCGGCGGAATTGCTCGGGAAATGGCGGGCCGGCCTGCGTTCCCGGCGGTCCGGGCGGGCTCGCAGGTCGCTGACGATGCAGTGGCTGACCGGGGTGCTGTTCGCCGTGGCCACGGCGTTGCTCAGCGCCGCGCTCGCCCTGCTTCCCGCCGCGATCGACAACGCGCTGCGCGATGGCTGGGGCGGCGCGGACCAGGCGGTCTGGTCGGCGAGCGCCGTGTTCTTCGCCGTGGCGGGCCTGGCCCTGCTCGGCTGGGCGGCATGGCAGTGGCACGAGCGGGGAGTGATCCTCAGCGAGCGCGGGACGGCCTACCTGGTCGAAGAGCACGCGACGGTATGGTGGCGTGAGGAGAAGGCGACCGTGCTCGCGGCCATCGGTCGGGATTCGCCAGCGTGCTGCGCGTTCCCGGGCCGACGGCACTGGATGAGAACTGGCGCTGGCGGGCCGACGCGGTCGGCGCGCCGCAGTCGGATGCCAGGGCCGACCAGCATGTGCACTCGTTCTGGGCGGTCCGCTACAACGACGACCAAGTCACCCGCAATGCACTGTTCACCTGGGCGCCGTGGCCCGTCGCGATGGCGTTCGGCGCGCGGGCGACCGCGCGCAGCCGCGGCCTCGTGCTGAACGTCCGGCAGCGGCCGAGCTATACCGCGGGCGTCGACCGGCACGAACTGCGCCTACCGACGTGGCGCATGACTTCCTGCGGGGCAGGGACCTCCCGCCGCTCAGCCAGACCGCTCCCAGGCACGCGATCGCCGCCCTGAGCGGCCGGCTCAGCTGAGCACCTCGGTGCCGGAGTCGACAACCCGGCCCGGCAGGTAGGTCAGCACCTCCCGGTGCCGCTCGTCGCGCCCGAGAACCCGCGGGATCCCCGGCACCCGTACGGTCAGGTAGCTGAGCAGCGCGTGGACCGCCGGGGTCCAGGGTCCCGCCGGCCGCCGGACCGTGCCGCCGACCCGCACCGCCCCGCTGACACTGCCCCCCGGCAGGCGCACTTCCTCGTCATGGGACTCGTCGTGAGGCCGCGCCGGGATCTCACCCCGCACGGTGGGCGGCGTCCTGGAGCGCGGAGAGCTGGGGCTCGGTGCCGATCGCGATCAGCACGTGACCCGCGCCGATCGGCGTCTGGACCGGGGGATTGGCCAGGAACTGCCCGTCGGCGTCGCGCAGCGCGAGCACGAGAGCGCCGGTCGTCTCGCCGAGGCTGGCCTCGTGCAGCGTCCGCCCGGCGAGCCGGGAGCCTGCCCGGATCGAGACCTCTTCCAGCCGGAACTCCAGGCTCCCCTCATGCATCACCACGTCGAGGAACTCGACCACGTTCGGCTGCAGGGCGGCGGCCGCGATCCGCTGGCCGCCGATCCGCTGCGGGTTCACCACCCGCGTCGCTCCGGCCCGCAGCAGCTTGGACTCCGACTCCTCGTTCCGCGCCCGGGCCACGATCACCAGGTCAGGCCGGAGCGCCCGGGCCGACAGCGTCACGTAGACGTTCTCCGCGTCGGTGTTGATCGCGGCGACAAGTGCCCTGGCCCGCATCAGGCCTGCCCGGCGCAGCACCTCGTCGTCGGTCACGTCGCCGATCAGCGCGGGATACGGAATCTCGGCCACCCGCTCGGGATCCACGTCGACCACGACGACGTCGGCGCCCTGGCCGGACAGGTAGCTGCCGACCGCGCGGCCCACCCTGCCCCAGCCGCAGACGATCGTGTGCCCGGTCATCCGGGCGATGTTGCGCTGCATCCGTCGCCTTTCGAAGTGGCGGCGCAGGTGGCCCTCCACCAGCGTTTCGAGCACCACGCTGAACGCGTACAGCGCCACGCCGACCCCGGCCAGGATCAGCACGATCGTGAAGATCTTCCCCGCCATGTCCAGCGGGTGCAGGACGCGGAAGCCGACCGTGGTGATCGTGGTGACCGTCTGGTACACCGCGTCGAGTACGCCAAATCCGAGCACGACGTAGCCGATGGTACCGGCGGCGATGACGCCGAGCACCATTCCGAGCGCCAGCTGGATCCGCCGGACGTTGCTCACCAGCCAATTCTCGCCGCCCCGCCCCAGCGGCGCGCTAGCGGCTCCCCGCCGACCCCGACCCTATGGACCCTTGGTGGGCCTATAACGCCACCAGGGGTCCATAGGGTGGTCGCTAGCGGCCTCCTACGCGGCGCTCGAGCCAGGCGACCGCGCCGGGGCCGAGCTCGGCCTTGGCTGCGACGATCGGTGCCAGCGTCGGCGGCACACGCTCGAGGCTGCCGGCCAGCGCTGGAGGCGAACATGATCAGGTCGGGGAAGGGCGCTCCGAGCCTGGCGTGCGGCCAGTCCACGAACAGGACCCGGTCGTTAGCCAGGAGGATGTTGTGCGGGTACGCGTCGACGTGCACGAGCTAGTCTCCCCGCGCGGCAGGTGGCTATCCTGCCGCAGCAAGTCGACCGAGGGCAGTCCGGGCGCCCGACTCGCGTGATCAACGGAATTCCCGTCGTGCGCGTGGTTGTCGTGCCATCGGCGGGATCAGGTTCGCCGCGCCGGCGAGCTGGCGGCTGGAACAGTCCAGCACCTGGGGCAGCTGCGCGGGCGCCGTCTCGATGGACCCCAGGACCGTCACACTGAGTACGGCAGTGAGGGGCCTCGGGCTGGGTTGTCCTCTCATGCCCGACGTAGTCCCGTTGATGACCGTGCGCCAAGGGGTCATCGGAGGCGCCGGACGCGTCGCCGGACGGGACGCCTCTCCATACGACGGCTGCCGGAGGCTGCACGGCCTGCGGCGTGCTACTCGAACAACAACGCTGAACCCTTGTTGTTGCCCGGAACGCGCCACGATGGCTCCTGGTGGACCCGGGTCCAGACCAGCGGCGACCGGCACGCGCACAAGGTCGTCGGCGTCCAGGCCAGTCACTCGCGCCGATCGAGCCGCCCGACGCCGACACCGACGTACCGCGGCGGGTGCTCGGCAAGGACGGCCAGGTCCGGCCGCTCTCACCGCCACGAGCCTGAGACCGGGCAGCGCCACTACCTCCGGTTAGCAACTTTGACCAATGGTCCCTTTTTTGCCACTGGCCCCGGGGCGTGCGGACTGTCACAATCGAGGCTCAAGTGGTGATGCGTGCCTGGTCGCTGCTGTTGCCGCGATACCAGCGGCTCGGCTGTCCCGGTGAATGGGACCGTCCAGCCTGCAGGCCTTCGTAGGAGGAAGGTGGGAGTCCGGTGCGCGTGCCCAAGCTCGTCGTACGTCCGGTCATGCTCCTGGTGTCGGTGCTGCTGGCAGGGGCGGTGGCAGAGACCGCGCCCGCGGTGCCGGCTTCAGCCGCTCGGACCAGGTCCCGGGACACGTTGGCATCGGTTCCCATTCCCGGCCAGTTCAACGCCGTGATGGCAACCTCTCCTGGCAACGCCTGGGCCGTCGGCTACAGCCCTGGCGAGACCCTGATCGAGCGCTGGAACGGCACGGCATGGAAGTTTGTGCCGAGCCTGGGACTTGGCGCAAGCGGCGATCTCTACGGCGTGGCCGCGACCTCCGCGAGCAACGCATGGGCGGTCGGCTACCTTCCCGGCCAGACCGGCACAGGGAGCCTGATCGCGCACTGGAACGGCAAGACCTGGAAGCGGGTGGCCAGCCCGAATCCCGGACCCAACGGCAGCATCCTCCAAGGCGTGGCGGCCACCTCCGCCAGTAACGCCTGGGCGGTCGGCGAAACTGGCGGCGAGAAGACCGTGATCCTGCGCTGGAACGGCACAGGGTGGAAGCGAGTGCCGAGCCCGAGCCCCGGCCCCGAAGGCAGCTTCCTCTACGGCGTGTCCGCCATCTCGGCCCGTAGCGCCTGGGCGGTCGGCTACGCCGACAACGGGGGAATATCCACGACCTTGGTGCTGCATTGGAACGGCACCGCGTGGAAGCAAGTGCCCAGCCCGAGCCCGCCCGTGGGCTCCATCCTCTACGGCGTGACCGCCACCTCCGCCACAAACGCCTGGGCGGTCGGCTACACCGCGGTGTACTCCGAAGGCTGGAAGACGCTGATCCTGCACTGGAACGGCACGACGTGGAAGCACGTGCCCAGCCCCAATCCCGTCACGGTCAGCAGCAGCACGCTCACCTGGAACATCCTCCAAAGCGTGGCCGCTACCTCCGGGCCCAATGCCTGGGCAGTCGGTTACAGCGAGGAAGCCCTCAAAGGCTCCAAAACGATGATCCTGCACTGGAACGGCACCTCGTGGAAGCAGGTGGCCAGCCCGAATCCCTTCTGCGCAACATGTGACAGCCTCTACGGCGTGACCGCCACCTCCGCAAGCAACGCCTGGGCCGTCGGCACCCTCAACGTCGGCGGCGAGGTCGTGATTCTGCGCTGGAACGGCACCACCTGGAAGAACTTCCCGTCGGCCCCCTCGCCGGGGTGACCTTTACAAGAGGTTGGCACACTCTGCCGCTTTCGACCTGGCGACATCAAGGGTTCAGCGTTGTTCCAGCTGTCCGTCGGCGACCCGCGGCAATGTTGCCCGTCGGCCAGTGCGGCGGGCGGACCAGTGGCGGCGGGAGCTTGGTGTGTGCGTCGCCGCTAGCCGAGTCGAGCTGGGGCTGGCTGACGAACAGGCTGGCGGCGAGGCCGGTGCCCGCCAGGCGGGCACCCCGCAGGTCAGCGCTGGTCAGGTCCGCGTAGCTGAGGTCAGCATTCCGCAGGTCAGCGCCGATCAGGAGCGCGCCGCGCAGGCTCGCGCCGCGCAGGTCGGCGCGGCGGAGGTCCTTCCCGGCCAGGTCGGCGCCGCGCAGGTCCGGACCCGGGCCCCCGGCCCGTTGGCGCACGTGTTCGCTGGCGCGTAGCAGCAGGGCATTGACCTCGCGCCGGTGTGCATCGACGTCGAGCGCGACCAGCTCGTCGGGACCAGAGTGCGTCAGGAGCTCCGTTGCCGAAAATGCTCGATCGAGCTCACCGGGCAGCGGCTCCGCTGGGTTCAGCGCCAGCGCCTCGTTGACGTACCAGAGCAACTCGTGCAGCTGCCGCATGACCGCGAAGGCCGCGAACATCGGCGCCGCGAGTCCCGGCTCGCTCCGCCAGTCCCGGCCGCCGAACGTGCCGCGAACGACCTTCTGGCCGGCGCCGAAGCAGTCGAACGCGGCGCAGCCGCCGAAACCGCTCGGCCGGAGCCGGTCATGGATGGAGCAGCGGAAGTCCGCGCGCAGGTTCGGGCACGGCTGGCCGGCGGCCTTGTCGATCGCGAAGTCCGCCGAGGCCGAGAACGCGGTCGCGACGCAGCACAGCGCGGCGCAGCGTTCGCAGTCCGCGCGCAGTTCGAGGCGGCGCCGGCTGGCGGCCGGTGCTGCCGTGTCGCGATCCTGCGGCGCGCTTGGACGGTCGTTCATGTGCTTCAACGTAGTGCTCCGCGGCCGGTGCCCGGTCGACCGAGGTAACTGCCGCAGCGGGCCGATCTGATTTAGCGTCGGTCTTCGGGCATGACGGCAGCACCGTCGGGCAGAACGCGTTCCTGCGGATCGATCCGGACAGCGGGCTCGTCGTCTGCCTGCTGACCAACGCGTCCTGGGGCGAGCCGCTCTACCAGCGGCTGGTCGGCGAGGTGCTCGGCGAGTACGCCGGGGTCACGCTGCCCGCCAGCCCCGAGCCGGTCGCCGCGACCGCCGGTGCCGAACTGGCCCGCCGTGCCGGCCGGTACGAGCGGACGTCGCGCCGGTTCGATGTGTCGGTCCGCGACGGACGGCTGCACGCGGTCGTGACGCCGACCGGCCAGCTTGCCGCCGTGCGGGACGCCGAGCCCGAGGAGCTCGACCTGCACCCGGCGGATCCGTCCGGCGACAGCTTCGTCTGCCGGTCATTCGACGACGAGCCGTGGACGGCGGTCAGCTTCGGCCGGCTGAGCGATCAGACGCCGCACCTGTACATGGGCGGCCGGATCACGCTCCGGATCACGCTCCGGGCCGGACGCCGGTGAACAGGTTGTCTGGTCTTTGCCCGGGCATCGCAGGCCCGCCAACGTCGGCTGACGGGTCGAAGCCGGTTTCGGCCAGCAGGCGCAGCCATACCTCGCGGCTGAACGCGCCGAGCCGATGCGTCTCGCGGATGACCTCGACGGTGCCATCCGCGCCGCGCAGCGTGAACTCGTACTCGGCCTGAACCCAGTCGTCGGCCGGGTCCGGATCCCACGTCACCTCCCTGAAGGTCGCCTGGCGGCCGGCCGCGTCCGTGCCGCCGCCTCCGCCGCCGGTGAGGTCGCCGAAGGTGTCCTTCACGTAGTCGGGCACGAAGACCGCGACTCCGCCCGGCCGGCAGTGGGCGAAAGCCGTCTCGACGACCTGCCGGAGATCGTCCTGCGTGGTGATGTAGTCGACCGCGTCGTGGACCAGGACCGCGTCGAAGGTCCGCTTCAGCCGCAGCGTCCGCATGTCACCCTGAAGGTGACGGCACTGCGGGTTGAGCCGCCGCGAGACCGCCAGCATGTCACCGGAGATGTCGGCGAGCGTGAGGGCGAACCTGTCCTTCAGGTGCACGGCGACGTGGCCGCCGCCGCTGCCGAGATCGAGCACCTCGTGGACGGGGACGGTCGCGGCCGAGCTCAGGACCTCCGTGAGGTAGGCGGCCTCCTGCGTGTACTCGTCCGGCGGCGAGATCAGCGGCCACCAGCCGGCCAGGTCCCGGTAGAGCCGGTACTCATCATCCGCGGGCGCCATGCCTGCCATCCTCGCGCACGGCGATGCGGCCGGCCCGCCGGCCGCTACCGGACGGCGCGCCGTCCCGGCCTGGTGAACCGCCAGCCGCTCGCGACGCACTTCCGCTGGATCTCGGCCAGGCTGACGAAGCTCAGCGGGAGCACCGTGCGCGACCCGGCAATCGTGAGCGCCGACCTGCGGTACCGCCCGCCGCCGGCGCCGGTGAAGACGACGACGGCGATTCTGCCGCCGCCGCTGGCCGCCCCGGTGAGGCCGCGCACCATGGCCAGCACGAAGACGGCGATCAGGGCGCCGAATAGGCCGTCTCGCTGCAGCTTGCTCGGGCGAACGATGGTCATGATCACGCGGACCGTCAGCAACCGCTGCACGAGCAACAGGCTGCGTGCCCAGCCGCCGGCCGTCGCGTCCGGGAATCCAGGGACAACCGCGCGATGGCGCGGCTGACCGCGACCGGGCGCGGTGATCGCCCGGCACGTGGCTACCTGGTTCGCCGCTCGCGGCCTGCGCGGGGTCAGCGGTGCGACGCCCGCCCCGGACGAGCTGCCCGCGCTGCTGCGCTACGAGGCGCGCCTCGGCTCGCGCGCTTCGCGGGTGCGGCGGAAGCTGACGCGCCAGAAAAGCGTTAGGCAACGGTGGCCCTGCCGAGCATCCTTGATCTGGGTCCTGTCCTGCTGCCCTGGAGACTGCCGCCTTGCCATCGACGCTCGCCGAGATTCGGTCTCGCCTGCCCGAGCTGATGCTGGCTGACCAGCACCGGCTGGGCCACCGGATCGACCGGGCCGTCGCGCTGCGCGACAGCCAGCGACGCGAGCGGACGCTTGGCCAGATCCACGCGGACATCGAGGCCGCAGCGGCCAGAGTCCAGGCCCGCAGGTTGGCCGTGCCGGTCATCACCTACCCGGCCGAGCTGCCGGTCAGCCAGCGCAAGGACGAGATCGCCAAGGCGATCCGCGATCACCAGGTCGTGATCGTGGCGGGGGAGACCGGCTCGGGTAAGACGACCCAGATCCCGAAGATCTGCCTGGAGCTAGGCCGGGGCGTGACCGGCCAGATCGGCCACACCCAGCCGCGCAGGCTCGCTGCCAGGACCGTCGCCGAGCGGATCGCCGAGGAGCTGGGGACTCAGCCGAGCCCTGCGGGGGGTTCCGGGGGGTCGTCCCCCCGGGACAGCACAGTCGGCTACAAGGTCCGCTTCACCGACACGTCCAGCGACGGCACGCTGATCAAGGTGATGACCGACGGGATCCTGCTGACGGAACTGCAGCATGACCGGCGGCTGCTGCGCTATGACACGCTCATCATCGACGAGGCGCACGAGCGCAGCCTGAACATCGACTTCATCCTCGGATATGTCCGGCGGCTGCTGCCGAGCCGCCCCGATCTCAAGGTGATCATCACCTCGGCGACCATCGACCCCGAGCGCTTCAGCCAGCATTTTGGCGGAGCCGAATCAGGCAAGCACCGTGGCGGAGCCGAATCAGGCAAGCACCGTGGCGGAGCCGAATCAGGCAAGCGCCGTGGCGGAGCCGAATCAGGCAAGCGCCGTGGCGGAGCCGAATCAGGCGAGCGCCTCTCGCCTGGAGGTGCCGCCGCGCCGATCATCGAGGTCTCGGGGCGCACCTACCCCGTGCAGGTGCGTTACCGCCCGCTTGACCCTGACTCCGGTGACGGCGAGGACCGTGACCCGGGCGTCCGCGACGAGCCGCGCGATCAGGTGCAGGGCATCCTCGACGCCGTTGACGAACTGCGGGCTGGCGGCCCAGGCGACATCCTGGTCTTCCTCAGCGGCGAACGGGAGATCCGCGATACCGCCGACGCGCTCTCCAGCGGTCCGTACGCCGATCTCGAGGTGGTCCCCCTCTACGCCAGGCTGTCAGCGGCCGAGCAGCACAAGGTTTTTGCCGGCGGCGGAAGAAGCCAGCACGGCCAGCCGCACCGCGGCCGCCGGGTCGTCCTCGCCACCAACGTCGCCGAGACCTCGCTGACCGTCCCGGGCATCAAGTACGTGATCGACCCCGGCACGGCGCGGATCTCCCGGTACAGCAACAGGACCAAGGTGCAGCGCCTGCCGATCGAGCCGATCTCGCAGGCGTCGGCGAACCAGCGCAAGGGGCGCTGCGGCCGCACCTCGGACGGCATCTGCATCAGGCTGTACAGCGAGGAGGACTTCGAGTCCCGGCCGGAATTCACCGACCCGGAGATCCTGCGCACCAACCTGGCCTCGGTCATCTTGCAGATGGCGGCGCTCGACCTCGGCGAGGTGGCCGGTTTTCCCTTCATCGACCCGCCCGATACCCGCCAGGTGACGGACGGCGTGCGCCTGCTGGAAGAACTCGGGGCGGTGCCGCCGGGCGGCAACGGAGCCACGCGGCTCACCGACATCGGCCGGAAGCTGGCCAGGCTCCCGGTGGATCCGCGGCTCGGCCGGATGATCATCGAGGCGGGCCGCAACGGCTGCGCGCGCGAGGTCCTGATCATCGCCGCCGCCCTGTCGATCCAGGATCCGAAGGAGCGGCCAGCGGATTCCAGGGACGCCGCCGACGCCCAGCACGCGCGGTTCGCCGAGCCGGGCTCGGACTTCCTGTCCCTGCTCAGCTTGTGGGAGTACCTGCGCGAGCGGCAGCGCGAGCTGTCCGGGTCGGCGTTTCGCCGGATGTGCCGCCGCGAGTACCTGCACTACCTGCGGGTTCGTGAGTGGCAGGACGTATACGGCCAGCTCAGGCAGGCGGCCAGGGAGCTCGGCATCGCGGTCGGCCCCGACCGGCCGGCGCAGGCAGCCCAGCCCGCGGCTCGGCCCGCGGCCGAGTCCGGGCCATCA
>Ga0307374_10005525_pt1 | contig 20408 bp, 20 predicted proteins | sample OX3MG_FD_202532 | JGI IMG/M metagenome (GOLD analysis project Ga0307374, IMG submission 202532) | Soil microbial communities from Risofladan, Vaasa, Finland - OX-3 | ecosystem: Environmental > Terrestrial > Soil > Coastal area > Acid sulfate soil | place: Finland: Risofladan, Vaasa | collected...
TCGCTCGTTGAGCGCCTCAACGACGTCGGCCCGACCGTAGGGCACCGCAGTCGACAGCCCCGCGAGATCAATGAGGTGGACGATCTCCTCCAAGGGTGCCACCGGATCCCGGTGGTCCAATGAGAGCACCCGCCAGCCATCGGTCACACCCCATTGTGCCGCCATTCGACCGGACGCGCCGAGAGTGGGCAGGCATCCCACGAGAGGTTCCTCTGAACACAGGGAAAATCAGCGGTATTTGGGCCCTTCATGCGGGGTCCATATGCGGTTCCAACAATGGCACAGGTCCGCCCACGCTGGCCGCCGCCAATTGACCTCGTTACACGCCGGTATCTCGATGCAGCAGTTGCGCAGAGAAGTGCGACTCGCTGGGGAATCTGGGATAACAGAACACCATGAACCCCACAGCCCGGACGTGTAGCAGTCGCAAAGCGGGGAAAGGTACGTACACGACATGCACACACAGAGCGATGCTCACAGGATCCAGCCAGGTACCTCCCAATATGGCGCCAGGTTCGGTTGAGAGATTGTCCGGCATTGTCCGGCAACGCACACCAATGTGAAAGGAGGTGACGGGCGCAGAAGCCCGCACCCCAATGACTGTCTTCTACTGGTTGATTCCACTCTTCGTCGTGGCGGTCGCGGTCGCCGTTATTCCCGTCTTGTACGGGACCTTGAAGCATAAGGACTGGGAAAATCGGGAAGCCGCTCTCAAGGAGCAGCAGCAGACCCAGATAGCCGACATTGACCGCGATCAGGCCGCGCCAACGCGCGAGGCTCGCGTTCATGTCGCACTCCATGACGCACACGCCGAGGCGGTGGCCCTGCTTCGACGCGTCGAACACCTCACTGAGCAGCTGGACAGCGAATCAGAAGGGTCAGGGATTCTTCAGCAATCATGATCGGCTGAGGGCGTCGTCGAAGCTCGTCTAACAGCAGAACCGGATCCTCCTGAGAACACCTCGAGCGACTCCGCGTCCAGCGAGGGGCCGTAGCTCCGCGAACCCAAACCATGATCCTGGACGGCCTGCGGCTCTGAATCGTAACGATGATGCCGTGCAACGGGCCGGAAGGAGAGGATCCTCCTCCTCGATCATCTTCACGGCGAGGTGAACCTCTTCGGGCGCAGCGAGCGTCGCCGGTCAGGACGACTGGCACGCTCCCGGCGTCACGGAGATGTAGACCTGCGTCGGGTGCCCGACTGTCTGCACGGTGAGATGGCTTGCGCCCGGCTTCGACGTGATCTTTCCGTTCTTCGTCGCCGCGCACCACCCGTTCGGGTAGTGCTGCGACGCCGCGATGAACACGGTCGTCACGCCGTTCGCAGCCTGTGTCGGTGCGTACACCATGCTGAACGCCCCCGTGAAGGGATTGAAGATCGACGAGTTGGGGTCGCCTGCGACTGCCTGCGGATAGTCGCGGGACAGCACCGTCACGATGGGCGAGTAAGAACCGAGGGGCTGCACCAGCCCCTCGGCCGACGAACCGGTGGGGTCGTCGTAGAACTTCCACGCCCAGTAGATCCAACCGAGGTCGTCCAGGCCCGCCCACTCGACGGCGAAGCCGGCCAAGGGGATGTTCGTCGTGGCCCCGAACTCACTCATGAAGATGGCCGGACCGGTCGGCTGGGCGGCCGAGCCCATGGAGAGTCGGGTGATGTCCTGCTCCGACGCGGCCGTCTGTTCGGCCTGGAGGCACTTGAGCAAGTCGGTCGGATTGCCCGTCACAGGACTACGGTCGCCGCAGTAGGTGTGGAAGTTGAACACCACCCGCTTGAACGGCAACGGGCCCAGCTGTGAGGGGACGTTCCCTCCCGTCACCCAATAAATGTCCGGTTCGACGAAGGTCAGGTGATGGCTGTCGACCGACTGGATGGTCGGGATCACGCCGTTGTGGGGATCTCCGGGCGGACACGTCAGCGGGCCTGCCCCGTTGGCCAGGTCGGCCGGGTATCCACTCCCAATGTAGAAGCACTCCAATTGTCCGGTGTAGGTCGACTGCGAGGCGACCTGGGTCTCGGTGGAGAACGGCTCATTGAAGGGGTCGTAGCCGACCACCCACGGGTTGTTCTTGAACTTCTGGGCCACCGTCTTCCACACGAGGTCGTAGTTGCCCTGCAGGTTGCCCACTACGTCATTGGCCCAGAAGTGCCCCACCGCGGTCTGCAGCGTCGGGTTCGAGTAGTTGTTCGACCAACGACCGCCCTTCGGGACGATAGGCACGTTGTTGGTGCAGACGGCCCAGTCCGGGGCGCCCTCGCCCCGGAAGTTCTGGTTGTACACGTCCTGGTGCATATCGAGCAGGGTGTAGATGCCGTACTGAGCCAGCAGGTTCACGGTGGCGGCAACGTGGTCCAGGTACTGCTCGGCGACGCTCTGGTTCCATTCGTTGATCTGGCTGGTCGTCTCCGGCGCTCCGGCGGTACAGATCCGGGGCTGGTTGGGCCCACCCGACCCGGGCTCGAGCGCCTGCCACTCGATCCCGAGCCGCACGACGTTGAAGCCGAGCCGTTGCATTTTGGCGGCATCGGTCGCATCGAAGTTCCATGGTTGCCCTGGGTCTGGGTACGCGATGTAGGGCGCGTGCTTGTAGACGACGTTGACGCCGTGCATGAGGATGACGCGGCCCTTGGAGTCGTAGAGATACGGACCACCGGGTGAGCTCAGATAGCTGGGGACGCTCGGTCCGATTCCCTGCAACTTGACACCGCTGCTGCTCTGGTACTGCACGCCCTTGCCCTGCAGCATGACGACGTGCGGTGTCAGCGCGTTGATATTGGGCTGGTGGACGACGTGCTGCGGGGTCGACGTCGTGGTGGTCGACGGGACGACGGGCGCAGGCCCGGGAGAAGTGGTCGTCGTCACCGGTGCCGTCGGTGTCGTGGTCGCCGGGGAGGTCGTCGTGGTCGTCGGTGGCTTCGTCGTCGACGTCGTGGTCGTCGACGGCCTCGGGGCGACCGTGCTCGTCGTGGTCGCGGCGTCGGCAGCAGCTCCACCGACCACCCCGAGCAGGGACCCGCACACCACGACGGCGATGCCGGTGAGGGCGATCGATCTTGGATAGGTGGATCTGAGCCCCATCAGCTCCCTCTCTGCATCGCCAGCACCCGAACTGCCGACTGTAGTGACCCGGCCGCGTGGATTCGCGCACGTGATCGTCCGAACCGGACGCAGCGTCCACAGAACACAGGCTCGACAACACCGGCTGGGACAAACCTGGGCCTTCCTAGATCAGGCGGCCACGGCGCTTTCCCCGCACGAAGAGGTCAGCCGATGCTTGCAGGTCACTCTGCATCTGACTCTGGTTCTCCAAGAGCTCATCGGCCCAGAGCATCTGCAACGTGGTCTGCACCCGGTCGGAGCGACGCTGCGCCCGCACGTCTTCGAAAGCCGTGCGCAGAACTTCGTGGAGCACCTCACCGTGCGGTACCGGTGCGTCGATGACGTCGTGTCGATCGGCCAGAACGTCGGCAAAACGCTCGTACCAACGCTGAGCGGCAGCGTAGGAGTCACGCAGGACGGCCTCGGCGACAGCCACCGACTCGAGCTCGGGTTGGCCCGGGTCAGGCGCCCGGACGGGAAAGGTGTCGAGGGTGAAGGCGCCGAGCCGCAACCGGTTCGAACCGGTATAGAGCCGGGAGATGGTCTGCACCGACACCACCTTCGCCCCCCGTTCGGCGAAGAACTGACGGAAGGCGTCGTCGCAGATGAGGTACGCACGATGTGACGCCTGCTGGCTGGCTTCGGTGTCCACGTGCCGGCTGGTGACCGTCAACCGTTCGACCGCGTCGGCCAGGTACGCCGAGCTGGCCGCAAACGCGGCCGAGAGCGCGCGCCCGAGAGCGGCGGTCGCTCCCCGGGGCCAGAAGAGGATCCCGACCACAATGCTGACCCCGCAACCGATGGCCACGTCCTCGATCCGCGTCAGACCGACCTTCCACCCGGTGGGCTGAATGATGTTGAAGAGGATGACCACGACCAGGGTGAAGGCGGCCTGCCCGGCGGCGAACGAGATCATCGACGGAGCCATGCCCGAGAGCAGCACCACAAGCGGCAACAGGACCCAGAGGAAGACCGTATGGTCGGCCAACCCGATCATGATGAGAGACCCCGCGATGAATCCCACGGCAGTGCCGCCGATGGCCCGGAGAGCGGTGGCGCCGGTCCCGAGGGCGCTCGAGCGCAAGACCGACATGGTCCCGAGCACGACCCAGAAGCCGTGCTGGACGTTCGTGACCTCGACCACCCCGACGGCTAGAGCCAGGCCTACTGCGCCGCGCAGGGCATTGCGGAACCAGACGGAGCGGAACGAGAGATGCGACACGAGCCTCCGGGCCAGGGCCTGAGAAGCGGTCTCATCGGCCATGCCGAGGCGCCGGCCACTCGCCGGCTCGGCCCCGGCGGCCTCGAGTGTCGCATCCGCCACCATTTCGGTGGCGATACCCAACGCCCGGGCGTGGAAGCCTGGATCGAGCGCACCTGCGATGCCCTCGTCCGTCGCCGACTGGAGCTCTGCATCGGAGACCGTCGCTTCCTCCGCATCGGTCAGCGAGACCACGTCGGCCTCGAGGGCGGCGACCATCAGTTGGTCGAGCAGCTGCGTGGAGCTCCGCAGCGCTTCGATCCGCGCCGGGTCGTGTACGGGATGCCCTTCGCCGTCACAGAGCAACGCCGCTGTCTTGTGCAGCGTGTCGGCCACCTGCTCGGTGACAGCCCTGGCCGGGCGCGGCTCGGACGACCATTGGGCCTCGTGCATGGCGACTGTGGTGTCGGCGACCCACTCGAGACGGCCGACGAGCTTGGAGAGCGCCACCGCACCCGATGCCGCGCCAGTGGGCGGATAGGGCGTGCTGGAGAATTGGTCGGCCAGCTCCTGCAGTTTGACCGTGACGTCGTCGTGCGCCGTCGAGTCGCCCAGACCCCGGGACCTGACTTCGACCAGACGGGCCACTGCGGAGGCGGCAGCGGACAGCCGGCGGCGAAGGTTGTCGTGCCAGGGGGGCGGCCACACGAGCATGCATGCCGCGACGCAGAAGAATCCCGCAAAGGTCCATCCCACAAGACGCGGCCCGATGGCCGAGTCCGGCTGCGCCACCGCGACCGGCAGAACGAACGTGAGGAGTGCGGCCGTGGTCGCGGTTGCCGCCTGGGGCGCGACGATGCCCGCAAAGAGCACGGCGAAGCCCACCAATGCCATGGTCACGACCGCGGCCACCCGGTTGGTCGAGACGACGGTGCCCAGGACGACGAAGCAGGCGCCGGCCACGTAGAGGCCTCCGTACGACGCGAGCCGCACATGGGGCCGTCCTGTGAACTCCACCAGGAGAAGGAGTGCAAACGAGCCGAAGGCCCCGAACAACCCGACCTGCGGGTTCGAGAACGCGAAATGGGTGATGGCGAACACCAGTGGCATCACGACTGCCGCCCTGACCGAGCGCTTCACGACCAGGAGATCGGGATCCTTGGCTCGGAGCCAGCTCCATACCGTCGGACGCGCCGGAGGCGGAGCAGATGCATCGGTGGCACTCGTCACAAGCCGGCCGCCCCCACGGTGAACACGCACTACCCCTTCGCGGGCAGCGACTGAGCGAAGCCGACTCCGAGGTCGACCCACTTCCTGAGCTGCCGGGCGGTCCCGAGATCATCGGCATCGACCCGGAGCCAGCCCGGCATCGGACGGCCCCGCATGACGGCAACCGACGCCGCCGTGGTGGCGACCAGCTGGTCCGAACGTTCGGGCCCGACCCGGACCAGGATGCCGCCGCGACCACTGGCGGCGACGGCCAGGTTGCCCCCGACGAGGAAGGCCAGGCCGCCGAACATCTTCTTCTCGCTCAGGCCAGATCGTGTCGCCACGAGAGCCCTGATGCGCTGCGCCAGGTCCTCGTCGTAGGGCACCGGACCAGCGTAGGCACCCGCCTGAGGCCTGTCGCTACCCCAACTCGCTCAACAGCTCCCGGCACCGCTGCGCGTCGCTGCGCAACTTGGCCCGAAAGCCGTCCATGCGGGCGAGCTTGGCGCTGATCTGCTCAGCCAGGGACTCGTTCAGGACCAGAGCCTCCTGCAGCGTTGCCTTCTGTTCGGCCCGTGCCTTCTTGCTGGTGGCGTTCTTGGTGGCGCGGTACGAGGCCCGCAGTTCGTCCAGCCTCGTTTCCAGGGCCAGGAACTCTCGGATCTCGTCGAGATTCATCCCGAGCACCTCACGCAGTTCGAGGATCCGCTGCAGGTGCGCCAAGTCGTCCGGCGTGTAGCGGCGCTCGCCGCCCGGGGTGTACAGCGAGGGCGTCAGCAGGCCGAGCTCCTCGTAGTACCGCAGGGTACGGGCCGACACGCCGACGCGGGTTGCGGCGTCGCTGATCCGGATACCCCCCTCCGCGCCCTCTACCGGGACGGGCGTCCCCCGCTCATGGTGCTGCGTCGAGACGGCCACGTCAGTCGACCAACAACGACTCGGTCTCGGCCACCGCCTCCTGGGCGGGGACCCGATCGGCGTCCGGCTCGTCCGTCTCCTCTTCCACGTGGTGATACTTACCGCCCCGGAGGAGCGACGCCACGGCTCCCAGGAGACACGCACCGGCGGCGAAGGAGAATGCTTCGGTCAGGCCCTTGGAGAACGCCGGGGCGATGAGGTGGGGGAAGAACTGGCGACTGGTCAGGTAGGTCGCGGTCGAGTGCGGCAACTGCGAGAGCTCGGCATGGCCCAACAGGATCTGCATCGGGTTGTAGCCCAGGAAGGCGGCGAAGAGGCTGCCCACCGGGGGCAGATGCGAGACCCGTGTGGCCACCGTCGGGCTGACGCCCTGCGCAACGAGGCCGTGATACAGCGAAGTGGGCAACGTCGCCGCCAGTCCGAGGATCATCAGGCTGAAGAAGATCCCGATGGAGAGGACCTGGGCCGACGCGTTGAAGGTGCCCGCCATGCCGGCACCGGCTCCGCGCTGGTTCGCCGGCAGGCTGTTCATGATGCCGGTCTGGTTCGGGGCGATGAACATCCCCATGCCAACCGAGTTCAGGAAGATGAGGGCGGCAAAGCCGAGATAAGAGAAGTTCACCGGCAGCATGGTCAACAGGATGAACGTGAGAGCGGAGAGCACCAAGCCTCCCGTTGCAAACGGCCGGGCCCCATAACGGTCGGCCAGCATGCCGCTCAGCGGCGCCGCCGCGAGCAATCCGACGGTCAACGGGATCATGTAGATACCCGCCCACAGCGGGGTCTGGGAGAAGCTGTAGCCGTGCAACGGGAGCCAGATTCCCTGCAGCCAGATGATCAGCATGAAGGTCAGGCCGCCGCGACTCAGTGAGGCGAGGAAGCTGGCCGCGTTGCCGGCCGAGAAGGCGCGGATGCGAAAGAGGGACAGCCGGAACATCGGCTGCTTCACGCGAGTCTCCACGATGCCGAAGACGATCAGGACGGCAATGCCGCCGAAGATCTCGGCCACCACCTTTGGGTTGGTCCAGCCCATCGAATGGCCGCCATAGGGCAGGAGCCCGTAGGTGATCCCGATGAGGACGAGGATGAGGCCCACCGCGAAAGTGACGTTCCCGAGCCAATCGATCTTCGCCGGCGTGCGCACTCCTCGCTCCTTGAGCTTGACGTAGGCGACGATGGTGCCCAGGACTCCCACGGGCACCGAAATCAGGAACACGAGATGCCACTCGACGGGAGCGAGGACGCCTCCGAGCACGAGGCCGATGAACGAACCGGCAATGGCAGCGGTGTTGTTGATGCCGAGCCCCAGGCCGCGCTTGTCGGCGGGGAAGGCGTCGGTGATGATGGCCGAGGAGTTGGCGAAGAGCATGGCCCCGCCGACTCCTTGGCCGACGCGCATCCCGATGAGCCACAGGGCGGCCGGAGTCCCCGTCAGCCAGGTCACGGCCAGCAGGAGAGAGAAGGCTGTGAAGACGATGAAGCCGAGATTGAAGATCTTGACCCGTCCGAAAATGTCCCCGACGCGGCCCAGCGTGACGACCAGGACGGCGAGCACCACGCTGAACCCCATCAGCATCCACAGCAGATAACCGGTATTGCCCGGCGTGAGCGGATTGAGATCGATGCCCCGGAAGATGTCGGGCAGCGAGATGAGGACGATGGACTGGTTGATGAAGACCATCAGGGTGCCCAGCGTCACCGTGGCCAGAGCGATCCACCGGTAGCGGGACTGCCCCCCGTCCGCAGGGGCCACAGTCGGGGCCGAGCCATTGCCGTTCGTCAGGGTCGTCACGCTCATCGGCAAAAGTTTAACGTTAACGTCAGGGTCATGAATCGCGGCATCGCGGCCACACGAGCAATCCGGATCGGAAGGTGCCGACCCGGAGAATGTCCTTCGAAGAGTCGTTGCGGGATCTGCCCCGAGCCTTCGCCGCCGACGGCGATCTCATCTCAGGGCACGTGATCATGGCGCTGTCGTCCGTCTTTCCCGATGGGGAGGACTACTTCGTCCGGTCCGTCCGTCACTACCGCGATCGGGTCACTGATCCGGCGCTGAAGCGCCAGGTCTCCGGCTTCATCGGACAGGAAGCGGTCCACGGGCGGGGAGCACCGGGTCTTCAATGACCGGTTGGCCGAGGTCGGGTATCCCACGAAAGAAGTACGAACGGTTCACGAAGGCGGGACTGCGCTTCCGTGAGCGCATCCTTCCGCCGATTTCGAATCTGGCCGCGACCGCCGCGCTCGAACACTTCACCGCTACGCTGGCGGAGCTCGTGCTGACCAGTGACGAGGTCCGCGACCTCATGGGAGCCGACACCGTCCGGGACCTCTTCGTCTGGCACGCCCTCGAAGAGTCCGAGCACAAGGCGGTGGCCTTCGACGAGTACGGGGTGGTTGGTGGTGGTGAGCGGCTCCGCATCTGGACGGTGAACCTCTTCCGGTTCGGGTTCGTCCTCGGCGTGGGACTCGCCGTCGTGCTCTCATTGCTCGGCGACCGGAACACCTGTCGCAAGGGCAACCTCAGGCGAAGCTGGCGACGCCTGAAGATGTCGCCACTTGCGGACCCAGCCGTCTGGGCCCAGCTCAAGGACTACAACCGCGCCGACTTCCACCCGGACGGCAGCGACACGACGGAGTTGGTGGAATCCTGGAGGACGAGGCTCTTCGGGGAGGACGGAACGTTGAACGACAAATTGAAGCGAGCGGCAGCCTGATGCCGGACACGATGCCTGGCGACGCCACGCACTTCGATGTCCTGGTCGTCGGGGCCGGGCTGTCGGGCGTCGGTGCCGGCCATTACCTTCAGAACGAGTGCCCCTGGGCCGAGTACGCCATCTTCGAGGCGCGCGACGCCATCGGTGGGACCTGGGACCTGTTCCGGTATCCGGGCATCCGTTCCGACTCCGACATGCACACCTTGGGCTATTCCTTCCGGCCCTGGGACGGTGAGAAGTCCATTGCCGACGGCGATTCCATCCTCCAATACATCAAGGAAACCGCAAGCGAATCCGGTGTCGACCGCCACATCCGCTTCAACCACCGCATCATCGCGGCCGAGTGGTCCACGCCCGATTCGCTCTGGCGCGTCACGGCGGAGCGGACCGACACCAACGAGACCGTCGAGGTCACAGCCTCGTTCCTCTTCTCCTGCACTGGCTACTACCGCTACGACCACGGATACCAGCCCGACTTCGAGGGCATGTCCGACTTTGGCGGCACGATCGTGCACCCACAGGCGTGGCCCGAGGGCCTGGACGTGGCCGGCAAGAGGATCGTGGTCATCGGCAGTGGCGCCACGGCCGTGACCCTTGTCCCTGCGCTGGCACGGTCTGCCGCTCACGTCGTCATGTTGCAGCGCTCGCCGACGTACATCGCGTCCCTGCCCGAGAAGAGCCCTGTCGTGGCGCTGTTGCGCAGAGTGCTCCCCGCCCAAAAGGCCGGGACGGCCGCCAAGTGGTTTCACGCCGTCACGACCCAGGCCTTCTACCAATTGAGCCGGAAGCACCCGAAGCTGGTTCGGCGGATGCTGGCCAAGGGCCTCGAGCGTCAACTTCCACCGGACTACGACATCGCCACCCACTTCACCCCCCGCTACGATCCCTGGGACCAGCGGTTCTGCGCCGTCCCGAACGGCGATCTCTTCAAGGCGCTCTCCTCCGGCGCGGCGTCGATGGTCACGGACAGCATCGAGCGCTTCACGAAGCGGGGGATCCTCCTCACGTCGGGGGAGGAGATCGAAGCCGACATCATCGTGACAGCCACCGGGCTGGAGCTGCTCTTCCTGGGCGGCATCGCGCTCAAGGTGGACGGCGAGACCGTCGACCCGGCAACCAGGCTCACCTACAAGGGCATGATGATCGAGGGCGTGCCCAACCTCGCTCTGGCAATCGGCTACACCAACGCCTCGTGGACGCTGAAGTGTGATCTCACCTGCGACTACGTTTGCCGCCTCCTCAACCACTTGCGAGCGCGGGAACTGACGCAATGCGTCGCCCGCAACCGGGACCACTCTGCCGCGTCAGGCCCGATCCTCGGGCTGACCTCTGGCTACATCCAGCGTTCAGCGCACCTCCTCCCCAAGCAAGGCACGAAGCAACCCTGGAAGGTGCATCAGAGCTACCTGCGCGATTACCGGGCGCTGAAGATGAGCGACATCGACGATTCCATCATGGAGTTCTCCGGTTCGCTGACGTCCGACAAGCCACTTGAGCCGGTGGGCTCCTGAGACGGACTGAGAGACAGCCATGAAGGATTTCAGCAACCGCGTCGCCGCCATCACTGGGGCGGCCTCGGGCATCGGGCGGGCACTGGCCGGCGCGATGGCGGGGCAAGGAGCGCACTTGGCCCTCAGTGACATTGACGACGCTGGTTTGGCGGAATCGGTGGCGCGGTGCGAGGGGCTCGGTGTCAAGGTCACGTCGACGCACCTGGATGTCGCGGATCGGGACGCCGTGTCCACCTGGGCCGACGGCGTCGTCGCCGAGCACGGACGAGTCAATCTGATCGTCAACAACGCCGGCGTTGCCCTCGGCGCCACGGTCGAGTCGATGTCCTACGAGGACTTCGAGTGGTTGATGAACATCAACTTCTGGGGCGTGGTGTACGGCACGAAGGCATTCCTCCCCTATCTCAAGCTTTCTGGCGAGGGCCACATTGTGAACATCTCGAGCGTCTTCGGGCTCATCAGCGTGCCGTCGCAGTCCGCCTACAACGCCGCCAAGTTCGCGTACGGGGATTCACCGACTCGCTGCGCATGGAGCTCGAGATCGAAGGCGCCAACGTCTCGGTCACGACCATCCACCCGGGAGGCATCAAGACGAACATTGCGCGCAACGACCGCATGGACGCGAGCGTCGTTGACGTGGCCGGCGATCCCGACAAGGCCCGCAAGGACTTCGAGCGCGCCTTCATCACCAGCCCCGAGAAGGCTGCGGACCAGATACTCACCGCCGTGCGACGCGACCGCCGGCGCGCCCTGATCGGCCCTGACGCCAAGGCCATCGATCTCGTCTCGCGCCTCCCCGCCTCCCTCTACCAATCTGTTCTCGCCAGGGGCGCCGCCCGATCACTCCGGCGCACGCCGTCGGACGGCGCGACACCTACGAGGAGGGGCGGGAGCTGAATCCGTTGAGCGCCGTGCCGAGCGCCAGTCGCCAGCGGCGCTCGATCGACTCCGTCGAGGTTCCGAGGCGACCCGCTGCCTCAGCGAACGCCATGCCCTGAATCAGGGCCACCAGGACATGAGCGACATCAGCCTCGTCGCCACGCAGACGACCCGAGTCGATGCACCGTCGCACCCGCCCGACGATGAGGACGCGGACTGAACTCGTCGCCGCCAGCTCGTCTGGCCCAGGCGAGAAGTCGGTGAAGGGGCGGGAGAACATCACCTCAGCCAACTCTCGGTTGGCCCGGATGAACCGGCGGTACTCGGCGGCCAGGACCCATAGATCGGCAATGGGATCCGCTGTCTCCGCCAGCTTCGCCAGCTCACCGAAGAGCTGTCGGAACCCCTCGAAGTACAGCTCCCGGACCACCCCCGACTTGTCCTCGAACAGCTCGTACAGCGCAGAAGCCGACGTCTCCGCCCGGGCGGCCAACGACCGTGCCGTCAGCCCGGCGGCACCTTCCTCGGCCAAGAGATCGATGGCGACCGCCAGCAGCCGCTCGCGTAATTCCGGGGTCCGCTGCTTGGTCCGTGGCATCACGAAGACCCGAGGGACCTGGGCATTTTGGCCCCGCCGCCTCTATTAGAACACCTGTTCCGGAACACTGATCCAATATAGACCGGCACCGAGGCTCCGGAGAGCGACCATGAACGACGCCGTCACATACACCCGGGCCGACATGGTGGGCACCATCACCATGGACGACGGCAAGGTCAACGCCTTCTCCATTCCGGTGTTGCAGGCACTCCACGAAGCGCTCGACCGAGCCGAGCACGACGATTGCGTTGTCGTCCTTCAAGGGAGGCCGGGCTGCTTCTCGGCGGGATTCGATCTGCCCACGCTGGGCGGACCCCGGAAGATGCCCTCACCCTCCTCCGGTTGGGAGCGACCCTGGCCGGGCGCATCCCTTCCTTCCCGGCACCGGTCGTCGTCGCCTGCACTGGGCACGCGTTCCCCGCAGGCGCGTTCCTCCTGATGGCGGCCGACGCGCGACTCGGCGCCGAAGGGCCCTCCGGCTCGGCCTCAACGAGGTCCGGATCGGGCTGACCCTTCCGTGGTTCGCCATCGTGCTGGCGCGACACCGGCTCGCGCCGGCGCACTTCGATCACGCCTGTGTGACGGGTGAGATGTTCGATCCACACTCAGCCCGGGAGGCCGGGCTCCTCGACGCCGTCGTCTCTCCGGCCGAGTTGAGCGATCGTGCGCAGAGCATCGCCCGTGAGCTCAGCTCGATCGACCGTTCGACGCATGCCGCCACCAAGCTGCAAGTCCGCAAGCCCGTGCTGGACGAACTGCAACATGCCATTGAGGATGAGCTGGCCGGTCCGCCGTCCGCTGCGCACCAAGTGACTGGACACCCGGCCCCATCCGACCCATGATCAAGGTGTGGAGTCTTCTCCCTCGTTCCTGGAAACGCTGATCGGCTTCCCGGGCGCAGTGCTTCGGCTTCCTTCGTCGGCCTTGGCGACGCTTGAGGCCGTCAACGAAGTCACCGAGCGAATGGACCGTTTGATGGCGCTGCTCGATCAGCTCGATCGCGGCGTCAACAGAGCAGGCTCGGGCATCGACTTCGCCGCCCTCGGGATCTCGGGGGCCGTCTCGGGGCTGGAGCAGGCCGTCGGGATGCTGGACGCCTCGCTGCCATCACTTTCGGAGTCCGCCTCGGCGTTGCGCAGCCTGACCGATCGGCTCAGTGGCGTCGCCATGGAGTTGGCCAGCGAGCTCCCGAAGGCGACCCGGTCACTGCAGGAGATCTCGCCGGAGCTGTCCAGCGTCGTCGGGATTCTCGATGATCGATTCGCTCATCTGGACACCGTCGTGACCGATTTGGCACGGCTCATGGAGGGCGTCGTGGGAACGATTCCGGGCATGCGCCGGGTCCTTCGCACGACGTCGTCGGTCCCCTTCGAACCGAGCTGACCCACAAGGAGGACCCGATGGGTACCACTGAGCTGGACGCCGCGCTCGACGTCGTGAAGGCGACGTCGGTTCCCGTCCACGACATCGGCACCTCGGCCTACCTCAGCCCTGACATCGCGGGGTGGGCAGCGGAGTGGGGGTGGTCCAATCCCTTTGCGTTCTATTTCGCGGGGCGGGGCGGCATGTTGGGTGACGTCGGTGCCGAAGTCGTGACATCCGCCTTCGGATGGTTCGAGCCGAACGCGGTGCATGCGATGTACTCCGAGGGCATCGGCGTCGCCGGCGCGGTGACCGCGGCCGCCCGCATGGCGGAGGCGCATGGCAGGTGGGGCGAGAAGCACTACGGCGACGTGGAAGGACTCGAGGGGATTGTCGGCGTCACCGAGGAACTGGTCGACGGGCTCGAGGGATCGGCCATTCCACTCTTCGTCGGCTGGCGTGACGCCCCGAGGTCCGAATCAGCTGCCGGTCGGGCGGCCCAATTGATGCAGATCCTGCGCGAATGGCGGGGTGGCATCCACCTGGTCGCCACCACTGCCGTTGGGCTCTCTCCGCTGGAAGCCATCCTGACCAACGAAGGACCGGGTCAGGCCAAGTTCTTCGGCTGGCCGGAGCCCTTCCCCGACTTCGGGCCCATACGACGGCGGCACGACGAGGCCGAGGGCATCACCGACCGCCTCTGCGCATCGGGGCTCGCCGCAGCGCTCGACGAGGCCAGGTACTCGGACTTCCGAGCCGGGGTCGCCACGCTCCGCGCCGCCACCCCGTAGGGCGCACCAGGGCTCCTCGCTGGGGAAAGTCGAACCCTGGAGGGGCTAGAGTAAAGGGCTGCTCAGCGACCGGTGATGGTCGGTCCGAGGAGCGCCACGGACCTGTGGTGCAGCTAGGAGTGCACGCCGCCCTGTCAAGGCGGAGGTCGCGGGTTCAAATCCCGTCAGGTCCGCCACCGAGCTCCGGGCCGCCTCCGGGCGGCGGGAGCACGGTTACCCGGTCGGGTAGCTCAGTTGGTAGAGCGCGCGCCTGAAAAGCGTGAGGTCACCGGATCGACGCCGGTCCCGACCACCGGAGAGGTGTCCTGATGCCTGAATGCGATCGCCACTGGGGATGGCTATTGCGCGTCCGAACGGTCCTTCGAAGTCCTTCATGTTGGCTTCAGAATGGTTCCGTATGGTGGCAACATGGCTCGCCGCGCAAGCGATTCTCGGTGGCCTCCGCTTCAGCGAAACCCCGACGTCGGCACAGAGAGTCGGGGGCTTCTGGGAGGGGTCCTCGGGGGACTGGAAGGCCTTGGGGACGCTGAGGGACAGCCGTCGAACGCGGCACCACAGTCCGAGGTGAGTTGGCTGCCACGTTCAACCGTCCATGACATCCCAGGGGTTCACGGGAGGTCAAACAAGCGGTTCCAAGGTGAGGCCGGACCTTGAGCGCGTTCTGGAGATACCAACGGCGAAAGAATCGACGTTTCGACGGACCGACCCTTGATGTGCTCGTCATTGCACTCCAGGTGGCAGTTGTCCTCTGTCTGACGGTACTCGCGGTGATGCTTCGTTGGTGAGACCGGGCTCGGAGGATACGCCTCGCAGTGACCCAGGCACTCCCCGATAGCGACATCTTTGCGCAAGGGGTCCCTGCGTAGGGAACACGGATGGCCCGACGAGGGCAGATGTTTAAGAAGTCCTTAGCCTGACCCATCCTAATTTCATGTTGGCGTCAGGCTCCGCCCCTAGCCTGATCTGCATGACTCCCGTCCGTCACGCCAACCCGGCGCAGCGCCGTCATGCGGCGTCTGCGCGCCGCGATGGTGCGCTCAACCGGCTCTCCACGATCACCCGGGGGATCGTCGTGGCCAGCCTTGCCGCGGTCGGGGCGATGGGGATCTACGTCGCCAAGGCACTGCCAGGGCACCACGCCACGACCACGACCTCTGTGTCGTCTGGCAGCAGTGCAAACAGTGGGGGCGCTTCGAGTTCCGCGAACACCCTCAACCCGCCGTCGTCCTCGCCGTCGGCCGCCTCGACTCCTCCACCCGTCACCAGCGGAGGGAGCTGATGGCCGAGGCCTACGCCTCCGCCCGCAGCCAGCGTTGCTACCGAACCAGGGCGCTAGGCACCATCGCCGAGCTGGTCACTGAAGCCGGAGCACTGTTCGAAGCATCGGAAATGCTCGAACGTGAGCTCGAACGCATCGATTTGGCCGCGAGCAGGTTCCGGGGTGATTCGGACCTGAGCCAGCTCAATTCCGCCGCCGGCCGCGAGGTCATGGTGAGCCCCGACCTCTTCGAGGCGATCGAGGTGGCGCTGGCGATGGCCGAGGCGACCGATGGGCTGGTCGACCCCACGGTCGGTGTGGCGATGAAGCGCCTGGGCTACGACCGCGATTTTGCCGACCTGACGCTTGGGGTCGACGGCCAACTTCCAGCCGAACAACCAGTGCCAGGATGGCGCTCCGTCTCGATCGACGCGGACCGCCGCGCCGTCTGCCTCCCGGCGGATACGTCACTCGACCTCGGCGCGACCGCCAAAGCACTGGCTGCAGACCGGGCAGCAGCGACGATTCACGACGCGCTCGGGTGTGGCGTCCTGGTCTCACTCGGCGGCGATGCGTCCGCCGCCGGCCCGGCACCCGTTGGCGGGTTCTCCATTGGCATTGCAGATGCCTGCACCTCCCGCGAACCTGCCGAGGCAATAGCTATCTCGTCGGGCGGGCTCGCGTCTTCGGGCGTCGGCGTGCGTCAATGGCGCCTGGGACCACACCGGGTCCATCACATTGTGGATCCGGCCACCGGATTGTCTGCTGCGCCCTGTTGGCGAACAGTCTCTGTCGCAGCCGAGACCTGCGTACAGGCGAACGCTGCCTCCACGGCAGCGATCGTGCTCGGTGAGCGAGCGGTGGCCTGGCTGGAAGAACTCAGGCTCCCGGCCCGCCTTGTCCGGGTCGATGGGACGACGGTCATCACCACCGAAGGATGGCCGTACTCCGGGCTTTCTCTGGTCACGGAGCAGAAAGCCCAATGACAGCGGGCATGCTGGCGACGGTCGGCCACGGTTCGGCCGCTCTGTGGTATCTGACGCGTGCAACGGGCCTCGTCTCGCTCATCCTCCTCTCGGCGACCGTCGTACTCGGGACCGTCGCCTCAGTGGGCTGGACAAGCGACCGCTGGCCTCGGTTCCTCTCCCAATCGGTGCACCGGAACCTGTCGCTGTTCTCCGTCGTCCTCATCGGCGTGCACGTCGTCACAACGGTCGGTGACGGCTATGTACCGATCGGACTCGCCGACGCCGTCATTCCGTTTCGCTCCGCCTACCGCCCAATCTGGGTCGGACTGGGGGCGGTGGCCTTCGACATGCTTCTGGCGGTCGGAATCACCAGCGCGGTGCGACGCCGCATCGGTGTAGCCGTCTGGCGAGGAGTCCACTGGCTGGCGTATGCCTGCTGGCCGATCGCCGTGCTTCATGGCCTGGGCTCAGGCACCGACCCCCGGCTTCCTGGAGCGATGCTGGTATTCGTCCTCTGCATGGCTGCTGTTGCCGCCGCAGTGGCTTGGCGCCTGGCGGCCGGATGGGCGCGCTCGGTGACCTGGCGGATCGGTGGCGCCGTCACCGGCGCTGCGGTACTGGTGGTGATCACGGCCTTCGCTGTCGTAGGGCCCCTTGGGTCTGGCTGGGCCCACCGGGCCGGCACTTCATCCGCCCTCCTCGCTCAACTGTCAGGTTCGCCGTCGGCGTCATATTCCTCTACGCAGACCTCAACTAATTCGTCATCTGCGACGTCGCCTCCCTCGGGCACTCCGGGCACCCCTTTCGAGACGACCGTGTCGGGAACTGTCTCCACTTCGCCTCCAAACGCTGGCGGCGACTCCGAGGTCACGCTCAGGATGGCGCTGGCCGATACGTCGGTACCTCTCCAGGTTCGTATTATCGGGCCTGCTGTCAACGGTGGCGTGGACATGCACAGCAGCGAAGTAACCTTCGGCCACATGAGCGGCCAGGTGACGGCCTTGGAAGGTTCCACTATCGGCGCCGTCGTCAATGGCCCCACCGGCCCGATCGACCTCACCATGAACCTGTCCCTGAATCCGGGCGGTGCGACACTCACCGGCCAGCTCTCGGGGAGCGCACCGCAATGAGCCTGACTTTCGATCACACCTCCCGCGCCGCTCCACTGACGGCAACCCGACTGCTGCACGGGCTCGTGGGAAGAGGGGTCCAGAACACTGATCTGCGGAGCCACCTCGAGCAATGGGGTGAGTTGCATCACCAGCCGAAGCGGTTGATCGACGAGCTCGACACAAGTGGTCTCGTCGGTCACGGTGGGGCGTGGTTCCCCGTAGGAGCCAAATGGCGGTCTGTCACAGGAGCATCCCGTCGCCGGCCTGTGGTGGTGGCCAACGGTGCCGAAGGCGAACCGGCCAGCCGGAAGGACGCACTCTTGCTTACGAGGGCGCCGCACCTCGTACTCGACGGATTGGCGCTCGCGGCCAGCACCCTGCGCGCTCGACAGGCCATCGTCTACGCCCCAGGCGCGAACCTTCCAACTCTGGAGGCGGCCTTAGCCGAACGCCGCTCCTGCGGACTCGACCCGATCGCCATCGATCTCGTCGAGTCACCTGAGACCTTCATCTCCGGTCAGGAGTCGGCGGTCGTGAATGCTATTTCGGGCCGCGGTGACGCCGTGCCCTCCTTTGTCGGGTTGACGACCATCCGCGAGCGCGGGGTCGGAGGCCGGCCCACATTGGTGCAGAACGTCGAGACGCTCGCCCATGTTGCCCTCGTCGGCCGCTTCGGAGCAGACTGGTTTCGATCGGTCGGCACGGCGCAGAACCCTGGCACCATCCTGCTGACGGTGATGCGAGCCGAGGGTCCCATGGTTGTCGAGGCGGCGCTCGGCTCTTCCCTGCGTTCGGCCGCCGGGCTCGGGGACGACGATCTCTCTCGTACTCGCGCCGTTCTTCTCGGCGGCTACGGGGGCGCCTGGGTTTCCCCACAGGCCTTTGCAGAGCTCCCTCTGGCAGAGAAGGCCGCCCGCCGCATCGGCGCAACCCTCGGTGCCGGCGTGATCGTGGCGCTGCCTTATGGTGTCTGCCCGCTGGCTGAGATGGCCGACGTTGTGCGGTACATGGAGGGGCAGGGCGCCGGTCAGTGTGGCCCCTGCGTACACGGCCTGGGGGCGCTGGCCGACAGTTTGGACCGGCTGGCCTTCGGGGGACGGGGGGGACCTCGCCTCGACTCCATCCTCGAGATCTGCACGCTGGTGGAAGGCAGGGGCGCCTGCCGACATCCCGACGGAGTGGCCCGTTTCGTCCGCAGCGGGCTGGGGGTCTTCGCCGACGAGGTGGCCTCGCACCAGCGTCAAGGGTCCTGCGCCCAGACGAGAGCGGCGCGCGTCTTGCCGGGGGCGGGCCGAACGGTGACAAGAAGACTGGTTGGCCGGGCATGAGTCAGTGGAGGCTGGAGTTGGTCCTCGACCCGGTCGCCTGCGACGGTCGAGGCGTGTGCGCCGAGATGCTCCCCGAGCAGATCGAACTCGACCCATGGGGATTTCCACTCATCGACGGCGCTGATATCACGCCCGCTCTCTACGAGCATGCGGTACGCGCCGTTCACTCTTGTCCGAAGCAGGCACTGCACCTGGTAGAACGCCGGTGCTGAGCACTCCTCTCGAGGACCTGGAAGAGCGCCATTCAACTTCACCGCGCAACGGGCGGAGTCGGAGGGCGCGCTGGTCGAGGTCGCGTGTCCATCGCCGTCGGCGCCGCATCATTGGGGTCATGGCTGCCGCCTTCGGAGTCTTCTTCCTCTGGCTCGCCATTTCACTCGGCGGCGCGCTGACCAACCCGGCACTGGGCAGCTCAATGGGGGCCCGCGCTGCGGAATGGTTCCGTGGACACGGTGGGGCGTCCATCGTCGTCTGGGCGGAAACCCAGTGGTACTCCCATCACCAGCCAAAGGTGGGAGGAAGCCTTGCCGCGGGAACCATTCGCAAGCCGACAGCGACGACGACCACCACGCCCGTCATTGCAACGGTCCAGCACCTACCGACCCCATCACCCCTCACGCCCTTTGCCAGTCCGGCTGTTGCCGGCGAGGGCCAGTGGTCGCCGATCGGCCGCACCGTGAATGGAATACCTGCGGTCTACGAGACGATGCTCCGACCCGACGCCATTCACACGAGTTACGTCGTCGGTGTCGCCTGGATGGACACCAAGCTTCTCAAAGCCACGCTCTACTCGGGCAGCGCCATCCCCGGAGGGGGCCCCTACAGTCACACAGCACCCATCTCACCCAACGATGCCAACTCACTTGTCGCTGCCTTCAACGCTGGCTTCTTGATGTCCGACGCCAATGGCGGCTATTACACCGACGGCAAGACCATCCTGCCCCTGCGAACCGGTGCCGCCTCCTTCGTGGTCTACAAGAACGGCTCGGCCACCGTCGGGCAGTGGGGGCGTGACGTCTCGATGGGCAGCGATATCGCCTCGGTGCGCCAGAACCTGAATTTGCTCGTCGACAACGGGCAGGTGGTGCCTGCGGCATCCACTGTCAATTCCGCGCAGTGGGGCGCCACCCTCGGTGGTGGTCTCTATGTGTGGCGTTCCGGGCTCGGGGTCACGGCGAACGGTGCCCTTGTCTACGTGGGTGGCCCCGGCCTCGACATCTTGGATCTGGCGAACATTCTGGTCCGGGCCGGGGCCGTGCGCGGGATGGAAATGGACATCAACACCGATTGGGTCAACTTCAGCAGCTATCAGCCGTCGAGCCCGAATGGAGCTGCCACCCCAGCCAACGGGACTGAATTGGTTCCCGGCATGACAGGCACCCCCGGCCGTTACTTCCAGCCATGGTGGGCCCGCGACTTCATCACCATGTCAGCGGCGACCGGATCGTGACGCCGGTG
>Ga0307374_10005527_pt1 | contig 20406 bp, 17 predicted proteins | sample OX3MG_FD_202532 | JGI IMG/M metagenome (GOLD analysis project Ga0307374, IMG submission 202532) | Soil microbial communities from Risofladan, Vaasa, Finland - OX-3 | ecosystem: Environmental > Terrestrial > Soil > Coastal area > Acid sulfate soil | place: Finland: Risofladan, Vaasa | collected...
GGGAGGAAAGGAATTCGCCGAGCGCGATCAGCGCCCCGGCCAGCAGCAGCACGCCCAGGTAGCCGGGCAGGAGAATCATCCAGGAAGGCCGCGGATCGCTGTAGTAAAAGAGAAATCCCTGGTAGCAGAGCGTCGGCGCGAGCAGGATCGCGTAGACCGACAGCGTGGCCAGGAATTTGCCCATTACGATGGCCCAGTCGCTGATCGGGGAAGTCATCAGCAGCTCGATCGTGCCCCGCTTCTTTTCCTCGGCGTAGACGCCCATGGTCAGCATCGGCACCAGGAACAGGGTCAGCGAGCCGAGGAGCGAGAAGAAGTTCTGAGCCACCAGGCTCGTCACGTCGATATTCTGCGCGCCGCCAAACTGGGCCGCCTGGAATCCCATCCGCATCGCCTGCTGCATCATGAACGTCAGGATTCCGTTGAAAAAGAATCCGCCCACGCCGAGAAACACGCCGCCGACCACGTAGGCGATCGGGGAGACGAAATAGTGCGACATCTCACGCCGGTAAATGGCCCACAAACTCCTCACGCTTCCCTCCTCGCGCCTTCCTCGACTTCCTCGGTGGTCAATTGCAGGAAAATTTCTTCCAGGCTCATCCGGTCGCTGCGCAATTCGTACAAGTCGAAACCCCTTCCGACCATGCACGCGGCGACGGCGCTGCGAATTTCGCTCCCGGGAGCCACTTCAATCGCCACCGCCAGCGGGCCGTCCGCGCCCGCCGGATTGATCGTCACCTCGCCCACGCCCTCAATTTCCCCGAGCGCCGCCCGCAGGGCCGTCTCATCGGCCCGGACCAGCAAACGCAGGCGTTCTCCTCCGCGCAGTTGCGTGGTCAGGTTGTCCGGGGTGTCTTCGGCCACGATTTTCCCGTGATTGATGATCAGGACGCGGTCGCAGGTCATGCTGACTTCGGGCAGGATGTGCGTCGAGAGGAGAATCGTGTGCGCCCCGGCCAGACCCTTGATCAGCCGGCGAACCTCGATGATCTGCTTGGGATCGAGCCCGGCCGTCGGTTCGTCCAGGATGAGCACGTCCGGGTTGTGAACCAGGGCTTGCGCCAGGCCGACGCGCTGGCGGTATCCGCGCGAGAGCCGGTGGATCAACTCCTTGCGCCGGTCCGTCAGATGCGTCTTTTCCATGGCCTGGGTGACGCTCTGGCCGCGCCCGGCCGATGGCACGCCCTTGATGCGAGCCACGAAGTCCAAATAGGATTCGACCGTCATCTCCACGTAGAGCGGGGGAACTTCGGGCAGGTACCCGATCCGTTTGCGCACTTCCATGGACTGGTCGGCCACGTCAAAGCCGTCGATGCGCGCCCTTCCGCTAGTGGCGGGCAGGTAACCGGTCAGCATCCGCATTGTCGTGGTTTTTCCCGCCCCGTTGGGGCCCAGGAATCCAAGAATTTCACCCTTCTTCACATCAAAGGAAACGTGATCGACGGCGGGAATCGTTTTATAGACTTTGGTGAGGCTGTCCACTTCGATCAAGGCATTTACTCCTCGCAGAGACTCCTTTTATATACCAGACTCCGATACGGCGTGGAGGAGCCGCGAAAAATCTTCTCCCGGTTGCCGCTCCCGCTGCCGCCCCAGTTGCTACCCAAGATAAGAAAGGAATCCCGGCAAGCCGTTCGGGTTGCCCGGCGCTTCCGGCCGCGGGCGCCGGCGGGAGGTTGCAGCGGCGCCGCCCGGTGCTAGAATCGAGTCCAGGCAGCGACGCGCCGCCTTCCTCGTGTACCCAAGGAGAGCGCGTGGCAAACAGGTTGAGGACGCTTCTGCCGGCTCTGGTCGGCGTGGTTCTTTCCGCGGTCATGGTGGTTGCGGTTCCCGCGCAGCAGCGCGGTCCGATAAAAGCGCCCGTGCCGGCCCAACCGGAGCCCCCGGCCAATGCGGTTGGCCGTCCCCTGATCCGCAATGTCAATCTGGTTCTGGTCCCCGTGACCGTTCTGGACCCGTATGACCGCCTGGTGACGGGACTCGAGGCGGATAATTTCCGCATTTACGAGAACGGCGTGCAGCAGGAAATTACCCACTTCAGCGAGGATGACGTGCCGATCTCGATCGGGGTCATTTTCGATTCGAGCGGCAGCATGAGCGACAAGCTTGCCAAGGCCAAAATGGCGGCGATGCAGTTTTTCCAGACAGCCAATCCCCAGGACGAATTTTTCCTAGTAGACTTCAGCAATCGAGCGGAGTTGATTTCGCCATTCACTTCCGACATCAGCCTGCTCCGCGACCGGCTCATGTTCAGCCGCGATTCTGGACGGACGGCCCTGTTCGATGCAATCTATCTGGGCCTCAGTGAAATGCGGAGCGCGCACAACAGCAGGAAGGCTTTGCTCATCATATCAGACGGTGGCGAAAACCATAGCCGGTACTCGGAAGGGGATGTTCGCGAGTTTCTGAAAGAATCCGATGTCCAACTCTACGCCATCGGAATCTACGAGCCGCTGGCCGACCGCTTCCGTACCCCGGAAGAAGGAGAAGGGCCCGAGCTTCTGCAAGAGCTCGCGGAGATGTCCGGGGGCCGTGTGTTCCCCGTCAGCAATATCAACGAGTTGCCGGACATCGCCAGCAAGATCAGCATGGAGCTGCGCAACCAATATGTCTTGGGCTACAAACCGAGCGATCATGACAACAATGGCAAGTGGAGAAAAATCAAAGTTGAGTTGCAACCACCGCCGGGACTCCCTCCCCTGCGCCCCTATTACAAGCGCGGCTATTACGCACCGGGCCCATAGGCCTCCCCGCTTCATCGCCTGGGCCTTGCTCCTGGCCCTGGCCGCCTTCGTTGCGCCCGCGCTGGCGCAGCAGCCCCCGCCCCCACCCCCGCCGCCGGGGGCGCAAATCCGCCGCAGCGTCAATCTGGTCGTTTTGCCGGTTTCAGTGGTCGACAAGCAGGGTAAGTTTGTCGGCAGCCTGAAAGCGCAGAATTTCCGAGTCTACGAGGATAAGGTCGAACAGAGCCTGTCCGTCTTCAAGCGCGAGGATATTCCCGTCACGATGGGACTGGTCATCGACAACAGCGGCAGCATGCGCGACAAGCGGCCCCGCGTGAACGAAGCCGCGCTCACCATGATCCAAAGCTCGAATCCCGACGACCAGGTTTTCGTCGTCAATTTCAACGAGGATTACTATCTCGACCAGCCTTCCGATTTTACGAACAATATCGCCATTTTGAAGCAGGCGATCGATCGCATCGACTCGCGCGGCTCGACGGCCCTGTACGACGCCGTTCTGGCCTCCCTCCACCACCTGCGGCTGGGAACCCGCGAAAAGAAGGTGCTGCTCATCATCACCGACGGGGAAGACAATGCCAGCCGGCACGACCTGGAATATACGGTGGAGGAGGCGGAGAAATCGAACGCGATGATCTATACGATCGGCCTGCTCAGCCAGGACGACCGGAGCGAAGCCCGGCACGCCAAGCGCGCTCTGCGTGCGCTGTCGGAAGCGACGGGCGGCCTGGCGTTTTTCCCGAAGACGGTGGACCAGGTCCATCAGATCTGCCTGCAGGTGGCCCAGGATATCCGCAACCAGTATCTGCTCGGCTACTATCCGACCAATCCCCAATCCACCGGTGGATTCCGACACGTCGAAGTAAAGCTGGTCGACGTGCCCCACGCTCTCGGCAAGCTCTATGTTCGCACCCGCACCGGCTACTACCCGCAAAACGCGCCGACCGCGTCCGGCGCTGCGGGCCATTGAGAGGGCGATTGCGCGGGCGATTACGGGGCGATGAGGCGGTCGAGGAAGCTCGTGCCGTGAGGAATCCGCCCGCCAAAGTTCTCCGCAACGGTCTGGCCCAGATCTGACTGGGTTTCGCGGGTGCCGAGGTCGATTCCGTGGCGCCCGTGGCCGATGCGGGGTCCATAGACCAGCAGAGGCACATATTCGCGGGAGTGGTCCGTCGAAGGGGAGCAGTGGTCGGGATCGCAGCCGTGGTCGGCGGTGATGACCAGAAGATCGGCGGGCCCGAGGCGTTCGAGAAGCGGACCGAGCTCGGCATCGAATTCCTCGATGGAACGGGCAAAACCCTCCACGTCTTTCCGGTGCCCGTAGAGCATGTCGAAATCGACCAGATTCGCGAAGATCAATCCCGCCGGACGATTGCCCATCGCTTCCTCGATTTTTTTCATTCCGTCCGCGTTGCTCCTGGTCCGGACAGACTCGGGCACCCCGCGGCCGTCGTAAATGTCGAAAATCTTGCCGATGCCCAGGACGGGCACGTTCCGTTCGCCGAGCACATCGAGCAGCATCGGGCGCGGCGGCGCGACGGTATAGTCGTGGCGGCGCTCGGTGCGGCGAAAATTTTCCCGGCTCGTGCCCAAAAAGGGGCGCGCGATCACGCGACCCACCTGATGCGGCCCGGCCAGCAGGGACCGGGCGATCTCGCACATCCGGTAGAGTTCCGGTACCGGGATCACCTCTTCATGGGCCGCGAGTTGAAAAACGCTGTCGCCGGAGGTGTAGACGATCGGGCGGCCGGTGCGCAGGTGCTCTTCGCCGAGTTCCTTGAGGATTTCCGTGCCGGAAGCCGACCTGTTGCCGATCGTTTTCCGGCCGATGGCGCGCTCGAAGGGCTCGATGATCTCGGGCGGAAATCCGTGGGGATAGACGGGGAAGGCGCGCTCGAGCCAGATGCCCGCCATTTCCCAGTGGCCGACGGTGGTGTCCTTGCCGGGCGAGCGGGTGGCGGCCTTGCCGAAGGCGCCCAGCGGTTCGGCAGCCGGGTTCAGATGGGCCAGCGGCCTGATATTGGCGAGTCCCAGGCGAACCAGATGGGGCACGGCGAGGGGCCGGGAGCCGGCGATATGGCCCAGGGTGTCGCGGCCGGCGTCGCCGTAGGCGCCGGCGTCGGGCATCGGGCCAATCCCGACGCTGTCGAGAACAATCCAAAGAATCCTGTCGAATCCAGTCATCGCGTTTTCACCGAAAACGGTATCACAAACTCACCCTTTCTTCCTCGGCGGGGGACGAGCGGCCGTCGCGCGCCGGTCTGTTGGGGGCAGGCCATGGACATGGGCAGGGGTGGAAGCTCCCTTCGTCCGACGCTTATAATAGGTTGACGGTCTTCTCGGTCGGCAAAGGTTCACCATAAATGGCTACCCTGATCGCGTCCTCGTCTGCCGGCGTTTCGCAGGCGAGCGATGCCATTTCCGTTCGCGGCGCCCGCGTCCACAACCTGAAGAACATCAGTTTTGATATCCCCGCCAACGCGATCACGGTGGTCACCGGCGTCAGCGGATCGGGGAAGTCGAGCTTGGCGTTCGACACCTTGTATGCGGAAGGGCAACGCCGCTACATCGAATCGCTTTCCGCCTATGCCCGCCAGTTTCTCGAGCGAATCGAGCGGCCCGATATCGACGAAATCAGCGGTATCGCGCCGGCGATTGCCATCCGGCAGAAGAACACCACCCGAAACCCGCGATCGACAATCGCCACGGCAACGGAAATCTACGATTATCTGCGCCTGCTCTTTGCGCGGGCCGGCCGGACCTATTGCTACCAGTGCGGCGAACCGGTGATGCGGGACAGCATCGACCAGATTGCCGACCGCGTGCTCGATGGTTCGCCGGGGCGGCGTTTCCTGGTTCTCTATCGCCTCCATTTCCCTGCCGAACCGGCGCCGCGCCGGAAGGGGCGTCCGAAACGCCGGCAAGTCGGCGAAGCCGTTCGCCGCGCGCTCCTCGAGCTGCAAAAGCGCGGTTTCACGCGGCTCTGGCAGTCGGGCCGCGTCTTCGAGTTGGGTGAGCCCGAGACCCTTCTGGCGATGAACTTCGACGAGCCGGTGTATGCCCTCGTCGACCGCCTGGTTGTGGCGCCGGAATCCCGGTCGCGGCTGGTGGACTCGATGGAACTGGCCTACCGGGAAGGCCGCGGGGAAGCCGTTGTGCAGTTCGTCGACGGCGACCAGGAGAAACTTCTCTTCAGCGAGCGCTTTGAATGCCGGCGCTGCGGCCTGGTCTATCAGGAGCCCGAACCCATCCTGTTCAGCTTCAACAGCCCCTATGGGGCCTGCCCGCGCTGCCAGGGCTTCGGCAATACGGTCGACTACGATCCCGATCTGGTTGTGCCGGACAAGGCTCTCTCGCTCGGCGACGGGGCGATCGAGCCGTGGACGAAGCCGCGTTACCGGTTTCTCGCCGCCGAACTCCGGCGCTTCGCGAAGGCGAACGGCATTCCGCTCGACGTCCCTTTTCACCAGCTCTCCGCCAAAGACCGCGAGGCGGTTTTTCGCGGCGACCGCGCCCAGGGATTCCACGGCGTGCAAGGCTTTTTCGGGTGGCTCGAACGGAAAAAGTACAAGCTGCACGTGCGCGTGTTGCTGAGCCGCTACCGCGGCTACGCGGTCTGTTCCGAGTGCCAGGGAACCCGTCTGCGGCCCGAAGCGCGGGCCGTGAAAATCGGCGGCCTTTCGATCGCCGACGTTTGCCGGATGAGCGTCGAACGGGCTCGGGAGTACTTTGCCTCGCTGGCTCTCACGCGAACCCAGGCGGAAATCGCCCAACGCGTGCTCGAGGAGATCCGCCAGCGGCTCGGCTTTCTCGGCGAGGTCGGGCTGGAATATCTCACTCTCGACCGGCTGACTTCGACCCTTTCGGGCGGGGAAGCACAGCGGATTCAGCTGGCCACTTCGCTGGGCTCGCAACTGGTGGGCGCGCTCTATGTCCTCGATGAGCCTTCGGTCGGCCTGCACCCGCGCGATACCCAGCGCCTGGTCGGCATCCTGAAAAGCCTGCGAGACCTGGGAAACACAATTCTGGTGGTCGAGCATGACCGGGACACCATCGCCGCCGCCGACCATATCCTCGACCTCGGCCCGGGCGCCGGCGAGCAGGGAGGCCACTTGCTCTACGCCGGCCCGCTCGACGGGATCGGGAGCGAAAAACGCTCGCTGACCGGCCGCTACCTGTCCGGAGAACTGCAAATTCAGGTGCCTCCCCATCGCCGCCAGCCGGGGCGCCGGTCGCTGATGGTAAAGGGGGCGCGCGCGCACAACCTGAAGAACATCGATGTCCGGCTGCCGCTGGGATTGATGCTGGCCATCACCGGCGTCAGCGGTTCGGGGAAATCGACCCTGGTTCACAATGTGCTCTACGACGGGCTCAAGGCCCAGCGCCTGGCTGGCGCGGCGGGAGACGCCTGCGACCGCATCGAAGGGGACCATTTCGTGCAGGACGTCGTTCTGGTCGATCAATCCCCCATCGGGCGCACGCCGCGCTCGAACCCGGCGACCTATCTGAAGGCTTTCGATGCGATTCGGGATGTCTTTGCCAGGACTCCCCAGGCGCGCCTGCGCGGCTATTCGCCCGTAACGTTTTCCTTCAACATCCCCGGCGGCCGTTGCGAGGCCTGCCAGGGAGACGGGACGGTCACGGTGGAAATGCAGTTCCTGGCCGACGTGGAGCTGGTCTGCGAGGAATGCAAAGGCACGCGGTACAAGCCGGAAGTACTCGAAGTCACCTATCGTGGCAAGAACATTCACGACGTGCTCCAGATGACCGCTCGTGAAGCGCGCTCCTTCTTCGCCGCCGCGCCCAAAGTCGTCCAGCGGCTGAGGATTCTCGAAGAGGTCGGCCTCGGCTATCTGCGGCTGGGGCAGTCGGCAACGACCCTTTCCGGCGGCGAGGCCCAGCGGCTCAAACTGGGCGCGCATCTGACGCGGCCGGTGAACGAAGGCGTGCTCTACATTCTGGACGAGCCAACCACGGGGCTACATTTCGACGACATCCAAAAGCTGCTGGCCGCTTTCCACCGGCTGCTCGACGCCGGTGCGTCGGTGATCGTCATCGAGCATAATCTGGATGTGGTCAAATCGGCCGATTGGGTGATCGACCTCGGTCCCGAGGGCGGAGAAAACGGCGGACATATCGTCGCCGCCGGTCCGCCCGAGGTTATCGCGCAAAGCCGCCAGTCGCATACGGGCCATTATCTGGCTCCGCTCCTGGCCGGTTCCACGAAGGTCGAGGCGGCGGAGTGAAACGCGAAGCGAACATCGCGGTGGCCATGGCGGTCCTTGTGGCTGCGGCGTCTTTGGCGGTGGCCGGCGGTGTCGCCCGGGCCGCGCAGGCCGTCCGGCGCGGACAGAGGGTTCACCAGACGGTCGAGACAATTCCCAATCCCGCCGCCCACCTGCAAGCCCAAGCCCAGGCGGCGCTCGACCAGAAGGACTACGCGTCGGCCGTGCCATTGTTGACGAGCTATTTGAAAGATGAGCCAGGCGACGCCATCGCCCATTTTCAGCTCGGCTACGCCTACACGGCGCTCCGTCGCTGGGACGACGCGGAAGCCGAGTACCGCAAGGCCGTCGAGCTCAACCCGAAGCTGGCCCCGGCGCAATTGGACCTGGGCCTGATTTTGCTCCAGCACGATCCCGCCGCCGCCGTGGAACCGCTGCGGCAGGCCGTGACTCTCGATCCGAATCAGGCGCAGACCCATCTTCTTCTGGGCCTGGCGCTGGTTCGTTCGGGCAAGCCGGCCGATGCCGTCGCGCAATACCAGGCCGCGGTGAAGCTCGACGACAACAGTTTCCAGGCGCACTTCGAGCTGGCGCACGCGCTTCTCGCCATCCACCGGGCGGCCGAGGCCGAACCGGAATTCCGCCGGGCCCTGGCCCTTCAGGCCAATTCCGCCGACGCCCAGGCCGGTCTTGCCGGCGCCCTGTTGGAAGAGGGGAAGACCGCCGAGGGGATGGCGGAACTCGAAACATATCTGAAGCAGCGCCCGGGCGATGAAACGGCCCGGTTGCAACTGGCCGGTTTGCTGGAGGGCGCAGGCCGCCTGGATGATGCGCTCGCTCAACTCGCCCAAATCCACTCGCCGGGGCCGAACGCGCTGGAGGCCGACCGTCGGAGCGCCCAAATTCTTCTCCAGCAAAAGAAATACGCCGAAGCGGTGCGGCCGCTCCGGGCCGCCCTGGCGCTGGTCCCGAGCGACTCCATGCTCCGCGCCGATCTGGGCCACGCGTTGATGAAGCAAAAGGACTTTAAGGCGGCTTCGCAGGAACTGGCCCTCGCCGTAACGCTCGATCCGAACCTGACTCCCGCGTGGAGCGATTTGACGATTGCGCTGTATCAGACCGGCCAGTGGGCGGGGACGCTCGGCGCTTTGAACCACGTGGAGCAGGCCGAGCCATTGACTGCGGTCGCCTGGTTCGTGCGCGCCACCTGCTACGATCATCTGGGCCTGCTGGCGCAGGCCATCGCCGCCTACAAGACGTTTCTGGATGTGGACAACGGCAAGCTCGCCACCGACGAAGATCTGGCCCGGGAACGATTGCCTGTCGTCGAGGACCTTCTGCAGCATCAACAGAAGAGATAGCGCGATGATCGGCCGTACACAGTTCGCGGGCGTCATGTTGCTGTTCTCCCTGGCGCTTCACGGCCAGCAGCCGACCAGGAAGCTGCTCAAGCTCGAAGCGAAGTTCCAGGATCAAAAGGGCGCGGTGAAGCGGGCCAAGACGCTGGCGAAACTCCTGCCCGAAGAGGTCCGTGTGGCGGCCGAGGAGATTCAGGAGGGGGAATTCGACCAGGGCGTTGCGCGCCTGGAGCACTGGAGCGCCGAGGCGCAGCAGGCGCACGATGCTTTGATCGCCACGGGCCGCAACGCCGTGAAAAAACCCGACGGTTTTACCGAATTGCAGGTGGCCCTCCGGGAGAGCCTTCGCGGGCTGCGGAACATCGTCTTTTACCTTCCGCTCGGGCGCCGTCACTCCGCGGAAACCGTGCAGGCGCACCTCTCCCGGATCAATAGCCAGCTGTTGCAGGAGCTGTTTCCTCCGCCTCCCGCGTCGCCGCCGCAGAAGGGGAAACCGAAATAAAGTGAGGAAAAACGTGTTCGGAAAACCTTGCATGGCCTGGCTCCTGGCCGCGGCGCTCGTCGCGCCCGGGGCGGCGCTTGCCCGGCCGGCGCCGCAACGGCAGGATTTCCTGACCGAAACCGAAGCCGATCGGATTCGAAACGCCGACTCGGCAAACGCCCGCATCGGTCTGCTCCTCGATTTCGCCGCCGACCGGCTGCGGCGGTTCGAGCATGAACTGCAGGTGAAGAGTACGGGTCCGTTGCGGGCGGATTTTCTGAGAGATCTGCTCGACTCATTTTCCGCGTGCGTCGATGAAGCCTCCAGCCGGGTCGACGACGGGATCGGCAACGGCATGGACGTGCGCGGCGGGATTCGGGATATTCGCAAGCGCGTGCCCCGGTTCCTCGACGAATTGAAGAAAATCAAGGCGAAAGGAACCGACTGGAAGCTCTACGAGGACTCCTGGAGGGACGCCGACTCCGACCTGCGGGACGATCTGCGCGACGCCGAAAAGGCCCGGAAGCGGCTTCAATTCAATTCGCCCGGCCCGAAGCCGCGCGGGGCGGGGAAAGATTGAGCCGGCCTGTCCGATCCGGCGCGGCGATACCGGGAGGGGAACGGCTGTTGCAGCGCATGTTCACCCGGTTGGGATGTCAGGGGCGCCCGCCCCATTTCGCCGCCGAGTTTTATCCCTATGCGAACCTGACCCACACGCTGCGGTTCCGCAAGGGCATCGCGCGCGTGCGATTGTCGGACCTGCTGCGCGGGGCGCCGCTCGGCGTGCTGGAAGCGGTGTCGGCGCTGCTGCTGTCGCGGGCCTATCGGTTGCAGCCGCCGTCGGAACTGGTCGGGCTCTACCGCCGCTACTCGCAATCGGCCGGCTTGCGCCGCCGTCTGGCGAAAGTTCGCCGCCGGCGCTGCCAGCCGGTTTTTCGCTATGCCGATCACTACGACATCGCGCCCATCTTCGAGGCGCTCAACCGCCGCTATTTTGACGGCGGGTTGCGCCGTCCGCGCCTGGGCTGGAGCACACGCTCGTGGCGTTCGCAGATGGGTTCCTTCGATCCGGCGATCGGACGAATTGTGCTGAACCGCCGGCTGGACCGGCCGGACGTTCCCCGCTTTGTCGTCGAATACGTCCTCTATCACGAGATGCTTCATGTGAAGCACCCCGGGCAACTGGCCCGGTGCGGACTTCGCGTGCATTCGGCGGCGTTTCGAGTCGAGGAGAAGCGATTTGCCCACTACGCCGAGGCGCGGCGCTGGCTCGAGCAGGTTCGTTAGCCGATTGCCGGAGGGGTTCGCGCGCCGGCAAGCCGGCTTCGATTGCCGCCGGCCGGCTGTTGCTTCCTGTCGCGCAGGTCGCGGGCCAGCTTTTCCATCCGCTGTCTGATCTTCCTGGCGTCTTTCGCGTGGGGATCTTTTTTCAGGTATTCGCGATACTCGGCGAGGGCGCGCTCGGGATCGTTTTTCTTCTCGAAAGCTTCTCCCAGCCATTCGTGCGGCACGGCCCAGGAGGGATCGTGCGCGAGGGCCTCTTGAAAACGGCTGATGGAAGCGTCGTATTTCCCGATCTTCAGATAGAACTGGCCGATCTGAACGTCCTTTTCGGCCAATTTCAATTTGTTGTTGTGTGCGGGGGCCTGGCCGGAAGGGTGCTGCCAATGGACCGGCGAGGGGAAAGCGGCGGCGCTAAAACCGAATATCCCGAGCGCCAGCAAGACCTGCGCCGCCAGGCAAACCGGCCCGCGCCTGGCTGGCCGCGAAACCGCCTTGTTATCATGCTTGTTATGATGAGGGGAGGCGCGTTCCATCGCCTCCATTGTAGGCCAGACAGGTGTAGGCCAGGCGGGCGATCCCATGGATCTCGACGAAAAAGTCTCCTCGTTGCCGTTCGCTCCCGGCGTCTACCTGTTCCGGGACGCCGGCGGCACAATCCTCTACGTCGGCAAGGCGCGGTCGCTGCGTCAGCGGGTGCGGTCCTATTTCACGGGCTCTCGCGGCCTGGACGCCAAGACCGGATCGCTGGTGCGGGAAGCCGCCGATGTCGAAACGATCGTGGTCGACAACGAAAAGGAAGCGCTCGCCCTCGAAAACAGCCTTATCAAGCAGAACCGGCCGAAATTCAATATCCTCCTGCGCGACGACAAGACGTATCCCTACATTCGCTACACGGCGTTTGAAAAATATCCCCGCGTCTACGTCACACGCCGGCTCACCGACGATGGATCGCTCTATTTCGGCCCCTATTTTCCCCACAACCTCGCCTACCGGGTCGCGAAGTTCATCAATAAATATTTCCAGATCCCCTCCTGCCACTGCGACCTGTCGAAGCCCCACCAGCGGCCCTGTCCCGGCTTTCCCATCCAGCGGTGCCTCGGTCCCTGCATGCCGAACCCGGTCACCGACGAGCGTTATGCGGAGGCCGCTCGCGACGCGCGTCTATTCCTCGAAGGGAGGCGTCACGATCTGGGGCGCGGTTTGCGCGAGCGGATGGCGCAGGCCTCGGCGGAAGAGCGGTTCGAGCGGGCGGCCGGCTACCGCGACCTGCTGCGCACCCTCGAAGAGATGGAAGAAAAGCAGAAAATCGCCGCCGCGCGCGGGGACGACACGGACGTGCTCGGCTTCTACGCGGAACCCCCGCAGGCGGCGGTGAACGTGTTCCATATTCGCGGCGGGCAGGTGGTCGACCGCCGGGATTTCTACTGGGAAAACCTCGATGAATTCGAGCCAGTTGAGTTCGTCACGTCGCTGCTCAAACAGCTCTATCTGGACTCCCGCTACCTGCCGCACTTCATCCATATCCCGCTCGAAATCGAGGATCGCGGGTTGCTCGAAGATATGCTGAGCGAACGGGCGGGCCGGCGAGTGGAAATCCACGTCCCGCAGCGGGGAACCAAGCACCAGTTCCTCGAACTGGTGGAGCGGAACGCGCGGCACTCTTTCGAGCAACGCTTCCGCGTGCTGCGGCCCGATTCCGAGGCGATTGTCGAGGCCCTCGAATCCGCGCTCGGCCTCGACACGCCGCCGCGGCGCGTCGAATGTTTCGATGTTTCGCACATCCAGGGCTCGGACACCGTGGCCTCCATGGTGGTTTGGGCGGGCGGCCGGATGCAGAAGTCGGAATACCGGAAATTCATCATCCGCGGCGAGGTCGGCAACGACGATTTCGCCTCGATGCGCGAGGCGGTCGAGCGCCGCTACCGGCGCGTGGCCGCCGAGGGCAAACCGATGCCCGACCTGATCCTGATCGACGGCGGGATCGGGCAATTGCACGCGGCCGCCGAGGCGCTCGACGCGCTCGGCATCCTGCCGCCTCCCCTCGCCAGCATTGCGAAGCGGGAAGAGATCGTTTACGTCTACGGCCGGGAGGGCGAGCCGGTCGTCCTCGATCACCATTCGCCCATCCTTCATCTGATCCAGCAGATTCGCGATGAAACGCACCGTTTCGCGGTGAGTTTCCATCGCGCCCGGCGCAGCAGGCGCACGCTGCGAAGCGAGATCGAGGAGATCCCCGGCGTCGGGGCCACGACCGCCAGAAAACTGCTCACGCATTTTGGCAGCGTGGCCAATCTTCGGCGGGCGACGCTCGAGGAGATTGCTCAGGTGGTGCCGCGCGCGCGGGCCGGGATCGTCTGGCGGCATCTGCACGGTGAGGGGTCCTGACCCCCTGCGGGGCCGATGGCAATGCTAGACTGATGTGCTGCCGGCCAGTTGCCCGCCCGATGCGGGCAACGCGAGAACCGCGTTCGGTTACGCGGGCCGTTTGGTCACGCGGACTGTCTTGTCACGAGGACCGGGGTCGGCCGAGAGGAATCGATGCCACAAACGCTTCTCATTTTCGATTTTGGCGTGGACGAAGACGCCGCCCGGCAGGCCCGTCACCGTTTGGAGGGCTGGCGTCAGGCGTTTCACCTGGGCGATCGCCTGAAATTCAAATTCGAGCGGCAGGCGGCGGAGCCTGCCCCGGACTCTTCCAGCCCCGATTCTTCCGTCGAAGATTCGGCGGGCACGAAAAAGGGAAAGCCCAAGGGAAAGAAAAAGGCATCCGGGGCCGAAAAAGCCAAGGAAACCGCGGCCGACCGCCTGCGCCTGATGGTGCGCCTGGATTTTTCGGGCCATGAAAAACTTTCCTATCAGCAATGGGTCGATCGGCTTGGCGCCGAGCCGCTGTTCCAGGGACTGGAAAAGCAGGTTCTCGATCGCGGCCAGGATGGTTTCGATTCCGCCGAGGAAACCTTCGATTCGCTCCCCTAGCGCGAATATTAGAGAAGACCCCGCCTCCAATTTGAATGGAGCGCCGGCGGCTTGCCCTACGGCGAGAGTGTGCCGGAGAGATTCCTCGGGCCGATGCCATCGGCCCTCGGAATGACACAAAGCTCCGAGACGCTACCCACGATAATCCCGCCCCATATTTGCCTGTCATTCCGAGGAGTCCACCGGAGGTGGGCGACGAGGAATCTCTCTGTAGCTGCGTGCCTCGGTCACGGTAGAAACGCCGCCTCACGTCTTACGTACCGAAAGATAGGGGCCCGCACTGTACAGGCAGACGCTAATATTGCCGGTATGGGGAGACGGTCTTAATGACTACATATGTGCTGGGGGCCGGCGCCTCGCTTCATGCTGGCTACCCTCTTGCAAGCCAGCTTGGTAGTGCGCTGTTTGATTGGGCGGTACATAAGAAGCCCCCAGGCGACTGGTATCGAGACTGTATTGAATTAGCGCATGAGACGTACCGGGGACTCGGGGACCTTGAGCGTATTTTGACGGACCTGGACGACTGCCCACCGGGTTCACCAGGGGCAATACTGAGCGCCTCGCAGAGGGGAAACATAAGGCAGTCTTTACTGGTTTCCATATCGGAATTCTTCAGGGCTCTTAGGCAGAGCCCATCTCCACTATATGACCGATTTGCCTACGAGCGAGTTCGCGCGGGGGACGTTATCGTCTCTTTCAACTACGACCTCGCCTGCGAACGTGCGCTGAGGAACGCTGGTCTCTGGGAGATCGATGACGGGTATGGCTTCCGGTTGGGCCTAAACTCTATACCTCATTCGGTTGTCAGGGTGCTGAAGTTGCATGGCAGCATAAACTGGTGGGGGACCATCTTTAACGGCATGACGGGTTTCTTCCAGGGTGGGCCAAATGCGTTCCCGTTCAGGCCGGTCATTCTCTTTCCGGACGACTTCGAATTTTTGTGTTATCCGCGGGGTTTTTCGGATCCGTTGTGCCCATCGGGGAACTCGAAGCTCGCCGCGCTTCCGGCGCTCATCGTGCCCACCCGCCATAAGCGTTTCTACACCCAGACTTCCGCAGGACGCGAGTGGGAGGGTTTTTGGGATCACATCTGGTTGCAGGCCGGCCAGTCTCTCGAAGCCTCGGATAGAATCGTCGTCATCGGCTATGGCATGTCTCCTGCCGACCAGAAAGCGCGTAGACTCCTGCTTGAGAAGTCGAACAGGCAAGCAAAGATCACACTTGTGTGCGGAGACAAGAACGCCCTTCTTCACGGAGAATTCAAGTCTCGCGGATTCGTAGAGGTAGAACAATTCAAGAGAGGCCTCTTCGAGGAATTCCTGGGCGACCAGTCCTCTAGTCGGCTGGATCCGGGGCGGGAATGACACCAACGCGCCCCTGGTCGGGAACAAGAAATTTACGGCTGAATAGGCTATGGCGGGTAGCCGAGTTCTTGATCCTGGGTCCACACGCCCGGATGATACACGGAGACACGTCTTCCTGTGGCGGGATTACGAGCGCGCGTCGCGAGAATCGCGCCTAGCTGGAGATTTCCAGCGTCGATTTGATTCCCTGAACCTCGCGGTTAAACCACTTGGCAAAGTCCGTCCAGGGTAGCCGGGTGGTGAGCAGCCGGGCGAGCGTGCCGGGCCATTTCTTTTCAGCGGATTTCAGCGCCCGGATGGCCAGACGGTAGTGAGTAGGGCTGGCATTCACGCTGCCGAAAACGACGTTGTTGCGCAGCACCAGTTCGCGATTGATTTCCGCCGCATGCACCAGTTCCGTCTTGTCGCCGCCGGTCACGCTCAAAAGGCACAGGATGCCGTCGGCCGCGAGCATCTGCATGGCCGCAAATCCCGCCGTCGTGCTTCCCGTGCATTCGAGGATGATGTCGGGCGCGGGAATCTGTTTGCTGAGCTGGTCGAGCGGGGTGTTCTCGACAGAATGATAGTTGCACCCCAGAGCCTTGGCGATCTGCGCCCGCTCGTCGCTATCGGATTCGCGGCTTACGACCATGGTGTCCAAATCGCGCACTCGCAGAGCAGCCGCACCGAGCAACCCTACGGGCCCCGCTCCCAGCACGAGCGCGGTCTTGGGTTTGGAGGGCAGCCGCTTCTGCATTTCCAGTGCTTCGGCAACGCCCTTTTCGACGATGGTCATCGGCTCGAGCAGCACCCCGATTTCGCGGATCGCGCGGTCGATCTTGAACAGGAATTCGCCCGATTCGCAGTACCGTTCGGCCATGTAGCCGTGACGGCCTTTGATGCCGCGCTCGGTGTACTGGCCGCTGCTGCACAGGTCGGCGCGGCCGTGCAGGCAGTTGAAACATACGGTGCACGGACGGCGCACCGAAGCGACGACATGGTCGCCCGGCTGGATGCCCTTGATCTCGCCGCTGACCGATTCCACGACGCCGAAATTTTCGTGACCCAGAATCAAATAGTTGCTGCCGCCGGGCGCTTCGCCATACAGTCCTTCGCTGATTTCCGCATCGGTGCCGCACAGGCCCACGCGCAACACGCGCACCAGCGCCTCGCCGGGCGCCGGCTGGGGATCGGGTGCGTCCGGAACGAAATGGGTGCTCTGCTTCTGTCCGGGAATAACGGTAATTGCCTTCATGAAATGGCTCCTTTCGTGAATCGTGAAAATCCGTTGATGGTTTCCGCGCGCGCCGCTGGCCACGCGCGGCGTTAGCTCGACAGATGAATGTCGAACAGATGCGCCCGGCCGGGTTCGAGCCGAATGTAAAGTCCCGCAGCCATCTCCTGCCCGGAGCGGGAATATTCCGCCTCGTTCAATTGATCGTAGAGGGTGTAGGTGGCGGCCGGGCTGGCGTCCAGCGCGACGCGTCCCTGGACCGCGCCTCCGGTCGGGTTGGCCGCGACCAGCTTCCAGGCGCTGTCCGATCGCCACTGGTAGACAATGAGGCTATTATGCGTGTGATCTCCCGCCCAGGCCGCTTCGAGCAGCTTCCAGCGGCCGGAATGAAATACCTCTTCATGGCTGAGCCGGAGCAGCCGTCCATAGAGATCTTGCAGGAACTCGTCGCGGGGTTCGCCCGCCGCGCGCGACATTTCGATCGGCTGGTGAATCTTTCTGCCGTCGATCTGCCCATGATAATAGAAGCGCAGGCCGGGCGCGGTCGCCGCCAGGGTGGCCGCCGCCTGGATCCGCTCGGGGCCGAAGACGGCCGCGGCGCGCTGCTCATCGTGGTTTTCGAGAAAACGAGCCATGCGGTCCTGCATCGCCGCATCGCCCGACAGATGCCGCCGCAGCTCGCCCGCCGAGCCGTCGCGGAGGAAATCGTAGAAGCGCTTGTCGTAGGTGAATTGGAAGCCGAGCTGCTGCAGTTGCGCCTCGCGGTCCCAATACACCTCCGCCAGCCAGACCAGTTGCGGCGCGGCGGCGATCGCTTCCTGCCAGAACTCGGTCGCCGGCGCCGGGTCGGAAACGATCCCCTGCCAGGTCCGGGCGAAAATCTCATTGAGGGGCAGCATCGCCATGTCGCAGCGCAGGCCGTCGGCGTGACGCGCCAGTTTGCCAATCACCTCGATGAGCGCCCCCCGCGCGCCGGCATGGAAATGGTTCAACTGCGCGCTGTCGAACCAGGGCGGGGAATAGGGATCTCGTCCGTGCGCCAGGACTCGCGGGGTGCCGTCCTTTTCCTCGCGCAGGTAAAACATCTGAGGGTTACTCCGGAAGTCCGATTCGCCGCCTTCGACGTAATATTCAGGATGGCTTTGCACCCAGCCGTGGTCCGGCGCCGTGTGGTTGGGGACGAAATCGAGGATCAGCCCCATTCCGCGCGCGCGCAGCTTTCGCCTCACGCCGTCGATCTGCCGCCAATCGCCGATGCGCGGGTCGGGCCGGTAATCCTGCACCGCATAGGGCGAGCCGACGATGTCCTCCAGCTTCCAACCGGGGAGCGCGCGGTCGTATTCGGAGAAGCGGTTCGCATCGCTGCGGAACTCCAGGCGCGCCTGCGGGCTTCTTTGCCATATACCCATTAGCCAGACCAGATCGAACCCCATCTCGCGCAACCGGTCCCACTCGGCGTCGGGCACCTGGCCGAGCGTCAGCTTTTTCCCTTGCGGGTGCGAAAGCTCTTCGAGCCATGCCCAGGCGGGAATTTCGATCATGTGCGGATGAGGCCGAAGAGAAAGGGGTGGTAGGGAAGACCGGTTTGGGGACACGCATTCTCCTTTCGCGTGAAATACCCATCATAGAACAACCCGGGCGCCTCGGAGCTGCCGACAAAATCGAAAAAACAGGTTTCGCATTCGCCCTGCGCGATGCCGCGCGGCGAAGCGGAAGCGGGCCGCTCAGGAGAGATCGGCAAATCCCGCCGACTTGTCCGGACCTCCGCGGAAGCCTATTCTGGAAGAATCAGGGCGCGATGGAAGCAGAGACACATTCTCCCGGATTTTGGGGCTGGTTTCGCGATCGGTGGCTGGTTGTCGCTGCTGTGGGAACGGTCGTGGCGCTGGCCACGGCGCTGCTCACCGCGACGATCTTTGCCCCGAAAGGAAATCCCGCCATCCGGGCGCCCGGCTTTGAGCTCCTCGATCAGCAAGGGCGCCCGACCTCGCTCTCGCAGTTTCGAGGCAAGGTCGTTGTGCTCACCTTCATCGACCCGTATTGCACCCAAATCTGCCCCCTGACGACGCAAAGCATGCTGCAGGCGCTGCGCCTGCTCGGCCCGGCCGCGGCGGCAAACGTGCAACTGCTCGGGATCAATGCCAACCCGGATAAAACGCGGATTTCCGACGTGGCCTTCTACACGCGCGCCCACGATATGGATGGCCGCTGGCGTTTTCTCACCGGCACGCGGGCGCAACTGGAAGAAGTCTGGCGCGGCTATCACGTCTACGTCGCCGCCGTCGGCAACCATATCGACCACGAGGCGGTGGTCTACCTGATCGGCCGGAGGGGCCGCGAACGCGCGGTCTATTCGACGCCGATGAGCTATGGGGATGTTGGCGAGCAGGCGCAGATGCTGGCGAAAGCCATCGCGCGCCTGCTGCCGAGCCGGCCGGCCGTGCTTCGCGAGGCCTCTTTGGAGCAGAACTCGCCGCTGGTGCCGGCGGAAACGGCAACTCTGCCGGCCTTGGGCGCGGGGCATTCCGGCGTGGTTCTGGGCAAGGCGCATGCGCACCTGCTCTGCTTTTTTGCCAGTTGGCTTGGAGAAACCACGAACCTGCCGGCCCAACTGGCCGGGCTTGACGCCTATGGAGTCCGGGCGCGCCGGAACGGGTGGCCGGCTCCGGTCGCGGTGGATGAATTGGCTACCGAAACCTCTGCGGCGGCCGCGCGGAAACTTTTTGAGGGGATGGCGGCAACGCTCGACACCCCGATTGTTGAGGATGCCAGTGGCCGGTTAGCCGATGGGTATCAGGTCGAGGAGTTGCCCTGGTACGTGCTTACTTCACGCTCGGGGAAAATTCTCTGGCGGCACGACGGGTGGCTTTCGCCGGCCAAACTCATTGCGGGCGTGCGAGGCGCGCTCGCTGCCAGGTAATCGCGCGCCGGCGCCACGCCCGCCACTTTCCGCTTTTCCCTCGCGGGGCGGGTTTCCGCTGCTGGCTTCTGCCGCTACGGGGGGCCGAAGCGTTTGCCGGGGAATCCCGCCGCGCGTCCTGCCGGTTTCTATCTAGTGGATCTGACCGCGAATTTCCCCGCCCGGATGCGCTTTGGTGTGCACGTTGACGTAGGCGTCGCCGTCCCGGATCTCCTTCACGAGGTCCGCTATGGTTTGCCCCTTCAGTGGTCCTCCCAGCTGCGCGGCCGTGATCGTACCCCGGGCCAGCAGACCGCTGAATTTCCCCGTCTTGACCGGGTAACTCTTGGTGGGATAGAGCCAGACAGCGACCGGACCGTTCTTGCCCGCCGCAGCCATGTGGATATGCGCCATCGTTACCTCGTCGATGTTTCTGACGGTCAGCGTATACGCAAGGCTCTCGCCGTTCTTGCTCAACCGGAACGTGGCTCGCCCGGTTGCGCGGGACTTCAGCGCCGGAACTTGATTGGCCCCGGAAAGAGTCGCCGTGAAACTTGTCTTTTGCGCGTGAGCTACAGGAATCAGGAAAGCTACCGCAACCGCGAATATAGCTATTTGAATGGCTCTTTTCATTTTTCCTCCGTTCGCGAATCCAGCTCAGCCGCGTCTGGGCGGCCTCACCCGCTGTTCGAGGGAGAACACAGGCAGAACACTAAGATACAGCATTTTCGATGGTTTTGAATAGCCCCGCTTCGCAAAACCTAATGTTTGGGGTCCTGGACAGACGGCCGCCCCGGAACCTGAATCCCCCGGTTTCCAGGCTTGCCTGCCTCCATTCCACGCAAGCCCTTTAGTGGGCCAGGGG
>Ga0307374_10005529_pt1 | contig 20404 bp, 23 predicted proteins | sample OX3MG_FD_202532 | JGI IMG/M metagenome (GOLD analysis project Ga0307374, IMG submission 202532) | Soil microbial communities from Risofladan, Vaasa, Finland - OX-3 | ecosystem: Environmental > Terrestrial > Soil > Coastal area > Acid sulfate soil | place: Finland: Risofladan, Vaasa | collected...
ACCTTGCCGCCGACCGCTGGCAGGAACACGACGCATCGATCTGGGAGGTGCGGGGAGAAAACCAGGACTTCACCTACAGCAAGGTCATGTGCTGGGTGGCGCTTGACCGGGCGCTCAAGATCGCGCGACGCCTGGGTCTGCCCGGAAACACCCAGCGCTGGGAAGACTCTCGCCGCACTATCCACGTCGCCGTGACCAGCCGCGGCTGGTCGGATCGGGTGGGATCGTTCACCCAGGCATTCGGCAAGGACGCGCTTGACGCCGCCACGCTGCGGCTGACCCAGGTCGGCTTCCTCGAGCCTGGCGACGTGCGGCTGAGAAGTACGATCAAGGCCGTCGACCGACACCTGAGCGTCGGACCGCTGGTCCGTCGCTACAACGTCGACCAAACTAACGATGGGCTCACCGGCGAGGAAGGTACGTTTGTCATGTGTGCCTTCTGGCTGGCCGACGCCCTCGCCAGCGTCGGGGAGCTCGAGGAGGCGGAGCGCCGCTTTGAGAGCCTACTCAGCTTCTCCTCGCCGCTCGGTCTGTTGTCAGAAGAGGTCGATCCGCGGAGCGGCGTGCTGCTGGGCAATTATCCCCAGGCGTTCAGCCACCTGGCGCTGGTCGCAGCCGCCGTAAACATCGAGAGGGAACGCCACAATGCCCTCGGACAGCGCGCCCGCGGCTGAATCACCGGGCGAAGGATGATGCGGAGCCAGCAGAGAATGGCGCGCCACTGTCACTGACGCCTCCAAAGGGACCGGGCTTGCGGTTTTGTGAGCCGCAATGAGTTCGACGACGCCCGGTTTGGCGCGCATGTCGGCCGATGAAACCGGCGACTCGACTGGAGGGCTTTGTCATGTCCCATGGCCACTCATGCGATCGTGCCCCCGGGCGCGGGGGGCATAGCAGCCGGTCCGGGCCACGGACCATGGACCATGGTGCATCCGCGGCGGCGCCCTTCTGTGGGTATCTCACCACCCCCAGAGGAGGCGCCATCTGTAACCAATGATGACGTCATCTACCGCAGTCGACTTCGTCTATTCGCCCTCGCCAACGAGATGGGCAGCGTGCGAGCAGCCTGCGGGAGCGCCGCCAGCCGCGGATGCCGAACGCAATCTCACCGATGGTCGAGCCGCGCATCCTGGCCATGGCAATCGCCTTCCCAGGCTGAGGTCCAAACCGGATCAGCCTGGAGCTGGGTCGCCCCAAGCGGGTGGCATCAAAGTCTCTAGCAACGAGGTCTGGCGACTGCTGCGTCGACATGGACTCGGCCACGGGGCCCAGCACTTGGCTCTGGTTTGCGGCTTCGCTGTGCCACCCGAACCGGAGCGCCGGCCGCCACTCACGGACCCCCATATCGAAGCTGACCGGCCTGGCCATCGAGTTCAGGACTGCTTCTACGTCGGCCGGCTGTCGAGCACCAAGGGCGTCCTTTGGCAGTACACGGCCATCGATGTCGCCAGTTCATACACCTGGGTAGAGCTGCGTGTCACGCCCGAGAATCCAGCTGCGCAATGGACCTCTGTCCTGGCGCGTAGAGTCGTTGGCGAGCTGGCTAAGAAGGGGTGGAAGCTCGAGGCAGTGATGACCGACAACGCCGCCGAGTTTCGCTCGAAGACTTCAACCGCACCCTCAGTCACCTCGACGCCAAGCACATCTACATTCGCGCCGGTAGGCCGCAGAGCAATGGGTGCGTTGAGCGCGTCCAGCAGACCCTTCTCGAGGAGTGCTGGAAGCCTGCCTTCGCTCGCTACCTCATTCCCAAGTACACCGGTCTGCAACGCGACCTGGTTCAGGCGCTCACTCTCTACAACTCCGACGGCAGCCACCGAGGCCGTCGCATCAAAGGAATGACACCAGAGCAGGCCATCTATAACCGTAGGCTGTGGACCAACAAACCTCAGTGAGGCGTCGCTACATCTCGGGGAGAGGACAGGCTAATCGCCGGACACGACCTACTCTACGCGAAGGCTCTATTGGCTCATCAATTTCGCTGGGAATCTGTCTTACATCAAGTTCACACAAAAGGTGAATCGCGTAGCACAATATGGCAGCCATGAGTACGGGCAGAGAGGGTTTCGCCGAACCGCACCAATCTCGCCGGGAAGGTGTTCCGCAGGCTGGCGACGTCGGCAAGGACCAGCCTAGCCGCTTCTCGGATGCGCCAGTGGCTTACATCATCAGCGCGGGGCTGCTCGGCTCGGCGTTCGTAGCCTTGCTCTGGGTGCCGAGCTACGCACACCTGACACCGGCACTCGTGGGGATACCGTTCTTCTACTGGTACTCGCTCCTCTGGCTGGTGATCAACTCAGGTTGCCAATTAGTCGCCTACCAGCTGCTCGTCGCCGGTCCACGTCGGCGGCGCATGCGAGCGACTAGCGGCACATCCGGCACCAGGCAACCGGGGAGCCAGCCTTGACCCTCGACGGCGTCGCACTCGCCGTTTTCATTACCCTCTTCGCCCTCGTTACCGTGATTGGCTTCACCGCCGGCCGGTGGCGGAGGACGGCTCCCCTCAACACCCTCGATCAGTGGGCTCTGGGGGGCCGGTCGTTCGGTGGGTTCGTCACCTGGTTCCTCCTCGGAGGGGACCTCTACACCGCGTACACCTTCATCGCCGTGCCCGGGGCCATGTACGCCCTCGGTGCGGTCTCCGGATGGTTCGCTGTCGCCTACACGATCCTCGTCTGGCCGATCGTGTTCGTGCTCATGCCGCGGCTGTGGTCGGTGAGCCACAAGCACGGTTTCGTGACCCCCGCGGACTTCGTTCGTGGCCGCTTTGGCTCGCGGGGCCTCGGCCTGGCCATCGCCTTCACCGGCCTCCTCGCCCTCATGCCCTACATCGCGCTACAGCTGGTCGGCATCCAGTCGGTCCTGCAGGTGATGGGCCTCGGCAACGGCGCCTCCGGTTTCGAGCAGGACCTTCCGCTCATCATCGCGTTCGTCATCCTGGCGGCCTTCACCTACACGTCGGGACTGCGCGCCCCGGCGCTGATCGCTTTTGTCAAGGACTTTCTGGTCTATCTGGTGGTCATCGTTGCGGTGATCTATATCCCCATCCGCCTGGGTGGCTACGGCCAGATCTTCTCGGCTGTCGAGGCCCACGCCAACGCAGCGGCAGCTACAGCGCTGGCCAAACACACCACGTCGACGTTCGCTCTCCTGCCGTCTGCGAAGTCGTACTGGGCCTACGCCACCCTGGCATTGGGGTCAGCGATGGCGCTGTTCATGTACCCGCACTCGGTGACCGGCGTACTGGCTTCCAGGCAGCGAGAAACGATCCGGCGCAACACCGTGGCGCTTCCGCTCTACTCCCTCATGCTGGCCTTCATCGCCCTGCTCGGGTTCATGGCCATCGCCGCGGGCATCCACACCACCAACAGCCGGCTGGCCGCTCCGCTTCTGTTTCGGGCCATGTTCCCTAGCTGGTTCGCCGGCGTCGCCTACGCCGCAGTGGCGATCGGGGCCCTGGTCCCGGCAGCGATCATGTCCATCGCGGCCGCGAACCTTTTCACTCGCAATATCTACCGCGAGTTCATCCGACCCAGTGCGAAGCCGTCCGAGGAGGCGCAGGTCTCCAAGATCGCGTCGCTAGTGGTGAAGTTCGGTGCCCTGGCATTCGTCCTTGGGATTAACACCCAAAACGCAATCAACCTTCAATTGCTCGGCGGCATCTGGATCCTCCAGACGTTCCCCTCCATTGGGATCGGGCTCTTCACCCGAAGCCTGCACCGCTGGGGCTTGATCCTCGGCTGGCTGGCCGGCATGGTCTACGGCACCTACGAGGCTTATGGAGTCTCGACAGCGACTGTGCCCCATTTCGCCGGGTCGATCGCCACGATCCCGGTCATCGGCCAGACCGGATATATCGCCCTCACCGCGCTGGCGCTCAACCTGATCGTCACCATCGTGGTCACCATCATCTTGCGCCTGAGCCCCGGCACGGTTGGCACCGACGTAACCGCTCCCGGCGACTACGTGGTCGACCTCCCCGACACCACCCTGGCGCCTCTCTTGGAGTTGGCGGGGACGGAAGAGGGGGCTCGCGGGTGATCATCGGACGATTGGTCACCGGCCGCTGATGGCCCAATGGTCGGTTCTCCGGCGAATCTGTCCCGTGGGGTAAACGTCGCGACGTCCGCTGCGGTGGCTGTCATCTTGGCCGTCACAAACGGTCAAATGCAGCCCTCCCGACAACCCATTCGCGAATTCGAACCAGGTCAGCTGATAGAGGCCGCCGGGCGCAGTCCGACCTAAGGCCTCCACTGCGGCGGCCGTGCCAAGTCGCGCCGGAATGGGCGCTCGCGCCAGTCAGTGGACCTCGGCGAAGTACTCGAACTGCATGGCACTTACAGCGAACCAGACAGGGACAAGCTTGCCGAGCCCTTTGGCGATGAAGCCTCGCTGGCTCGTGTACGCGTACCAGGCTCGGATCTTTGGAATCACTCCAGTCCCGATGAAGATCCTCAATGTTGGTGATGCCCTCCGCTGATCGATGGCCGGCTGCGTATGTAGCTGCCTCGCCAGCTTCAGCATGCTCACCACTCTCTGGGGAAGCGCCACGCACCACAGAGTCATGTTTGGAAACAGCGTTCGCTTGAGCCCGGCCACGATCTCCGCGCATGCCACATGGTCCGGGTGGCCGTCCAGGCCTGCGGGGTCATATGTCAATAAGAGGTCAGGCCCGATCTGCCGGATCGTCTGCGCCAGATACGCTGCGATCTGTTCTCGACGCTGACTCACCAAGCCGTCGCCGAAGTCTTCCTGGATCAACCGGGAGACCCCCAGGATTCCCGCCACTCGTTCTGCCTCGCCCATCCGCACCGCTTTCAAGTTTGCATCCGCGACGCCGGCGGGATTTCCACGCTCCCCGCCCGTCAGTAAGAGGAGTGTCGAGGTCGCGCCGGCCGCCGAAAAGCGGGAGATCGTGCCCCCGCAGTTGACAGTCTCGTCATCCGCATGGGGGAAAACGACCAGGACCTTCTTGAAACCTTTGACTTCGCGCAGGGGCACCATCAAATCCACAGTTGCGACAACGGCGGCCAGCCAGACTACCAGGAGGGCGACCGGGACGACCAGCAGCCAGAGCAAACAATCCCAGCTTAACGCTGGCTACCGCGTCGTCGGCGACGACGGGCAAGCCACGCCAGCGGCGACAGCACGACTGCGACCAGTACCGGCGGCAGGTTCGGCACCGCGAGCTCACGCCGGAACTCGACGAGGACCATCGCGAGGTCCGAGAGCCTGGGCAAGCGAGTCCCCGGGAAGTGGCCGTCGAAACTTATGGCCTCGGTCGCTACGAACATCTCCTCCATCCGCAGTGCTGGACGCACTTCAACCTGAGCGTGCGAGATGCCGGACGCGGCGTTGCCGAACCAATGCGCCCGGCCCGCTGGAATGATGACCGTATCGCCTGGGCCGGCCTGGATTTTGCGGGGGCCAAGGCGGAAGCGCATCTTGCCCGACACCACGGTAAACCGTTCTTCCTGCTCGGGATGCACGTGACCCGCCGTTACATGTCCGCCCGGAGGCAGGAAGAGATCGAACGCGAGCAACTTGCCATCGGTCTCTGCTGCAGTCTTCCGGATGACGATTCGCTCGCCGCTTATCGGGTTCCCGATCGCACGACCAAGTCCAACCGACTCCGGGAACTCCACTAGGTCCTCGACCGCAGCGCCACTCGCGTTCTGGGCATGAGCAGCAGGACGGCGGTGGCCGCCAATACGGCAAGCACGCTGAAGTGATAGGCAAGGTCGCCTGACCATCCGCCGCGCAAGGTCACGGTTAGACCGTAGAGCACGCCGAGCAGCGCAAACGACACCGCAGTCAGCGCTATCTGCCAACTCAGGCGATGGCGGACCAGCACGCTCAACGATCCGACCGCCATGACGATTCCAATGATCATCTCGGGAACGGCGGCGCCCTGAAATGAATCCTTGACGGTGGATCCGAAGACCGAGACCGTTACTCCAAAGTGGAGTAGGGATGCGGCCACAAAAGTCAGAGCTGCAACGATCATCAAGCCGCAGGTCGCTGTTCTTCTGCCCATGGGTTCGAGAACGATGCTACGAGGAGACGCACTTTCGCAAACCAATCATCTTTGGTACAGACGGCGGATGGTTCGGCCCAAACCCAACCACAACTCAGACCAATCTCCTTGACATGATCGAGGTCAACGGAGTGATGAGATTCCAAATCTAGAGAGCGAGCCTAACTCCCACCCGTCCAGGCTAAGCGAACGATGCATGTGGGATCAACCTCAAGGCTCGCCACGAGCAAAGCCTCGTTCAGAAGTGTGGCTCACCAAAAGTGCAGAGACCTAGTCACGAAAAGTGCGCCGACGAAACTCTATGGCTTCGTCGGCCTTCATCCCGCCGTACTAGTTGCGCCGGCGCCCAAAGGTGTGTTCTTCGGCAATTGAATTCGCCAGCGACGGCCGATAGGGCGTTCGGATCTCGGCGATGCCGGCAACGGCGAGCTTGCTCCCGAAGTCATCGCCAGACACGTTGTACCGGTCATAGTTCAGGTATCGCGGTTGGCGGGCCCCAGCGATGAGTGCATCGTGTTGGGTGTCAGAAGGCGATGCCGGACCGCGAGTGGCTGGTCAAATTTAGCCTGCGTTCAAAAATCCACTGCAGCCTTGGGACAAGCAATGCGTTATCCCTTACCGACGAACGCAAACTTAAGTGGTACGTTCGAAAAACTAGGCGATATAAAGCCGCACCAGTTGCTGCTCGCGACGGACTTCGACGGTACCCTCGCACCGATCGTGCCGGAGCCGTCAGCCGCCCATGCACTTTCTTTAAGCCTCGTCACGCTCGACCGGCTCGTCGACCTAGGCGTTAAGGTCGCTGTCATCAGCGGACGCTCCCAGCAGGATTTGCGCACCCTCGTACCCATTGCAGGGGTGCGACTCCTTGGCGAGAACGGCGTTGGTGAACCTACCAAGTTGGAGGCGCAAGCACTGAAGCGCTTCAATTCGATTGCGGGTAGGATCGTAGTGCGTCAACCTGGGGTCTGGCTGGAGGTGAGGCGAGGATCCACCTCCATTCACTTTCGACAGGCTCCGGATGCGGGGCCGCAACTTCATACAGCGCTGCTTCCGGCGGCGGCTGATCAGGGACTCGTTGCAAGTCTTGGCCGTATGGTCATCGAGGTGAGGGCAAGCCGAGCTGATAAGACACGCGCTCTTTCCGTGCTCCTGAGTGGCTTTGGATCGAAAGCCGTCATCTACGCCGGAGACGACGAATGCGATCGCGGTGTATTCGAATTGTTGAGTCGGTTGGCCCTCAAACATCTGTCGGTCGGGGTCTGTTCGCGGGAGGTTCCGAGCGATCTAATGACGCGTTGTGATGTGGGTGTCAAGGGTCCCGAAGCCTTCGCCCTGTTTCTTTGCGGACTGTTGACATGGGCTATACGTCATCGTGGTCTTGACACTGTGTAGGGCGGTGACCACTATTCACCACCGTCCGGAATGTAACGATGAGGTCCGGTGCGACCAACCTCGACAACATTTACTCGGTGGCGGCCCGAAGAGGTTCAGACCGCAACCAGCCGGTGGCCCCGGGCATCGGATGCTGAAATAGGCCGGCCTTCATGCTTGGCTCTTCGATTTCACAGGCGATACAGTGGCCGAACCGGGCAGCCAATGACGCTAAATCGCTGCACTTGAGAATCTTGGTGGCCGAAGACGATCGGCGCGTGGCAGAGAACGTGCGTACAGGCCTGGAGCGGGCCGGATTCGCTGTTGACATCGCGATGGATGGCAAGGAGGCCCTGACCTGCGCCACAACGGTCGACTACGACGCCATCGTCCTCGACGTGATGTTGCCCGAACTGGATGGGATTGCCGTGAGTAGGGCTCTCCGCGAGGGCGGCAGGCCAATGCCGATACTGATGCTGACGGCTCTCGATGCCGTCATTGAGAGGGTCGCCGGCCTCGAAGCCGGAGCGGACGATTACCTTGCCAAACCATTCGCCATGGTGGAACTCGTGGCTCGAGTCAAAGCACTGCTGAGGCGCAGACATCCGGGGCGAAGCGGCATGCTGGGAGCCGGCGTCATTCAGCTCGACACCGGCGCACACACTCTTCAGGTCATGCAAGTAAAGGTGGAGCTGACCGCGAAGGAGTTCGCGATCCTGGAGTATTTGATGGTCAATCGGGGCCAGCTCGTCAGTCGCGCTCAAATGCTCGAACACGTATGGGGTTTCGAATTGGAGGGCGGGGATAATCTCGTCGAGGTGCTCATCGGCCGGATCCGACGCAAACTGCGTGATGCGGGCGCCGGAGACCCGATCAAGACCATCCGTGGGGCCGGCTATAGGTTTGACGTGGCCGTTGCGTAGCCTCGGGACGACTCGAGGCCGCCTGACGCTCCTGTCGATGTGTTTGCTCGGAATTGCCGCCCTTGTCGCCGACGTCGGACTATACGCCGCCGCTTCGGCGGCGACCTCACAGGCGTCGGATGCCGCCATCAAACGCCAGGCGGATGTGATCAGCTCCGGCCTGCGGATATCTGCCGCCGGGGCCACCTTCAACGGGGGCCCATTGCCGACATTGGCCGCGGACGGAACTTCCACTGATGTTGCCGTTATCGACCAGAGCGGACTGGTGACCAGCACCCCCAACAACCCGCTCCGACCAACAACGCTCGAGAACCTAGCGACTCCGGTCCTCAGGACCAACCGCTCGATCTGGGTCGACCTGACCGATGCCAACCAGATTCAGCGTCGTGTATTCGTAACGCTGGTCGCCGGAATGGATCCGCGAACCGCGCTGTTGGTCGAACGGTCGGTGGAGGTGCAGACCTCGTCCTTATGGATCACACGCGTACTGCTGACCATCCTTTCGATCGCGTTCGTCGCGCTGGGCGGCCTGCTTGCCTACTGGCAGGCGGGGCGTGTGCTGCGCCCGGTGCGCGACATCGCCGGGCTCGCCCGATCTTTGAGCGAGCGGGACCTCCATCGACGGGTTGACATCGCGGTTCCGGATGACGAGCTCGGAGAGTTGGTACGTACTTTCAACGGAATGCTCGGACGATTAGAGGCAAGTTTTACAACCATGAACGGATTCATAGCCGACGCTTCCCACGAGCTTCGCGGACCACTCACCAAGATGCGAAGTGAGATCGAGCTAGCGATCGACCGGCCTGGCTCCAAAGCAGATCTGGAGCGTGTGCTCTCGGTGGTTCAAGGCGAGACAGCGCACCTCAGCGACCTGGTGGACAAACTGCTATTGCTGGCGCGCGCTGACGCCGGCGTTCTTCGACCGAGCCGGCGACCCCTGGACGTGGCCGATTTCACGCATGAGGTCGGATCTCGTTGGCTTTCTGCTGCCCAGGTCAGCGGCGTCCGGTTGGAGGTCGAGGCACCAGACTCGGGCGTCGTGATGGCAGACCCGACACTGACCCGTCGCGTGCTTGACAACCTGCTCGAGAACGCGATCCGTCACTCCATCCCGATGGGCACGATCTGGCTTCGCGCCACCAAGGACGGTGACGACTGGCTGTTCGAGGTGGCGGACCAAGGACCGGGGGTACCCCTCGCTCATCGACGCCGCATATTCGATCGCTTTGCCCGGGTTGAGAGCTCTCGCGTGCGCAGCGAGCTCGGCGGCACGGGCCTGGGTCTGGCCGTCAGCACGACGCTGGCAAAGGTCCAGGAAGCCCAGCTGGTGCTGGTGGAACGTAATGGCGCGGGCGCGGTGTTTCAGCTTAGATTCCCGAGCTCCCCGACGGCAAACGGCGAATCACGGGTGGCGCCTCAGTCATTTAGCTAGCCGTCAGAGTGCGCCGCTAGCGTCCAACGGGCAATGGTCAGCTCGGTCCGTCAGTTACCGGCACCGACAATCCACGAACTCGAGCGAGCATCTGACCAGGCCGCGATTCGCCACCCGTCGACTGGTGGGCGACTCGGTAACGGTGTCCTTGTCCCCATCATCCGAGGGCAGGCCGCCGCGCCACTTTTGAGCCTCGGCGACGCGATCGCGCGGCAAGGTGGAGGCGGTGGCACAGTGTTGGGCCTGGTCGAGATCCCAACTACGTGGTTGGGGTTGACCACGCCGACTGGCGAGCGCTTGAGACAGTTGTTGCGCTGGATTGCGGCGACCGATTACGAGTGGAGCGAGGGTGGAGTCAACCGTCTCGGTGTACAGACCCGAATCTCGACCGATGTGGCGCAGAGCATCAGGGAAGCCGTGTTGGAGGCGCGATGCGACGCAGTGGTGCTCGAGTGGCCCCGGGCGATCTCGCTTCGGCGCCATCGTCTCGCCGCGACCCTGAGAAATCTGATCACAGATCCACCGGCGAACCTGGTGCTTGCCCGCGCCGACCCCAACTCGCGGGGAGGTATAAGGCCGAAATCTGTGCTCGCTCCGGTTCGAGGTGGTCCAAATGCTCAGCTTGCCATCGCAGTCGCCGCGGCCCTTGCCACACAGGCTGGAGCCGAGCTCACGGTCATGCATGTCTACGACCGCACACACCATAAGGATCGCCAAGAGAGCGAGGCAGCCGTATTCCACGAGCTGATTCGGGCAATGCCACCCCTGGACCTCGTGGTCTCAGAGCGGTTCGCGGATAAGCCCATGCAAGTTTTATTAGAGATTGCTCGCAAGTACGACGCTGTCGTCATGGGTACTCACGCATCCGCAGGTCGAGCCGAAACCCTGGTCGGTTCGAAGGTTGCCTCAGTCGTGAGGCGGCTGACGAAGACCGTGATCATGACCCGCTCGATCGGCATAGACGCTGGAGCCGCCTGACGTGGCTGCAGCGACGCAGGTCAAACGAGGGCCCTTGGGCGTGTATGCCAATGTGCTCGGTTCCGAGGCCGTGCACCGACTTCAAGAGCTGGCTCGACCGATGCGCGGGGCCCGAGTTCTCCACCTCTCGATTTCAAAATCCGGAACTCACCATGCGCGGACGCTCGCGGCGGTCGTCCCCTTGCTCGCGGAACTTGGACTCGACGTTCATTGGGTCGTCCCGGCACAGACGCCTGGATATCAGCGGTTCGCTCCAGTCCTGTACGAGGCGATCGAAGGTGAGGACGGCGCTTGGGCTCCCGAGCTGGGGGAACTGTGGCATGAGTACAGCCGCAACGCGGCAACCCAGATCGACCCGCCATCTGACCTGGTGGTGGTGCACGACCCCCAACTCCTCGGGCTCCGACACGAGCTCGCTGGACGGTTGGCAAGCCGAGGTCGATGGGTTTGGCATTGCCATCTCGACCTGCGCGACTGCCAACCCCAGGTCTACAAACTGCTCAAGGAAGAATTGGCCGGCTACGCGGGCGTGGCGGTGGAGTCCCCCGATTTCGCTAGCGGTGGCGAACTCGAGACGCTGGCTGTCATCCCGCCGGTGATCGATCCACTAGCCGCCCGTAATCTCGAACTCCGCCCGACCGCCGCCGACTCCGTACTCCGGCGTCTGGGCATCAAGCGGGACCGGCCGTTGCTCGTCCAACTTTCGCCCGCCAACCGTTGGGACGATCCGAACCACGTCATCCACACGCATCAACTGGCTCGGAACCTGGTTAACGGCCTGCAACTGGCATTGGTGGTCAACCCGGACATCGAGATCAGGTTGGGGGATGGCCGGACGGGCCCGCCGGCCCCAATGACGGGTGGTGACCCCGACATCGTGCTGCTTCGGAGCCGTGATATCGGAGACGTTGAAATCAACGCCCTCCAGGGAGCGGCCACGGTTGCGCTGCAGTATGGCGTCCGCAAAGGTTTCTCGCCGACACTGCTCGAGGCTTCGTGGAAGGGACGGCCCGTTCTCGCAGACGAGTCCGGCTCCCTATCGGAACAAGTCATTCATGGGACGACGGGATTCGTCGTCAGCTCCCAGACTGACGCCTCCCAGCGGATCGCGCAGCTCGTCGACGATCCCGGGCTCGCCGATTCCCTCGGATTCACAGGCCATTGCTACGTGCGCGACAACCATCTGGTGACGAGGTGGGTGGAGGAGTACCTGAATCTGATGACCATCCTCGGATTGCGTACCAGGTGACGCCGGCGCGCGCGCCGAGTCGAACTTGATCCACGGTCCGCAAACAGCTTCAGGGCAACCGGGACCGCAGTGGGCGCGAGGCCGTGAAACGTTCCCATGGAGCTGGGACTGAACGCGCGCCTCGGATCTGGTTGGGAATCATTCGGCACACAGCTGTCTCGAGACCTAGGGGCATGGTCGCCGATCATCGCCAGCAATCGAGCTCCCTATCAACCGACCGCGACGGGGGCGATGAGGCGTGGGTCGGGAGGACTGGTGACGGCCATGCTCGCAGTTGCCGAAGCCAGTGGAGCGACCTGGGTGGCCTGCGCGCAGACGGATCTGGAACGACGCTTGGCTGAACGCACAGAAGGACTGGTGGTCACACGACGGGCGCAGCGCCCGCTGACCATCCGCCACGTGCAGACGAATCGCAAGAGTTACCACCTGTACTACGCGGTGATTGCCAATCCATTTCTCTGGTTCATTCAGCACTATCTCTGGCCGCTGGCTTACGAGCCGGTGGTCGATGAGCGTGTTCACCGCGCCTGGCGCGAAGGCTACGTCGCGATCAATCGCCAGCTGGCTGAAGTCGTGGCTGATGTTGGCAGGCGGGCGGTACGTCGACCATTGGTGCTGATTCAGGACTATCACCTCTACCTGGCGCCGCGGACCATTCGCGATCTGCTGCCGGCGGCGACCCTTCAGCAATTCATCCACATCCCTTGGCCGGCGCCTCAGTACTGGACGGTGCTTCCCAAGACGATGCGAGACGCCATCCTCGACGGGCTTTTAGCCAACGACGTAATCGGGTTCCAAACCAGTCGCGATGCCCGCAATTTCCTGATGAGTTGTGAGGAGTTGATGGGCCTGCGCGTCGACCAGAGAGAAGGCGCCGTGCTACATCGAGGCCGCGCGGTATGGGTTCGCGCCTACCCGGTGTCGGTGGATGTCGCCGCACTCGAGCGGTTGGCTGCCAGCTCGGGAGTTGCCACCGAAGACGCGCTCCTGGCGGCTTGGAGGCCAGAAAAGCTGATAGTTCGCGTCGATCGGACTGATCCGGCGAAGAACATCATTCGCGGCTTTTTGGCATACGAAAGGATGCTGAGAGACCACCCTGAAGTGGTGGGCCGGGTCCGATTTTGGGCCTTTCTTCAACCCTCGCGGCAGGATGTTGGCGCGTACAGCGCTTACCTGACCCGGCTGCGCGCCACGGCGGAGAGGATCAACGGCGAATTCCGGCGACCGGGGTGGGAGCCGATCCGACTCGAGCTTCGTGAGAGCCTGAAGAGGGCGGTGGCTGCTTACAAGGCATTCGATGTGCTGCTCGTGAATCCCATTTATGACGGTATGAACCTGGTCGCCAAAGAGGGCATGCTGTTGAACAAGACCGATGGCGTTCTCGTCCTCTCAGAAAATGCGGGCGCTCACGAGCAGCTCGGTGCCCATGCCTTGAGCATCAATCCGTTCGACGTCGACGCAACGGCCGACGCGCTCTATCGCGGCCTCACGATGCCTGACGACGATCGCCGGCGGCGAAGGCAAGAGATCACACGACTGATTCGGGGTAACGACATCGTGAAGTGGATGAGTCGACAGTTCGAAGACATCCGAGAGTTGGCTGACCGTGTCAGGCCAGCCGATCAGTGAAGTCCGGGGCATCGGCGGAAGGAGCATGGTGTCTTGTGAATACGCTCGGAAACTGTTGACTCCCGCGCCTGGAGAGAAATGCGCATCGCCACAAACAATGGCGTAGATGGTGTGTGTGTTTTCACCACATAGTGGACAGGATGTCGCAAGACATAGTGGACACCACCAATCTCGGAGGTGGTTTATGTCCAACCGGAGTCGCTACATCGTCGTAGAACACCGAAGCCCCAGCGAGCTTGCTCGGACCCACAAGGTGTCGCGCAGCTGGATCTACAAGCTGCTCGAGAGATTTGAAAAGGGCGGGTACGGGTCGTCGGTGGCGACCATCTGGCGGATCCTCAAGCGCAAGGGCCTCGTCACACCTCAGCTCCAGAAACGGCCCAAGTCTTCCTTCATCCGCTTTGCGGCCAAGCTGCCCAACGAAACCTGACAGGCCTGTGTTCGCGCGTGGAATTTCACTGCTTTGGCTGTCATCGCCCCTGAACTTGGCGAGGATGGATGGGAATCGAACCCACCCAGGACGCACGCAGTCGTCTGTGGGCCCGGCTGTCACCTTGGCTGTCGTAGCCGGGCGGTGCGATCAGGGGCTCGCCTTCGCTGACCGATCCCAGCCTGGAGCAATCGCGACGCGTGCAGTTAGGTGGCACTTCGAACAAGTTCGGTGGCCACCTCGTGTGATTCGCGGGCGTCGGCAGTCGTCTTGGCGGTCGGGCCAGGATCGCCGATGCCAGCGGCCACACGGGGGGGGGAAGAGATGTGTATGATATGAGCATGCTCACAAAGCGCCTCCAAGTACTGGTCACGCCCCAGCAACAGCGGCGACTCGCGACTGAGGCTCAACGGCGCGGCGCATCGGTCGGTGAGATCGTCCGAGAGGCGATCGATTCCATTGTCAGTGGGGTTTCCGCAGAAGAACGTCAGCGTGCCGTTGAAGAGATCGCCCGAATGGAGCCAGGGAAATTTGTGGGGCCGGATGAGCTTGACCGGTTGATCGAGTCCGAACACGAACCTCCGTTGAGACGGGCGACGAGAACGACTCGCAGGTGACATTCTTCATTGACGCCAACATCTTTGTGTACAGTGCCAGCGCCAGTAGATACAGATCCCCCTGCCTTGAAATACTCAGAGCTATAGCCTCCGGAACCGCTAACGGCAAGACCTCGCCGGCCGTGTTGGAAGAAGTGTGGTTCCTGGAGCTGTCGGCAAAGCTGGGCGATCTGAGAGGTCTCACCCGTCGGAGCTACAGCGCACTGACGCCGCCCCTGCTTTCCGTTACCGACGAGATCTTCCTGGCTGCTCTCTCACTGCGCGCCCCGAACCTCGGCGCCAACGATCGCGTACATGCAGCCACCTGCCTCGGTAACGGCATATCCACAATCGTCAGCGCGGACTCGGGGTTTGACGGAATCACGGGCCTGCGCAGGGTGGATCCGCTCGACGAACGAGCCCGGGAGTCCCTGCTCGCATCCCGCTGATGCATCTACGCGGGGATGCGTGACCGACCAGTCGCCGAGGCGACAGCCGGGTTCGCAGCCTGGAAATTTGAAATCGGCCAGATGGTGGGCGAGGCTCTGCCAGCGGGTGTGATCGCGAACACAACGCCGGACGCAAAGAGCCATCCCGTGCAGGAGCGGCCCAAAGGGGTGGGATGCCGGCGCAGATGAAGAACCCACCGACCCCGATGACGCTGAGCGAAGCATCCGGCCTCGACGCTGTTGAGGCCACCTGGACGGCGGCGGGTGAGCTTTGCCTCTGGCCTCGATCGGCCGGCGCGGTCGCGATGGGTCGATTACTCGATGCCTTGGAAAGCAACGGAATCGGACCCGGCGTCCACCGCGAGATTGACCTCATGCTGCCGGCCGGGACGGCGCTCAGAAAGCGAAGGGTCGCCGTCCGCGCCTTCGACGCCGATCGAGCCGTCGATCTGCTGTTCACGCTTACTGACGACCGCCCGGCCGACATTAACATCACACCTTCGATCGCATTCTTTGCTCGCGTCAGCGCCCTTGCACTCGAGATGGCCGCTGGCGGGCGGGTCCTCCCTACTCTCGCCATCGAATCGGCCGGCCGCGCCGCGCGCTGGCGCCCAATGCCGTCAGCAGAGGACCTGATGAGAATGCGCGTGCTGGCGGCCGCCATCCCGCCGGTCTGTCGCAGCCAGCTGACCCTGGATAGCGCCGGACGGGGACGCGGCGCCGATGAGATCGTGACGGAATTCCTCCAAGCCGTCGCCGATGCCGTGACGCGGCGTTCGCTGCGGGGACGATCACTGGCCGACAACCGCAACCGATCAGTCGAGGGCGCCTGGCTGCGGGCCTTGACAGCGCCCAAGGCGACGATCAACGCGGAACCCACCGAGCTAGCCCGGCTCGCGGCAAAGGTCGATGCCTGGCACGCTGCCGGCCTGCCTCTGGCTTCGCCTGTGAGGACCTGCTTTCGGCTGGAAGAGCCAACGCCCGAAAAGAAGCCCGCATCGTGGACGGTGCAATTCCTCCTCCAATCCTCCGCCGACCCGAGCCTGATCGTCCCTGCCGCCGAGGTTTGGTCCGCCGGCCCTGGCCTATCGGTGCTCGGCGGCGTGTTGCACGAGCCTGAAGAGGTGCTTCTAGCCGACCTGGGCCGCGCTGCAGGAGTATGGCCGCAGCTGGAAACAGCACTCAACACTCGCCGCCCCACCCGCATGCGGCTCGATTCAGCCGGTGCGCACCACTTTCTGAAAGTGGTCGCGCCCACCCTGGTCGAGGTGGGGCTCGGCGTATTGCTACCGTCGTGGTGGCGGCAGCGCTCGGTTCGAATCGGCGTGCGCGCGAAGGCGCGCGGTCGAGGCGACGCCGGCGTGGGCCTGCTCGGGCTGGAAGGCCTTGTTGACTACAGGTGGCAGCTCGCGATCGGCGACCAGGAACTGACGATCGACGATCTGCGCAGGCTGGCCGCCCTGAAGGTTCCGCTGGTCCAGGTCCGGGGTCAGTGGGTGGAGCTGGAGCCGGACAGGTTGCAGACAGCCATCGCCTTTTTCGAACGACACCAGAACGATGGAGAACGATCCGCGACCATTCCAGAGCTGTTGCGCATCGGCCTTGGACTGGAGGGGTCCGAGACGGCGTTGCCAGTTCTCGGAATCCAGGCGGAAGGCTGGCTTGGAAAGTTTCTGGATGGCGGAGCGGACTGGCGTATGGAAGCCAGGAAAGCGCCCGAGGGATTCGTGGGCGCGCTCCGTCCCTATCAGGAGCGGGGGCTGGGATGGCTCGCATTCCTGGAGCGCCTGGGACTGGGCGGATGCCTCGCCGACGACATGGGCCTTGGAAAGACAGTGCAGCTACTGGCCCTGGTCCAGGCAGAACGCGGCGGCCCGACTCTGCTGATCTGCCCGATGTCCGTGGTTGGCAACTGGCAGCGCGAGGCTGAGCGATTCACGCCGGAGATCAAGGTCCTCGTCCATCATGGCGGGGGTCGGTCAGGTGCCGATGGCTTCGCCGACTTGGCGCAGCGGGCAGACCTCGTTGTCACCACCTACGGACTCGCGGCCCGCGACCGAGATGTGCTGGCCACGGTGCAATGGCGCCGGGTGGTCCTCGACGAGGCGCAGAACGTCAAGAACAGCGAGTCCAAGCAAGCCCAGGCCGTGCGGTCGCTGGCGACCGCCGGACGCATCGCCCTGACCGGAACTCCGGTCGAGAACCGGCTGTCCGAGCTGTGGTCGATACTGGATTTCTGTAACCCCGGCCTGCTCGGGACAAAAAGCGATTTTCGAGCCCGATTTGCGGTGCCCGTCGAGCGCTACCGTGATGAGACAGCCGCCGTCGCCCTGCAGCGGCTGACCCGGCCCTTCGTGCTCCGGCGGCTGAAGACCGATCGCACGATCATCTCCGACCTGCCCGAGAAGCTGGAGATGAAGGTCTACTGCAACATCACCCGCGAGCAGGCGACGCTCTACCAGGCGATCCTCGACGACATGCTCGCAAAGATCGAAGAGACCGAAGGCATCCAGCGAAAGGGCCTGGTGCTGACCACGATGCTGAGGCTGAAGCAGGTCCTGAACCATCCGGCCTTGATGCTCGGGGATGGGTCGAGGATGGAGGGCCGGTCGGGCAAGCTCTCGCGGCTGGAGGAAATCCTCGAGGAGGCCGTCGCCGAGGGCGATCGGGTGCTGTGCTTCACGCAGTTCGCCGAGATGGGCGCGATGCTGAAGGCGTACCTCGAGGCGAAGCTGGGGCGCGAAGTGTTGTTCCTATATGGCGCGACATCCAAGGGAGCACGGGACGAAATGGTGCAGCGCTTCCAATCACGGTCCGGTCCTCGGGTATTCGTGCTGTCCTTGAAGGCGGGCGGCACAGGTCTCAACCTGACCGCGGCCAACCACGTCGTGCACTTCGACCGATGGTGGAATCCCGCCGTCGAGAACCAGGCCACCGACCGGGCATTCCGGATCGGCCAGCGCCGCAACGTCCAGGTGCGCAAGTTCATCTGCGTGGGCACGTTGGAAGAGCGCATCGACCAGATGCTGGAGAAGAAAAGAGAGTTGGCGGAACGCGTCGTCGGGTCGGGTGAGGGATGGCTCACCGAGCTTTCGACCGACGAGCTGCGATCGATCGTCGCGCTCTCCAGGGACGCGGTGGCAGAGGGATGACGGCCACACCACGCAAAAGGATCCGCAGGGATGTTCCACGCGAGCTGGTGCGCTTCGGCTTCTTTCCGAAATCGACGCCGCTGCCGACCGTCGGCGGTCTCAAAGCCAAGAGCCGGCGGGGCGACATCGGGGAAACCTGGTGGTCGCGCCGCTTCCTGTCCATCCTCGAGTCCTTCGGGTTGGGGCCAAGACTCGACCGCGGCCGCTCCTATGCCAGGCGAGGCCAGGTTCTGGAATGGAAAGCCACACCCGGGGAGATCAGGGCCAGGGTGCAGGGCTCACGCCGGGTGCCCTACAACGTCCGGATCGCACTCAAACCGCTGTCGGACGGGGATTGGGAGCGCGCCGAACAGGCGATGTCAGAGCGAGCGGTGTTCGCGGCCAAGCTGCTCGCCGGTGAGATGCCGCAGAAGATCGAGGAAGCCTTCACCGCCTGCCGGCTGTCCCTGTTTCCGGCCTCCGGCCGGGAGTTGGCGAGCGGCTGCAGCTGTCCTGACTGGGCCAGTCCCTGCAAGCACGTGGCCGCGGTCTTCTACCTGTTTGCGGAAGCCCTCGACCAGGACCCCTTCCTGGCCTTCGCCTGGCGGGGGCGGCCACGCGAGCAACTGGTCGAGCGGCTCCGTTCACTGCGCGGCGGCCGCGGCAAGCCTTCCGTGGCGACTTTGGACTTACGGTCGATCCTCGGCACCGGACCGCCACTGCGGGAATGTGTTCGCAAGTACTGGGACGCGGGTTCCGGCCTCGAAATCGTGCCGGTGCAGCCCAAGGCGGCCGAAGTCCCTGATGCACTTCTCCGACGTCTGGGTGACTCAGGAATTCGGATCGGGCATACCGACCTTGTCGACGTCCTGGCGCCCGCCTACCCGGATATCGTCCAAGGCGCCGAGCGTCGCTCGATCGGGGGCGACGACTGACCGTGCTCGGCCCTTGCCCATCGCCGAAGCGTCTCTTCAACATCCCCCGATACGCGTTGTCGAGCCTCGTGTCGAGGCACACCCGACATCAGAAGAGTGTCGTACTCAGTGTCCTGATGGCGGACTGAGGCAATCACCGCCAGCCGAATCGCCTGTTCATCAAGAGCCTGGCCCGCGGCGGAACGGCCGATGCGGCCGCTGCCGCGAGCACTTGCACGCGCGGCGATCGCCGCGGCGCGATCGCCCGGGCAGCCTGGAAAAACTCGCCGGATTTCGGCTCCCAACGCCTCCGCGTAGGCAGAATCCTGCTGGTTGCGTCGCTCCCGGTCTCGGATCCTTCGCGCGGCTCTGGCGTCCTCGTCCGCCAGGCACTCCGCCTCGGCCCCCTGCAGCGCTTCCTCCTCAACCAGGATGCCCTGCCGTTCATAGCGTTTCCGCGCGCGGCTGAATCGCACGACCACGGCGCTGAGCCCGCTGGCCTGTTTCGCGCGTCTGGTCAAGGCTGTGTCGCCGGCAGGCAGGAACGCGAGATGGTCCAGATCGGCGCAGGCAAGACAGAGTGGACCGTTGACGTCCATGATGAGGAGGCTGCCTGTGCCGGCACACTCGCAGCAGCTCCAGGCCTTCAGCGGCTGGATGACAACCAGGTCGGGCGGCCGGCTCTCGCGGTCATCAAGCCGCTGGCGCTTGGCCGCCGACAACTCGGGTGACACCCAATGCGTCCGGTAGGCGCGTTCGATGACCTCGTCCCCACTCTTACTGAACCGCAAACGCCGACGATCGCGCGTGCGCGCCACGTAGATGGTTTCGCTCGGCTTGAGCCCCCGACGGATCGCCCAACTGCGGAAGAAGTGCATCGCATCGGAAATCTTGTGGAGATTGGCCGAAATTGATCGCTCCAGATAAGGGGTCTGGCCGACTCGCCAGGCATCAAGCCAGGACTGCTCAAGCCATCCGATGCCCTGCAAGACGTCGAGGGCCGACACCACGCTGCGCGCCGTAAGAGCCGCCTCAGCGGCGGCGATCACCCGCGCCTCAAGCCTTTTCTGGTTCTCATTCATTCCGCTGCCTGCTGCTTCGAAGACGATCTTTGGCGCCTGCCTTATTGGACTCGCCTTTGCTGGAAGATTGGTCGCCGCGGCCGGTTCTTGGCTGCCCGCCCGATGGCCGGCGCGAGAACGAGTAGCCCCTGTGCGTCAAGCAGAATACTGGCAAGGTTCGAGGATCGTCTTAATCACCGC
>Ga0307374_10005533_pt1 | contig 20398 bp, 17 predicted proteins | sample OX3MG_FD_202532 | JGI IMG/M metagenome (GOLD analysis project Ga0307374, IMG submission 202532) | Soil microbial communities from Risofladan, Vaasa, Finland - OX-3 | ecosystem: Environmental > Terrestrial > Soil > Coastal area > Acid sulfate soil | place: Finland: Risofladan, Vaasa | collected...
ACTTCAATTCACTGCCACAACAACTGGCAGCATAACCCGCAGTGATCCACTTACTTTAGAGATCCACTTACTTTAGAGATCCACTTACTTTCCTCAAATCTCTGTCCGAATAACCGTGGCCAGATCTCGGTTAAATTGCTTGTACACTGCATTTGAAATTCTTTTCCTTGAATCGACCATTTTGGTTGTGTGGATTTTCCACTGGTTCGGGTCAAGCGAAGGAATGTATTTTCTTTTTAGTTGCCCAAGCTCTTTGCACAGATCATTAATGGGCCCACTAGTCCCTCCTATCATGCTATACGAGTGCAAATAGTATTCGTTTAGCGACCGATCTGCGTCATCACCATAAAAATACATTGGATGTTCCAATTTGTTGTGTTCTACTGGGAACTCAACCTCCCTCCCGCAGTCGCATGTGCTTTTGGCGCTGACTTGAACCCAGGCCCCTTGTTCTCCCTTAGTCCCCTTTGGGTATATGGGAGCGAACGGGCCGTCAAGCTTGCGCCAAAGGTTTGGATGCACAACGCTGCCGCAATTCGGGCATGCCTTCTGCATTTCTGCAATATGGGGAAGCAAGAAAGGAGGGCCACTTTTCATTCGGAACACCGCATTAGCGTTTACTCGTTCTCCAGATTTTATATGTACATAGAGGTTACGGAGGTTATGGTGACATGATCCTTTAAGCACGATTCACGAATAGATGTTTTTGTTGCATTTCGCGTTTGTCTTCCCCGGAACCATGGGGGTCAGTGTTTGACCATGGGCAGGCTCGACCAGAGTGCTGTCTGCTTGGAGTATCTCAATGCCCGAACGCTGCGAGGCAGCGACAGTGACTTGGCTTGCGCCGCCCAGTTGGGTATGATCGTGGCCATGAACGCCTTCGCCGCCCATCCACTGGTGCCGCGCTGCCCGTCCCGGGCACGTTCGCTGCTGCTCGCGCTTCGACTTCTGCCGTAAGGCAGACCTGAACTCTTGCCCGCACGGGGGCGCATCCGTGCTGAACCAGACTGTTCCTCGAATCCTTTTCATGCCGCGCAGGTTCTCAACAGACCTCGATCCGGCCTCTGGAATCAGCGTGAGCGATCCATGAATACCGACACTTCTCCAAATTCAAAAAACGCGAATCAGCCCCGTCTGATCATCTTCGACACCACCCTGCGCGACGGCGAGCAAAGTCCCGGCGCGGCGATGACGCAGGATGCCAAGTTGCGCATCGCCAGGAGCCTCGAACGCATGCGGGTGGATGTGATCGAAGCCGGTTTCGCCGCCGCCAGCCCGGGCGATTTCGCCGCGGTCCAGGCGATTGCGAAAACCGTGACCGGCAGCACCATCTGCACTCTGGCGCGCGCCAATGCCGGCGACATCCACAAGGCCGGTGAAGCGCTGGCGCCGGCCGTGCGGCGTCGTATCCACACCTTCATCGCCACCTCTCCGATCCACATGGAGAAGAAACTGCGGATGACGCCGGATCAGGTGGTCGAGTCCGCCATCGGCGCGGTCAAGCTGGCGCGCCAGTACACCGACGACGTCGAGTTTTCGGCCGAGGACGCGGTGCGCTCGGAGATGGATTTTCTGGTGCGCATCTTCACTGCCGCGATCGAAGCCGGCGCCACGACCATCAACGTGCCCGATACGGTCGGCTACTCGGTGCCGCAGCAGTGGGGGGAGCGCATGCGCCAGTTGATCGAGCGCGTACCGGGCGCCGACCAAGTGGTTTGGTCGACGCATTGCCACAACGATCTGGGCATGGCCGTGGCGAACTCGCTGGCGGCAGTACTGGGCGGCGCAAGGCAGGTCGAGTGCACCATCAACGGCCTGGGCGAGCGTGCCGGCAACGCCTCGCTGGAAGAGATCGTGATGGCGGTGCGCACCCGCAGTGATTTCTTCGGCATCGACTCGAACGTCGACGCCACCCAGATCGTGCCGACTTCGCGACTGGTGTCCAACGTCACCGGCTATCCGGTGCAACCGAACAAAGCCATCGTCGGCGCCAACGCGTTTGCCCACGAGTCCGGCATCCACCAGGACGGCGTGCTCAAGCACCGCGAAACCTACGAAATCATGCGCGCCGAGGACGTCGGCTGGGCCGCCAACCGCCTGACCCTGGGCAAACTGTCGGGGCGCAACGCGTTCCGCGCGCGATTGCAGGAATTGGGCCACAGCTTCAAGTCCGAAGCCGAACTGGCCGAAGTTTTTGCACGCTTCAAGGATCTGGCCGACAAGAAGCACGAGATCTTCGACGAGGACCTGCAGGCACTGGTGACGCAAACCCAGCAGGCCAGCGTCGAGGAACGCCTGCAACTGGCTTGGCTGGAAGCATCCAGCAAGACCGGCACACGGCCGTTGGCGAAAATCGCGATCAATGTCGATGGCAAGGTACGCGAGAGCGAAGCGCAGGGCGATGGCCCGGTGGATGCGGTTTTTGCCGCCATCGAAAAGCTGTTGAACAGTGAGGTGCGGCTGATACTGTATTCAGTCAACAACATCACCGCCGGCTCGGACGCGCAGGGTGAAGTCACGGTGCGGCTGGGCAAGGGCAGGCGCATCGTCAACGGTCTGGGTGCGGATACCGACATCGTCGTGGCTTCGGCCAAGGCCTACATCAACGCGCTCAATCGGCTGGGCGGCGCGGCCGAGCGGCAACATCCGCAGAGCTTCGAAGCCACGCCCTGAGCCTGTCACGGCTTGCGGAAATCACATTCGGCGGGCGGCTGCCATGCAGTTCGTCCGCCGGATCGGCTACATTGTCGCCATGAATCCACGCCGTCGTCAGCAGACATTGCACGCTCTGGGTCTGACCCCTTGGGTGCGCCGGCAAACCCATGCGGCGCCGGCGGTCGAGGTGGTGCCTGCAGAAGTGGCGGCGGTCGCCGACGTGCCGGTATCAACCCGCGCGAAAAATACCGCCATCGCAACACCGCCGGTGGCACCGGCGTCTGCAACAAACCCCCCTGCGGTGTCTGCGGCAGCGCTGCCGCCCGCGCTGCTGCCCGTGCCGCAGGACTGGGACGGCCTGCGTGCCGCCGTTGCCGTCTGCACCCGCTGCAAGCTCTGCCGTACCCGTACCCACACCGTGTTCGGCACCGGCTCGCAGACGGCACCGTTGATGGTGATCGGCGAAGGCCCGGGTGCGGACGAAGATGCCAGCGGCGAGGCTTTCGTCGGGCGCGCCGGCAAATTGTTGGACGAGATGCTCAAGGCCATCGGCTATTCCCGTGACGACAACACCTTCATCACCAACGTAATCAAGTGCCGTCCACCTGGCAACCGCGATCCGGAAGCCGACGAGGTCGCCGCGTGCCGGCCGTACCTTGAGCAGCAGATCCGCTTGCTCAAGCCGAAACTTATCGTCGGTCTGGGCCGTGTCGCCGCGCAGCGTCTGCTGGATACCAAGCTGCCGATGTCCAGACTGCGTGGCGAATTGCACCACTATCCGCTTGAATCCGCAGATGAGCCGGAAGCCGCAGCGGTACCGGTGCTGCTGACCTATCATCCAGCCTATCTGCTGCGCAGCCCGCGCGAGAAAGCCAAATCCTGGGCCGATCTCAAACAGATCAGCCGCTTTCTGGAAACGGCTGGATGAATTGCGCTTGCTCCGGCAACTGCGTCTGCGGTTTAGCGTCGTGAGCGCACAGCGACAGCCGGTTGTGACGGACTGGACAGTGGAGCCTTTGCAAGTTTCGCAATTGCCCGCAGTGCTGGCGATCGAGCGGCGGGCTTACCCATTTTCATGGAGCGCGGAAATCTTTCTGGACTGCCTGAATGCCGGATACAAGGCTTGGGCGATGCTGGATCCGTCCGGCACCTTGCTCGGTTACGCCTTCATGAGCATGGCGGTGGGCGAGGGGCACGTACTGAACCTGTGCATCGATCCCGATCATCAGGGTGAGGGCCTGGGCCGTGCGTTGATGCGTTATCTGCTGGAACAGGCCAGTGTCGAGCGGCTCACCATCGTGCTGCTGGAAGTGCGTAAATCCAACCACGCCGCGTTGCGCCTGTATCAGAGTCTCGGTTTCGCCCGCGTCGGCATCCGCCGCGGGTATTACCCTGCCACAGGAGGCCGCGAAGATGCTCACGTGTTGGCCCTCGATATCCTTTAGACGATGACTCCACAGCGGCGTACCCAATGGGCCTGGGCCTTTAACGGCTGGGCCAATCACGCGTTTGCCACCACCATATTGGTGGCGTTTTTCCCGATCTTCCTCGATAAATACTGGGCCAAAGATGTCGCCGGCACGCTATCCACCGCGTACCTCGCGTTCGCCAACAGCGGTGCCGGTCTGGTAGTGATGGTGCTGGCGCCGTGGCTGGGGGCGGTGGCCGACCGGCGCGGCAGCAAAAAGCTATTTTTGGGAGGATTTACCGTCCTCGGCGTTATCGGTTCCGCAGCTCTGGCGCTGGTCGGAGAGGGCCAATGGCCGTGGGCGCTGGCCGTGTTCGCGCTGGCCTCGATCGGCTTTTACGCCAGTTTTTCGTTCTACGATGCGTTGCTGATGGACGTGTCGGCGCCCGAGGAGTCCGATCGTGTTTCCGCCTTCGGATACGCCGTCGGCTATCTCGGCGGCGGGCTGATTTTCCTGCTCGACGTGGTCATGGTGCTGCATCCAGCCTGGTTCGGGCTGGCCAGCGCGGTCGTCGCCACCCGTATCGCCTTCGTCACCGTGGCGGTGTGGTGGGCGTTGTTCTCGTTGCCGCTGTTTCGTTACGTGCCTGAAGCACCGCCAACGGCCGAGCTCTCCGGTTGGCGTGAGCTGTGGGCCACGGTACACGAGATCGCCGGCCACGCATCGCTGCGCAATTTCCTGGTCGGCTACTGGATCTATATCGATGCGCTCGGCACCCTGCAGCAGATGGCGGTGGACTACGGCGCCAAGCTGGGTTTCCCTACCGACTCGCTGATCAAGGCGCTGTTGCTGGTGATGTTCATCAGCTTTCCGGCGGCGCTGGGGTTCGGTTGGCTGGCCGGGCGCATCGGTGCGCGCCGTTCGATTTATGTGGGATTGGCCGGACTGGTCGGCGTCAGCGGCTGGTCCTACTTCATGCAGACGGTCGAGCAGTTCTACGGCATGGCGGCGGTGGTGGGGCTGGTACAGGGCGGCGTACAGTCGCTGTCGCGTTCGTTCTTTTCGCGGTTGGTGCCGGCGGGCAAGGGCGGCGAGTATTTTGGTTTCTACAACTTCATCGGCAAATTCGCCGCCGTATTGGGACCGTTGATCGTCGGTGGCGTGGTGCTGATCACCGGCGATCAACGGCTATCTATTTTCCCGTTGATGGCGTCGTTCATCGTCGGCGCGATTTTTCTGGCGCGGGTGAAAGAGCCGATCAACGGCTGACGGCCAGCCGTTCTACGAGGCTATTTTCTGGGTGGCGCCCGTGCTGCTTGCGCCAGCTCGGCTGCGGACTGCGGCTGTTCGGGTTCAAGGTAACGGGCGTGCAGATAGGCGGCACACAGCGCTCGCATCCACGGCGCCAGCGCAGGCTGTTTGGCGCAGACGCGTTCAGTAAATGCTTGTGCGCCTTCATCGGGCCGTTGTGTGAGCCCCAACCGCCGCAGTCTGCGCACGGCCTTGTTCCAGAGACGCAGCGCCGCATCGTCGACGCGGGCGGTGCCGGTCTGCCGCAGGATGGCCAGACCCAGCAGGATCAGGATCAGGGTGATGGCGGCGGTCAATGCGAGGATCATGCGGCTCCAGTTCACCAGACCCAGCGCGCTCATCAAGCGCTGCTGCAGGTCGGGGCCGTAGGCCAGGAACCAGCGGTTCCACAGGGTGTTGACCCAATCCCAGCGGGCCGCGATGGCGTAGCTGAAGCTGCGTTGCCATTGCAGATTGAGAAAGGCCGGCAGACCGGCGGTGCCGGCCAGTGCGGCGTCGATGCCCTGGTCGACGCGGGCCGGATCGACGGCGGCGGTGGGATCCTCGCGTACCCAGCCGCGGCCTTCCAGCCACACTTCGCTCCAGGCGTGGGCGTCGGAATCGCGGATCACGTAGTAGTCGCCGACCGCGTTGCGGCTGCCCCCCTGATAGCCGGTGACCACGCGCGCCGGGATGCCGGCGGCACGCATCAAAAAAATGAAACTGCTGGCGTAGTGTTCGCAAAAACCGGCGCGGGTCTTGAAGAGGAAATCGTCGATTGAGTTACGGCCCAGCGCGGGCGGACGCAGGGTGTAGTGGAAATCCTCGTGGCGGTACCTGTGCATGGCGGCGGCGACGACGGCTTGATCGTCCAGCCCCTGTGCCCGCCAGCGCTGGGCCAAGACCCGCGCCTTGGGGTTCCCGTAACGGGGCAGAGACAGGTTTGCTCGACGCTGTTGCGCGGCGAGCTGCGGCTGTAGCTGGTAGTGAGGATAGGAGCGCAGCGCATACAGACGACGCTGACGGTTGTCCTGGTCGGCGCGCAGCACCGCATCGTTGTCCAGTTGTGCGTGGACCGGCCGTGCGGCCGGATCGGGCAGGTCGAGTGCGAACAGCCAGCGGTTGCGGCTGGGTTCCAGCGTGATCTGGTAGTTCACGGCCTCGCCGCTGAGCCGCAACACGGGCTGGCGTTCATTCCGATCGATGGCGCCGGGCCGCCATCTGTGACCGTCGAAGAAACTGAACACGGGCCCGCGCCAGTAGCGCAGTGGCCGCGCTGGTGGTGGGCCGCCGAAGCGCACACGGAAGGCCACCGCGTTGGACAGGACCAACCGCGTTGGACAGGACCAAGTGCTGGATATCACCCGGCGCCATCGAATCGGCCAAGCCGGCGCGCGCCGCGCCGGAGTCGGCGGGCAGTCCCCAGAGCGGTCCGGGAATGCGCGGAAACAGCACGAACAACACCGCCATCAACGGCAGCGCCTGCAGGATCAGTACACCTGACAAGCGCAGGCTGCTGCGCGGCGCCAGCGCACCGCCATGGCTGGATTCGACCAGTACCGCGGTGATCAGCCAGGCGCAGGCCAGCAGGTAGGCGGCCATCCACACATCCTGCGAAAACAGGAAATGGGTGGCGAGGATGAAGTACAGCAGGCAGATCAGTACGCGGATGTCGCGGCGCGTACGCAGTTCGGTGAGCTTGAGCGCGGTCATCACCGCCAGCAGGGCAACGCCGGGATGGAGGCCATTGATGTGCCCATAGCTGGCGTAAATTCCGGCGAATGCGGCGACGGTCAGTCCCCCGCGCAGCAGAGCTGGCGGTAGTTTCCAGCCGCGCCGCGTGGTCGTCGCGCGCCACAGCACGGCGGCCGCCAGCGTCAGTGAAACCCATAGTGGCAGCCGTTGCAGATGCGGCAGCAGCACGATGCACAACACGCCAAGCAGATGGAAAACGCCGATGGCTGTCGGCGCCGGTGCTTGCGCGACTGGGGGACGGCGTTTCACTGCGGCATCTCGAACAGGGCCAGTGCGCGCAGGCAGTTCCGGCGATGGGCTCGGCCGTGGCCCGGTGTGATCTGTTGCGAGGGCAAACGTAGACCGTAGTCGAGCCGCTGGGCCTCGGCGCTGAGCACCCAGCGGGTCAGTTGCGACAGACGCGTTTCGGTCAACGGTGATGTCAACGCCGCCCAGTCCAGCCACAGCATGCGATCCTGGGTTTCGGCGAACTGCTTGACCATTGGCCGGTTCAGCTTGGGCAGGCTCTTCCAGTGAATCGAGCGCAGGTGATCGCCACGTTGATAGGGCCGCAGGCCGGCGAACTCATCCTGACCTTGCCGTCCCGGCACGCCATCGCCCTGATCGATACCGGCACTGGGCGGGATCTGCTGACTGCCGGCGGGCATTGGATAGACCAGACAGCGTTGTTCCAGTTCGATCCAGCTCCAAGCGCGGAACAGGCCCAGCGGGAATTCAGTGCGCACCGCGAAACGGGGTGCCGGCAGTCAACCGCGCCGCAGCGTCGGCAAGCCCAGCGGAATCCGCACGCGCTCGGTGGTGGAGGCATCGACGTGCTGCGGGAAGCGGCTTTCGACCCAGCCGACATCGATGGCGTAACGCCCGCGTCGAGTTGGATTGACCAGTTCGATTTCGAACGCGGCCTGGTCGCCAGCGAACACCGGTTTGCTGCGCAGCGATGCCAGTTCCAGGTTGATCAAATTGCCGTGGGTCTGGTACATCGCCACCAATCCTAGACCCGCCAGCAGAAAGGCGAGACAGAACGCCAGGCTGTTGCTGTAGTTCATCGCCCCCAGCAGGATCACCAGCACCAGCGCGGCGTAGCTGTAACCGAAACGCGTCGGCAGGATGTAGACGCGGCGGCGCGTGATCCGCACCGGTCCCGGCAGACGCGGAGTGCGTGTCATGATCCAGCGCTCGATGCGGCTGCGCAGGGCGCTCACCGGCTGGGTGAAGATCAGCGCGAAGCGTTCAAGCACTGCAGGGGGCACTCAGGGAATGGCGACGGCCGCCAACAGTTCGTCCGCCACCGGAGTGGTGGTCGTGTGCTCGCCGGCACCGATCAGGCGGTGCCCGACTACCGCGTTGAACACCGCCCGCACGTCTTCGGGGATGACTCCCGCGCGGCCTTCGATCATCGCCCAGGCTTGAGCGGCGCGCCGCAGCGCCAGTCCAGCGCGCGGCGACAGTCCCTGACGCAGGGCTGGATGACGGCGGCTGGCGTGGACCAGTGCGAGGATGTAGTCGAGCAGGGGCGGGGTGGTGCGTATCGCCTGGACCTCCCGCTGTAGCGCCAGCAGGCGCTCGGGATCGAGCACGGCCTCGGTGTCGGCCAGCAGTTCGCGGCGCTCGCGTTCGCCCAGCAATTCGCGCTCGGCCTGCGCCGACGGATAGCCGATGGACAGGCGCATCAGAAACCGGTCGAGCTGCGATTCTAGCAATGGGAAAGTGCCACTCTGTTCGCCGGGATTCTGGGTGGCGACGACGAAGAACGGTTGCGGCAGGGGCCGGGTGGCACCTTCCACCGTTACCTGACGTTCCTCCATCGCTTCCAGCAGCGCGCTTTGGGTTTTTGGGCTGGCACGGTTGATCTCGTCGGCCAACACCAGTTGCGCGAATATCGGGCCGGGATGAAAGCGGAAGCTGTTGTTGCCCTGTTCGAAGATCGATACGCCGAGCACGTCGGCGGGCAGCAGGTCGCTGGTGAACTGGATGCGCTGAAATTGCAGGCCGAGCACCCGCGCCAGCGCCAGGGTGGTCTTGCCGACGCCGGGGACGTCCTCGATCAGCAGATGTCCGCGCGCCAGCAGGCAGGCCAACGCCAGCTGCAATTGCTGTGATTTGCCGAGGATGATGCCGCCAAGGCGATCGAGCAGCGATTGCAGATCGGCGTTCATGCGGGTTTGTGGGGCATCTGGTGCAGTGTACGGCGGGCCAGCGCCTGCCCCATGCTCATGCGGCGTCCGGACACACAATCGGGTAGCCAGGCCAGCGCGCTGGGCGCGGCCAGCAGGATGACGGTGGACCCCATGTTGAAGCGGCCTAACTCCGCGCCCCGAGCGAAAGTCAACGGCTGTATCAACCGATAGTGAGCGATTTCGGTGCCGCGCCGATGCGGCGGCGATACTTGGCCGGCCCATACCGTCTCCAGGCCGCCGACGAACAGCGCGCCGACCAGCACCAGCACCAGCGGCCCGGATTCGGTTTCGAATTCCGCCACCAAGCGTTCATTTCGTGCGAACAAATTTGGCATCGTTCGTGCCGTGGCGGGATTGACGCTGAACAGCCGCCCCGACACATGGCGCCAGGCGACCAACCGGCCATCCACCGGCATGTGAATGCGGTGGTAGTTGTGCGGGGCGAGATAGAGAGTGCAGAAACTGCCGCCGTTGAATCGCGCGGTCAGCTCGGCCTCGCCACCCAGCAGTTCCTGCGCGGAATAGTCGTGGCCCTTGGCCTGGATCAGACGCCCGCCGCAAATCGACGCGCACTGGCTGACCGTCCCATCCACCGGACTCACCAGCAGCGCCGGATCCTGTGGCAATGGCCGTGCACCGGGTTTCAATGCGCGGGTAAAAAAGGCGTTGAAACTGGGGTAGTCTTCGGGGTGCGGATGTTCGGCGTCGCCCAGATCGATGGCGTAGTGGCGTTGGAACAGCCGGATCAAAGCGTTCTTGAACCAGATCGTGCGGATCTGGGTGAGGCGAAACACCAGCGTCGACAGCGCCCGCGTCGGCAGGCAGCGTTGCAGCGCAGAGAACAGTCGATCACTGCGACCTGCATTCATCTGCCGGCGTTGTCGATGACGTGGCGCAGATCGGCAGCCATGGCGCTGACCTGAATCGGCGGCGAGAAATAACCGTACAACTGTCCGTCTGGATTGACCAACATCATGCCCGACGAGTGATCGACCACATAATCGTCCGGATCGCCTTTGGTCGGTGGTTCGTAAGAGTAAGTGAAACCGAGGTTATGGCCCAGCGCCTTGAGTTGTGTCTGCGAGCCGGTGGCAGCGATGAAAGCCGGATTGAAGGCGTGCGCGTACTTGAGCAGCAACGGCGGTTTGTCGCGCTTGGGATCAACCGAGAGGAACAGCACGCGCAACCGATCACTGTCGTTGCCCAGCTTGCCGACCACTTGAGCTAGCTCCGCCAGCGTGGTTGGACAGACATCTGGACAATGCGTGTAGCCGGTATAGATCAACGTCCAGTGCCCGTTCAGGTCGGCATTGGTGAAGGGCTTGCCGTCGGCATTTTGCAGATCGAACTGAATCAGCGTTTTTGGCATCGGCAGGACCGCCCCGGTTTTCAGGTCGAGACGATGCAGTTTGGGCCACAGCGCCACTATCACGAGCGCAATCGGTATGATAATGCACAGCATGACGATCACTGCCAGCGCGGCCCACCGATGGGGCTTGGAACTTGGAGGTTGGGGATGAACGGGCATCGGCTGGCATCGTGGGAGTGAGCCACGCATACTAATCGACTGTTCCGCAGCTTTCATCCGCCGATGGCCAAAGACGAAGATCGATCTGCGCTGGTCACAGCACGCGACTTGGTGCGGTGGGGCGCATCGGCGTTTGCCCGTGCCGGCCTGGTGTTCGGTCACGGCAGCGATAACGCGCTGGACGAAGCCTTTCATTTGGTGCTGTGGTCGCTGAAGTTGCCGTTCGATCTGCCGGCAATTTATCTTGAAGCGACGCTGACGGCTCTGGAGCGGGCTGAGGTGCTGGCCTTGCTGGATCGCCGCATCGGCGAACGTCTGCCCGCCGCCTATCTGACCGGCGAGGCCTGGTTCGCCGGCCTGCCGTTTACCGTCGATGCGCGCGTGTTGATCCCGCGTTCACCCATCGCCGAGTTGATCGAACGCGGCTTCGAACCGTGGCTCACGCAGGAACCGGTGAGGCTGCTCGACCTGTGTGCGGGCAGCGGCTGCATCGGCATCGCCTGTGCGCTGGCGTTTCCGCACACGTGGGTGGATTTAGCCGAGCTGGACGACGGAGCGCGCCAAGTGTGTGCGCAGAATGTCGAACGGCATCATCTGAGTGAACAGGTGAAAGTCGTATCCAGCGATTTGTTCGCTGCGCTGGGTGATCGCCGTTACGATCTAATCGTCTCCAACCCACCTTATGTGCCAGCCGCCGAATGGGCGCAACTGGCGCCGGAATATCGGCACGAGCCGAGGCTGGCGCTGGAGTCCGGCGCCGACGGCATGGCGGTAGTCGCGCGCATACTCGAGCAGGCGCCGGATTATCTGACGCCGGACGGTCTGCTGGTCTGCGAGATCGGCGGTTCGCAGGACGAATTCGAGGCGCGTTTCCCGCGATTTCCAGTGATCTGGCCCGAGTTCGAGCGCGGTGGCGACGGTGTGTTCATCGTCACGCGTGAAGAACTCGTAAACTGGCAGGCGTCTACCGTTTCCTACACAGGCAGGAAGTGATGTCCGGCAACACCCTCGGTAGATTGTTTTGTGTCACCAGTTTCGGCGAATCTCACGGGCCGGCAATCGGTTGCGTGGTCGATGGCTGCCCGCCGGGGCTGGCGCTGTCGGAAGCCGACATCCAGCCGGAACTGGATCGGCGCAAGCCCGGCACTTCGAGATACGTCACCCAGCGCAAGGAAGCCGATCAGGTCAAGATTTTGTCCGGTGTCTTTGAGGGTGAAACCACCGGCACGCCGATTGCGCTGCTGATCGAAAACACCGACCAGCGTAGTTACGACTACGACAAGATCAAACAGGTGTTCCGCCCCAATCACGCCGACTACGCCTACATGCAAAAATACGGCCGGCGCGACCCGCGCGGCGGCGGCCGTGCCTCGGCGCGCGAGACCGCGGTGCGGGTGGCGGCGGCGGCGATCGCGAAAAAATATTTGCGCGAACATCTTGGCACTGTGATTCGCGGTTACTGCGCGCAGATCGGGCCGCACAAGATGCCGTTGAAGGATTGGCAGGTAGTCGAGCAAAATCCGTTCTTCTGCGGTGATCCCGAAAAAGTGCCGCTGCTGGAGGAATTTTTGATCCAGCTGCGCCGCGACGGCGACTCCTGCGGCGCGCGCATCAACGTCGTCGCCACTGGCGTGCCGCCGGGCTTGGGCGAGCCGGTCTACGATCGCCTCGACGCCGAACTGGGCTACGCACTGATGAGCATCAACGCGGTCAAGGGCGTGGAAATCGGCGACGGCTTTGAGGTGATCGATCAACGCGGCAGCAGCGGCCGTGACGAAATGACCCCCGAAGGATTCCTCGCCAATCACTCGGGCGGCACCGCCGGCGGTATCTCTACCGGTCAGGACCTCCGGTGTTCGATTGCGATCAAGCCGACCTCTAGCATCACCATTTCCGGCAAGACGATTGATGTCGACGGCAAGGCTGCCGAAGTTCGCACCACCGGCCGCCACGACCCCTGTGTCGGCATTCGTGCCACGCCCATCGCCGAGGCGATGGTGGCGCTGGTGCTGATGGATCACGCGCTGCGTCAGCGAGGACAGTGCGGAGCGGTGCCATCGGCGACGCCACGAATTCCATCGCGCACCCTCGCCTGAAGATGCCCATACTGCTTCGCAGCGGCGACAGATGGCGTTAAAAGCCACCATCCATAAGGCAAATCTGCAGGTCGCCGATATGGATCGTCACTACTATGGCGACCATGTGCTGACGATTGCACGGCATCCCTCCGAGACCGAGGAGCGGATGATGGTGCGTCTGCTGGTGTTCGCACTCCACGCGCACGAACGGCTGGCCTTCGGCAAGGGGCTGAGTGATCCCGATGAACCCGATTTATGGCGCAGGGATCTAACCGGTGTGATCGAGGAGTGGATCGATCTCGGCCAGCCCGATGAAAAGCGTGTGCTGAAAGCCTGCGGCCGCGCGCAACGCGTATGCGTTTATGGCTTCGCTGACTCTGCGCGGCTCTGGTGGCAGATGGTCGAGGACAAGCTGTCCCGTGCGAAGAATCTCGACGTGGGGCGGTTGTCGGTGATCGGCGACGAATCGCTCGCCGCACTGGCACAGCGCAACATGCAGTTGCAGTGCAATATTCAGGACGGCCAGATCTGGCTGAGCGATCAGAACCGGTCGGTGCAGGTGGATTGCCTGCGGCTGCGCGACTGAACGTAACGTCGCATACGCGGCGTTCTCAGTCCTGCAGCGGTACGCCTTGGCGCGTCAACAGATCCTTGAGCTTCTGGATCACCGGGAAGATCTCGTTGTTGCGGTCTTCGCCCTGTTCGTCGAAGGCGTGCTGTTCGGCTTCGACGATGTCTTGATCCTGACCGAAGATGGTGTTGGTGAACCAGACGATGAACGGCCACAACAGGTGGATGGCGCCAGGGATGCCGGGCTTGCGAATCATCATCAGGCCGTAGGTCTGGTTGATGCGCTGCTTGCGGTCCACCGGCATGTAGACATTCCACAAATCCAGCGCGGGCTCGTCTTCCGCACTGCCGGCGGTCCAGAACTTGAGTGTCTGGTAGGGATAGCCGGTGCGGATGGTCATTTTGTCGATCGCACCCAGGGTCGGGTCGGGTTGGTTTTTGCGGTTGATCATGAAACGTTCGCCCAGCGGCTGCTTGCCGGCGGCGCGGGTGAAGGTATAGTCGGCCTCCAACCAGTCATCGCCCTCGCGGATGTCGAGCAAGGTGGCGCGGATGCTACCCATCAGGCTGCGGTGCAGAAATTGATGGTTCATGTCCATCAGGTTCTCGTGCATGAACGAGTAGTGGCAGCCGATGCGACGGTCGAGCGTGCGCGTCTTGTACGCGGATTTAGCGAAGGTTGGGATGTCGGGGAAGGGCGCGCTTGAGACTTTCGCCGGATCGCCGATGAAGACGAAGATCAGGCCGTAGGCCTCGCGGCAGGGATAACTGCGTACGCCGTTGGGCAATGTCTTGCCTTCGTCCAGGTAGGGTACGGTGACGCAGCTGCCTTCGCGGTTGTAAGTCCAGCAGTGATAGCTGCACTGCAGGCGATCGCCGCGTACCACGCCCAGATGCAGCGGCACCTGACGATGCGCGCAGCGGTCTTCCAACGCGAACACGGCACCGTTTTGGGGGCGCGCCAGCACGATCGGTTCACCGCCGAAGCTCACGCCCAGCGACTTGCCGGGTTTGAGTTGCCGGCTGCGCGCCAGCGGGTACCAGAAATCGGGGTCCAGGCCAGTCTTGCGCAGGTCGCGGTGACCGGCAGCGGCAAGCTCGGAGCTGCGGGGAAGATGGCTGATCGAGGACATGACTTTTGTTGTGATTGCCGTCGGCCAGATGAGTGACCGCGCAGTGAGTGACAAATACGGCATAAATGTTAGCACGCGACTGCATCCTGCAAGTGCTTGCCGGCAGCGTTTTGGGCGGCTGCCTTGACGCTGAATCCGGCGCGCGCACGCTCTATTGCGGGTGTTGGATCGGAGTGCCGATAATTGCATTCAGGCCGCAGTCATCGGTATGGATTTGCGGGGTGCTGCACAGGCATGATGTTGACCGGCGCCGGCATTTCGCCACGCCGCTTTCAAAAAACCCGTATTTTGACACTATGAATTCGCCTGCCTCGCCGGAGATTCCAGCCGACCCTGTCGATATGCTCTCGGCGGATATGCCGTCGCGACGCCGCCTGCGGGCGCTGAGCGGACTGTGGCCGTTTATGCGGCCTTATCGGACACGCATGGCGCTGGCCTTCGCATTGCTGTGTCTGGGTTCGGCAGCGATGCTCACTGTACCGCTGGCGTTCCGCGACATGATCGACCACGGTTTCGTCGCCAGCACGCCGATCCGCGGTTATTTCCTGACGCTGTTCGCCATCGCAGTATTCTGGGCGTTGGCCACCGCGGCGCGCATGTACACGGTGAGCTGGATCGGCGAGCGCGTCACTGCTGATCTGCGCAGCGCCATTTATCACCGCATGTTGGCGCAGTCGCCTGAATACTTTGAAACTACGCGCACCGGCGAAGTGTTGTCGCGACTGACTGGTGACACCACCCTGGTACAGACCGTGGTGGGCGCATCGGTGTCGATGGGGCTGCGCAGTCTGTTCCAGTTCAGCGGAGGCATGATCATGCTGGCCGTCACCAGCCTGCGGCTGTTCACCGTAACAGTGGTGCTGCTGGTGTTCGTGGTGCTGCCGCTGATCGCCATCGGCCGGCGTGTGCGGCGATTGTCGCGTGAGTCGCAGGATCGCATCGCCGACACCTCGGCGCTGGCCGGCGAGATCCTCAACGCCATCCCCACCGTGCAGTCGTTTACCCAGGAACGGCAGGAGACGCAGCGCTTCGACGCCATGATCGAACGCAGTTTTCGCTCGGCGATCCGGCGCGTGAAGATGCGATCGGGTCTGTCGGCGGCGATGATCGCGGGCGTATTCGGCGCCATCGTCTTCGTGCTGTGGTTGGGCGCGCAATCGGTGGTGGCGGGGACGATGAGTCCGGGTAAGTTGGCGTCGTTCGTGCTCTACGCGGTGTTCACGGCGGGGGGCGTGGGCGTGATCGTGGAAGTCTGGGGCGAGGTCATGCGCGCGGCTGGCGCCACCGAGCGGCTGATGGAGCTGCTGGCGGCGCGGCCGCTGATCAAGGCGCCGTCGTCGCCGTTGACACTGCCGCAGTCGCATCAGGCCGACCTCGCTTTCGAGGCCGTCAGCTTCCACTATCCCTCACGGCCACAGATCGCCGCAGTGGATCGGGTGTCGCTGGAGATACACACGGGCGAGACCGTGGCGCTGGTCGGCCCCACCGGTGCCGGCAAAACCACGCTGTTCCAGTTGTTGCTGCGTTTCTACGACGTCGGCGTCGGCGCCATCCGCTTCAACGGCATCGACATCCGCCGGCTCGATCCGGCCGCGCTGCGCGCCCGCATCGGCATCGTGCCGCAAGATGCGGTGATTTTTTCGGCCGATGCGATGGAGAACATCCGCTACGGTAATCCGCTGGCCACCGACGAACAGGTGATCGAGGCCGCGCGTACTGCGCAGGCCGACGAATTTATCGAACGTCTGCCGGAGCGTTATCAGACCTTTCTCGGCGAGCGCGGCGTGCGCCTGTCGGGCGGTCAGCGTCAGCGTATCTCCATCGCCCGCGCCATCCTCAAGAATCCGCCGCTGCTGCTGCTGGACGAAGCCACCAGCGCGTTGGATGCCGAGAGCGAAGCGCTGGTACAGCGCGGACTGGAAGCAGCGATGCGTGGACGCACCACGTTGATCATTGCGCATCGCTTGTCTACTGTGCAGCGCGCGGATCGCATCGTCGTGCTGGAGAACGGCGGCATCGTCGAGATCGGCACGCCGGCCGAACTGCTGCACAGCGGCGGTTTGTACTCGCGCCTAGCTAACCTGCAGTTGCTGGCTTGAATAGATTCTGGTTTGAAAGACTTGAGGAAGCTCTGATCAATTACTGTATCGTCGTTCCCGTCTTCGCGGGAACGACAAGGGAGTGTGTTTAGAGGTGCCCTTAAGCTGACCCCGCTATCGTACAATCAATCCCATCGAACGCCGGCAACCAGCCAGGGACTCCGCGTGAACAACATCCTGATCGGCAAGAACGACACCACCGCCGTCGAGCTCGCCCCGCAATTCGGCAACCGCCACGGCATGATTGCCGGCGCCACGGGCACTGGAAAAACCGTGTCACTGATGGTGCTGGCGGAAGGTTTCTCGCGGCTCGGCACGCCAGTGTTCCTCGCCGACGTCAAGGGCGACATTGCGGGCATGTCGCAAGCCGCCGCATCGCCGCCGGGCGACAAGCTGAAAGCGCGGCTGGAAAAACTCGGCATCGACAAGTCCTGGCACCCAGCCGCGAACCCGGTGGTGTTCTGGGATCTGTACGGCAAACTCGGCTCGCCGGTGCGTGCCACGGTTTCCGAGATGGGGCCAACCCTGCTGGCACGTGTACTGGAATTGAACGACACGCAGCAGGGTGTGCTGGATGTCGTGTTCAAGCAGGCCGACGACAATGGCTGGCTGCTGTTGGATCTCGACGACCTGCGCGCGTTGCTCAACCATGTGAGCGACAACACGAAGGATATTTCCAGGCAATACGGTCTGGTTGCCAAATCCAGTCTCGGCGCGGTGCAGCGATCATTGCTGCAACTGGAGCAGCAAGGTGCGGAACAATTTTTCGGGGAACCCGCACTGGACCTGAAGGACATCATGCGGCAGGATATGTCCGGGCGCGGCATCATCAACATCCTCGCCGCCGACCAACTCGTTCTAAAGCCAAAACTGTATTCCACGTTCCTGTTGTGGATGCTGTCGGAACTGTTCGAACAGTTGCCTGAGATCGGCGACCCGGATCATCCCAAACTGGTGTTCTTCTTCGACGAGGCGCACCTGTTGTTCGACGATTGTCCAGCCGCGCTGAAGCAGAAGGTCGAACAAGTGGTGCGGCTGATCCGCTCCAAAGGCGTCGGTGTGTATTTCTGCTCGCAGAATCCCGACGACGTGCCCGACGTGATCCTTGGACAGATGGGCAACCGCATCCAGCACGCCTTGCGCGCATTCACCCCGCGCGACCAGAAGGCGGTCAAAGCCGCCGCGGAAACCTTTACCCCCAACCCCGGGCTCGACGTCGCAAAAGTCATTGGCACTCTCGGCGTCGGTGAGGCGTTAGTCTCCACCCTGCGTGATAAGGGTGTGCCCACCCCGGTCGAGCAAGTGTTTATCACGCCCCCGACCTGCCGGCTGGGACCGATCAGTGACGAGGAGCGCGAGACAATCCGCGCGCGCTCACCGGCCGGCCCGAAATACGACACACCTGTAAACCGCGAGTCGGCAGCCGAGATGCTCGCCAAACGTGCCGACGAGGAAGCCGTCGACAACCCGCAACAGATTACACAACAGGACGCCGCGAAACAGCCGCAAGCTTCGGCGTGGGGTGACGTGATGCACGACGCAATTTTCGGCACCAAACGTCGCCAGGGCATGCTGGAAAGCATGGGTAAACAGGCTGCGCGGACCATGGGTAACCAACTTGGACGTCAGATCCTGCGCGGCGTGCTGGGCGGCATTTTCGGCAATAAACGCTGAGGGAACGTGCCGTCGATTCGCAGCGTCGTCGAGGAGGTGCCACTTGCCGAGAGGTTGTTGGGATGTTCGCGGGATAATTAGGTTCTGACCCCAATTAATCTCCAATTAGTCTCCCAACGGCGCGGTCAATGGGCGCGGTCACGGCAACCCGACCGATTGCGACGGTGCTGATGTCCAGTCGTGAGCGCAACCCAATCCGTAAAAACAGAAAAGGTGGCAGGCATGCTCCCGGCGTTACAGAAGCGTTCCGGACAGAACCACTGTAGCGATGCTGAAGTAGATGACCAGCCCGGTCACGTCCACCAGTGTTGCGACGAACGGGGCCGAGGAGGTCGCCGGGTCTGCGCCGAGTCGTTTCATGATGAACGGGAGCATCGAGCCCGCAAGGGTTCCCCACATCACCACACCGACCAGCGCTAGCGCGATGGTGACTCCCAGCAGCATCCAGTGTTCACCGTACAGGCCGAAGGCTTGCGCCCATAGCGTAACCCGCAGGAAGCCTAGCACGCCAAGGATGCCGCCAAGGGCCAATCCCGACAGCACTTCCCGGCGCATCACCCGCCACCAGTCACGCAGCCTGACTTCACCCACCGCCAAGGCCCTGATCATCAGGCTCGCAGCTTGGCTGCCCGAGTTGCCGCCGGACGATATGACCAGCGGGACGAACAGGGCCAGCACCACGGCCTTCGCGATCTCGGACTCGAAGTAGCCCATGGCCGTGGCGGTGAACATCTCGCCGATGAACAGTACCGCCAGCCAGCGTGCGCGCTTCGAGATCAGCGTGTGGAGCGGCGTGTCCATGTAGGGCATGTCTAATGCCTCGAGGCCGCCGAGTTTCTGGATGTCTTCGGTGGCTTCCTCTTCGGCGATATCGAGTACATCGTCGGCGGTCACGATACCGACCAGCACGCCGTCGGGGTCGATAACCGGAAGCATGGGCCGATCCGATTCGCGGAAAATCCTTACCGCAGTCTCCTGATCGTCGCCGGCAGCGAGTGCCACGAAACGCTGGTCCATTAGTGAGAGAATCGTGGCGTCGGGATCGGCCAGTATGATCTCGCGGATTCGCACGTCGTCCAGCAGTTTCCAGTCACGATCGACGATGTAGATGACATTGATCGTCTCGCTGTCTCGTCCAAATCGTCGTATGTGTCGCAATGCTTGCTCGACGGTCCAGTGTGGCCGCAGGGCGATGTAGTCTGTTGTGGCCAACCGGCCGATGCTTTCCTCGGGATAGCCGAGAAGGCGGATGGCATTGGCCCGTTCCTTCGGGTCGAGGATGGAAAGGAAACGTTGAAGGTCCGGGTCCGGCAGTTCGGCAAAGAATGCGGTACGGTCGTCAGGGCTGAGGTCGTTGAGCAGCGAAGTGAGCCGTTCGCCGTCCGGGGACAGATCTTCGACCAGCGTAACCTGCCTGTCATGGGGCAGGCGCTCGAACACCGCCGCCCCAGTCAGGCGCGGCAATGACCGAAAGACGATAAGCCCGTCCTCGCGCGTGAGTTGTTCCAGCAGCGCACCGACTTCGCCAGGATCAAAACCGTCGAGTCGTCGGCGCATCTCGTGGAAGTTCCGCTGCGCAATGAATCCCTCGATTTCCGGCTTCAACTGCTCAGACATCACAGGTTGTCCTCTCAGGTGCGGTCTCCGATCCCAATTACTCAGCAGATGGTAACTCTGGACACAAGGCGCTTATATCCCATAATGGTTTCAGGCGTGTTTTTGTCGCCTAACTTGCTGACCACTGAGTAATCCTTGACCCCGATTAATCCACTTGTGCTTAAGGAATAATTGGTATTACGGGCATTACGGTGACATGATACTGAATGTACTGTTAGTTTCATTATCGATCTCAAGGTTTAAACCACCGGCTTTAGCCGGTCAGCTTTAGCTGCGAGAATTGCCGCGGTAAAGCAACATAGTCTTCTGTAAATTCCGCTATTCAATCACGGGGTAAGTCGCCTCACGCCTCGTTCATACCGAGGTCAGTTTGGCCGGTGATCCATTCCTCGGAGATCTCCATGGCAACGGCG
>Ga0307374_10005535_pt1 | contig 20398 bp, 13 predicted proteins | sample OX3MG_FD_202532 | JGI IMG/M metagenome (GOLD analysis project Ga0307374, IMG submission 202532) | Soil microbial communities from Risofladan, Vaasa, Finland - OX-3 | ecosystem: Environmental > Terrestrial > Soil > Coastal area > Acid sulfate soil | place: Finland: Risofladan, Vaasa | collected...
GCGGTCTAATTGAGATTGGTGGTGGCGCGGTAACTGTCCACAGACCTGGCAAGCTCGCGATAATTTGATAGTTTTTCTTGGGAGTCTATAAAAGCCTGAGCACTGTTGCGAGCAGCGCTGATAAGTTTGGTATCTGTTAATTTGGCTATCCTGAGGTCGAGCTGCCCGTGCTGTGTGGTGCCATAGATGGCACCTGGGCCGCGCAGCTCCAGGTCGAGTTCGGCCAGCTTAAAGCCGTCATTGGAACTTTCCAGGGCCCGCAGGCGGCGGCCGGGCGCCTGGGAATCGCTCATTAGCAGATAGCAGTAGCCTTGGTCCTGGCCGCGGCCGATACGTCCGCGCAACTGGTGCAGCTGGGCCAAGCCGAAACGTTCGGCGGCTTCAATCAGCATGACGGAGGCGTTCGGCACGTCGACACCAACCTCGATGACGGTCGTCGATACCAGTATATCCAGCTCGCCTTTGACGAAGCGTTCCATAACTTTCTGCTTGTCGGCCGACTTCAGCTTGCCGTGCAGCAGCCCGACACGGCGGTGCTTGAAATCCTTGTTCCGCATCTGGTCATAGATTTTTTCGGCCGAGCTGACCTCTAAAACATCCGACTCCGTAATTATGGGGCAGACTACGTACATTTGTCGCCCCTCGGCCAGTTCGGCGTCGATCTTTTGGTAAAGCCGGACGCGGGCATTGGGTGAAACTATCTTGGTAATGATCGGCTGCCGGCCGGCCGGCTTTTCGCCCAAAACCGAGATATCCAGCTCGCCGTACAAGGTCAGCGCCAGAGAGCGCGGAATCGGCGTGGCCGTCAGACTGAGGACATGCGGCATGTGCCCTGCCTTGGCCATCAGAGTTTTGCGCTGCTCGACACCGAAGCGGTGCTGCTCGTCGATGATAATCAGGGCCAGTTTGCGCATATCGACCTGCTCCTGGATAAGCGCCTGGGTACCGATAACGAATTGGGCCCGGCCGCTCCTGATCGCCTCACGGGCCTTGGTTTTTTGGTCAGGCTTGAGGCTACCAACCAGCAGGTCGACCAGAGGTTCCTTGCCGAGCGGCTTGAGCAGCTGGTGAATAGTCTCGGCGTGCTGGCGGGCCAGCAGCTCGGTCGGCGCCATCAGCGCCACCTGCCAACCCTGTTCCAGGGCCATCAGCGCCACCATGGTAGCCACGACAGTCTTGCCGGAACCGACATCGCCTTCGACCAGACGGTTCATCGGCTGGGGTTTGGCCAGGTCCAGGCAAGCCTGCCAGACAGCCCGCCGCTGGTCGTCGGTCAGCTTGAAGGGCAGATGTTTAACAAAATTACGGGCCAGGCTCTCCTGAAAAGGTATGCTGAGCGCCGTTTCGCTTTGGTTTTCTTGCTTATTGAGCAGGCTGGCCAGGCTGAGCTGGAAAACCTCTTCGAAACCAAGCCGGCGGCGGGCAGCCTCCAGCTGTTCGGCCGATTGCGGCGCGTGGATTGCCGCCAGTGCCTCTGCCCGGCTGAGCAGCTTTTGTTCCTTGATAATCCAGGCCGGCAGCGATTCTTTGGTGTTGGCTATCAGCGGCAAAACCTGCTGGACGGCCAGGCGGATCTGGCGCGAGGTCAGACCCTTGGTCTCGCGGTAAACAGCCAGGATCCGGGCCGTGTTAACAGGGAAGTCGCTGGCCAGCTCGACACCTGGGTTCATGATCGCGAAGCGGCGGTGGCTGAGCTCGTACTGGCCGGATATGAAATAAGGTTTGTCGCGCTTGAGGGCCGCCGCCCGGTAAGGTTGGTTGAACCACACCAGCCGCGTACTGCCGGTCGCGTCGCTGGCGATAGCTTCGGTGACGTGCATGCCCCGCCGGACATAGCGGCCGCTGGCCTGTTTAATAACAGCCTCGATAGTCGCGGCGCCCGGCCGCAGGCGGGCGATTGGCGTCACTTCGGAATAATCCTCGTAGCGCCGCGGGTAATAATTAACCAGGTCACCGATGGTTTTAATGCCCAGGGTGGCGAATTTCTTGGCCTGCTCCTCGCCCACTCCCTTGAGATCAGTCAACGGACTACGTAGCGTCATACCACCAGTATACGGGGTCTTTGTCTAATGCTTGGTCTTGCGGACCAGGAAGAAGACGCTGGGACCAAAGTAAATAGTCGCCAGCGGGCGTTGCAGCAAACGTTCGGCGCCCAGCATAACTTCGCGCGGCATTATTTTCTTGAGACGGACGCTGCGTAGATTGGAAACCGACAGCCTGGCTTCCACCCGCAGGCCGGCGTGTTGCAGCTGACGGATAACAGTGTAAGGATTGTGATTTACGAATGGTATCTCATCATCCCGCTGGTTGGCAGCCGACCTGATATCGACCGGTTTAACCGGCATACGCTCGCCACGGCTAAGGTGTTTTAAGCGGTTGCGGATATGGACATAGTTAGCCATTTCGATAATAGCGTAACCGTCGTCGGCCAGGACCCGGTGTATCTCATGGAATTCCGGAGCCGGATCAGGCAGATGATGCATGACGCGGATCATGGTCAACAGGTCTACGCTGCCGTCCTTGAAAGGTAGAGCGTCTGCCTGCGCCAATCGGCGGCTGACTTCAGGGTGGTCTTTGAGGAAGTCGGCCGCTATATCAAGTTGCTGTTGGCTAGGCTCGGCTAGAGTGACCCTGTCGGCGTATTCTTTGAGCAGCAAGCAGAGCCGGCCATAGCCGCCGCCAACGTCAACGGCGCGCCGAAAATGTTTGCCGCGCAGCAAGCGGCGGATAGCCAGTTCTTCGGCCAGGTGCTCGTACTCGCGACCTTTCCAGTAACGTAAGTAATTATGCTTGGGATCGTTATATTGGTCGGCCCGGCGCGTGACTTTGGGTTCTGCGGTGGCGACGGACTTGTGAGGTGTTTTGGGCATTAATTAATTCCTTGTACAGCCAGTATAGCAGCGTTAGGGGGTCAGCCAAGTTCGACCAGAGCGGAATCTTTGAACTTTTTGCCTTTGCGGATCAGCAGAAGACCATGGTCGAAATCGCCCGGTTCGAAGTTCTCCCGCTCAATCCTCTCATTATTAACGGAGACGGCCCTGCTATCCAGCAGACGCCGGGCTTCGGTTTTGGAGGCGGCCAGGCCGCTGCCGGCCAGAGCCTCAACAACCGAGCCGTCCGGCTTTGATGTCACTGACGGAATGGCCTTTTTGATCTCCGCGATGGCCGCCTTGTCGCGGCCGGTGATCTTGGCCGCGCCCGTCAGATACTCGGTTACCGTCTCGGCGAATAGCATGTCTTTCTTGCCGTGGACAAACTCGGTTACGGCTTGGGCCAGGCGAGTCTGGGCATAGCGCGCGCCGGGGTTTGCGCCGTGCTTTGCCATAATGTCCTCGATCGTCGGTTTATCCAGTTCCGTAAAGATCTTGAGGTAGCTGTCGACGCCGGCGTCATCACAATTGATCCAAAACTGATAAAACTGCGTTGGCGAAGTCTTGTCCGGATCCAGCCAAACGCTGCCCTCTTCGCTCTTGCCGAACTTTATGCCTGTAGCTTTATTTACAATAAGAGGGCAGGTGAGAACATTGACTTCTGCTCCTTTAACCCGCCGTACCAAATCGACGCCGGAGAGACCGTTGCCCCATTGGTCGGAGCCGGCCAGCTGCAGCGTCACGCCATAATGCTCGAACAATCGCAAAAAGTCATATCCCTGCAGCAGCGTGTAGCTGAATTCCGTAAAGCTGATGCCCGCCCCGCCCTCGCCCATACGCTTGGCGATGTAATCACGTTGGACGAGCGGGGTCATGCTGAAATGCTTACCGACGTCGCGCAGAAACTCCAGGACATTCATCTTGCCAAACCACTTGAGATTGTTGACCAGCTTAATGTTCCCGCCCAGGATGGATTGGATTTGGCGCTCGACGGCGCGTACGTTGGCTTCGACGGTTCTGGCCGTTTGCAGAGGGCGTTCGCTGTCCTTACCGCCCGGGTCGCCGATAAGGCTGGTGGCACCGCCAGCCAGCAGTACGGCCCGGTGTCCGTGCCTTAAGAAACATCTATCCATCATCAGGGCCGCCAGGTTGCCAACCGTCAGCGAATCACTGGAAGCGTCGTAACCGTGGTAGAAGGTTAGCGGCTTGCCGTCCAACCGCCGTAAGTCGTCCAATGTAGTTTGATGCGCGAAGCCGCGCCAGGTAAGTTCTTCGGAAAGTGTCATGATACGTCTTATTTTAACAGTCCCCTATAGTATAGCCTACGCCGTGGTCGCGCGAGCCTAATCAGAAGTAATCAAACTTATGCTTTTTGTTGGGCTAGTTTGATATAATGGCCGTTAGGTTTATATGAGGAGACAGACAGTCAAATGAGTAAAGGCACCGGCCGCAACCGCCGACTGAGAGACACCATCACTACCCGGAGCGGCAAAACGATCAAGCTCAACCGGACTTTAGGCGACCGCCTGAAGTCCCGTAAGGCTGCACGGGCAACCGAAAGGGCCGCCTATCTGGCCACTCTGCCAAAAGATCGTCTAAGACGATTGGCCTATCGCCTTCGCCCCAAGCATCTGGTCGAGTATTGGTTTAGCCGCGAGGGCGGCATCATGGCGCTCAAGATCATCGGCGTCGCCATCATTGTCGGCTTCTTCATGACCATCGGCCTGTTCGCCTACTTCCGCAAAGATTTACCCAAGATTAAAGACCTCTCCGGTGACAGCCTTGGCGGCAATATCACTTATTATGACCGGACCGGCCAGGTCGTGCTTTTCAATGATTATAATTCAATCAAGCGGGTTCCTGTAGATAGTAAGGCCATCTCGCCTTACATGGCGGAAGCGACGGTTGCCATTGAGGACAAGAACTTCTTTCACGAAGGGGCTTTTGACGTCCGCGGCATTATCCGTGCCGGATATCACGACCTGGCTGGCAGTCAGGGCGCCTTGCAGGGCGGATCTACCATCACCCAGCAACTTGTCAAATTAAATGAAGGCTGGGGCACCAATCGCACCATAACCCGCAAGGTCAAGGAGCTGATTCTGGCTGTCGAATTGGAGCGGGAATACACTAAGAATGACATTCTGACCGGCTATCTGAATATCGCCCCATACGGTGGCGTAGACTACGGCGTTCAGGCGGCCGCCCAGGATTATTTCCAGACCGACGCGGCGCATCTGACGCTGGCTCAAGCCTCCATGCTGGCCGCCATTCCGCAGTCACCCAGTTACTATTCACCCTATGCCGGCCATCTCTACAATCCGGCCGTAACCAGTGATACCTTCGACCCGCAAGCCTTGCTGGCGCGGCAGCATTATATCCTGGACCTGATGGTAACCCAGCACTACATAACCCGGCAGCAAGCTGAAGACGCCAAGAAAGTTGATGTCTTGGCCCAGGTACACCAACAATCGCCGAAGTACCAGGACATTAAAGCGCCTTACTTTGTGCAAGCCGCTAAGCAAGAGCTGGAACAGACTTATGGCGCTAACACCGTACAGCGCGGCGGCTGGAAAGTTACCACTACGCTAGACATGAACTTGCAGAACAAGGCCGAGCAGCTGGTCGCCAGTAATCTGAGCAACGTGAAGCGGCGCACCGCCGGGCTGGCAGATGAAGAAGCCAGCGTAACCGAAGACGTCCAAACTGGCCAGATCGTGGCTTTGGTGGGCGGTGTAGATTTTAATAACCCCGATTACGGACAAAACAATTACGCCGCCGGAGTGCTTGTCTCGCCCGGTTCCAGTTTCAAACCCTATGACTACGTCACGCTTATTAACAATAATAATAATGTCGGCGCCGGTTCTGTCCTGTATGACTCCGAAGGACCTCTACCGGGCTATCCATGCACCAACAAGGCTTTGCCCAAGAACGGCGGCAACTGTTTGAAAGATTATGACTTCCTGCAGCCTGGCCCGATAACCTTGCGCTATGCCTTGGGCGGCTCGCGCAACATCCCGGCCGTTAAGGCCATGTACGAGGCCGTGCCCAACGATAAAAGCACCGGTCATGTCGATTCCATTAATAAGGTCATTAGCACCGCCTCGGCAATGATGGATAACACATACCTGCAAAGCAAGCACCAAAACGCCTACAACTGTTACCAGCAAGGTATCAATGTCAATAATGCCAGCCCGTCAGATACCACGCAATGTTACGGCGCGTCCGCCATCGGCGACGGAGCTTATCTCCACCTTGATGACCATGTCAACGGTTTGTCCACTCTGGGCCGTCTCGGCCAAGCCATTCCGCGCACCTATATCCTGAAAATCACTGACGCCGCCCAAAAGACGCTCTACCAGTGGAAGCAACCCGTAGCCAAGCAGGCGGTCAAGGCCGACGCGGCTTACATCGTCGACAACATGGCCTCCGACCCCAACGCCAGCTATCTGCCAGGCAGCTGTAGTGCTTACACCTGCACCGGCGGCTATAAATTCCAACGCTACGATGGCTGGAATTTCGCCGTCAAAACGGGCACCACCAACTACGGTTTTGACGGCCTGATGGCCAGCTGGTCGACCAAGTACGCGACCGTGGCCTGGGTTGGCAATCATACCCGCAATGTAGACATTACCTCACGCACCGGCACGGCCATGGAGTACCTGACCGAACCGCTGACCCGAGGAATGATGGAATACGCGCATACCGGTCTCAAGCCCGTCAACTGGGTGCAGCCGGCAACCGTCAAGACTGCTCCGGCTTTCGTGGTTCGCAATCACATCCACTACGGCGACGTCGAACCCAGCCCCACTAATGACCTATACCCTGGTTGGTACATCGGTGGTGGCGCCAAAGGTAAAACCACTTCGCAAACCATGGACAAAGTTTCCGGCAAAATCGCTACCACCTGCACGCCGGCTGGCGCCAAAGAAGTCGTCACCAACGGCAACGCCGCCTCCTGGAACATCGATATCTTCAAAGGTGGCGCTCAGAGCATCGGCAGCGCCAGCGTCGGCACCAGCACTGATTCCACCGCCACGGACAACGTCCACAACTGCAACGACAGCCCGCCGACCGTGACATTGACGGCTCCCAGTACTTGCGATGGCAGCTGTACTATTACCGCCACCGTCACCCAAGGCACGCACGCTTTGACCGACCCTCAATACGCGCAGTTCCCCGGCACGATCGCGTTCACGCTCAACGGCCAGACGATTCACTCCGAAAACATCAGTGACTCGCCAAGCACCGTTTCGTTCACCTATAATCCGACGTCGTCCGGCAGCGGAACCCTAACCGCCACTGTCACGGACAGCGTGCTATACCAGGGGAGCAATAGCGCAACGCTAAATTTTTCCAGCCCGCTAACGCTGGCCAGCCCAACGGTAGCGGGAACCCAAATAACACTCAACTGGACGGGAGGCACGGGCACGTTCACGGCGGTGGTTAGTCCCGCGCCACTGACTACTACTTGCGATAGTGTCCAAGGTGATAGCTGTACCATCACGGTATCGCCCGGCCCCTATACTATATATATACAGGACAGTACGGGTGCCAAATCGAACCAACAAACGACTAGCAGCCCCTAAAACTAGTCTTTTTCGAGGAATTGGTTGAGGGCAGAACGAACGTCGGCGACGCCGTGAAGGTTGGCCAGCTTAGGCGCTTTAGCGCCGTTGGTGCCGGAGCGTTGGCGCGGGCCGATGGCGCCGTCAAAGCCCAGCTTGCGGGCTTCGGCCAGGCGCTTTTCGGCGTGCGGCACGTGGCGGACTTCGCCGGACAGCCCGACTTCGCCGAAGACGACGGCGTTCTTCTTGAGCTGCAAGCCCTTGGCCGCCGAGCCGATGGCCAAGCAGATGGCCAGGTCAGCCGCGGGCTCGCGGATCTGGATACCGCCGACGATATTGATATATATGTCATACTCGGCCAGCTTGAGCTTGGTGCGGCGTTCCAGCATGGCCACTAATAGATTGAGCCGGTTGAGGTCGAAGCCGCTGGCCGCCCGTTTGGGGTAGCCGTAAGCCGTCCGGTTGACGAGAGCCTGGACTTCTACCAACAGCGGCCGTGTGCCTTCCAGGGTGGCCAGTACGATCGAACCGTCGCTAGCCTGGCGTTCAGCCAGCAGTGCCGCCGAGGGGTTGACGACCGGTTGCAGGCCGTTTTCGGCCATTTCGAAGATGCCGGCCTCGTCGGTCGAGCCGAAGCGGTTCTTGACCGCCCTGAGCAGCTTGAAGCCGCCGTAGCGGTCGCCTTCCAGCTGAAGCACTACGTCTACAACGTGTTCTAACACCTTGGGGCCTGCAATGGAGCCTTCTTTGGTGACATGGCCGACGAGGATGACCGCCGTATCGGATTGCTTGGCGGCCACGGTCAGCAGCTGTGTGGCGCCGGTGACCTGAGAAACGCTGCCGGCCGCCGAAGTTATGGCGCTGCAGCTGACAGTCTGAACGGAATCCACGATCACCAGCTTGTATTCGCCGGCGGCGATGGTGGCTGCGATATCGTCGGCCGAAGTGCTGGTGGCCAGCTGCAACTCCTTGCGCGAAGCGCCCAGCCGGGCAGCCCTGAGCCCAATCTGGTGAGCCGATTCTTCGCCGCTGATATATAAGACCGGCGCCTTGGCAGCTACCAGATAAGCCAGTTGCAACAGCAGCGTGCTTTTGCCGATGCCGGGCTGGCCGGCGATCAGGTTGACGCTGCCGGCCACGATGCCGCCGCCAAAGACGTCGTCAACCTCGGCCAGCCCGGTCCTGAGCCGCGGCTGGTCGCTGGCCACCGAACCCTTGACGGTTTTGGGTCGCAAAACTCTGCCCTGAGCCACAGCGCTAGCGACCGCCACCGGACTAAGTTCTTCTTGCAGGGTGTTCCACTCGCCGCATTGAGGGCAGCGCCCGCTCCAGCTACTCTGCACTGCCCCGCAGTTGCCACAAACATACCTGGTCACCGGTTTTTTGGCCAAAACAGTCCCCTTTTCCTACCTAGTTTAACATCCGTTCGTTAACTTGATATTAACTATCGTGAAATAGTAGGAGGGTTGGTGATCAGTTCCTTGGATAATTGGTTCTCTTGCGTGGCTATAGCATTCCGGGCAGCCACTAGAGTATTGTACTGACCAATCAGGCCGCGGACTTGCTCAACTTCGGCATTGTAATCGTTGACCAGCGTGTTATAGCCCGGCACGCCGGCGTTGTAGGCATCGGTGTTGCCGCTGGCCTTAAGCTCGTTCAACGAGCTCTGTTTGGACGAAATAGTCGACTGCTTGACCTGAAGGTCCGCTTCCAAACTGTCGATTTGCTGTTTGAGAGCCGCGAGCTGGGCATCATCCTGGGTCACCGCGGCCTGGCGGGAAGTGAACTCTCCCTGATATTGAGCGGCGTAGGCCGCCATCTGGGCGCGGTTAGTGAAGTAGCGCTTGTAATACTGCTCCAGGCCGGACGGCAACTTGGCAACCTCGGTGCCGAAAATGGAATGCATTTCGTTGACGACGTCGTGCGGTTCGGTTTTACGGTAAGCCGCGATGGTGTTCCGCAGACGCTGGTCGCGCAGGTCATTGTTGTAATAATCCAGCAGCATGGCATCGACCTTGGCTTTTTCGGAGCTGCTAAGACGGTCGTAGGCGCCGTGCAGCATCTCGTGAGCGGCCGTCACTTGCTCCACGCCGTTCAGCCGGGGATCATTCACCCCAAGCAGGAAAATACCCGCCTGGTCGCCGTGATAGCAACCCAGAACGATGGTCTGCTCACCGCCGTTGTTAGGGCATTGTTTGGGGAAAGCGGTCTTATTAAGAATGGCCGCGTGGTTGACGTAGAAAATCTTGCGGCCGTAGGCCGTCATGGTATCCTGAGCGGCTAGCTGGGAGACAGTCGCTGGCGCCTGGTAGTTGCGCAGCTTCCACCAATCAATAATATTCTGGCGGTTGTTTGCCGCCAGACCCAAGATAGCCAGCCAAATCACTAGGATCACTAGGTTGCCGAGCCGGGAGTGATGGTGGGAAGAAACTTTATTCGCTGGTGGTAGCATAAGCCAGGGCGCCGTGTTTGGAAGCTACCTGAATGATATCACCTTTTTCGTATTTTTCGTCCAGCAGATCCAGCGCCAAACGGTCCTCAATGGTGTCCTGGATCAGCCGGCGCAACGGCCGCACGCCGTTTTTGGCGTCATAGCCATGTTCCAGCAGATAGTGCTTGGCTCCTTCGTTCACCTGAAGGCTAAAGCCTTTGCGCTGCAGCCGGGCGCGCAGCGCGTCAAGCTGTAAATCGATGATCTTGTAAATGTCCTGATGGGTCAGGGCCCGGAAAACGATTACTTTGTCGATGCGGTTCAGCATCTCCGGCCGAAGCAGCTTTTTGAGCTCGTCTTGGACATGGGTTTTGTTGACTTCGTGCAGCTCGTCCAGATCTTTGAGTTCGTCTTTTTTGGCGGCGTGAAAGCCCAGACTGGCTTCTTTTTGCAGCTTATCGGCACCGATGTTGCTGGTCATGATGACTATCGTGTTGGTGAAGTCGATCCGGCGCCCCTTGGCGTCCGTTAAATAACCGTCCTCCAGCATCTGAAGCAGCATATTGAAGACGTCGGGGTGGGCTTTTTCGATCTCGTCGAACAGCACCAGGCTATAGGGCTGGCGGCGGATTTTGTCGGTCAACTGGCCGCCATCATCATAGCCGACATAACCGGCCGGCGCGCCGACGAGACGGGCGACATTGTGGTGTTCGCCGAACTCTGACATATCAATCTTGACGAGAGCGTTTTCGCTGCCGAAGAATTCGCGGGCCAACACACGGGCCAGCTCGGTCTTGCCTACCCCTGTCGGGCCCAGAAAAACGAACGAACCAATTGGCCGTTCGTCATTACCAATCCCGCTGCGGTTGCGGCGCACGGCCTTGGCCACCGCGGACACGGCCTCGTCCTGACCGATGATGTATTTGCCCAGCATTTTTTCGAGATTAAGCAGGTATTTGGCTTCGCTGCGGATGACTTTTTTGACAGGTACGCCAGTCATGCGGGCCACGACATCTGCCAGGTCTTCGCTGCTGACAGTTAACTTTCTGATATCTTGGGTTTTGGCACGTTTGGCTTTCAGTTCCTCCTGAATTTGCGAGGCCCGCGTCTTGGCCCGGGCCGCCCTTTCGTAGTCTTCGGCTTCGACGGCCTCTTCTATCTGGGTGTTGACCAACTTCAGCTCTTTCTGCAGAGTCCGGACTTCGGGGCTGGTCTTGCCCTTGTCGACGCGCAGATGAGCGGCTGTTTCGTCGATCAGGTCAATCGCTTTGTCCGGCATGAAGCGGTCGTTGATGTAGCGCTTGGCCAGCGACACGGCATCATCCAGAACCTCGTCGCTAAAAGTTACACCGTGGAAGCTCTCGTAGTGCTTGCGCAGGCCTTTGAGGATGGCCAAGGTCTCGACAGGCGTGGTTTCCGGCACCTGGATCGGCTGGAAGCGGCGCTCCAGGGCGGCGTCTTTCTCGATGTATTTGCTGTATTCGGTGGTAGTGGTGGCACCGATGAGCTGAAGTTTGCCGCGGGCCAGAGCCGGCTTGAGGATGTTGCCGGCGTCCATGGCGCCTTCGGCCGCGCCGGCGCCGACAATCAGGTGCAGCTCGTCGATAAAGACAATAGTGCGGCTTTCTTTTTCGAGCTCGGAAATGACTTTTTTGAGGCGCTCTTCGAACTCGCCGCGATACTTGGTGCCAGCCACCATGCCCGCCAGGTCCAGCATAATAATCCTCTTGTCTAGCAGGCTATCAGGCACGTCTTCGGCAACAATGCGCTGGGCTAAGCCTTCGACAATAGCGGTCTTGCCAACGCCAGGCTCGCCGATTAGCACGGGGTTGTTCTTGGTGCGGCGATTCAGAATGGTAATAAGCCGGCGGATTTGATTGTCACGGCCGACGACCGGGTCAAGTTTGCCGTGTCGCGCTTCAAGGGTCAGGTCAGTACCGAAGAAGTCCAGGGCACTTTTTTTGGTGGGCCGTTTGCCGCGTCGGCGGTCGTCACCGCCCGTCTCCTGCTCTTCGTATTGCTGGCGGTTCAGGAATTGTTCCAGCTCGCTGGTCAGGCCGTCGACATTAACGTTCATGTCGCGCAGCAATATGGTGGCGCGAGCGTTCTTCTGACTCAAAATGCTGTGCAGAATGTGCTCGGTGCCGCAATAATCCTGCCCGTAATCCTGGGCGATGTCATAGGCCATTTTAAGCGTCAGCTTGGCCGTTTCGCTGAGACCCTTGGCGCCGACGACGCTAACCAGCGTCTTGGGTGTCAAATTAAGCGCCAACCGGGCGCGGTCCAGCGTAATACCGGCGCCTTCCAGAATCTTGGCGGCCATGCTGCCCTCTTGAGCTAGCAAACCAAGCAAGAGGTGCTCCGTACCGACATAAGCGCTGCCAAAGCTACGCGCGATGGCATCGGCGTGCTTAAGACTTTGTAACGCGTTATTTGTCAGATGGTTTAAAAATTCTTGAAAATCAGGTGAGCTTGGCATCATAGTTAATAATCTTCCTCCTTTTAAGCGGCTTTTTTGGTCGCGTACTATCAGGAAAAATAGCCTAATCCCATTGTAGCACTTAGCACTCTCACGTCAAGAGTGCCAACCCACCCTGCTGTTTGGTTTATTCGCCGTGTTCTTCGATGGCTTCGAGCAGCGAGCTTTCCAGCTCGTTCTTCTTCTTGAGCTTGGGTTGCTTGGGCAGCTCGGTGGTTTTGACTTTACTGGCGGTGGCGACTTTGTCTTCGGCGGGCGCTTCGGTAACGCCGGCTGGAGCTTGTTCGGCTTCAATGTCGAGTTCGTAGCCGGTCAGCTTACTGGCCAGGCGAACATTTTGGCCGTTCTTGCCAATGGCGATGCTAAGCTGGTCTTCCGGAACGATGACGCGGGCTTTCTTATTCTTTTCGTCAATGACGACTTTGGCGACCCTGGTCGGGCTGAGGGCCTGAGTAATGTACTCGGCGGAGTCTTCGGCCCAGACGATGATGTCGATCTTTTCCTGCTCGCCGACTTCGCCGACGACGGCGTTGACGCGCGTACCGTGCCCACCGACAAAAGTACCAACCGGATCGACTCCTGGCACGTTGCTAGCGACGGCGATCTTGCTGCGGACGCCGGCTTCGCGGGCGATGCCCTTAATTTCGACGGCGCCGCTCTCCATCTCCGGAACTTCGGCGCGGAACAGCCATTCGATGAATTGCGTGTTGCCGCGGCTGACAACCAACTGCGGACCACGGAAGCCACGCTCCACGTCCTTGAGGAAGACTTTAAGGCGCTGGCCGGGGTAGTAGCGTTCGCCCTGGATCTGTTCGCTGCGCGGCATGATGCCCTGGGCCTTGCCTAAGTCGATGCGGCAGATGTTGCCTTCGACGCGGGCGACAGTGGCGTTGATAACGGTGCCGATCTTGTCTTCGTACTCGGCCATGACGATCTCGCGCTCAGCTTCGCGCAGGCGCTGCAAGATGACCTGCTTGGCCGTTTGGGCGGCCACGCGGCCGAAAGCCTCGGCCTTTTCGTGGATCTCGATAGTCTCGCCGACTTGGGCGTTCTTGCGGCGCGTCTGGGCCTCGCTAAGACTCATCTCAAAGGCCGGGTTATCGACTTTTTCGACGATTTCTTTGGTCACGTAAACGTCAACGTCACCGGTGTTAAGGTTCATGGTGACGCGGATTTCCTGCTCGCGGTCGCCATAGTCGCGCCGGTAAGCGGCCGCCAAGGCCTGCTCGACGACTTCTTTGACAGTGTCTTCCGGCAGGTTTTTTTCTTCGGCGATCGCCCTTATGGCGACGGCCAGTTGTTTCATATCTAAGTCCATATTGTTGTTCCTTCCTTTTATGTCCAAATTATGCGGTCTCTACATGAAAAAATCCGACCACTTCGGCCGGACATGTTTATAAGTATAGGCCATCGCGCGACTCCAGTCAACGTTTCGGGCATGCTAAACTGGAGCATATGTCAAAACGAGTTACGCGGCTGTTCGAGCAGTTCCAGCCGGAGCATTATGAATTAAGTCTGGTTCCTGACAGGGAGGCCATGACGTTCAGCGGCACGGTGACGATACGCGGCCGCAAGGTCGGGCGCCCGGCTCAGCGGCTGACCTTCCATCAAAAGGGCCTGAAAATTACTTCAGCCAAGATCGTCAAGCATGATAAGAATGGCGACCAGCCGCTCGAGGTCAGCCGCGTCAACAACCAGGACAGCTTCGACGAGGTGCGCCTGCACGCCGCGGAAATGGTTTATCCTGGCGAGTACACGGTTGCGATGAATTTTGAAGGCCATATCACTCGGCCGATGCATGGGATTTACCCCTGCTTTTTCAAACATGGCGGTCAGGAAAAGAAGCTTATCGCCACGCAATTCGAGAGCCACCACGCCCGCGAAGCTTTTCCGTGCGTTGACGAGCCCGAGGCCAAAGCGACTTTCGACCTGTCGTTAACGACGCCAGCCGGCGAGACGGTTTTAGCCAACACACCTGTCAAAACCCAGACCACCAAAAATAAGCTGCAGGTGACGACGTTTGAGACATCGCCCAGGATGTCCGTCTATCTGCTGGCCTTTGTTTACGGCGAGCTGCACGGTGTGACGGGCAAGACCAAAGATGGCGCGCTGGTGCGCAGTTGGGCGACCGTCGCCCAGCCAAAAGAGCATCTCGAGTACGCCAACTCGGAAGCCATTAAAATTCTGGAATTTTTTGTCGATTATTTCGACACGCCTTTTCCGCTGCCCAAACTTGACCAGGTGGCTTTGCCTGATTTCGATAGCCTGGCCATGGAAAACTGGGGGCTTATCACCTACCGGGAGGTGGGCTTGCTGGCCGACCCCAAGAACCGCTCGCTATCAGGCGAACAGCTAACTACGTTGGTCATCGCCCACGAGCTCTCCCACCAGTGGTTTGGTAATTTGGTGACAATGCGTTGGTGGGACGATCTCTGGCTCAACGAGAGCTTCGCTTCCATTATGGAAAATATCGCGCCGGACCGCCTGCATCCCGACTGGCATCAGTGGGAAGATTTCGCCACCAGCCGAGTGCTCAGCTGTTCGCACCGCGACATTTACAAAGACGTCCAACCGGTAGGTGTTACTGTCAAACATCCCGATGAAATCAGCACGCTGTTTGACCCGGCCATAGTTTATGCCAAAGGCGCCCGGCTACTGAACATGCTCTACGATTACATTGGCGAAGAGGCGTTCCGCAAGGGATTGAAGAATTATTTCCAAAAGCATGCCCTGGGCAACACTACTAGGGGCGACCTCTGGAAAGAGTTTAGTCTGGCCAGCAAAAAAGATATCGGTCAGCTGATGACGCCCTGGATCGAGCAATCCGGTACGCCGAAGCTCAGCGTAGCTCGCGGAACCGATAAGCTTATATTGTCCCAGCAGCGCTTTTTGCTGGATGGCGAAGACAAGGACTCGCTCTGGCCAATCCCCTTGCTGTCAGACAAACCACTGCAGCCAGTCATAATGACCGGCCGGTCCCTGGAAATTGCCTATGCTGACGCCGCGATGCCGGTCTTTAATCCGCACGGCAACGGGCATTTTATCGTGAGCTATGATGATAAGACAGCCCGCCGCGATTTACAGGCCAAAGTCATCGACCGCTCACTTGATACATTAGGCCGTATCAATGTCTTAAACGATATGTTGCTGCTGGCCCGGGCCGGAGATTATGCCCTTACCGATATGCTCCAGTTGGTCAGCCACTGCTCCAGTGAGCCGCGTGACGCCGTCTGGTCAATGTTCGTCCGGGTGATCGGCCAAGCCCAAACCCTGACTGACGGCGACAAAGCTAGCGAGAAACACCTGCGGGTCTATCAGCGTACACTGGCCAGTCATTGGTATGAAAAACTGGGCTGGAATGACAAGACAAGCGACGATCCCAATACTAAACATTTGCGCTCGACCGCCCTAGCCCTTAGCATTGCTGGCGAGAACCCGGCAGCCTTACAGCAAGCCTTGGAATTATTCGACAAAGCTGGCAGCGTCGAAAAATTACCGGCCGATCAGCGGGCCATGGTAGCCTGCGCTGCCGTCCGTTTCGGTCAGCCGCGCCACATCGACCAGTTGATGGACGAATACCAATCGACGCCCAATCCTGACGTCTACGAAGCCATAGCCTCGGCCTTGTGCTCTACCCGCGACGCCGCGGTCGCCAAGCGTCTGATTAAATGGGGCTTGGGCGAAGGTGGCGCCATACGCCAGCAAGACATCGGCCACTGGTTCGCCTACCTGATGCGCAACCCCTATACTCGTGAACTCATTTGGCAATGGTTCACCGGTAACTGGGAAAACCTGCTCAAACTGTTCGAGGGCGGCAAACATATGGAATACTTCATCTGGTACTCTTCAGGACCCTTGTCCAGCCCGGGCTGGCAGGCTAAATTCCGGAAGTTTTTCGAGCCTAAAGCCGAAGATATTGCCCTGCGCCGCAATATCTTGGTCGCTTTCAGCGAGATCGCCGCGCGCGTACAGTGGCGCCAGCGTGAAGAAGAGCAGCTCAAGGCCTACCTCAAAAAACATTCTCGATAAAACTGATCACGGTGAAGTCCTGGCCGGCCAGCTCTATGGCTGACAGCACATATTCCCCGCGCCATTTTGTCTCTTCGACCCACATCCAGGCCGCCCGCCGCATTTGCTTGAGCTTGCCGGCCGTGATAGCCTCCAGCCCGCCGCCCTGCTCGTCGTTGTAGCGGTATTTCACCTCGACGAAATGCATGACACCGTCCTTCTCGGCAATAATGTCGATCTCGCAACGGGGCCGGCGCCAGTTGCGCTCGATAATCTTATAACCGCGCATTTCCAGATAAAGCGCGGCCGCTTTCTCCGCCTTGCGACCTGTCTCGGTTGAACTCATGGGCTCATTGTATCAGAGCTTGTATGGGCTTGAAGGAGCGCCGGTGCAGCTCGCAGACGCCATGTAGCTTGAGCCGCTCGTGGTGCAACGCCGTGCCATAACCGACATGACTTTCAAACCCGTAGTCCGGATATTGCCCGGCAAGTCCGGCCATGTATTTGTCCCGCGCCACCTTGGCGATGATACTAGCCGCGCTAACCGACGGCACGCTGTCGTCGGCCTTGATGACGGCCCGGGCTCTGGGATCATCACTTAAGAAGTTAAAATGACCGTCAATAATGACCTCATCATAAAATGCCTCGATTTGTTCGAGCGCCCGCCGCATGGCCAGCTCCACTGCCCGTGTCAAGCCTAGTTCGTCGATTTCTTGGGGCGAAACCCAGCCCAGGCCCACCGCCAAAGCTTGGACTTCCACCTCGGCGGCCAGCTGCTCGCGCTGCTTTTTACTGAGTCGCTTGGAATCCCTCAAGCCCGCAATCGGGTTGCCCAGAATAACAGCGCCAGCCACTACAGGCCCTGCCCAGCAGCCCCTGCCCACTTCGTCAATCCCCACTACGACCATTCCTCTAGTGTAGCAGGCTAGTGTCTACTCGGATTTGTCCGGTGACTCGGCAGCCGGAGAGTCGGCTTGTTCGTGAGAGGCCAGGACGGCGGCGGCCTTAGCTTCGAGCTTGGCTTCTTCGGCGGCTTTGGCTTCGGCCTTGGCGGTGGCTTCTTTGGCGGCTTCTTCGCGGAGTTTGGCTTCTTCGGCTTCTAGTGCTTCGTCGTGGACGGCATTGACGGCCTCGCGGTCAAAGTCCACGCCGGTCATGCGAGCTGACTTGCCGGTGCGCTCACGCATGTAGCTCAGGTAGTTGCGGCGGACGCGGCTGCGTTTGGTGACCTCGACTTTGACGACCAGCGGGCTGTGCAGTAGAAAACTTTTCTCTACTCCAACGCCGCTACTGATGCGCCGGACGGTGATACGGCTGGTGTGGCTTCCCCTGTTATCAGTACGGATTACCAAACCTTGGAAGATCTGGACGCGTTCCTTGTTGCCTTCACGGATTTTTTGGTGGACGCGCACGGTGTCACCGCTGCGGACGTCAACCACGGCCTTCTTCTTGTACTTTTCGTTGATTTTCTGGATCACACTTTGCATATGAAGCTAGATTGTACACGATTCGCGCCTCTGTTGCAACATCTTTAGGTGAATCTTTGGACAGACTGCCGGCGTGACTTTAGGGTACAATGGATTATTACCATGTCTGATTTCGGTCAAGAAGCCCTGAAAAGGCACAAGCGCCTGCGCGGAAAAATCGCCATCCAGCTCAAAGATACGCTCGACAGCCGCGAGCAACTGAGCACTTATTACACGCCAGGCGTGGCGGCAGTTTCCAGCTACGTGGCTGAACACCCCGACGAAGCCCGTGACTACACCTGGACTAACAACAGCGTGGCTGTGATCAGTGATGGCAGCGCGGTGCTGGGCCTCGGCCGTATCGGACCCTACGGCGCCCTGCCGGTGATGGAAGGCAAGTGCATGTTGTTCAAACATTTCGCCGGAATCGACGCCGTGCCGATCGTGCTCAATGTCCATAGAGCCGACAAGATCGTGGCGGCCGTCCGCGCCATCGCGCCGAGTTTTGGCGGCATCAACCTGGAGGATATCGCCGCGCCGATTTGCTTCGAGGTCGAAGAACGGCTCAAAAAAGAACTGCCCATACCGGTGATGCACGACGACCAGCACGGTACGGCCATAGTGGTCCTGGCCGGCCTGATTAACGCCCTCAAAGTCAAAGGCTCTGCTATCGAAAAATCCAAAATCGTTATTTCCGGCGCCGGCTCAGCCGGCGTGGCCATCGCCAACCTGCTCTGGAAATACGGTGCCCGGCAGATTCTGATCGTCGATAGCAAAGGCGTCATTGGTCCTCATCGTCAGGACCTCACCCCAGTTAAAAAGAAACTTCTGGAATACAATGTCAGCGGCACGAAAGGCTCGCTACGCGCTGCCCTGTCTGAAGCTGATATTTTTATCGGCGTCTCAAAAGCCGGCTTGCTCAGCGGCCGTGATATCGGGCTGATGGCCAAGGACCCGATCATTTTCGCCATGGCTAATCCGGTGCCCGAAATCATGCCTGACGAGGCCAAAAAAGCCGGCGCCCTGGTGGTGGCCACCGGCCGCAGTGATTTCCCCAACCAGATCAATAACGCCCTGGCTTTTCCGGGCATTTTCCGAGGCGCGCTTGATAACGGCGTCAAAACCATTACCGACGACCACAAAATCGCGGCCGCCAAGACCATCGCCGCGCTAGTCGATAAACCCACGCCGGATTGTATTATTCCCGCCCTCAGTGACAAGCGCTTGGTGCCGGCTATCGCCAAGGTGATCGTCTAGCCGACTACGCGGTAGAGTTCGTCAAGAGTTGTCTGGCCGGCGATGACTTTGAGCATGCCGTCCTGCAGCATGGTCAACATGCCGGACTTGGTGGCGGCTTCTTCGATAGCTTTGGTGTTAACGACAAGCTTGGGGTCAGCCAGCAGACGGGTGATCTCGTCACTCATAGTGAACTGTTCGCGGATGGCCAACTGCCCCTGATAACCGTAAGGGTTGGCTTCTGAGCTGCCGGGCTTGTATAGTTGCAGGCCGTCGAGGTTTGGCCGTTCGAAGCCTTCCGGCAATGTCGCCAGCACGTCATTGATCTGCTTCCATTCACCTTCCGAGGGGGCGTAGGCTTGCTTGATAGCGTCGTCCAAGCGGCGAATTAGACGCTGGGCCATAACCAGCCGAATGGCCGACACGAACAATGGGTTTTGGCCGATAATATCGGCTATGCGCGTCAGGGCGGCGGCGGCCGAGCCGGCATGAAAAGTAGCCAACACCAGATGTCCGGTAAGAGCCGCTTGCAGGGCGGTCTTGGAAGTATCGACATCGCGAATCTCGCCAACCATGACAATATCCGGGTCGAGCCTTAGTACGGCGCGCAGTTTGTCGGCGAAGCTGTCGTCGTTACCGCCCTCCTCGGAATGGACCGATATCTGAGTAATGCCGGGGAATTGGTATTCGACGGGGTCCTCGATGGTGATGATTTTACGCTCTTCAGTGTTGAGCGAATTAAGCATGGAGTACAGCGTGGTGGTCTTGCCCGAACCGGTCGGGCCGACAATCATTACAAGACCGGTTGGTTTGGCGACAATATCGTCAACGACTTGGCGCTCGGCGGCCGACAGGCCCAACCTGTCCAGGGTGTACATGTCCGGATCCATGTTGAACAAGCGCATCACCACGTCCATGCCATTGATTGTCGGCACAGTCTCCAGCCGGACGTTGACGTCCACCTCGTTGCCGTCGGCCATTTTGACTTTTTGGGCAATGTGCCCTTGCTGAGCCTCGTTAGTACTGGTAGAAATGTCGCCGGCGCTGGCAACGGCCGAAATCAGGATGTGGTACTTATCCGGCTGCAGCCGGGCTATGGGGTGCAGCACGCCGTCAATCCGGAAACGGATGCGCACGTCGTCGGCCTGCGTCTCGATGTGAATGTCCGAGGCGTTAAGATTGTGGGCCTGGGCCACCAGATAGGCCAGCATGTCGTCGGCCCGCACCTGCTGCAGCATGTCCGAAATCTGGCCGACCTGTTCCTCGCTGCCGGCCTGGTTCAGCTCGATGTCCTGGTAAACCACTTGCTTAGGCGGATCATAAAGGCGCATATATTCCCGAAA
>Ga0307374_10005538_pt1 | contig 20390 bp, 22 predicted proteins | sample OX3MG_FD_202532 | JGI IMG/M metagenome (GOLD analysis project Ga0307374, IMG submission 202532) | Soil microbial communities from Risofladan, Vaasa, Finland - OX-3 | ecosystem: Environmental > Terrestrial > Soil > Coastal area > Acid sulfate soil | place: Finland: Risofladan, Vaasa | collected...
CCACCGTCGCCTCCGGAAGCGGCCCGGGCACGAACTTCAGCGCGGTCACTCCGTCCAGGCGCTCTTGAATTTCGCCTGCACGCTGGGTCAGTTCGAAGGCCCACACCGAGTCGCGCGTATGGACGATCAGCGTCCCGTCGCGCGTGAAGCGTGCGGGCCATGCGCTGCGCGCGATCTCCGCGCCGACTGCTGCGGGCCACGCCTCGACCGTCTCGCCGATCGCGCCCTGCGCGCCAAAGCGGCCGAGCTCACGCTTGACGTCGTCACCGAGCGGTTCCGTCGCACACCTCCACCAGCTGGTCCGGGTCCGCCGGCAGCATCGCCGGATCGGTTGCCGTGATGAGCGTCTGGCCGCGCCCGGCGACGCGTTCCGCGAGGATGCGGCGGCGGCCGGGATCGAGCTCGGAGAGGACGTCATCGAGCAGCAGGAGTGGCGGGAAGCCGCGGCGCTCGACGATGAGATCCGCCTCGGCAAGCAGGAGAGCCAGCACGGCCAGCCGTTGCTCTCCCTGCGAGCCGAAGCTGCGGAGATCGCGGCCGTCGGCGGCGACGAGGATGTCGTCCAGATGGGGCCCCGCGCCGGTCGCGCCTCGCTCCAGATCGCGGTCGAGCCGCGACTCGAGCAGCTCGACGGTCGGGGGCTCGCCGTCGTAGCGCAGTTCCGCGTCGGCGAGCCCGAACGCGGCCGCATGCTCGGCGAACGGCGGGCCGAGCAGCTCCAGCACCTCACGCCGCGCGGCGACGAGCTGCGCGCCGAGCTCCGCGGCCTGCTGCGTCCAGGGAGCGATGGCGTCGCGCGACGACGCACCTGCGAGCAGGCGCCGCAGCGACGCGTTGCGCTGGGCGACGGCACCGCCGTAGTCCGCCGGCAGTTGCGCCCGGGCGGGAGTCAGGCGGCCAAGCGCGCGGTCGAAATACGCCCGCCGCGCAGCCGGTGCGCCCTTGACCACACCGAGGCGGTCGGGGGTGAACACGAGCGTCGTGAGCTCGCCGCGCAACTGCTCCACGCTGCGCAGCGGGGCGCCGTTCAGGCTCGCGTGCTTCGCCGCCCCGGCCTCGAGCTTCACCTCGACGCCAACGGGCACGTCTGCACGACGGCCCAGCACCGCAACGCGCGCCGCCGCGTCCCCGAACCGAATCAGCTGCCGGTCGTTGCGCGTGCGCGGCGAGAACCCCTGCGTGGCGACGTGGAGCGCCTCGAGCAGGTTCGTCTTGCCCGCTCCGTTCGGCCCCGTCGCGAGGACCAACCCCGGCCCGAGCGTAAGCTCGAGCCGCTCGTACGACCGGAAGCTGCGGAGCGAGACCGCCTCGACGATCAGATCAGCCGGGCAGACGGATCGGCATGACGAGATAGGTGAAGTCGTCGCCCTCGCCCTGGATCACCGCCGGCCGGAGCGGGCTGATGAGCTTCACGCGCACGTCGTCGCTGTCGAGCAGCTCGAGGCCGTCTCGAAGGAAGTCGGCGTTGAACCCGATCTCGAGCACGTCGCCCGTGTAGGCGACCGGGAGCGATTCCGTCGACTCGCCCACCTCGTGCGTCCGCGCGATCACCGTCAGCTCGCCCTCGGCGAACCGCAGCTGGAGCGGCGTCGAGCGCTGGATCATCACCGATGCTCGCCGAATGACGTCGAGGAGCTCAACCCGCGGAAGTGTGAGCTCGTGCTCGAACGCCTCCGGCAGCAGTTGCCGGTAGTTCGGGAACTGGCCGTCGATGCGGCGCGTCGTGAGCCAGACGCCGTCGGTGGAGAAGAGCACCTGGTTCTCCTGCACGCCGATCTCGACCTCGTCGCCGGAGGTGGCGATGCGCGCCAGCTCCTGGAGCGCACGCCCCGGCACGATCGCCTCCAGATCGGGGACGGCACTGCTGAACGAGGTCTCCTTGACCGCCAGGCGGTAGGAGTCCGTTGCCGCCATGACGAGCTTGCCGCCGCCGAACTGCACGAGAACACCGGTGAGCACCGGGCGCGACTCGTCGCGGGACGCGGCCCTGGCGACGCGTCCGATGGTCTCCAGCAGCGACTCACGTTCGACGCTGAACGTCGACACGGCCTCCAGTTCCGGCAGGCGTGGAAAATCTTCCGGGTTGTACGTGTTGAGCGTGTAGCTCGCAGTCCCGGCGGTGACGTGCACGACCGACTCCGCCGGCCGGTGCTCGATCGTCACCTCGTCGCCCGGCAGCAGACGCGAGATGTCGACGAGCGTCTTCCCCGGGAGGACGATTGCCCCATCACCTTCGATCTGCGCCGGAACGCTCGCACGCAGCGACAGTTCCATGTCGGTCGCTGCCAACCGCAGCTCACCGGCGCGAGCTTCCAACAGGATCCCGGACAGGATCTGCACAGACGTTCGGGTCGACAACGCACGCGCAACGACGCCGAGCGCCTGCGCGAGCTCGTCCTTGGTGCACGTAATCCTCAGTCCCGCGCTCACCACGATGTCAGTCTCAATCATCTAGATATTCCTTGTAGGAGTAGTAAGGGATGTGGATGTCGGGGACAACGGGTTGATTCTGCATGGTTGAGCCACATCCGCGTGTACAGCACGTGGGGAGATGTTTGCGATACCCACAGGCCGTCCTCTTCAACGGACCTGTTTCACCCGTGCCGTCAACTCCTGCACGAGGTTGTACACAGACCTGTCCTCACGAATGAGACGCGCGATCTTGGAGGTTGCGTGGATGACGGTGGTGTGGTCGCGACCCCCGAATTCCTTGCCGATCTTCGGGAGCGACGAGTCGGTCAACTCGCGCGAGAGGTACATCGCGACCTGCCGCGGATAGACGATGTTCTGGGAGCGCTTGTCGCCGCAGAGCTCCTCGAGCGACATGTTGAAACGCTCGGCGACGAGGTCCTGGATGCGCTTGATCGAGACCTCCGCCGCCTCGCCCTGCGGGAACACGTCCTTCAGCACGTCCTGGGAGAGCTCCACGGACATCGCGCGTCCGGTGAGGGACGAGAACGCGACGACGCGGGTGAGCGCGCCCTCGAGCTCGCGGATATTCGTCGAGACACGGCCGGCGATGAAGGTGAGCACCTCCGGCTCCGGGACGTGGATCCCGTCCGTCTTGACCTTCTTGCGCAGGATGGCGATGCGCGTCTCGAGGTCGGGCGGCTGGATGTCGGTGATGAGGCCCCATTCGAACCGGCTCCGCAGGCGCTCTTCCAGGGTGGCGATGTCCCGCGGTGGGCGGTCGCTCGACATGACGATCTGCGAGCCCGCCTCGTACAGGGAGTTGAACGTGTGGAAGAACTCCTCCTGGATGCGCTCCTTGTGCTCGAAGAACTGCACGTCGTCGATGAGGAGCAGGTCGTACGTCCGGTAGCGCTGCTTGAAGCCTTCGATGCGCTTGTCGCGGAGCGAGTTGATGAAGTCGTTCATGAAGGTCTCGCTCGTGACGTAGCGGACGCTCATGTCCCGCGAGTGCTCGCTGACGTACTGCGCGATCGCCTGCAGGAGGTGCGTCTTACCGAGCCCCGTGCTGCCGTAGATGAAGAGCGGGTTGTAGGCCTGCGCCGGCGCCTCGGCGACCGCGAGCGCGGCGGCGTGGGCGAACCGGTTCGACGACCCGATGACGAACGAGTCGAACGTGTACTTGGCGTTGAACCCGCCACTCTCGGGCCGGTGCGGGACGAGCCGCTCGACGGGCGCGACGCGCGGCGCCGCCGGCGACGACTGCTCGGCCGGAGCGGGAGGAGCGGCAGAGATGTCCATCACCCGGAGCTCGATCGTGCGGGCGATGCCGGTGATGTCGCGGATGGCCGCACCGATCAGCTCGAGGAAATGGCCCTCGATCCAGTCGCGGGTGAAATCGTTGGGGACGCCGAGGACGAACCGCTCGCCGTCGAGCTCTGCCCCGGCGGTGTGCGCGAACCAGGTTCCGTAGGTCGTGTCGTTGAGGGCGCTCCTGAGCCGACCGGAAACATCGCTCCACAGGCTCTCCGCAGTCAGCTCGATTTGGTCCTCCACCCCGACGCCAGCTCCCCTCTCGTGAACCGGAGGCGAGCCTAGCAGGGTGCAAAAATGCCACAAAAACGCGCCCCTGTGCAGGCATTTTCGCACCCCCCGAAATCCCTCCACACCTGTGGAAAGTCATGGGGGAAACTCACCTGTTCCGCATCGCTGTGCGCTCCACGGCTGTGGATAAGTCGGTGGACGACCGTCGTCTATACTGGGCGCTCGCGCCGAGTGCCATGGCGCCCGAATCTGCCTCTTTCGATCTTTTTCTCACGTGAAGCGGACATATCAGCCAAACGTTCGACGCCGCAAGCGCAAGCACGGCTTCCGCACGCGGATGTCGACGCGCGCCGGCCGGCTGATCCTGAAGCGGCGCCGGCTCAAGGGCCGCGCGAAGCTCTCGGCGTAATCTTCGGCGTTGTGAAGCGCGCAAACCGTCTGTCCCGTTCGCGGGATTTCGACGCCGTCTACCGCCAGGGCCGGTCGGTCTCGTCGCGGTTCCTCGTTCTGTACTGGTTCGGGCAGGAGGAGCCGGCCGAGCCGCGCTTCGGCATGTCCGTCCCCCGCTCGGTCGGGAACGCGGTGGCCCGTAACAAGCTCAAGCGGCAGCTGCGGGAGTTGTGGCGCGCGCGCCTCGAACGTGTGCCGACCGGCCGCGACTACGTGTTGATCGTGCGGCCGGGCGTCGCCGAGGCGGTTGCGGCCAACGGCTTCGAGTGGTTGGGCGAGCGGATCGACGAGGTGCTCTCGATGACGAAGGCGGCCGCCTGATGTATCGCGTCGGCGTGGCTGCAGTCTGGGTGTATCGCGTGACGTGGGGCGCGCTCTTCCCGACGACGTGCAAGTACCACCCCTCGTGCTCGCAGTACGCGATCGACGCTGTCCGTCAGAAGGGGCTCCTGCGCGGCAGCGCGCTCGCGGGGTGGCGGCTCCTGCGCTGCAACCCGTGGAGCCGCGGAGGATTCGATCCGGTTCGATGATGCACGCGATGCTCGTCTTCTCGCCGATCACGCCGCTCGAGCACACAGCGCGGCACGTCCTCAACTGGCTGCACTTCACCATCGGCCTGCCGTGGGCGTGGTCGATCGTTGCGCTCACCGTGATCGTGCGGATGCTGCTCGTTCCGCTGACGGTGAAGCAGATCCACTCGATGCAGAGCCTGCAGCGCCACGCGCCGCAGATGAAGGAGATTCAGAAGAAGTACAAGGGCGACAAGGCGAAGCAGAACGAGGAGTTGATGAAGTTCTACCGCGAGAACAACATCAACCCTGCGGCCTCGTGCCTGCCGATGCTGTTCCAGCTTCCGGTCTTCATCGCGCTCTACTACTCGCTCAAGACGTTCTCGAAGCACCCGCCCGGCGGCAACCTCTCCTTCCTCCATTTCATTCCCTCCATTGCGGCGCATACGACGACGCACTGGGGCGGCTACGTGCTGCTCGTCGTGTACGTCGCGAGCCAGATGATGTCGACGTTGTACATGTCGGCGACTGCGGACAAGACGCAGCGGATCCTCTTCATGTTCATGCCGCTCGTCTTCGTGTTCGTGATAGCGCGCTTCCCGGCCGGCCTTGTCCTGTACTGGGTGACGACGAACCTGTGGACCGTCGGGCAGGGGCTGATCACGCGGCGGCTGATGCCGAAGACGCCACCGCCTGATCTCTTCAAGCGGACATCGCGGACGCCGCCCAAGGACGATGGGAGCGACGGCAACGGCGCGAAACCGCCGGCGCCGGAAGCGTCGAAGGCCGAGACGCCCCGCCCCGCGGGCCAACCGCGCAAGGTGCGGCGGAAGAAAGGCGCGGCTCGCAGGCGATGAGCAACGTGACCGTCGAAGCCACGGGGGAGACGGTCGGCGAGGCGAAGTGGGCGGCACTCCGCGAGCTCGAGCTGCGTCATCCCGGGCTGGACAAGACGGCAGTGCAGTTCGAGGTTGTCTCTGAAGGCGAGCGCGGCCTTCTCGGAGTCGGGTACGAGCCCGCGCGCGTCGTCGCGATGGCTCCCGCGGATGCAGTCGAGGCCACGGCGATCGACGAGAGCGACGCTGCAGGCGACCTGCGCGCGTTGCTCACGCGGATGACGCATGTGCTGGGGGTCGACGGCAGGCTGGACGTGCACGAGAACGACGAGTCGCTCGTCGCCACGGTGACCGCCGCCGACGCGGGGCTCCTCATCGGCAGGCACGGCCAGACGATCGATGCCATCCAGTACCTCATGAACGCGATCTCACATCGCCGCGGCGACGATCCGCGCAAGGAAATCGTCGTGGACGCCGCCGGCTACCGCGAGCGTCGTCGCGCGACGCTCGAGTCGCTCGCGCTGCGCACGGCGGAGCAGGTTCGCGCGAGCGGCGCTCCCGTCGAGCTCGACCCCATGACGGCGGTCGAACGAAAGGTCGTCCATCTCGCGCTGAAGGAGCATGAGGGCGTCGAGACCCGCTCCGACGGCACGGAGCCGAACCGCTACGTCGTCGTCGTCCCCGCTGACTGACGACTGGCTCCGGGCGGTCCTCGCGACGCCGGGGCTGACCGGGCTGCGCGACGAGGCGGAAGCGCGGACGATGCTCGTGGAGGACGCGCTCCGCGCGACCGATCTCGTGCGGTCCTTCGACGGGCCGATCGTCGACGTCGGCTCCGGTGGCGGCTCGCCCGGAATCCCGCTCGCGCTTGCCCTGCCCGACCGCGAGGTGACGCTGCTCGAGGCGTCGCGCCGCAAGTGCGATTTCCTCGAGCGGTGGGCGCCGCAGAATGCGCGTGTCCTCTGGGGCCGCGCCGAGGAGCAGGAGGCGGACAGCTACGGCGTCGCGCTCGCGAAGGCGCTTGCGCAGCCGCCAGTCGCCGCCGAGCTCTGCCTGTCGCTCGTCCGGCCCGGCGGCGCCGCGATCCTGTGGGTCGGCGCATCCGCCGATCTGTCGGTGGTCGCGCGCGTCTCCTCCCTGCTCGGCGGCGACGTACCGGAGGAGCGTGACGGCCTCGTCGTCATCCGCAAGCTTGCACCGACGCCACCCGGGTTCCCGCGGCGGGCCGGCATGCCGAAGAAGCGCCCGCTCGTCTAGCCGGACTCTCTGTAGGGGAATATGCGACCGATATCCCCTGTCCGGCCTTGAAGCAACAATGAGGTCCGTGGGCCGGATCTACGCACTCGCGAACCAGAAGGGCGGCGTCGGCAAGACGACGACCGCCATCAACCTCGCTGCGTGCCTCGCGGAGGCAGGCGAGCGCGCACTTGTCGTCGACCTCGACCCGCAGGCGAACGCCACTTCGGGCCTCGGCATGCGCGCGAACGGCACCTCGAGCTACGACCTGCTCGACGGCGCCCCGCTCGCCGACCTGGCGAAACACACCGCGTTCGCGAACCTCGATCTCGTCCCGTCGAAGCCCGACCTCGCCGGCGCCGTCGTCGAGCTCGCGGCGCGCGGCGACGGGGAGCGTTACCTCGCGCAGGCGCTCGCGGCCGGGACGTCGCAGTACGACTTCGTCTTCATCGACTGCCCGCCGGCCCTCGGCCCGCTGACGGTGAACGCGCTCGCAGCCGCCGACCGCGTGCTCGTTCCGGTGCAGGCCGAGTACTACGCGCTCGAAGGTTTGACGCAACTGATGCAGTCGATCGAGCTCATCCGCCGCCGGCTCAACCCGCGTCTCGGCATCGGCGGCGTGCTGATGACGATGGTGGACGCACGCACGCGCCTCGCGCAGGACGTGGAGGCCGAGGTGCGACGGCATTTCGGCCCGCTCGTCTTCAGGACGTCGGTCCCTCGCTCGGTGCGCCTTGCGGAGGCGCCCAGCCATGGGCTGCCGGCGATCGCCTACGACCGTCGCTCCGCCGGAGCCGACGCCTACTGGAAGGTGGCGATGGAGCTTGTCGAGCGCAGCTAATCGCAGAGGCCTCGGCCGCGGCCTCGAGGTTCTCGTCGGCGGCCTCGAGCCGGGCTCGCCCGAGTTGATCGAGCTGTCGGTCGACGCGATCCACCCCAACCCGCGTCAGCCGCGCAAGCGGTTCGACGGCGAAGCGGGATCGGGGCTCGCGGAGTCGATCCGGTCGCAGGGCGTCATCTCGCCGCTGCTCGTCCGGCCTCGCACGGCCGGCGGATACGAGATCGTCGCCGGCGAGCGGCGCTGGCGTGCAGCGCGTGAAGCTGGGCGTCAGACGGTTCCGGCGGTCGTGCGCGAGACCGACGACCGCGACACGCTCCTGCTCGGGCTCGTCGAGAACGTTGCCCGCGAGCAACTGACGGCGGTGGAGGAGGCGCGCGCGTACGCGGTGCTCATCGACGAGTTCTCCCTCTCGCTCGGCGAGGTGGCCGAGCGCGTCGGCCGGTCGAAGCCATCGGTCTCGAATCGGATCCGCCTGCTCGACCTTCCCGACGACGTGCTCGGAATGGTCGAGCGCGGCCAACTCACCGAAGGCCACGCGCGCGCTGTGCTCGCCGTTCCCGATCACGAAGGGCGCCGCAGGCTCGCGCGCGAGATCGTGCAGAAGGGGTTGTCGGTGCGCGTCGCCGAGCAGCGTGCGAAGTGGGCCGGCGCGAAGCAGAAGCCGCGCGTGCGCGCGACGCCGGTCGACCCGGCGATCGCCGGCCGTGTGCGTGACGCGATGCAGCGGCTGACCGGTTTCCACGCGAAGGTGTCGAGCGGCCGTGTCGAGCTTCTGTTCGCCGACGAGCACGAGCTGGAAGAGATCGCGGAAGCGCTGGAGCGTGCGTCCGGCCGCATGTAGGAGAGTTGTCCCGAGCCCGCGCGCGTTGGCAAGGGAAGAGAGACTGGAACCTGGCACGGGAAGTAACGTTGGCTCGTGGCCGACAACGGCGCGCTCATCCATGCACGCGGCCTGACGAAGCGCTTCGGCGCTCTCACCGCCGTCGACGCGATCGACTTCGACGTCCGCAAGGGCGAGGCGTTCGGCTTCCTCGGGCCGAACGGTGCGGGCAAGAGCTCGACGATGCGCATGATCGGGTGCGTCTCGCCGATCACCGCCGGCACGCTGCGCGTCCTCGGCCTCGACCCGGCGAGCGACGGCCCTGCGATCCGCGGGCGGCTCGGCGTCGTCCCACAGCTCGACACGCTCGACCTCGAGCTCACGGTGCGCGAGAACCTCGTCATCTACGGGCGCTACTTCGGGCTGTCCCGGAAAGAGCTGCGCGTGCGGACGGACGAGCTGCTCGAGTTCGTGCAGCTCTCGGAGCGCGCGGACGATCCGGTCGAACCGCTCTCCGGCGGCATGAAGCGGCGGCTCACGATCGCGCGCTCACTCGTGAACGACCCAGACGTCCTGTTGCTGGACGAGCCGACGACGGGGCTCGATCCGCAGGCGCGTCACGTCGTCTGGGACCGGCTGTTCCGGCTGAAGCAGCAGGGCGTGACGCTCGTCCTCACGACGCACTACATGGACGAGGCCGAGCAGCTGTGTGACCGGCTTGTGATCATGCACCAGGGCACGATCGCGGAGGAAGGCTCACCGATCGAGCTCATCCAGCGGCTGTCGACACGCGAGGTGGTCGAGCTCCGCTTTTCGGGCGAAGCCCCGGCGATCGAGGCGGACGTCTTCGACGGACGAGCAGCGCGCATCGAGGTGCTGCCGGACCGGATCCTGCTCTACACCGACGATGGCGACGCACTCGTCCCGCTTGCGCACGAGCGGCTGCAGCCGCTGAGCGTGCTCGTGCGACGCTCGACCCTGGAGGACGTCTTCCTCCGCCTCACCGGCCGAACACTCATCGAGTGATGTCGGGCTCGCTGCGCGCATACGAGCACTGGGTCGCGTCGTACCGGCGCGTCTGGCGGGGAAGCGTCGTCTCCAGCGTGCTCAACCCCGTCCTGTATCTCACCGCACTCGGCGTCGGGCTCGGCAAGCTCGTGAATCACGGTGCGCATCCGCTCGGCGTGTCGTACATCTCGTTCGTCGCGCCGGGGCTTCTGGCCGCGGTCGCCATGCAGATCGCGTCGTTCGAGGCGACCTATCCGGTCATGGCGTCCATCCGCTGGACGCGCGTGTACCACGCGATGCTCGCGACGCCGTTGCGAATCCGCGACGTCCTCGTCGGCCACCAGCTCTACTTCGCCTCGCGAGTCGCGGCGTCGAGCGGCATCTACCTCGCGATCCTGGCCGCGTTCGGGGCGCTGCACTCCGCGTACGCGATCCTGGCGTGGCCGGTGGCGATCCTCATCGGCATCGCGTTCAGCGCGCCGATCGCCGGGTTCGCCGCGTGGGCGAAGAAGGACAGCTGGTTCGCCGCGCTGTTCCGCTTCGGCATCGTCCCGCTCTTCCTCTTCTCGGGGACGTTCTTCCCGGTGTCGCGGCTGCCCGAGGGGCTGCGCCAGCTCGCGTACGCGACGCCGCTCTGGCACGGCGTCGACCTCATACGGCATCTGACGCTCGGAACGGTGACGTGGGGAATGGCACTCGTTCACGTCGCGTACCTCGTGACGCTCGCAGCCGTCGGTCTCGTGCTCGCAGAGCGCAGCTATACGAAGAGGCTCGTGCTATGACGACGTTCGCCGGCACGCGCGCGCATCTGCTCTTCGAGCGCAACCTCATGGTGTACCGCCGCTCGTGGCTGATCATCTTCAGCGGGCTGTTCGAACCGCTCTTCTATCTCGCGTCGATCGGCTTCGGGCTCGGGCACTACGTCGGTCGCGTCAACGGCGTCTCGTACGCGAGCTACATCGCGCCGGCGCTGCTCGCGTCGTCGGCGATGAACGGCGCCATCTACGACGCCACCACGAACGTCTTCTGGAAGCTCCGATACGCGAAGGTGTACGACGCCGTGCTGGCGACACCGCTCGGCCCGACCGACGTCGCGCTCGGGGAGACGTCGTGGGCGCAATTCCGCGGCCTGCTGTACGCGGCCGGCTTCGTCGTCACGGCGGCGTCGCTCGGGCTCATCCATTCCTGGTGGGGCCTGCTCGCGCTGCCGGCGGCGCTCGTCGTCGGCTTCGGCTTCGCCGGCATGGGCATCGGCGCGTCCACGTTCATCCGCAGCTGGCAGGACTTCGACATGGTGCAACTCGTGCAGCTGCCCATGTTCCTCTTCAGCGCGACGTTCTATCCGTTGAGCGTGTACCCCCTGGCGATCCAGTGGGTGGTGCGCTTCTCGCCGCTCTACAACGCGATCGTCCTCGTGCGCTCGCTCACGCTCGGCACGGTCGGGCCGACGAACCTCGTCAACGCGGCGTATCTCGTCGCACTCGGGGCGTTCGGGATCTGGCTCGCACGCCGCCGCATGGCGGGCCTGCTGCTGACCTGAAACATGCGGGATGGGCGATCGTGGATTCGAACCACGGACCTCCGCCTTATCAGAGCGGCGCTCTAACCAACTGAGCTAATCGCCCGCGAGCGGCCGGAAGTGTAGCGCGGTCGGGTCAGTGGATCGGGTGCGTGCGCCGGAGATACTCCTCCACCGCCAGCAGGAACGTCCGGTCGGAGGCGATCTCGCGCAGCTGGCCCTTCGTCTCGTCGTCGAGGCCCCGCTCGCGCGCGAGCTCGTCCAGGAAGCCCGGAATCGACCCGCCCTTCGAGAGCGCGGACATGCGTAGGACGATACGGCGCGTGTCTGCGTCCTGCGAGATGGCCTCGAACGCCTCGATGTCCTCGAGCCAGTGAGCGGTCATTGCGGCTCAACGGCGGCGAGCACGGCGTGGATACGGATTTCGTCTCGGTGCCCTGAGCTATATTCGGTCCGAGGTCGGGGATGCAGGAGATGCTCATCTACGGCGTCAGCTTCGACTTGGTCGGCAAGCAGCCGATCGTCCTGTTGAAGACCGCCGACGGGAACAAGTTCCTCCCGATCTGGATCGGGCATCCTGAGGCGGCGGCGATTCTCATGAAGCTGCAGAGCCAGGCGCCGCCGCGGCCGATGACGCACGACCTGCTGAGCGACATGCTCGAGCAGCTCGGAGCCCAGATCATCCGCATCACCGTCACCGAGCTGCGCGAGAACACCTTCTACGCGCAGATCACGTTGCAACAGGACGGCGGCGAGATCGAGATCGACTCCCGGCCCTCGGACGCGATCGCGCTCGCGATCCGCGCAGAGGCGCCGATCTTCGCCGCCGACCGCGTCATCGAGGAGTCGGCGATCGAGTTCGAGGGTGAGGAGATCGACCAGGACCGGCTGGACGAGGAAGTGGCGAAGTTCCGCAACTTCCTCGACGAGGTCACGCCGGACCAGTTCGCCGAGGTCGAGGACGGCGACGAAGACGAGGCCGAGGAGCTCGAAGAGGAAGAGGAAGATTAGGTCAGCACGGCAACGGCGAGCGCGACGCCGTTGAAGAGCCCGTGCACGATCATCCCCGGGTAGACGCTCTTCGTGCGGTCGCGCAGCCAGGCGAGCGCGATGCCGAAGGGAACGAGGACGAGCAGCGCCTCCACGAGCCCGTGCGCGAGGCCGAAGCTGATGCCGACGACGACCATCGACGGCCAGCGTCCAAGGAAGGCGAGGAGCGACTGTCCCAGACCGCGGAACGTCAGCTCCTCGACCACCGGCGCGACGAGCGCGTACAGCACGACATTCGCAGCGAACGCGCCCGCATGGGCCGGCTCCCAGTGCGTGGGGGTCAGGCCCTGCTCTTTCCCGGGGCTCTCCGGCAGCGGAATGACCGAGACGATCGCCTCGATGAGATAGATGGCGGCCACTGCGGCGACCGCCAGACCTGCGGCGCGTGGCAGCGAGCGCGGGAGTCGAAGCGCAAGCAGATCCCGCCGGCCGGCTGCAATCCAGAGCACCGCCCCCAACCAGACGAGGTAGACGATGAGCCCGCCCGCGAAGGTCGAGTAGCTGTAGACGTCGTTGTGCGCGTTGCTCGACGTGCTGCTCGAGCCGGAGAACCGTGCGGCGTAGTTGAGCGCCGCGAGGAGGCCGACGAGGCCCGTCCACGCTGCGAGACGTGCGCGATCCACGCGCTGATCCTAGGCTGTGGACCGTGAAGCACTTCAGTCCAGAGGAGGCGAACGCCGAGCTCGAGCACGTCCGCCCGCTCGTCGAGCGGATGGTCGAGCACCGTCGCGCGCACATCGCGGCGCTCGCACAGCAGGAGGAGCTCGAGGGCCGCATCCGTGGAAACGGCGGCGGGATCCCGCCGGCCGTGCTCGCCGACGCGAGTGCGGCGGTCGAGCGCGAGGCGCGTTCTCTCGCCCACGCCGTCGACGCGATCGCCGAGCACGGCGCCGAGGTGAAGGACGTGGACGAGGGGCTGATCGATTTCCCGGCACTCCATCAGGGCGAGACCGTCCTCCTTTGCTGGATGCTCGGCGAGGACGAGATCCGCTACTGGCACCGGATCGACGACGGCTTCGCCGGCCGGCGGCCGGTGGAAGAGTTGGACGAGCCCGCGTCGAAGTAGGAAGACCGCATGCCGTCCTGGCACCGCATCGTCATCGCCGCAGCAGTCTTCGCCGCCGTGTGGCTGGTGGAGCGCGCCGTCGGCTGGTGGCTCAGCCGTCGCACGCTGCCGCCTGAGGCGATGACGCGCTATCGCGTGTTGCGGCGCGCCATCAGCACGGCGATCCTCGTCATCGGCTTCTTCTCGGCGCTGCTCGTCATTCCGGAGGTGCGTGCCGTCGCAGGGGGGCTCCTGGCCTCCTCCGCCGTGCTGGCCCTCATCGTCGGCTTCGCGTCGCAGCGCACGCTCGCGAACTTCGTCGCCGGCATCCTCATCGCGCTCACGCAGCCCATCCGGCTCGGCGACCGTGTGAGCTACGGCGGCGTCGACGGCGTGATCGAGGACATCGGCTTGACGTACACGTTCATCCGCACGACCGACGGGTCGCGGCTCGTCGTCCCGAACGACAAGCTCGCCTCCGACACCATCCTCAACTCCTCCATCCGCAACCGGGAGACGCTCGCGGAGATCACCGTTCAGCTGCCGCTCATCTGCGATCTCGATGCCGCCGTCGACGCACTGCGGGATGAGGTGGCCGGGGAGCGCGACGCGGTCGTCGCTGTCACCGGCCTCGACGCAAACGCCACGGTGACCGTCCGCGCCGCGGCGCCCGACGCGGCCGCTGCGCTGCGACTCGAGAGCGAGCTCCGCTTGCGTGCGCACGCTCGGCTGCGCACGCTCGGCGTCTTCGGATGAGCGCCTACCGCCGCCGCAAGCGCCGCGGCCAGATCCGGAAGCTCCGGACGCGTAAGCGCCTCATCGTCGTCGCGCTCCTCGTCGCCCCCTTCGTGCTCGTCGCTGCGACACTCGGCGGAGAGGCGGTGTTCGGCTCGAGCTGCAACCTCAGCGCGCTTCGCCCCGTTGCGGTTGGACAGAACTCCGTCGTGTATGCCGCCGACGGCTCGGAGCTCGGCGTCATCCCCGCCGAGCACAACCGCACGCCGGTGTCGTGGGGACACATCAGCTCGTGGGTGCCGAAGGCGACGGTGGCGATCGAGGACAGACGATTCTATGAGCACGGCGGCATCGACCCGATCGGCATTGCGCGAGCCCTTGTTGCCGATGTGCGCGCCGGCAAGATCGTGCAGGGCGGCTCGACCATCACGCAGGAGCTTGTGCGCAACCTCTATCTCTCGCGTGCGCAGACCCTGCAGCGCAAGCTCACGGAGGCGTGTCTTGCGATCAAGCTCGGCCGGCACTGGTCGAAACAGCACATCCTGACCGCGTATCTCAACCAGGTGTACTACGGCAATCACGCGTACGGCATCGAGGCGGCGGCGGAGACGTACTTCTCCGAGCCCGCCCGCGCGCTGACCCTCGACCAGGCGGCGCTGCTCTCGGGGCTGCCGCAGGCACCGTCCATCTACGACCCGTTCGTCCGGCCGGAAGACGCCCTTGTGCGCCGCGACGACGTGTTGCACGCGATGCTCGTCAACGGCGACATCAGCTCCGAGCAGTACATCGCGGCACGAGCCGACCGCCACCTCGATCTTCACCCGGGCACCCGGTATACGTCGATCCACGAGCCGTACTTCTTCGGCTATGTCGAGGATCTCCTGCAGCAGGCGTACGGGACGAACACCGTGCGTGAGGGTGGCCTGAGGGTGTACACGACCATTCGCCCCGGATTGCAGCGAGCTGCGACGGTGGCCGTGACGCACGTCCTCGACCGGCCGACCGACCCGGCGGCTGCGATCGTCTCGATCGACCCGAGCAACGGTGCAATTCGCGCCATGAGCGCGGTGACGCCCGGCAAGACGGGCAACCAGTTCAACTTCGTCACGAGCGGTGCGCGCCAGCCCGGATCCACCTTCAAGACGATTGCTCTCACTGCGGCGGTGTCGGAAGGGTTGAACCCGTTCACGACGACGTATCTGTCGGCGCCGTTCTACTACGCGCCGCTGAAGTGGAACGTGCAGACGTACGAGCACACCTATGCCGGCGTCGAACTGCTGTCGAGCGCGACGGTCCAGTCGGACAACACGGTGTACGCGCGGCTCGCGCTCGACGTCGGCGCGCAGAACATCGTCGACATGGCGCGCAAGCTCGGCATCCGCACGTCGGTGTTGACGCCGAATCCGTCCATTGCGCTCGGCGCGGAGAGCGTGACGCCGCTCGAGGAGGCGAGTGCCTACGCGACGCTCGCGGCGGGCGGCGTCTATTCGAAGCCGATGGCGATCACGAAGGTCGTGCTTCCCAACGGGAAGGTGGACACGAGCGCCGGCTGGGGAAAGCCGCAGCAAGAGCGCGTCATCCCCGATTGGGTCGCGAGCACCGTCACCCAGGTGCTCATGCAGAACATGCTCTACGGCACCGGTCGCGGAGCGCACGTTGCGGGCCGCACGGACGCCGGCAAGACCGGCACGACGGACAACTACGCGGACGCCTGGTTCTCGGGGTACACACCGAGGCTCGAGGCGACCGTGTGGATCGGCTATCCGCAGGGAGAGATTCCGATGCTCGACGTGCACGGGATCGCCGTCTCCGGCCCGACGTTCCCGGCCGACATCTGGCACCTGTTCATGGAGACGGCCGACGGGACACGCGGTGACGTTCCGTTCCCGGCACCGACGGCGAAGCCGGTCTGGCTGCCGTGGAAGGGCTTGTACGAGTACGGCCTCGCGTACGGGACGACGACCACGGCGACGACCACGACAACCGCGAAGCCGAAGCCGACGCCGCAGACCGTCGTGACCGTGACGACGCCCACAGTTGCCGCGACGACCGTGGCGACGACCACCGAGCCGCCGCCTGACACGACGACCACCGTGCCGACGACGCCCGACACGACGCAGACGACGACGCCCTAGCCGGTCGTCGCCGGAGTTGTCGTCGTCTCGGTCGTGGTCGGAACCGTCGTGGTCGGCACGGTCGTGGTCGGCACGGTCGTGGTGGTGAACGCCGACGTGGTCGTCGCGGCGAACGTCGTCGTCGGCGCAGGGCGCGTGGTCGTCGCCGGCCGCGTCGTCGCGATGTGGTGGGTGGTTGTCGGAGCAGCGGTGGTCGTCGCCGGCGCAGTCGTGGTCGTCGACGCAGTCGTCGCTGTGCCGGGCCTCGTGGTCATCGAATGGGAGCGCGGTGACGGAAGCGTTCCCGCCGGCACGCGGGGGCCGTCGGCGGGCCGCGTCACCGCGTACGCAAGGACGCCGCCGGCGAGTGCGAGGATGAGGAGGACGGCGACAGCAAGCACGCGGCCGCGCCGCGGGCGCCGCGGCGGCGGCGCAAAGCCGGCCATCACGCGGGTGACCTCGGTGTCGGCCCCGAGTGCAGCTCCGACGCCGGCGAGCGCGTCCACGAGCGCCGCGCCGTTGGGCGGCCGGGCGGCGGGATCCTTCGTGAGGGCGGCGGTCGCCGTGGCGGCGAGCTCGAGGGGCGCGTCGGGCCGTATGTCCGTGACGAGCGGCGGCGCTTCGTCGCGATGCTGGACAACGAGCGTCAGTGGATCGTCGGACTCGAACGGCAGCCTGGCGGTCAGCATCCGGAAGAGGAGGACGCCGAACGAATAGACGTCACTCGCCGCGGTGGCCGGCAGCCCGGCTGCCTGTTCCGGAGAGATGTACGCGGCGGTCCCGAGCACCGTTCCCGCCTCGGTGAGCGTCCCGTCGCCGGCGGCCATCCGCGCGATGCCGAAGTCCGAGAGCTTCGCGCGCCCTTCCTCGTCGAAGAGGACGTTCGACGGCTTCAAATCGCGGTGGATGACTCCACGCGCATGTGCGTGCGCCAGCCCGGCGGCGATCTCCGCGGCGATGCGATGCGTGTCGCCGTCGGGGAGCGCGCCGTTTGCCCGCAGCAGATCCTCGAGCGATCCACCGCTGAGGTACTCGAGCACCATGAACGGCCTGCCGTCCGACTCGCCGTAGTCGTACAGCTGGGTCACGTTCGGGTCCGCAAGCGCGGCGACGGCGCGGGCCTCGCGTTCGAAGCGCGCGATGTCCTCGTTCGGCGCGAGCAGCTTGACCGCGACGCGCCGCCCGAGCTCGAGATCGGTTGCGACCCAGACCTCGGACATCCCGCCGCGACCAATGAGCTCGTCCAGGCGGTAGCGGCCCGCGATGAGCGTTTCCGGCATCGCTAGGTTATGGGCCGATCGTGCGGGCTTTACTCACTGTCGAGGATGCGCAGGCGCGGATCCTGGCCAACTGCGCGCCGCTCGTGCCTGAGACGGTGGCGCTCGAGGCGGCCGCGGGCCGTGTGACCGCCCAGCCGGCGCTCGCCACCGTCGACCTGCCCCCGTTCCCGAGCTCCGCGATGGATGGGTTCGCCCTTCGCTCGGCGGACGTTCCCGGGACGCTCTCCATTGTCGGGAGCATCGCCGCCGGAAGCCCGGCCGGCGGCCGCCTCGACGCCGGGCAGGCGATGGGCATCTCGACCGGCGGCGTCGTTCCCGACGGCGCCGACGCCGTGGCCCCGATCGAAGTCGTTGTCGAGCAGGACGACAGTGTCGAGGTGCCGGAGCCGATCGAGGCCGGCACGCACGTCCGGCCGCGCGGCGGTGACGTCCGCGCCGGCGACCCGGTCGTTCCGGCGCGGGTTCGGCTGAGTGCGGCGCAGCTCGGCGCACTCGCCGCCGCCGGTGTCGCGGAGGTCGTCTGTGCACGGCGGCCGCGCGTCGCGGTGCTCGCCACGGGAAGCGAGCTCGTCGCGCCGGGGAGGCCGCTCGCGCCGGGACAGGTGTATGAGGCGAACGCACTCATGCTCGCTGTGGCACTCGCTGCCGTCGGCGCCGATGTCGAGCGTTTGCCCGCGGTGGCCGACGACGAAGATGCGCATCGCGATGCCCTCGAGCGCGGCCTGGCCGCCGACGTGCTCGTCACTTCCGGTGGTGTGTCCGTCGGCCCGCACGACCTCGTTCGTCGCATCGAGGTCGAGCTCGGCGTCGAGGAGGTCTTCTGGCAGGTCGCGGTCAAGCCGGGCAAGCCCGTCGCGTTCGGCGTTCGCGGCCGCACGCTCGTGTTCGGACTGCCGGGCAACCCGGTGTCGTCCCTCGTCGGCTGCGAGCTGTTCGTCAAGCCCGCGATCCGCGCTTTGCAGGGGCTCGCCGACCCACTTCCCCGGTTCGAGCACGGACGGCTCGCGTCGCCGCTGCGGCGCAACGCGGCCCGCGACGAGCTCGTGCGCGCACGTGCACGCAGCGACGCCGGCGAAGTCGTCCTCGAGCCGCTCGCCGGCCAGGAGTCGCACATGATCGTGCGCGCCGCCGCGGCGAATGCGCTCGTTCACGTCGCGCGGGGCGACGGCATGCTCGACGCGGGCGCAGCCGTCCCGTATCTGCCGATCTAGCGCGGCGCCCCAGTGTGTGGACGGGAGGCAATCCGTCTTGCGCGACTCACCTAGCCGTGTAACGCGCGGCGTGCAGCCTCGGATCCGTGCCGCCGCCGCGCGAGCACGAGCTGTCTGATCGTCTCCCGGATCGGGCCGCGGGGCGGGCGCTCCGCCGCCGTCGGGTACGGCGCGTAGCGGCCGGCTGAGAGGGCCACGAGCTGGGCCGCCGCCGCCGCCCAGGCGAGGCCGATGAGGAATCCGGGAGCCGCCGCGTAGCGGAGTGAGTACAGCCAGGCGATGTACCACGGCGCCTCGAACCCGAGCCCGTAGCGCGCGGCGAACGACCAGATGAGGAGCGCCGGCCCGGAGAAGCCGAACACGAGCACTGCGGCACGGAGGGCGAACGCGCGGCCGCGCACCTGCGGCAGCCACAGCCACAGATGGAGTGAAGGCAGCAGGAAGATGAGCGCGAACGGGTTCGTGGCCACGACGAGCAGGGCGACGACGCCGAGGGCGAGCAGGGCGCCCGCATGCCCGGCCAGGATCTCCTCCGGCCCGACCGGCCGGCGGGGGTACAGCCGGTCACGGGCGACGAGCCAGCCCACGGCGGCCAGGATGGCGAGGCCTGCGAGGGCGGTGGCCGGCCAGTGGACTTCTGTCAGCAGCGGTGGCCGGGCCGCGCCGCCGGGCCAGGCGCCGGCGACCGCGAAGAGGGCGAAGAGCCCGCCGCACCAGGCCCAGAAGCCGAGACGGCTGCGGTAGCTGCGCAGGGCCGGGGAGATCCGAATCCGCCGCCGGCGGCAGCGCGCGAAGAGGTCGACCGCTGCGACGAGGAACGGCAGGAGCGCGGCGACGAGCACGATCTCGATCGCCCAGCCGCGAACGACGCGGCTGCCGAGGTAGACGTAGCTGGACGGCCCGGCCGACAGCGCGATCCCCTGCTCGAGGGCGTCGACGACGTTCTGCGTCGCCCGTCCGATCTGGCCGAGGCGTGCGCCGTCCAGTCCACCCGGGCCGTCCCCGACACCGCTCGGCGGCCGGTCGGGAGACGTCGTGATCGTGACCGCCGGAATGCCGCGCGCGACGAACGGCGCCTGCTCGTACGCGCTGAACGGGAACCCGAAGTCGACGAGCTGCTGGAGGGCGCTCGCGCGCTGGGGGTCGGTGCCGGTCTGCGCGGCGATCTGGGCGCGGACCGTCTCGACGAGGCCGGACGCAGGCGAGCGGGCCGTGTCGCCGGCCAGCTCGAGCCGGGGCTGACCCGTCCCGGCGATGGCGTCGAGGTCGATCACGGCGATGACGTCCTGGCGCTGGGGCGAATCGGCTGCGAAGGCGGCGGCGCCGAGCCCGCCGTAGGCGCCGCCGTCGGTGGAGAGGAAGAGCAGGGAGTACGGCAGCCGGAGCTGCGCGGCGCCGCCGGTGGGCGCATAGGCGCGGGCGAGCTCGATGAGCGCGGCGGTGCCGGAGGCGTTGTCGTTCGCTCCGGGGCCGACGCCGGCGTCGTCGCGATGGGCGAGCACGACGATCGTCTTGTGCGAGAGACCCCGCTTCTCCACGACGAGGTTGAGGAGGCGCACCCGGCCGTGGCCGGGGATCGGGGCGGAGAACGGCTCCGACTCGACCGCGTAGCCGTACGGCGTCAGCTGCCGGGCGAACCAGCGGGCGGCCGCCGCCGCCGCCGGCGTTCCGGGCACCCGGCCTGGGTAGCGGAGAGCGAGGTTGGCGGCGAGCGCGCGGGCGTCGGTGCGATCGAAGGCGGGCGGCAGGTTCGGCGGCTGCAGCGCAGCAGGTCGCGTGACG